>Ga0306921_10001579_pt1 | contig 22196 bp, 22 predicted proteins | sample sta12Cox44000080_FD_203760 | JGI IMG/M metagenome (GOLD analysis project Ga0306921, IMG submission 203760) | Lab enrichment of tropical soil microbial communities from Luquillo Experimental Forest, Puerto Rico - statoxic.12C.oxic.44.000.080 (v2)... | ecosystem: Environmental > Terrestrial >...
TTCTTGAGAACGGCGGGAATGGAGCGGTCGTGCTCCGGCGTGACGATCAGCACGCCGTCGGCGCGCGCGATCTCGTTTTTGAAGCGCGCCACTTCCGGCGGCAGATTGCCTTCGTTGTCCTGGTTGTACATTGGCAGATCATCGATGCGGGCGAAGACCGCCTCGAATTTGCCGGCGCCAAGCCGGACGAGCGCTTGGGCGAGCTTGCAGTTGATGGAATCGCGACGATTTGAGCCGACGATCACCGCAAGGCGAGGCAAGTGCATAGAATCAAGCATGGTTGAATCCCCTAGTGACAAGTCGTAACTAGGGCTAGGTAGGTGACCCAAGGCGCCCCTGCCAAGAAGGCACAGCCATGAAACCTAGATACAAGCATTTGCCCGCGGACTGCCGCGCGGTGAGCGATGTGCTCGCCCGGGTCGGCGACAAGTGGTCGGTTCTGGTGGTGACGCGGCTCGGCGGCGGGCCGCTGCGGTTCAATGAATTGCGCCGTACGATCGGCGGCATTTCCCAACGCATGCTGACGCTGACGCTGCGCGGCCTCGAACGCGACGGGTTGGTCACGCGCAGCGTATTTCCCACCGTTCCGCCGCGGGTCGAATACGGCTTGACTGCGCTCGGGCGCGATCTGTTGCAGCCGGTGTCCGCGCTCGGCGACTGGGCGCTGCGCAACCAGGGCAAGATTGCCAAGGCCCGCGAGCAATTTGACGGCTCGGCAAACGGCGCCGCGGCGGCGGGGCGGCCCGACACTTTAAAGAGCAGGCTTGTCGCCGCCGCGAGTAGAAACTAGAAGCGGCGGCGGACAGCGCCGGCCCGTTTTCGGCCGCAGCAAGGGTGAGAAAAACCATGCGTGTTTATTACGATCGCGACGCCGACCTGAACCTGATCAAGGGCAAGAAGGTCGCCATCATCGGCTATGGCAGTCAAGGCCATGCCCACGCCCTCAATCTGCGCGATTCCGGGGTCAAGGACGTCGCGGTGGCGCTGCGCAAGAATTCGCAAGGCGTCAAGAAAGCGCAAGGCCAGAAGCTCAACGTGATGGAAGTCGCCGAGGCGGCGAAATGGGCCGACGTCATGATGATGCTGACGCCAGACGAGCTCCAGGCCGACATTTATAACAATCATCTGCATGGTAATATGAAGCAGGGCGCGGCGCTGATGTTCGCGCATGGACTCAACATCCACTTCAACCTGATTGAGCCGCGCGGCGACCTCGACGTCATGATGATCGCGCCCAAGGGCCCGGGCCATACGGTGCGCTCGGAATATCAGCGTGGCGCTGGCGTGCCGTGCCTTCTTGCCATTCACCGTGACATCTCCGGCAATGCCCACGATCTCTGTTTGTCTTACGGCGCGGCGATCGGCGGCGGCCGCGCCGGAATCATCGAGACCAGTTTCCGCGAAGAATGCGAGACCGATTTATTCGGCGAGCAGTCGGTGCTGTGCGGCGGCTTGGTGGAACTGATGAAGGCCGGATACGAGACCCTCGTCGAGGCCGGCTACGCTCCGGAAATGGCCTATTTCGAGTGCGTGCACGAAGTGAAGCTGATTGTCGATCTCATCTACGAGGGCGGCATCGCCACCATGAACTATTCGGTTTCGAATACCGCCGAATACGGCGAATATGTTTCCGGCCCCCGCGTTGTCGACGAACGCACGCGCGGCGAAATGAAACGCATTCTCGGCGACATTCAATCAGGCAAATTCGTCAAGGAGTGGATGCTGGAGAACAAAGTCAATCAGACTTCGTTCAAGGCGATGCGCGCCAAATGCGCAGCGCATCCGATCGAGCAGGTCGGCGCCAAGCTGCGCGACATGATGCCGTGGATCAAGGAGCGGGCGCTGGTCGACCGCTCGCGGAACTGATCGCAAAGCATCTTGCACGCGGCGCCACGGCAGACGCTTTTTCAGGATTTTTTGCCGAGAATGGGTTGTTGTGAAAGTCGCGGCGGTTTGCCACCGCGAAATAATTAGAGGAAAGCAGGTGGCCGAGAGCCTCGCCAACCGGCTCAGCAATCCGAACTGCGTCGGCGAAAATATCTCGCCGCAATTGTCATGGAGCAATGTTCCGGACGGCACCAAGAGCTTCATTTTGTTGATGAGCGATCCCGAAGGCCGCGGCGGCACCGGCACCAGCCATTTTGTCAGCTATGGAATCGCACCGACGGTCACCGGCTTTGCCGAAGGCGAAGTGAGCAAGCCAAGCGATAAATATGTCGGCGGCAAGGGCACCCAGGGCAACACCGCCTATTCCTGACCGTGCACGCCTTCAAATGCCGCATCATTACACGTTCGTGCTGATCGCCACCGATCTGGCGCCGGCCGAGTTGCCGCCCGGGCTCACCAGGGAAGAAGTCGCAGCAAAGCTGGCGGCACCGGGCCAACCACCCGCCCACACCAAGGGCGTCGCCTCCATCATCGGGCTGTTCCTCAACCCCTGGCATGAGTGACGGCGGCACGAGTGACGGCGACGCGCGTGACGGCGTGTTCGGCAACATGGACAGGCACTGCCGAGCGTCATAGCGCCGAATGTTTCAGGCTCTCGACCGACAGATCGTCGCTGGCGCATTTTTGTGTGCTCGATTTGGCGCGTCCTCTTGTCATGACTGATTAATTACAGTTTTATGACAAGAAGCGCCTTGCGCCGGGGTTGCAAGTTGGGTTGGGGTCATTTCCGGGCACGGGCGCGTCAGTCATGCGCTCTGCCTTCCTGACGATCTGTCAGCCCATCGCCACCGCTAAACTTATCGTTCGGCGCGGCTTCGGCCGGCCGGCGCTTGCGCTATTTCCGCATGTCGCCGCGCTGGCCATCATGCTAGCGACGGAAGCCACGGCGACGGCCATGGCAGCTTTCGCGCTGGCCTGGGGCATTCTGAACTTTTTCTGGCTCGCGCTGACCCGGCGGCCGGTTCTTGCAAGTGTGCTATCGCTTTCCATGATGGCGGTGCTGGTTCTGCTGTCGCAGCTTAAATACCAAGTTTTGATGATGACAGCGAACTTCGTCGACCTGATGATCGTGGATACCGACACGATCAGTTTCCTGTTGACCGTCTTTCCGGCGCTGCGCTGGATCGTTGCGCTTAGCCTGTTCGTGCTTTTGTTTGTCACCGTGACCGTTTGGCGGCTCGATCCATTCCGCATGCGCCGCTCTGTTGCAATTGCGCTCGTCGTCGTTTGCCTTGGCGGACTGAGCGCGCTCGAAATGCTGTTTCCGATGGCGCCGTTCGAAGCGTTCTACGGCGGGAACCTGGTCTCGTCGTTCGCCCGCTCGGGCGTCGACGCCGTTGCCGAACTCATGACGCGTGGCTTGATGCAATCGGCGGCATTTGCCGGCGATCGCCTGGGGCCGTTCGAGACGTCGTGCACACCGGCGGCCAAGCCGCCACACATTATTCTCATTCACGATGAGTCTAGCTTCGACATACGCATGGCGCCGGGGATCAAGGTCCCGGACGGTTACGGCGCGCATTTCAAATCATTCGACGGCAAAGAGCGCAATTTTCTAGTCGAGGGCAATGGCGGTCCGAGCTGGTTTACCGAATACAATGTGCTGGCGGGACTGTCGGCGCGCAGCTTTGGCCGGTTTTCTTATTTTGTTACCCGCATCGCAGCCGGCCGTATCAACCGCGGATTGCCGGCGGCATTGCGGCGTTGCGGTTATCGCACGGTTTCACTCTATCCGGCGCTCGGCGCGTTTATGAGCGCGCGCAGCTTCCAGGCGACGACGGGCGTGCAGCATTTCTACGATCAGCACGATCTCGGCGCCCGCGATCTCGAACCCGATAGTTTCTTTTTCGATGCGACAGTGCGAATGATCGCCGAAGGCCGCGAACACGGCCCGATGTTCGTCTTCGTCTACCTCGCCGCCAATCACTTTCCTTGGAACCATCGCTATCGACCCGACCTGATGCCGCAGTGGAAAGATCTGGGCAATGTGGCGCCGGTCGACGAATATCTGCGGCGCCAGGCGATGAGCGTCGAGGACTATGCTCATTTTCTGACGCGGTTGAAACGGCAATTCCCCAATGATTCCTTCCTGCTGGTGCGGTTCGGCGATCATCAGCCGGATTTTTCCGCCTCCCTGATCGACCCGACACTCGACAATGCCGGTATCGCGCAACGGCTCATGGCCTATGACCCTCGCTATTTCACCACCTACTACGCCATTGACGCAGTCAATTTCAGGTTAGTCGATATTTCCTCTGCGCTCGACACGGTCGAAGGACCGTACCTGCCCTTGATCGTGCAGGAAGCCGCCGGCCTGCCGCTCGATCCGTCCTTTGCCGAACAGAAGAAGATCCTAATTCGCTGTAATGGCTTGTTCTATGGTTGTGGTGATGGCGCCGAAGCTCGCCGTTTTAATCGCATGCTGATCGACGCTGGCCTGATATCAAATCTTTAGCGGGGGCTCGGTCGCCAAATGAAGCTCGGCAAGGTTGTCAAGCACTGCCGGATCGACAAACCGGCAAAGTTCAAGCTTGCCGACCACGACCCCGCCGAACGTTTCGGGCTATCGACCGACATCGAGGACGTTCGACCGATTCTTGCCGAAGGCATGAGCCGCCTCAGTGAACTTCAGGAGCGGCTTTACGCCGACGGCCGATGGGCTGTGCTGATCGTGCTCCAGGGCATGGATGCGGCCGGCAAAGACGGCGTCATCAAGCACGTGATCACCGGCGTCAATCCGCTTGGCTGCGAGGTCCACGCCTTCAAGGCGCCGAGCGTCGAAGAGCTTGAACATAATTTCCTCTGGCGGGCCGGGCGCTGGCTGCCGGAGCGCGGGCGCATCGGAATTTTCAATCGCTCCCATTATGAAGAGGTCCTGGTGGTGCGAGTGCATCGGGAGCTGCTGGCCCGGCAGAAGCTGCCGCCTAGTGTGACCAAGAAGAATATCTGGAAGCATCGCTTCCAGGACATTCGCACCTTCGAGCACCATCTGACCCGCAACGGCACCTTGGTGCTGAAATTTCATCTGCGAATCTCGAAGGACGAGCAGCGCAAGCGCTTTTTGGCGAGGCTCGACGAGCCGGCAAAACGCTGGAAATTCTCGGCAAGCGACATCGCCGAGCGCAAATACTGGGACGATTACATGGTCGCCTATGAGGAGATGATCCGCGAGACTTCGACCGATTATGCGCCGTGGTATGTGATTCCGGCAGATCACAAGCACGTTGCCTGGGTCGTGGTGTCCGCGGCGATCGTCGAGGCGCTCAAGGCGCTCAAGCCCACCTATCCTAAGATCAGCGGCAAGGCGCTCAACGAGTTGAAGAAGTCCGAGCGCGCGTTGCGCGCAGAGGACAAACGATAAATCGAATGCACTCGGTCGATTACTGCTCCTGTGAAGGAGACGTGATCAACCGAAAGGCCTTTGAACGTCGTCGTGGCGACGCGTCGACTTTCGCTCGGTTATCTTTTGTTCCGCGCCGACCGGATCACGGTCTCCGCTGCCGGCCTGACGGCAACACCAATGTATGCCGCGCCGAACAGGCAGAGCACCAAGGTGATCTCGGTCACCCATTGCCAAGTGATCGCCAATAGCATGACATGGCAATTCCTTGCGGCACATTTTGTTTCCGCGGGAGCGTCGAGCGTCGCTATCGATCGTAGGATTGCAGGATGTCATCACAAAAGGGCGATCCCATCGCCTACGACGTCTCTGACGCCATCGCAGTCGTCACGCTCGCGCGCCCGCCAGTCAACGCGCTCGATTTGGCCGCGGTGCACGCCCTGATCGCGGCCTTGAACCGAGCGGCAGCCGACGAAAACGTGCGCGCCGTCGTGCTCGCAAGCGGGGTACCAAAGCGTTTCTGCGCCGGGCTCGATATCGGCGGTCTCATCGGGAAATCGACGGACGAGATCCGCACGCTGGTTCACGAACTCTATGTCGGCCTGTATGACGCGCAGGCTCAGCTCGGCAAGCCGTCGATTGCGGCGGTCAACGGTGCCGCGCGGGGCGGCGGCATGACAGTGGCGGTCTCGTGCGATGTCGTGCTCGCCAGCGAAAGCGCCAGCTTCGGTTATCCGGAGATCGATCTCGGTGTGCTTCCGGCGATCCATTTTGTCCACCTGCCGCGCATTATCGGCCGCCACCGCGCCTTCGAGCTGCTCTTTACCGGGCGCGCCTTCGACGCAGCGGAAGCGGCGAGGCTCGGCATCATCAATCGGGTCGTGGCGGACGCCACGCTCGAAAACGAGGCGTTCAAACTCGCCGCTGAATTCGCGGCGAAGCCTGCGGTCGCGGTTCGCCGCGGCCGCGCCGCCTTGTTGCGCCAGATCGGCCTCGACTATCGGCGCAGCATTGCCAGCGCTGTTGAAGATTTCGCCACCATCGCCGCTGGCGAGGATGCGCAGAAGAGCCTGCGCGCTTTCGCCGAAAAGCGGCCGACCAAATAGACTGGCGCGCGGTCCCTCCGCGTCGGTTCCTGCGCGTTCGCTCCTTGGGGCCGGCGTTTTCGGCCCGTTAAGCGCGGGCGGCCAAGGCTTGCGCCAGTGCGGCCTCATCCGCTAAAAACCTGGGATCGGCTGAACTTAACGTGGAATTCACGTTAATCCGAGCTTTGGAACCGAGCTTTTTGAACGCAACGAGGGCCATGGTTTTGTCGATCCGCCGCGATTTTCGCGCGATCAACGGGGGTGCTGCCGCGGCCGCCGGCACGGCCCTCATTCTTGGCGGGCTCCTGCTCCTTATTGCCCCCTGAGGGCCGGCTGGGCCGTTGCGCCTGGGCACTCAGGGGATCGCCACGAAACCCAAGAGAGCCAACCGAGCGCCCAACAGACCCAAACAGGAATTCCGCTTGAGGAATCCGAAACGGGCGCAAACGACAAGGACCTCGCCATGAAATCCGGCACCAGCAGCCCAGCCAAGGCGCCCACCAAACCAGCACCCAGATCCGAGGACGACCACGTCCTCATCTTCGACACGACACTGCGCGATGGCGAGCAATGCCCCGGCGCCACCATGACGCATGAGGAAAAGCTCGAAGTCGCGGAGATGCTCGACACAATGGGCGTCGACGTGATCGAGGCCGGCTTCCCGATCGCCTCCGAAGGCGATTTCGCCGGCGTCAACGAGATCGCCAAGCGCAGCAAAAATGCCGTGGTCTGCGGCCTTTCCCGCGCCGGCTTCAAGGACATCGACTGCTGCGCGGAAGCGATCAAGCCCGCGGCGCGGCGGCGTATCCATACCTTCCTATCCACCTCGCCGGTGCACATGAAATACAAGCTCCAGAAGGAGCCGCAGGAAGTCTATGAGATGGTCATCGCGCAGGTCACTCGCGCGCGCAATTATACCGACGACGTCGAGTGGTCGAGCGAAGACGGCACGCGCACCGAGTTCGATTTCCTGTGCCGTTGCGTCGAAGCAGCGATCAAAGCCGGTGCGACCACGATCAATATTCCGGACACGGTGGGCTATACCGTGCCTGACGAATATTTCTCGTTGATCAAAAGGCTGCGCGAGAACGTACCAAACTCGGACGCGGCGCGTTTCTCGGTCCATTGCCACAACGATCTCGGCATGGCGGTGGCGAATTCGCTCGCTGGAGTGGACGCCGGCGCACGCCAGATCGAGTGCACCGTTAACGGCATCGGCGAGCGCGCCGGCAATGCCGCACTCGAGGAAGTCGTCATGGCGATGCGCGTGCGCAACGACGTGCTGCCCTATTGGACGAAGATCGACGCGACGATGCTGACGCGCGCTTCGAAGCTCGTCTCCGCGGTCACTTCGTTTCCGGTGCAGTTCAACAAGGCAATCGTCGGCCGCAATGCCTTTGCGCACGAAAGCGGCATTCATCAGGACGGTATGCTCAAGCACACCCAGACTTACGAGATCATGCTGCCCGAGGATGTCGGCGTGAAGCACACCTCATTGGTGATGGGCAAACATTCCGGCCGCCACGCTTTCATCCACAAGCTCGAAGAGCTCGGCTACCGGCTCGCCAGCAATCAGCTGGAAGACGCGTTTGTGCGCTTCAAGGCGCTGGCCGATCGCAAGAAGCACGTCTACGACGAGGACATCGAGGCGCTGGTCGACGAAGAGATCGCGACCGCCCAGGACCGCATCAAGCTCGTAGCGCTGACTGTGATCGCCGGCACAAACGGGCCGCAGCTTGCCACCATGAAACTCGACATCGACGGCAAAGCCGTGATGGAGGAGCGGCACGGCAATGGGCCGGTCGACGCCACCTTCAACTGCATCAAAGCGCTGGTGCCGCATGAGGCCGTTCTCGAGCTTTATCAGGTCCATGCGGTGACCGAAGGTACCGATGCCCAAGCCGAAGTGTCGGTCCGCCTCTCTGAGAACGGTCGCTCGGTCACTGGCAAGGGCGCCGACCCGGACACGCTGGTCGCCTCCGCAAAGGCCTATCTCAACGCGCTCAACAAGCTGACGGTGCGCCGCCAGCGCGGCAAGCTCGAGCCGATCGCAGTCGGCGAGCGCCGTATCCACTCGCAGGATGTGGGCTGAGCTATGCGCTCGTCCCCGCGAAACCGGGGACCCAGAGAGATTGGCTGAAGCTTAGGCCGACCTAGTCCCCGCGATTGGCGTAGAGCGCATTACCGAGCCCGATGCCAATCGTGAACGCCGCCCAGACCTCGACGTCGTGCATGGACGATGCCTCGCTCAATCCTTGCACGACGGCATCGTTGTGCATCACGATCGTCGTATCGTGGTCGTTGATTTCGGCGATGGCCTCGTGAATGACGGCTGGCAGGCTGAAACTGCTGCTCTCCCAATTGCCCGGCAAATTCTGGCTGCCGGCCTCAATTGAGATGTCGGCATCAATGCGCCCCGGCAACCGATGCCGATGAATGGGGCGAGCCCAAGCTTGTCCTGCTTCGCCGCCTTGTTCAGCCGCTTGAGCATACCGATCAGACCGTCGATGGCCTCCTGACGGCTAGCCTTCTCGTCGCCATGCCGCCACAGTTCGAATTGGCCGATTTCGGCCTTTGACAGGTCCTCGGCATCGTCCAGGTTCAAGCAAACAATGCCGGCGCGAATATTGGTGCCGCCGATATCGACCGCGGGAATCGCGTCATGGCCAAATGCTGTGTTCGAGATCCATGGGCGCCAGAATTGCGGCTCGGCAAAAGACGCGCTTTGCCACGGCGCGACCCGCAAACGGGCGCGCGTTCAACTGTATCAACTATGATTGTGTGCGTGCTGAACTGGGACGGTGAGCCGAACGATGTGGCCAGGATCGTCATTGACGAACACGAGTTCGCCCTGCAGGTCACGCGCAAGTCCGCGCATCAAGCGCATGCCAAGGCCGGAGCCCTGCGTGCTTATCGGATTTACGTCCGCAGCCAGGCCCATTCCGTCGTCCATTATTTCGACGATCAGGCGGTCGGCCGATTGCCGGCTGCACGTGATCCAAACCGTTCCTGGCTCGCCGGACGGACGAGCATGCTTGATCGAATTGGTCAGCGCCTCACCGACCAACAGGCCGATCTGCGACGCGCGTTTGGCCGGCAGAATAATCCGGTTTTCCAGCATGAAGCGGACTTCCAAGGACCGGGTATTCACAAGCGAGCAGGTCGCAGCATCGGCGATTTCGCGCAGATAGGCGCCCAGTTCGACATTTTCGCCGTAAGCAGCACTGGTCAGAAGCCGATGCAGCCGACCGACTGCGTCTATGCGCACCGAAATTTGCTCGAGCGCGTGGCTGATATACAAACGATCGATCAAGGCATCGGCCGGTAACGTTCCGATTTCCGAACGTATCAGGCCGGCGAGGATCGTCAGATTATTGGCGATGCGATGATTTGCTTCGATCGCGAAAATTGAAGCGGCGCTCAGCCGCGCGTCAATAAGCGCCTCGGGCAATACCTGTAACAACGGCTCTGCCAATGCCTCTGCCATGAGCCACCCTCCTAGCTCGCACCCTCCAAGTGGCAGATGATGGCTTTATAGATTGTCAGTCTAAGGAAGAGATTTGATCTGAATCAAACAACAAATTTTATTCGCGTTATGAAACTTATACGTTAGTGAAAACTGCATTATTTGGCACGTCAAAGCGACTCGCCTTTGTCGCTGCGCTGCCATCTTTCCGTTGCACCGCACCAAAGAGCGGCCCAGCCAGCTCAGATTGCGATCATCGCTCGCGCAAGCAGCTATTGCTCTCGCAAACCGGGCGCGAAGCTGTGCTAGAACCTTTGTCCCTCAACGCAAGCGGCCTTCCGCAGCTTTCGACATCCAATGGCGGCAGCAAAAACACTTTGGTGGTCATGGACCTGGCCTGCGCTGGCTTGGCTGATGCTGCTCCTCAATGTTGTCGTCGGCGCCGGTACCGTTATTGCCGTCGCCACGGGTGGCGTCCTGATCGCGACGGTATTCGCCGCTGTGTACCACGCCGAGGTAGTGGCCGATCGCACCGGCGAGCCGTTCGGCACCATTATATTGGCGGTCGCGGTCACGGTCATCGAAGTGGCCTTGATTGTGGCGGTAATGATCGCGGCGCCGGTGGAAAAGGCAGGGCTGGCGCGCGACACCGTATTCGCCGCCGTCATGATCGTGTGCAACGGGATCGTCGGCCTCTGCCTGCTCTGGGGCGGGGCCCGCCACTACGAACAAGGCTTCCAGGCATACGGTGCGACCACTGCACTGGCCGTTTTGGCGGCATTGACCACACTTACGCTGATACTGCCGAATGTCGTGGCCAGTGCCCCGGGCCCGCTATTCAGCACGTCGCAACTAGAGTTCGCGGGCGTTATTTCGCTCGTGCTCTATGGCGCCTTCGTTTTCGTTCAGACGATGCGACACCGCGACTATTTCCTGCCGGTAGGCGTCAAGGACGAAAACGCCGCTGCGCTGCCGCCCTCGAATATGACAGCCTTGTTGAGCGGCCTTGCGCTGGTCGTCGCTCTGGTCGCCATCGTCGGATTGGCGAAATCGCTCACGCCGATGCTCGAACGCGGCTTCGAGTACCTTCTTGTGCCGCAAGCCGTGGTGGGCATCGTGATAGCTGCGCTGGTACTGATGCCGGAAGGACTGGCAGCCGTCCGGGCGGCTCGGGCCAATCGATTGCAGACGAGCCTGAATCTGGCGTTGGGATCGGCGCTGGCGAGCATCGGCCTGACGATCCCCACGGTGGCCGCGGTTGCCATCGCGTTACGTCAAAACCTCGAGCTCGGGCTTGGCCAAAAGGATCAAATTTTGCTAGCGCTGACGCTTTTTATCAGCGTGATCACGTTAGGCACCGGCCGCACGACGGTGCTTCAGGGCATTATTCACCTGGCAATTTTCGCGGTCTTTCTCTTCTTCGCCGTCGTACCTTGAAAGTAACCGCACGCCGGAGCGCAGCCACTGCGAAGCCCGATCAATAGCCTGGAGAGTCGCGCAACGATCGATCCAGCGCTCTCTCAAAGCCTTAACCGCGGCATCCGCTAGCCGCCCAAACCCAGAAAAATAAGGATGGCTTGATCGACCTGCTCTATTTCGGCGCGCGGCGTCCTACGTCGACCGCATCCTCAAAGGAGAGAAGCCGGCTGAGCTTCCTGTCCAGGCTCCGACTAAATTCGAACTGACAATTAACTTGAAAGCGGCCAAAGCACTCGGCATTTCCGTTCCGCCTTCCATGATTACCCGCGCTGACCAAGTTCTCGACTGATCGCCGAATGTCCGCTATTGGCACTTAGGGACATTGCGATCACGTTCAGCGATGTCCGGGTAAAGCGGACACTGCTTGGACCTACTGCGATGTCTGCTTTTGACCCAAGGCGGACATTGCCTGAATGCGGAACTGGACCGCCAGTTCTGCAAAACCAGAGTTATGCTGAGCTGTAGCTGCAACACGCGGAATGTAATTATGCCGTGCGCAGCTTGAGTGGCAGGCGGCGCGCACCCCAGCGGCCCGCGGTTGCCTCAAAGACGCCATGACAGGGAGTGCCGCAAGCGACGCAGCGACCGTCCGCAGACAAATGCCAGCCCGTGATGTCATACCAATCACGGCCAATCAGCAGCGCCCCGCAGCCGTGACACAAAGTCGATTGCCCGCCCGGATCGTGAATATTACCCGTATAGACGTAGCGAAGACCGACTTCGCGCGCGATCTGCCGCGCCATCCGCGGGGTTTCCGGTGGGGTCGGCGGACAATCCATCATCTTCCAATCCGGATGAAACGCCGTGAAGTGCAACGGCACGTCTGGACCAAGATGACTGATCAACCAATCGCTCTCTGCTTCGATTTCCGCTCGTGAATCGTTCTCACCAGGAATGAGCAGGGTTGTGATCTCAAACCAGACCTTGGTTTCGTGTTTGAGATAGTCGAGTGTTTCGAGCACGGCGGCGAGCTTGCCGGCGCAAAGATCCTTATAGAACCGCTCGCTAAACCCCTTAAGGTCGATATTGGCAGCGTCCATATGGTGGAAAAATTCAGCACGCGGTTGCGGCGCGATATAGCCCGCACTCACCGCGACAGTTTTCAGGCCTCGCTCGCGGCACGCCTGCGCCACGTCGACCGCATACTCGAGGAAAATGACCGGGTCGTTGTAAGTAAAAGCGACCGAACGGCAGCCGCTGCGCACCGCCGCATCGGCAATGGCTTCAGGGGAGGCTACGTTCTGAATCCGATCGAGATCGCGGGCCTTGGAGATGTCCCAGTTCTGGCAGAACTTGCAGGTCAAGTTGCACCCTGCGGTGCCAAACGACAGGACCGGTGTGCCGGGTAGAAAATGATTGAGCGGCTTTTTCTCGATCGGATCGATGCAAAAGCCCGACGAACGACCGTAGGTGGTGAGCACGATCTGCTGGTTTTGCCGGGCGCGTACAAAGCACAGCCCGCGTTGGCCTTCGTGAAGCTTGCAATAGCGCGGACAGACATCGCACTGGACGCGCCCATCCGGCAGAGCATGCCAATAGCGGGCTGGGTATCCGGTAATCGATTGATTCATCCGACGTCCGATTTAAGCTTTCCGGAGTTGGACATGGTTATCAGCTGGAGGCCGGGCAAGATGCAGGCCGGTCCACAATCATGATTGCCCGGAGGCCGGCAGTCGCCGGCAGCTTTTATCCTGCGCAACCAGATCGACTGCGGCGGGAGGTCGTAGAACTACTTGCCGACGCCGAGGCCGCTCTGAAAACCAGCCCCAAAGCGCTGATTGCACCACATGCCGGTTACATCTATTCCGGCTCGCCCGCCGCCGCGGCCTTCGCAACGCTTCGCGACACCGCACAGACATTGGCGCGTGTCGTGCTGATCGGTCCGGCCCATTATGTTGCCATCCGCGGTATTGCGCTCCCTACCGTTGACGCCTTCGAAACTCCACTCGGCCGCGTACCGGTTGACTACGACGCCCTAAAAAAGATTGCTGGTTTGCCGTTCGTTTCACGAAGCGATGCGGCGCACGCACCTGAACACGCGCTCGAAGTCGAATTGCCGTTCTTGCAGATAGTGTTGCCATCATTCTCACTGCTACCGCTCGTCGTTGGTGACGCCACCGCGCACGAGGTCACGCAGGTGCTAGCGCGGCTATGGAGCGGCCCAGACACATTGCTCGTCGTCAGCTCCGACCTGTCGCACTATCACAGATATGAGACCGCCCGGCACTTGGATGCGGCGACCGCTGCGGCCATAGAAAATGGTGACTGGGCCAGTTTGGGCCCGGAGCAAGCGTGTGGCTACTTGCCGATTGCTGGCCTCCTTATCGAAGCGAAACGCCGCAACTTGAAAGCTCGACGACTGTCGCTGTGCAACTCCGGTGATACCGCTGGCCCGCGCGACCAGGTCGTCGGTTATGGTGCTTGGATGTTTACCTAAGGCTCTCGGGTGAATGTCCGCTTTTCGCATTTAGCGGACGTCCCAGAGCGCTCAATTGATGTCTGCTTTCGGGACTTAAGCGGACATGATTGTCGCACCGGGGTGAACGAGTTGCCAGCTGTGACGGCCAATCAAATAATCCGGCTGAACGATCATTAGCACCAAGTTCAAGTGCGCCTAGATAGTCGATGTCGAGGGTTCGACAACCGCCGGAGGCATCAAATGAACGAGAATCTTCCCTTCATTTGGCGGAGGTACTATCGAAACGAAGCGATCTCGTCCGAAAAAGTGCTGGCGGCGCCCTCAAGGGCGGGCGCGTAATCGCCGATTGGCCAGGCGTTGCAGACGCTGCGCTCTATCAGGGCCGCGACCTCAAGCCCACCGCAGATTTGCGTGCCGTAATGAAAGGCATTTTGCGCGATCACTTGCGCGCCGACGAACGCGCGCTGGCGCAATACGTTTTCCCTGATAGCGAGACCGTGAAATCTTTCGACGGCTTGATGGCCTAGTGGGCCTGTCTTTAGCGCAAAATTTCTAAGCTACTGGCGCCCTTTTATGGGCGCGGCGAGGATGTCCGCTTTCAGGGGTATCCCGCAAACCTCCGCTTGCAGATCTTTGTCAGCCCAGCAACCTAACGCCGACAATGACAAGGATGCCGGCGAGTGTCATGCGAAGTACTGCATCGCGAGCACGAGTTGCGAGATAACTACCGAAAACAATACCGGGCAATGAGCCGATCAAAAGGTTTCCGAGGAGGCTCCAGTCGACAGAGCCAAGATACCAATGGCCGGCACCGGCCACGAGCGTTAGCGGCACCCCATGAGCAATATCCGATCCGACGATACGACCGACGGGCATCTTCGGGTGCAGCAGTAGCAGAACCGTTACTCCGATCGCACCAGCCCCAACAGAAGTGATGGTGACCAGAGCACCCATTGTTAGTCCGAGAGCGACGGTGAAAAGGCGGGCGGTGCGGGGGTCGAGCCTATTCAGGTAATCAGCATAGCGTGTGCGAATGCTTCTTCCTGTAATTAGGAACAGCGCTGTTGCCAGGAGGACACCTCCGAGAGTGACCGTGATGACATGTTGCGCCGCAACGCCTTTCAGATCGAACCTGGAGAGTAGGATCAGGGTTGCAACGGTCGCCGGAACGCTTCCGATCATAAGGAGGCAGACCAGCATCCAATCCACAGTTCGGGCAGCCGCATGGACGACTGTCCCGGTTGCTTTGGTCGAAGCGGCAAATAGCAGATCGGTGCCGACCGCTGTAGTTGGATGAACTCCAAACAGCAAAATGAGCAGCGGCGTCATCAACGAGCCGCCACCAACGCCGGTCATGCCCACCAATACGCCGACACAGAAGCCAGATATTCCGTAAAGGAGATTTAGTGAGACTAAATGCTCCATGCGTTCCTGACGCGCCTAGATTTCGGATCCGTCACCTACCGGTCATGTATGCCATCGGTGACTCCCCCAAGATTCAGCATCGAACGCGTCCGCACGTGATTTTGTGATGTTCTCAAAATAGCCGTCAGTTTTCATTTCGGAGTGGAACAGGTCGCGAATCGACTGGCCGTCTAGCTGGTAGGCTAGATCACTAAGCGCCTTGTAAAGCGCGTCGGTGTTCCAGTGCTGCGCTTTTTCGAGCAGCCAGTCATGCGGACTATTCAGTTTGTGCGTCATTGGTAACTTCTCGCTTTTTTGCTGCGAGCCCATAAAGATGCTTTCGTTATGCATCGGTGGCGTCGCGGGCTGCTGCGTCACTTCCGGCGAGCGATCGATAGTAGCCAGATCGTCGATCTCAGCATCACATCGTGCAAAGTCAATGGAACCAAAAAAATAAGAGAGTTTTGTTTGGCGGGCACGATCAGAAGCAATAAAAACTCTATCCGTCGACTGTGGCGGGAAACAACTTTTTACGGCTCTCATTTGCTAATAGCCACACACGAGGCGCCGAAAGTGGAGAGCATTATCATGCCGAGCGGCGGATTCTGGGGCGGCGTTGGCGAGCCGCCGCCAGCGCTCGTGGCGCCTGCGCTCTGCAACGCGATCTTTGCTGCAACCGGCAAGCATATCCGCGCGCTCCCGCTGAAGAACCACGACGTGCGGAGGGCATAGCAGCTGCGCGGGCGAGCCGGGACAGCCAGGCCGCTTGGGCCTTCGAAATTCCACCGGATTGCTCGCTTGCGCCGACCGTCTAATTGCTGCACTGCATGAGTCCGCTATTGGCGCAAAGCGGACGTGTCATCGCGCTGACGGATGTCCGCTTTCGAGAGCAAAGCGGACATCGATCGAACTCAACTAACGTCCATTTCTGTCGAAACCGACCGAACATCGCGAACTGGCGATAGTGCCAGCGGAACTCGGTTGCCCACTATGCAGATAACGGGTGGGTATACGCCGCGCGCATCCCATGTGCGTGGCTGCCGTTGCGAAAAAGGGTACGACCGCATCGAAATAAACCCGATATGGCCATAACAAGCAGCCCTCTGCTGCTGCACCGCGTAGGTCTGCTTTTGGCACAAAGCGGAAATCGAGGGTGCACCAGTTGATGTCCGCTTTCGGTGGTAAAGCGGACATGACATCGACCCTCGAACTACGAGTACACGCCCTAATTGGAAATGCTGCCAGCGAAACCCCGGCTACAGCCCGGACTCGATAGCGCGGAGCAGCCGGAATCGCATCGCGTCGTCGTTGCTTGTGAGCGAGATCACGAAACGCACCCGGCCATGGCTTGAGGTGTCGGCGTAGCCCGCGAGCGTGCGGATCCCGTCCATGCTGCCAGTCTTGTTCATGCCGCCGTCGTGACCGTGGAGCAGGTCGGCGTGGGGCGCAAAGAGCTCGAGTACTTTGGCGAGGCCGCGGGCGGTGAAACGGTTGTCGCGGCTGATGCCCGAGCCCTCCTCGAGATGGATGGCTGCGGCGAGGCCATGCGCGGCGAGCATTTCGTTCGCGACCTCGAGCGACTTCTCGAGGCTGACTGGCCCGCCCAGGCGATGCCCGCCAATTTCCAGGAAGACCTGGTTGGCGATGTAGTTGTTCGAGGCGCTGAGCAGCTCGGCGAGGATCTTCGAAAGGGTGCGCGACTGTCGGTGAACGTAGACCGGCTTTAATCCCTCCGGCACCGTTCCGGTCGAGATCTTGCCCTTCACGCTGGCGCCGGCCCGCTCGATGAACGCGGCGACCAGCTCGCCGGCATATTGCAGGCTCACCGTGGGATCCTGGCTCAGGCTAATGCGGCCGGTTCTTTTAGGGCCTCGCGCCAAGAACTGGGCGATCGCGAGCGGGGTGATCGGGGTCTGCTTCTCGGCGGAGCTCACCTTGTTGCCTTTGCGCAGGGCGTAGATCGTGTTGAAATTCACCGCCAGCGCGGAGTTCAGCGCGTCGTAAGCATTGTTAGTGTCCTCGATGCCCGGGATGCTGAGATTTGACGGGTAGTAGCTCGCGTCGAGCACGATGCCGTCGATCGGCTTCTTGCCGACCACAGCAACCAGATCGGTCGCGAGCGGCGCCAGCTCCTCTGAGATCAGGAAAGGATCGCCGCCTCCGCGCACGTAGAGCACACGCTTGTCGTCGAGATAGAATCGGGTCTCGAAGTGGTAGTCGCCGCCCAGCACCTCCAGCGCGAGCCAGGCCGTCACGATCTTGGTAACTGAGGCCGGAACGAACGGCTCATCAGCGTTCTGGGCCACCAACTCGCCGCCTTCGAGGTCCACCACTAGTACTACTCCCGACGGAGCGAGGGCCGCGACTTTTTCTTTGACGTCAGCCAGAGCCGGGGCGGGTAGCAGGAACAAAGCGAGAGCGAACAGGCGAGACCACATGGCGACTCCAGCGCCGGTGCAGCGTCCGAGCTTACGGACCTGTGCGAGTTCGCGGCCTAGTCGGTCTTCGGCTTCTAGGGGCCGCTACTAGCCTTGCCGCGTCAACCGAAATAAGCCGCGCAATGTTTCCGGCTTTCCGTCGCGCGGCCAGGTGATATCGTAAATCCGCCAATCCGTTTTGATCGCGATTAGCTCGAGCACGATCGTCCGCTGCTTGCCGAAATTGTCGAACGTCACCGTTGCAGTCACTTTGCCAGGTGCGGTGTCTTTGATGGCGACGTCGACGTGTTTGATATCGTAATCCTGCGCGCGCGGCAAACGATGAGTTGTCCTGCCTGCAGGAAGGTTCACGAATGGCGTCCAAAAGATGCGTGGATCGATAAGGGTAAGTCCGGCAGCCATACCTGAGGATGAGCGAGACCATCGCGCAGCCAAGCTACTCATCAAAGACGAGGCGCGGCGGATGGCGGCCAAAATCCCCAAGCCGCCGCTATTGCGGAGGGACTTAGCGCTGCTCTTTTGTGTCCTCAGTTTCCGTCAATGGCACTCCGCATTCTTGGCATTTGTAGATGCGAAGTGCAGGAAGTGAACCCACTCGCAGGCCTTCGCGAATTAGGATCATTCGACTGCCACAAGTCGGGCAGTTAGAACTTTTTGCGTTTTGACCCCCCATGCTGCGCTATGGCACGACCGCCCGCCCCTTCCGCTTCCTGCGCCAGCCGAGCAGACCGATTGCGTGCGCAATTTGCGCAATACAGTCGCCAAAATAGCCAAGGTGCCGTCTTATTAGGCGCCAAACCACTCTGGGTGCCGCGTAAGTAGCACGACACCGCAGGAGAACATCAACAAACAGAGCAATTGGAGCAGCACCAGTGAATAATTTTCATCGGTCATGCCAGTGACGAAGCAATCCGCGTGCCAGTCTGTCGTTCTTTCGGATGTCAGGATTCCACCGCCGCAAAACTCAGAAAGTGGTTTGTTCGGTGCAATGTCCGCTTTCGGGGGTAAAGCGGACATGGCCAGGACTTCTTGCTGTGTCTGCTAATGACTTTGACGCAGCACAGTTTTCGTTCTGAAATGTGGTACCCTTACCAAGCCCGACCTGGTGGTCGGCTCGCACGATAGAAGACGGCGGGAATTCATGGCGGCAGCGGCCTTGCGGTTTTTTCGTGAGCATCGCAATGACAACCAGCACACATAGCTATCACGGATACGAGCTTGCACTTCACCACGAAAGTGACGACCGGTATCGGGTCACGATTTTCGATCCCAAGGGCAATCGGATCGCGTCGACTGGCACGCACTTGGAGCGACAGGGCGCTCTTACTGAGGCGTCGCGACGCGTCAATCAGATTCTTGCGCAACGACGGACCACGTCAGGCTCCTTCCCACGGCACTGACGTAAATCAACTCACAGCGTTTGGCGCTGTTATCTGGACTCGCCACCTGCGGCCCTTTCGCACCGGTCTGAGCTTCGTCATTTTTGAAAAGTGAGTATGGGAGCGGCGCGCACGCTTGACATGTCGCGCCGTCCCACCGGTTCGCTGCTCTCGGTTGTACGTTTCCCCACCCCGCAACAGCGGGCAGTCTTGCGCCCTATGGCACCTTCACAGTTGCACTAACGGGTTGCCTGAAGTCCCGTTCAATCGAGACAATTTGTTGATTTCGTCTGCCAAACAAAGTTCGGCTGCGTACCGGCTCATCGTGTCCGCAACAAGCAAACCATTGGCCTGAATTATCAAGCCATGGCGGTACCGTTCGGGATATTGCGGAGGCAGTTTTCACGACGCCGAAGCCGACGGAATGCAGAAAGAAAATAATGGCCCTACGTTTGAGGGTTTGAATGCGCCGACGCTCTTTCGTGAGTTTGCGGCCGAATGCATGCAATTAGCCCAGACGACTGCAAAGTCTGAGAAACGCGCGCTGTACCTGAAAATGGCGAGCGTCTGGCATCAGATGGCACAGCGTTGGGAAAATAAAAGCTAGCGGTCACCGTAGATGAAAACACATTTCTGGCTCGACAGAACGTACAAGGAGCGATTCGCGCAATGCCTTTATGGGACACAGTGATGATTGCGCTCGTGATCGGGTCCACCATTGCCTTTGGCTTGTGGGCTCGCATTCGGGCCAACGGCAACGACGGCTAGCATTGGGAATCACGCAGCGGCAGGCAATTATTCATCAAGACCTGGAATGCAATGGAACCCACGAGGGGTTCTGTGACGGCCATCATGGAAGTCGGTCTTTCCAGGGACCTAACCTTTAGGGACAGTTTGGAGGTCAGCGCCATGTCATACAGAATCGTTTAATCGAAATCAACAATGGACGACTGGACTTTGTTTACTAAAAAAGATCAGCAGTTGTGAAACCGTGAGTACCAAATCTTCGAGTGGTCGCAATCGTTTTTTCGATTTTGAGTCGAGCAGTTACGTGCGTTTTGTCATAGATCCCATTTTGATTGCTGAACTCGGCGTCGCCACCCTCGTGGTGGGCGGAACATTGGCCTACCGCACCTATTCCCAAGATCGATCGTTCCTGCAGACAGCAACTGGCCTTTTCTCATCGCCGGTATCGCGTGCCTTTGCGTCGCCATCTACCGTACTGGCGGCATGCCTTTGCAGTGACCAGCTGGGGACGCTTCCATGAAAACGGCCGCGGAATCTAGAGCGATGGCCGAAGAATGCTTTAAGTGGGCACGCGAGGTGAGCAAACGAGGACGTCCGAGTGTCCTACCTGAAGCTCGCCCAAGTTTGGCTTGATGCCGCCTCTAAACTTGATGGTTCGTCAGCGTCCCAGACATCAGCGCCAGACGGGCCAACGAATGCGACGTCGTAAAATGGAAGTCGTCCCCATTCTCCGAGGAGCAGTATCCGACGCAGCTTGCCGTATCTATAAAACGCTGTGGAGCGCCCGAGCGCCCCATGAGGTGAGAAATGCCGCGGAAGAACGGACTGAAGATGAAGAGGATTGAGGCACGACCGCTCAAAATCCCGACAGGCGATTTTGATCTCGATCAAAGTGAGATAATCGATCTTTCGCTAGCGTATAAGATTGCCCGCGCGTCGTCGGACGCAGGTAGATGGGTTTTGCTGTGCGCACTGATGATTTCCGCCGCAGTGCTAATATCGAAGATGATCGCGAGGGTAGCGCATCGCGCGGTATGCCGGGCGGCGCGGGCGGTCTCGGCATCGGCGTGGTGATCATTGTCACGCTCGTCGGCTGGTATCTTGGCATTGATCCCAACGTGCTACTCAATGGTGCGCAACAGGTTCTTGGCGGCGGGTCATCGGAGCAGGCCAGCCCAGCTCCACCGGTGACCGCCGGCACCCCGGACGATCCGACTGGACAGTTCGTCGCTGCAATTCTGGGCGACACGGAGGATCGCTGGACGGAAATCTTTGCTGCAGCCGGACGAACCTATCATGCCCCGAAATTACGCTTGTTTTCTGGGTCCGAACCAACTCCCTGCGCTTTCGCTCGGGCGGCGATGGGGCCGTTCTATTGTCCGCGCGACCAGCGCGTGTATCTCGACACCTCGTTTTTTGACGATTTGCAGAACAAGTTTGGCGCCTGTTCGAACAACAAGGCCTGCCAGTTCTCCGAGGCTTATGTCGTCGCCCACGAAGTTGGTCATCACGTCCAGAATGAGCTTGGCATACTGCCGCGCGTGACCGAGGCGCAACAAGCCGCATCAGGCCAAGTCGAAGCGAACCAGCTGCAAGTGCGCGTCGAGCTGCAGGCCGATTGCCTCGCCGGCGTGTGGGCCAATCGCGCTCAACAGAAACACAAGTTCCTCGATTCCGGCGACGTCGAACAGGCGCTCCAAACGGCCTCGGCGATCGGCGATGATCGTTTGCAAAAAGAGATGCAAGGCTATGTGGTACCTGACTCATTCACCCACGGCAGCGCCCAGCAACGCAAGCACTGGTTCACGACAGGCCTCACAGGCGGCTCGGTTTCCGCCTGCGACACTTTTAGTGCGCCACAGCTTTAACCCTCCTCGCATGAGGTGCCCTGGTCAAAAACGGATGTAATCGGTTGGGCTGAGGGGCTGTCCCATATGGGAGGTCGAAAATGTGCGACTATAGCCTTCAGAGCGTCAAATCGCGGTCGGCGAAAGTGGGCGACAAGCTCATCACGCGCGACTTTGGCACGGGCACCAGAGGTTTTGCCGCATCAGAGTATAACGATGTAGCAGTCTGCGTACTGCCCGGGACCGAGTTGTCGTTTGCCAGCGAAGTTCGCCGCTCGTCGACTGCCCTGTTTGCATGGCGCGACAAGGTCATTCATTACAAGACTGCGATCTTTCGGCAGATCAACAAGGGGAGAGTCGCCGCTCATCATGACGCCCTGGAATTTCCCGACGGCGAGATAGTGCTCCTGACGGTCCTGTCCGCCAGCCAGGAAGCAACGGTGCTTCAGCTGCCGGCGGAACCGAAGAATCCCGCTGAAGTCGCGGCGCAAGCGCGTGCGGCGTTCGTCGGTTGATCCCATCAACACACTGCTCTGGCCAGGCCTGCCAACGATTCGAATTGTGAGGATGAGGATTTTTACTGGAGGAGCGGCTTTTTACTGGAGGAGCGACCATGGGAATCATCAGTTGGATTATACTCGGCCT
>Ga0306921_10001583_pt1 | contig 22185 bp, 12 predicted proteins | sample sta12Cox44000080_FD_203760 | JGI IMG/M metagenome (GOLD analysis project Ga0306921, IMG submission 203760) | Lab enrichment of tropical soil microbial communities from Luquillo Experimental Forest, Puerto Rico - statoxic.12C.oxic.44.000.080 (v2)... | ecosystem: Environmental > Terrestrial >...
AAAGTGAAGGCTAATATCAAGGCACGTGAAGTAATCGTTTTCGGTTCGGTAAAGGGTAATGTCGACGTCGTTGAGAAGGTATCCATTCGCGATCACGGCAGTGTGATCGGGGACATCAAGACCGCGGGAATCAGCATCGATGATGGCGCCTATTTCAAAGGGAGCATCGATATCGTCCGGCCGCAACCCCAAGCGACCACGAAGCCGGTTAAAACCGAGGCTCCGGTGGTAGCAGCCGCAGGGCAGCCTTAAGCCTGTTTCCCCGAATATGACCCGCGCCAGTCGCTCCCCGCAGACGTATGGGTTTGGATGGGGGACCAGGTTGAGCTGGTTCGCCTAAGGCGCGCCCGTGGAGCCAAGCTTTTGCGCCCCGAGCGTCCTCCGGCGGCGTAGTTTCTTGTCGGCGTCATCCCGGCAATCCTACCAAGAGCCGCCCTTCGTTTTCATGGGTGTGGCCGATGTTTCCTGAAGTGAACAAACTAGCCCGCCTTCTGGGCCTGCTGATCGCGGCTCCGAACGCTGCTCTGTACGCGCAAAGTCTCCACCTTCGCCCGACGTCGGCTGGGCCCGGCGAATGGGCCGTGATGGAGATTACGTGGCAGTCCTCAGCGCAACAGCAACTGGTCGCGTTAGAGTGGGAGGCGCGCTTTCCCGCAGCGCAGCTGGAAAGCGACCCTATGATGCGGCTGACTCTCGACGCCCGAAGTAAGGGTAAATCGCTCAATTGCCGAGCCAGAATGGAGACACGGGAAACCGAGACCCTGCGGTGCATCCTTTCCGGCGGCCTGCAGCCGATCCCGGACGGGGTCTTGGCCGTGCTTAGCCTCAAGATACGGGAAAAGGCGCAGCCGGGCACAGTGCGAATCCGGATAGAGCACATGATCGGTGTGAAGCGCGATCTCGGCAGCGTAACCTTGGATCCAGCCGAAGCACTAGTGAAAGTGAACCCGAAATAAATAGCGCAGGCAGGCCCGGCCGGTCGCCGCCGCCGCAGGCTTTCGGCTACAGACCGAGGTTCCACCGCAGCCGTACGCGGTGGCGTCTCGATCGGGCGTTGCCTAGACGGCAAAAATATCGAAGGAATGTGCTTGCCGTAACCGTTCTTCGAACGTCCGTGCAGCAGAAGTGCTTCGTGCGATTTTACACGAATCGAAAGCAGCCGTGTAACTTTCGCCCGACTGGTTCTCCAGCGCTTCATCCTCCCGAGGGGGCCCCTGGCGCCTCGCTCCACTTCAGCACCAGAGGTAACGGATCAACAATTCTGCGTTGGTTGGGTTATCACTCACTCTGGTCGGTCAGATGAACGCAAGCGACCGAGCATTCTGCGAGACTCAACGAATCGTGCGCTTCACCGACGGGAGGCGCTAGCACTGTCGCTAGTGTAGTGGCGTGGGTCCTGGGCTTTCATGGGCCTGCAAGGGGCCTTGACACCGATTCGGACCTGCCATACACTTCCCTGAACCGATCGCAACGGCAACGGCGGGGGGCAACGGCCACAACCCGTCGGACGTTAAGGCGTTCTTCCCATCTCCTTGAACGAAGGAGATGGAGTACCATTTTCGCCCGGGAGGGGTGCGCCGATGGATTTCCGCTCTCTGCGAGTCGGCCTGGTGCTATGCGCCGGTCTGAGGTCAACAATTCTTCTGGTGAGTCCGCCTTTGAGCGCGCAAACCGATACTGGGCGCGTTCTGGGCAGCGTCGTCGACCCGACGCAAGCCGTGCTCGTCGACGCGGCAGTCGCCATCACGGATACGCAACGCGGGATCACCCGGACGACAGTCACAAACTCGTCGGGCGAGTTTCTTGTGCCTAATCTTCTGCCCGGTATCTATCTGGTCCGCGTGTCCGCCCCCGGCTTCCGCAGCGTCGTACGAGAGAACATTGGGTTAGAGGTTGCCCAAGACATCCGCATCGATTTTGTGCTGCAGCCGGGTGACACACAACAAACCGTGACAGTCAACGAAGAGGCGCCGCTGGTCGACGCGACCAGCGCGGTCCTGGGCGGAACGCTCACCAATCAGACCATCAATGAAATGCCCTTGAATGGACGCAATTTCATGAACCTGCTTCAGTTGCGTCCGGGGGTGATGATCATGCCTGGTGGCGGGAAGTGGAGTCAGACCACCAACGGCCTTCGTGTGGATCACAACGTCTACATCGTTGACGGCATTGACAGCATCGAGGGCTTTTCCGCGCTGAGCGTGGTCAATGGGAATAGCTTCTCAGGCGACACGTCGTCGTCGCTGCCGATCGACGCCATCCAGGAGTTCAATACCCAGCAGAATCCCAAAGCGGAATACGGTTGGAAGCCGGGCGCCATCGTCAACATCGGGATCAGGTCGGGTACCAATGAACTGCATGGCACAGCTTACGCCTTTGGCCGCAATGGCGCCCTTGATGCCGCCAATCCTTTCATCCAGCCGGGCCAGCCCAAGCAGGTAACCCAACTGGAACAGTTCGGAACGACCGTCGGTGGACCCATCCGAAAAGACAAGCTCTTCTTTTTCGGTGCCTACGAAGGACAGCGCGAGCTCATCGGGGCCCCGGCAACCTACCTGGTCCCGACCACCGCTTCACTGGGCGGCAATGTCGCCAACAGCCTCACGGATGCCTGCAACTCGGTGGCGGCTGCCAAGCGGAACCCGCTCAGCCTGGCGATGGCAGGTATGGACGCGAGCTGTGCTGTCGTCTCGCCCCAGGCGAACCTGTTCCAGTCCGGGACTTCCCTCAACTACGTCCCCATCATTCCCCTGGATACCCAGCAGGACAATGCCTTGTGGAAGACGGACTACCACATTAACGAGCGGCACAACTTGAGCGGCGAGTACTATTACAGCAACTACCGCGGGCTGGGGACACAGAACCAGATCCACGACTACTGGCGCACATCCAACGCCATCACATCCCAAATTGCCGGAATGCACTGGGCTTGGACGCCGAATCCCACGCTAGTGAACGAAGCCCGGTTCGGCATGAACCGCGTGGCCCAATACCTGGGTTCGGGCGAGTGCGCCGCCGGGTTTGGCCCGGACACCAGTTATCTGCACACTGGCGCCCAATCGTGCGGATTTCCTCAGATATCCATTCAGGGTTTTTTCGGCCTCGGCGGCAATCCCAACTTCCCCAAGCTGCAGGGCCCGGACTACACCTTCCAGTTTCTGGACGACGTTTCCTATACACGCGGAAAGCACGCCTTTAAGTTCGGGGCCGAACTCCGCAAGATGAAGTATCACGGCGGCACGTTCCGCCTGGGCAAGGGCAGTATTCTGTTTCGCTCCGGCACCGCCACGACCCCTCTCCAATCGTTCCTTGAGGGCACTCCTTTTCGGGGAAGTCTGTTTGTGGGAGACCCGGTCGTCAACGTCGCCGATTGGGGGTTGGCCGGCTTCATGCAGGATGACTGGCGCGTCACACCGAGGTTGACCTTGAACCTTGGATTGCGGTACGAGTTCGTGACGCCGATCCGGGAAGCCCACGATCAGCTTGCCGACTTTGATCCGAATCGAGGAATGGTGCAGGTGGGGAAGGGAATCGACACCCCCTATCAACCTCAAACCAGGAATTTCGCGCCACGGCTGGGCTTCGCCTGGGACATCACGGGTCGTGGGCGGACCATCCTGCGCGGGGGCGCCGGCGTCATCTATGTGCTCGAAGGATTCAATGTCCTGACTTCGCAGCAGGGATCAACGGCAGTCACCACCGGCCTGAACACCTCCCCCACCGGGGCTCTGCTGAACGGCGTCGCCGGTCCAGGCAACATCACCGCTGGTGCCATGACGCTGATCGGGTCGCAGCTCAACTGGAGTCTCGCGGGGCCCGTCTTCCCGGCCGGCCAAATCACCTGCACCACCGCCGTACCGTGCCCCATTCTGGCGGTGGACCCGAATCTCCACACTCCGTATGTCACCTCATGGAACCTCGGCCTCCAGCACGCCTTGACCCAATCGCTCGGTTTGGATGTGTCCTACGTCGGCAACCATGGTTCGAGGATGACCAGCATGGTCGACATCAACCCGGCGGCACTCGGCTCGGGCTGGAGCAGCAATACGGGGTCGGTCAATACGGCGGCTGAGAACGCCAGCCGCCCCTACTTCAGCAGGTTCCCGTACCTGTCCAATATTAACGAGATTATGAATGCGGACCGGAGCAACTACAACGCCCTGCAGGCCACTTTGACCGAGCGGCCGGCCCATGGCCTGAATTTCACGCTGGGCTACACGTATTCGCATGCGCTCGACATGTTGGGCCGGGACTGGCTCTCGAATGTGCCTATGTACAGCCCGAACCCCAAGCTCGATTACGGGAGCAGCCAGTTCGACGTCCGCCATCGCTTTACAGCAGCGGTGAGCTATGCTTTGCCCGACAAGAAATCGTTTGCGCAGATGCTCCAGGGCTGGCAGCTCAATTCCATCATGAATCTGGCGACGGGCGCACCCTGGGCGGTCATCGACAGCACCAGTGACGTCAGCGGAACGGGCGAATTTACGGACCGCTGGAATTTCTATGGAAACCCCAATGACTTCAGCGACCGAGGTTCGGCTGCCATTCCTTGGTTTGCCAATACCACCAACCCTGCGTGCTCGTCCCAGGCCACGAGCCAGGGACCAAACGCGGTGGCCGCGCTTGCCAAATATGGTTGCTTTGCTTCGGGTCGCTCCATGATGCTTCCCCCCGCTCTCGGAACTCTGGGAACCATGGGCCGAGACATCTTCCGGAACAATGGATTGAGCCTGGTCGATTTTTCCGTGACCAAGAAGTGGAAACTTACCGAACGGATCAGCACCCAGCTCCGGGCCGAGTTCTTCAATATTCTGAACGTGGCCACTTACGCCAGTCCCCAGGGCGCCACAACCATAGGATCGGGGCAGCACAATAACCCCACGACCACTGGAGGGTTTGGTACTTCCCTTACGACGCCAGACGTGGCGAATGCGAATCCCCAAGTGGGCTCGGGCGCGGGCCGCTCGACCCAGTTGGGGTTGAAGTTCATCTTTTAGCCGCGCGCAACTGGCCTGTGCCTACCACCTCTGTGGCTTGCGCGGAGGACCCGACAGTGAGCGTGAAATCCACGCGCGCCGTCTGTGCATCCGTAGATCGGTGCTGGTCGAACTCCCGCCTGGAATCCCCGTAACTCGACCCGAACCTGATAGCTTCCGGGGACCAGCGATGGAAAGCTGTAGACCCCTGCGCCGTTGGTCGTAATCGAGCGAGAAGCACTCGTGTCTGCGTTCGTGGCCGTGACGGCCGCGTTGGAGGCCGTTGCGCCGCTTTGATCGCGCACTTTTCCCCCCGTGATTTCTCCAAACGTTTGTGCTGAGGCGAAACCGATCGGCCACACCAACCCGACGACCAGAAGCAAATGTCGCATCAACCCTTCTTAACAGGCGACGATAGGGTCAGCCACTGAACCGCGGAACCGGAGCGACCCGCCTCATGTGGATCATCCGGCATGGCCTCCGAGGGCAACCCAGCCGTGAAGATTTGGTGGTGGCTAGACCGATGCCGGCAATCGGCGTGTTATTCCGGTGAAGTTGCTAGAGTGATGGCTAGGCCCTGGTTGCAGATGATATCGAGGAATTGAGATGAGCAAGACCTTGTGCGTCGCCTCAAGCGCGCTGTTTTTGATGACGATGCGCGCCGCGGCGCATCACGCATTCGCCGCCGAGTACGACGAAAACAAGCGCGTCACAGTCTCCGGCACAGTGACCAAGTTCCAATGGACGAATCCGCACGCGTGGTTGTATGTCGATGGAAAGGATGAAAGCGGCAAGGTAAGCAGCTGGAGCTTCGAAATGGGCAGTCCCAACGGCCTTGTTCACCGGGGCTGGAGAAAGGCGGAGTTGAAGAAGGGCGATGAAGTCACAGTGGAAGGCTATGGCGCGAAGGACGGCAGCGATGTGGCCAACGCCCGCACCGTTACCATGCCAGACGGCCGGAAGCTATTCGGGGGCTTCCAAACTACCCCCGGCGCCCCCGTCAAGTAGCCGCGCTTCAGGGGTTCAGTAGTTCTCGGGCACGGATTGTTGTCCTACCGCGGCTCTGCGAGAAAGTGTCGCGGAGCACGGCGGTTTCAGTGGCCTCCCGCAAAAACCGCAAAACCAGGGGCGGCTGACGGTTCCGGCACGGCCGGCCGGATCCCGGACCCATCTGTGGCCTTGTTGTCCTCCTGGATTCGCGCCGAATGAGAGTGCCTGCTCGCTGCTGAGAGCGCCGACTACACCGAGCGCGCATTCATCACTGCAATCGCCGCCGCCATTGCGATCTTGTGATCCTGCCCCCAGGGCGCCCCGAAAGAACTCCTCACCCGGACGAAATGAGCGTCGAGATTCTCGACTCGCAGGGCTCTGCTCGCCACATCAAGCACCTGTCGCGCATCGTACCAATGAACGGGCCAACGGCGTGCCTCAGCCGCGGCCGCGAGGGCCTCGCGGTACATCACCGTATCGGCCCTGGTCTGTGCCTGGTAGCTCTGAATGCGTTCGGCTGTCGTCCGGGGAAGGGGTGGGCACTGCCGAATCGCGACACCGAGGATGGGCCCGTCGACCGCCGCCGCTACGGCATCCAGACCGAGCCTTGCGTGCCGATCCGCTGACACGCGCACGCGCTCGACCAACGCCACTGCCTGATCCAGTGGGAGCATTTGGCCTTCGTGATGGTGGGGAAGCTTCGGTAGGTCCTCATCCACGAGTTCAACGCGGCGGCGGTCGAGAAGTTGCCCGCTGCCGGATGACGTCACCAACACTGCCCAGCCGCCATGATCCGATACTCCTACGATTCCACTCCTCGAAATGATGGTCCCTCCGATTCGAGTATTTCGTGACGCTCCGTGATGCGTAAGTTGCCCAGCAGATCTCTTTGCAAACCTTTCACGCGATAGGGGCAGAGTACGATAGCTCAACAAAGCCGTTCTTGTAAGCGACGACGTTCTTCAAATTCCACCTCTTCTCTGTGAAGGAACCACCGAACAACCGGAGTCCTTCACCCAACAGGACAGGCGCCATCGTCAAGTTGATTTCGTCCACCAGGCCGAGTTCGAGAAAACGCTGGCACAACATGGCCCCGCCCACGAGCCAGATGTTTCGATATCGAGGCGCGAGTTGCACGTCAACTAAAGTCTTGAGATCGCCCGAATAGAACTCGACGCTCTTTCTCGCCGGCGGCCATTCTCTGCCGGTCACCACTACGGTAGGAGTATCACCATACGGCCAGCCCAGTTCAAGCGCGTGTTCATACGTGCGGGAACCGAGTACATAACAGTCTATCGCTCCGACGAAGGTCGCAGCTTCTTCCTCCGAAATGGAAACCCCGGCTTCGTAGACGTTTCCGGTGCTATTGAGCCAGGAGACACTGTTGTCCCTCTTCGCGATGAAACCATCCAGACTGGAAACCATGTGCAAGGTTACACTTCGTCCTTTTGCATTTCCTTCGCTGCGTGACATATTCCTCCTCGCTTTGGCCGAAATCGATATGCGTTAAGGTGGACGGGAACGGCGTCTTTGCGCCAAAGAAGGATCGTACAGAAAGTCTGATGCCGTCTGCTTGATCTTGCGTCCCTATTTTTGAGTGAATGCGGCTCCGCCCTCCGTTGGTAAGGTTGTTCGCCTGCCGCTTCAAAACCCATTCAGCGCTTGAAATCAGGGCTTCGCAGGCAAACTCCTCGAAGAGCGAGCTAAGCCTTCTCATACGCTCAATTGTTGCTCGCGTCCCCCCTGGGAGGTGGGCGCACGCACCCAAACTCCAGGTCGGCGTGCCGGCGGCTCTGTGTTGGAACCCATTTCGGGCAAGCCAAATTTTCCACACAATCTTCCTGCGGCCCTGCGGCTCAGAGCTTGTCCGCAACCAGGTGGCGTTGAGCTCGGTCGGCAGTTGACCTCTGCCGTCGCAAATCCGGCCTTAACACCGGGGCGCCGAGGACCGTGAGCTCGGCCCGTGGGGAAGCGATTCCCAGCTGACGCCCGTGGCATTTGCACCCCATGTTGCTACGCTACGCCACTTTCAACGTTCTCGCTCCAGAGCCAGCTCCGCGGAAAGAAGTTTGCATCGCGTCAAATGCTTTACGCCATAGACACCGGCGATTCGCAGAATCTCTGGAGGTAGTTGCCTCCCTTCGATCACCCGATGTTTGGGGAACGTAAGAAGCCCGACTAACCCACCTTCGCTTTTTTCCGGGTTCTGGGGCCTTGCGAGCGGCCTGTAGCACGAGGACGAACCGATCTGATGCCGGCAGTAGAGTTCCCGCCGCCAACGGACCGGCGCGAGCCTGGCATTGCCGCCGTTTCCACTTCGCAGAGTTGAGGCTGGGCGTGCGCCAACGCCGCTGCAGGAATGCGACTTCGGCTGCCGGAAACACTTTCCAAAGGCTGGGGTCCTCTAGAGCTCGATCTGGGCTTCATACTCGGTTCGTATCGCAGGACGCGGACCACGATCCATAACACGAAGCCCATCAGGCCGAAAGCGAGCCAGAAGCCTTGGATAGCCCTTTCCAGAGAACCAGCATGTAGGCAGAACAGCAGCCAAATTGTCGAAATCTGGAGCCAGAACCGTGTCCACATATTCGTGCTCCGCCCTCGTTGTTCGTCCACTTTGGGGGGAATCCTTATATTAACCGTCGGCTAGTCCCTTTGTTAATACCGGGAAAATCCCTGACACCTTAACCGCATGATAACATTGAACAACCGGTGTCGGCGACCCCACCACCCGCTGATAGGCTAGGGCTAGGCTAAGCCTAGAAGCAGGGGGGGAGCCAGCCATGGCTCGAGCATCGAGATCGACAGTCCGCAGTCGGCTCCAAGGAGTCAGTATCCGGTAAACGCGCCACTTTGTGACCGCTTTATCCGAAAGAAAGGCGCTTTGCTGCGTTTACCCGCACTGCCGCGCTCGCGGCCAGTCTTTTGATAACGGCGTCCAATAAGGTCTGGTTCTGTGGCGATCCGCTGTTCCAGCATCCCGTAACTCCCCAGGGCCACCTCTACCTCAAGGCTCCGCAGATCGGTAGGAAGTGCGTCCATGAACCGTTGTGTTTGTCCCTTGAATAAAATCCGGCGAGCAAGCCATTAGAATCAAGGGCATACTCAATGGAGGCAGTTCGGATTTTGGGCCGACCGTGAGTCGGCGAGGGGCTCACTGCGTCGGATTTTGGACACAGGCGAAACTGGAGGCCTCGTCGCTGCTGCCCGAGCCCTGGTAGCGGGCGAACTGCGGGTAGGGACAGACCGGCCGCGTCCGGTCGACCTTCCCATCGGTCGTGTGCGACGCGACCAGTTGGTCCGGCGCCTTTCCGTTTTCCACCCATTGCTCGATGGCGCTGATGGTGTCCAACTGGTTCGGGCCCGCGCCGCCGCCGCAGTGTGACATCCCGGGCGCCAGAAACAGGCGGATCGAATCCGCGGCCTTGGCCTCACCCACGGACTTCACCACACTCTCGTAGTAGTTGATGCTGTTCTTGGGAGGCACAACCTGATCGCTCCAGCCGTGGTAAAGCAGCATTTTACCGTTGTGCGCGAAGAACGGCTTGAGATTTGGGTTGGAGGCTTCGTTCAAGCCGTGATCCATCTTTTCGGCGACGCTCAGGTCGCGATCCAGAATCAGAGTTCGGAAATCCCAACTCGGATCCTTGAAAATCACGTACCTGAACATGTTGACCGCTACCGCGCTCTCGCGAGTTACCGGCAATCCGTCCCGGAGCGGTCCGGCTAGCGTGCCCCAGTCCAGTTCGCTTCCCCGCTCCAAGCCCGGTAAAATCTCCTTCCGCGTCCGCGGGTTCAGGGCCGGAGCGTAGATTTGTTGGGCCGCTTCGACCTGTGCCGCCGACAGGCACGTCGGGCCGTCGCCACTCGGGCACGCCAGCAACTGAGGGTCGAAGTTGCAGCGCTTCGGATTCTCGATCAAGCCGTCGACGACCCCGTCGAGTGCATCGCAGGCAGCCAGTACGGCTTGGTGGATCAGCGCGTACTTCTGGGGCGGTATGTAGCTGTCTTCGCTCTTGTGAACCACCTGTGAGAGCCGGATCCAGCCGGCATGGAGATGAACCATCCGGTTGGCCGGAGCGCCGGCGATGATCCCGTCATAATCGGTGGGAAAGCGCTGCGCTTCCTCCAATGCCTGCTTGCCGCCGCCTGAGCATCCGCTCCAATACGAGTATTTCGGCGCTTCTCCATAGAATGTCTGGATGATCGCTTTGGCCTTCAAGGTCATTTCGTGTTCCGAGCGGTAGGCGTAATCGATCAGTTTTTCGAGGTGTCCCAAGGCGAAACTGGCGTTCGTCACATCGCTTGCGTGTCCCGTGTCGGTGGAACTGGTGGCGAAGCCGCGACGCAGGCCCTCGGCCATCGCGGTGTAATTAATCGAACCGCCCCAGCCTCCATTGCCCACGGCTAGATACTTTCCGTTCCATGAGGCCGGGAGCCAGACTTCCACGTTGATCTCGGAGTCGGAGGACGGCCTCAACTTGGCTGCCACGCGGCAGAACGCGGGAAGGTCCCGCATCGGCTCGCCGGCGATTCCGCTTCCACCCCCCGGCGTGAAGCCGCCGGCGGCTACCGGTTCGGCCAGGACAACCGCCGCCGAGGATAACGGCAACGAGGTCAGACTCTCGCACGACGCGGCGATTGCCGGGAAATTCCCGAGTCCAAGCGTTACAAACAGCACGACCCAGTGCGAAGAAATGGGAGCAGGCGGCACGGCGGCCATACTACTTCAAAACCTTGTCTGTCTCATGATATTAGTGGCGGATGCGCAGATCTGTCAACGATTTATTTCATATCTTGCGATCACCCGGCCTGAAATTTCGGCAATAAACGGCCGGCATTTTCCCGGTAAATGCCCCGGAGTTCGGGGCCTGTGAAACCGCATTTTTCTAGGCCCGCGAGGTGTTTGGCCGCTGAACCGAACGGGTAGTCGGTTCCGAACACAATTTGCGACGCTCCCACGATCAGTTTCAGGCCTTGCATTTGTACGGGGTTAGTGGACTGCGCCGTATCATAGTAGAAACGGCGCAGATGAGAGAGCCGGGAGTTCGGCTCCGCCGGGCGGGCCAGGTTGTCGGCGATCGTATCGGGCGCGCCGATTCCGAAGCGCTCAACCAGCGACGGCATCGTTCCCCCGGCATGGGAAAAGATGAAACGAATGTTTGAATAACGCGTAGCGGCGTCGCCCACGATCAGGCTGAAAATCGTCCGGCTGGTATCGGTATTGTATTCGATGGTCGGAGGATTCACCTCCGGCTGGATGTCCTGGCAGCAGGAGGCATCGATCGGATGCGTGTAAACCACCGCGCCCCGCCGGTTGAGCTCGTCAAGAACCGGACGAAATGTCGAGTCCCCCAACCAGTGGTAGCCATAGCTCGTCAGCAGGCCGACGCCGTCCGCCTTCAGGCTGTCGAAGGCGTACTCGATTTCGCGTAGACTGTCTTCGATGGTAGGCAGCGGCAGGACCGCAAACAGGCCGAGACGGCCTTTATGATCGGAGATCGCCCTGGCAGCGAACTCGTTCATCTCGCGCGCCAGGCGACGGGTCTCGTCCGGCTTTCCAAACCACACCCCCGGTGAGGTCGAGGAAAGGATCGAAGCGGCAACGCCATCCCGGTCCATGTCCTCGATGTCCTTGGCGGGCGTGTAGACCTGGAGCCGATCCAGCGCAAACCAGGTAGTGTAGCCAGCCATGTGATGACCTTCCTTCGCGGCCAAGGCCTTGACATAAGCCGGCGAGACGAAGTGATGATGCAGGTCGATGGCCCGCGCTCCGACTCGGGGCTGCGCGGCGAGATGGCTCGCGCCGGCCGTCGCGCTGGCGATGAGAAAATCCCGGCGGCTGACGGTCATGGGTTCAACAGCGGCAGGTTCTTCGGAGGCTCGGGGATAGTCGCGAGGTAAGCGCGAATGTCGGCGACTTCCGAGTCTGTCATGACTTTCGCCGAATAAGGCGGCATGCTGTTCGCTGGTTTTCGGACATACGCAGTGAGCGCCGGAGCGGCGAGAGGCCGCGGTGCCAGCCGGGGGCCGGTTCCCCCCTGCCCAACCGTGCCGTGACACTCGTAGCAGCCGTTTTTTAGAAACAGCCGCTTGCCGTTTTCCGCGTTCGGTCCTTCCTGCGCGCGGGAGGAGTCCGAGAGCGCGGCAGCGATTGCGAGAACCACCCAGAGATGCTTCATCTTCCTCTCTATCGCGGCTGCGTGACGGTGTCGATCAGGTAAGGCTCGCCGCGCTTGACGACATCGATGCCGCGTCGAATCGCCGCCGCCAGATCCTTTGAATCGGAGATGGGGCCTTCGGCGCGCACGCCCATGCTTTGCGCAAGCTTGGCGTAATCGATGTTCGGATCATCGATTTTGGTGCCGATGTGGATGCGATCGATGCCTCGGTTGTGCCGGTTCGCTAGGCCTTGAATCCCCATGACCTCCTGGTGATAGGCGCGGTTGTTATGCATAAGGATCAGCAGCGGAATCCGGTGATGGGCCGCGGTCCACAGTACGCCGTTGGCTACCATCAGATCGCCGTCGGTCTGAATCGAGATGCTCAGCCGCCCGTGCTTCTTGTTGGCGAGCGCCGCGCCGACGGTGGCCGGCGCCATGTAGCCCACCGCTTCCGCGCCCGAGCCCCCGATGTACTGGTAGTGCTTGTCAAAGTCCCAGAGCCTGAGCGGCCAGTCGCGGATCCAGAAGCTATCGGATAAAAGCGACCAATCCTCATTTGCGATCTGCGCCCACAGCTCGGCCGAGAGGCGCGCGGTGCTGATCGGGCTCGCGTCCCAGCCATAAGCGGCGTCGGCCCGCGCCTTCTGTTGGGCCTGCCGGCTAGCCTGCGCGAGTTTGGCGCCGCGCGTCTCCAACGCGCGCTTACGATCGGGAGTCAGCTGGCGTTTGACGGCTTCGATCAGGGAGGGCAGCGTGGCTTCGGCGTCGGCCGCCATCGACAAATCGGTATCTGTGTACCGCATGAAGTCCTGGTAATTGCTCTTGTGGTTCAACTCGAGCGAGGAAATGCTGATCACTTTGAGCGCGCCGTTCCGCTGTTTCGCCTGGCGCACGGTGCTGTAGAGATCGCTGCTTTCGAGAGCCAGAACCACGTCGGCTTCCATGACGGGTGCGCCGGTCGTCGGCTTCCCAGCGACGCCGGCGCGCAAGGTTTGATTCAGCGGATGCCGCGTCGGGAAGTTCATCCTCCGGTGCTGATCCACGACCCCGGCCTGCAGCGTCTCGGCCAATTCGACCATCAGCTTCATCCCCGCGGGCGTGCGCGCCGCGCGGCTCGCCACAATCACGGGATTCTCGGCAGCGACCAGCAGTCTTGCGGCTTCAGCGACGGCCCCCGATTCGCCCTGCGGCGGCGCCGCCCGCGTAAGGTTGGGGATGCGGGGGTGCTCGCCAGAAGGGATGGCGTTTTCCTGCATCTCCGTATCCGCCGTCAACACCACCGGCATCATGGGCGGAGTCAACATGATCTTGTACGCCCGGACGGCCGACTCGGCGAAGTGTTCGAGCGACTGCGGCGTGTCATCCCACTTGGTGACTTCACGCACCATCGACGCGGCGTCCTGGACGCTGTGCAGCCACGACACCTCGCCGCCGCGGTGCGCCGCATCCAAGGTGTTGCCCAGAACCACGTACACCGGAACCCGGTCGCAGTAGGAATCGTAGATAGCCATGGTGGCGTGCTGCAATCCGACCGTGCCGTGCGCGCAGATCATTGCCGGCTTGCCTTCGATCTTGAAGTAGCCGTTGGCCATGGCCACCGAAGACTCTTCGTTGCAGCAGGTGATGAATTCGGGAGCTCGGTTGCCGCCGTAGTTGATGATCGATTCGTGGATTCCCGCGAAACTCGAACCCGGCATGGCGAATACGTACTCGAACCCGAGCGATTTGAAAACGTCCACCATGAAGTCGGCTCCCGGGCGCTCGGTGACGCGGGGATCGGATCCGGAAGGCGCCCCGGCCGTAGTTTCCGTCACATTGGCCGGCGTCGCAACGCGAGCCTGCGGGGCAATCGCGATGGGAACGGTTGCCGCCAGAGCGGCTCCTTTGAGGAAACCACGGCGATCCACGGGCTTGGTCGGCTGTGCCACGATATGAACCTCGCTGTATCGGGATTCTATGTGGCCGGACGCGGCAAGTCAAGCGCTCGCCTCAAAACTGCGCTCGCCTCAAAACTCAAACGGGCGACTCGGTGCTCGCCGGGGGGCGTTGTCCACGATCGCCCGCCCGGAAATCGTCGCCGAAGTGCTTGTCGAAGCCTCGGTGTACTGCGCCCAAAACCGACGCGCCTGCTGGTCCTGCCCCGAAGATAGTCTTGACATCGAACTAACGGCGGTGATAGCTAATAACATGACATTGCGCCCTGCCAGGGGTTCCGGGTGCGCTAAGAAAACCACTTGATTCGGAGGTGTCCCTTGTTGGCAGCCTTCTGCAGTCGGGTCACGGGGTGGCAGAGCTTCAGAGATCGTTTGGGGCGTACTTGCGGCCGTCTGTTGATGGCCCTAGCCGCGAGTCTCGTCGTGGGAGGTATGCCGTTGCTCGCGCAGGCGACCAGCGGCTCGATCACCGGCATCGTGCAAGATCCGCAGGGCGCGGTGGTCGTCAACGCCAAATTAACTTTGATCAATGACGCCCAAGGCGCGTCTTCAGCGCGCGAGGTCGCGAGCACCAGCACCGGTTCGTTCCTTTTCTCGCCGGTCTTGCCGGGTACCTACACGATTACCGTTGAGGTGGCCGGGTTCAAGAAATACGCCCAAGCCGGCATCATTCTGGATGTCAACCAGAAGCTCGGCCTGCCGCCCATCACGCTCGAGGTCGGCGCCACAAGCGAGACGGTCGCCGTCGAGGCGCTGGCCGTCCAACTCGACACGGTGTCGGCGGAGCGGTCCGGCGTAGTCACTGGCCGGCAGATGGTGGACATTGCTCTCAATGGCCGCAATTACACGGGTCTATTGAGGACCGTGCCGGGCGTTTCGGCCGATACTGCATTCAACGCGGGAGACGCCGCGTTTAACGGCGGGCGAACGGGGCAGAACAACTTTACCGTGGATGGCCAGAACGTGACCGATATTGGCGTAAACCAGCAGTTCGCCTACCGCATCAACGTGGATGCCATCGCCGAGTTTCGGGTCTCCACCAACGCCCAAAGCGCCGAGTTTGGCCGCAACGACGGGGCGCAGATTCAAATCGTCACCAAAAGCGGCACTCGGGATTTCCACGGCGACGGTTACTGGTTCAAGCGTGGCGAGTTCATGAACGCCAACACCTTCCTCAACAACGCGCTGCCGAACGTCCGCGACCGGAACACCGGGCAGTTGGTCCCGGCATTTCCGCAGTACCGCTTCATGACCGCCGGGTACACCTTGGGTGGTCCGGCCTACGTCCCCGGAAAGTTCAACCGAAGCAAAGACAAGTTATTTTTCTTCATGTCGCACGAGTGGAACCGTTCATTCACTCCAAATCCGCTGCGTCAGATCACTGTCCCCACGTTGGCCCAGCGGCAGGGAGACTTCTCCAACACGCGCGATGCTGCGAACAATCAGCAGACCATCATTGATCCGCTGACGCGCTCGGCGGCGAACCCCAATGGCACGATGTTTCCCGGAAACCAGATTCCGAAGGAGCGCTTTAACCAATACGGACCCTCGGTTCTCAACTGGCTGCCGCTGCCGAACGTGTTTGGCCAACCAAGCTTCAACTACCAATCGCAGGCGGCCAATGCGGACCCCTCGTTCGATCAGGTCTACCGCGCTGATTACAACATTAACGACAGATGGCGGCTCTTCGTGCGCGGCCTCGACAGCAAACAAACGCAGACCAGACCGTACGGCCGGGCGGATACGGGCAACAACCTGGGCCTCACTCCGTTCTACGCGCCCACCTACGGATGGTCGATTACGGCCAACATCGCGACGATTCTATCCCCCACGTTGACCAATGAGTTTCAATTCGGCTACACGGTGAACGGGATTCCGGGCGATCCCCCGCCGAGCGGCAGCCCCTATTACCGCTCGGTGTCACATATCGATATCCCGCTGCTGTACCCGCAGGCCAACACGAGCGGCGTCATCCCGAATTTCGTCTTCGACGGGCTCCCGACGGTGGCCGGCACGCCGAATCCAACTGCCATGACCAGCTTCGCTGGCACGCCGTATGCCAACCGCAACCCGGTCTGGAACTATATCGACAACGTCAGCAAGGTGTTCGGCGCGCACGCGTTTAAGGCCGGTATTTACTACGAGCGCGCCGTCAAGACCGAGAACGCCTTCCAGCCATACAACGGCACGATCAATTTCGCGCGTGATTCGAATAACCCGGGTGATACGAACTGGCCGTTTTCGAACGCGCTCGTTGGCAACTACGATACGTACACGCAGATCAACCAGGATCCACTGCCCAGCTATCCGTACACCAACTTCGAATTCTACGGCCAGGACAGCTGGAAGCTCACGAAGAAGTTCACGGTGAACTACGGGCTCCGCATCTCTTTTGTGGCGCCATTCCACGACACCCTGGGGATGATGTCGAACTTCGATAACTCAAAGTATGATCCGTCCAAGCGGGTAGTATATTTCCAGCCGGTGATATCCGGTGGGCTTCGCCAGGCGTTGAACCCGATTACCGGCGAGATCCTGCCGTCGGTGTATATCGGGGCCATGGTCCCGAACGTAGGCGACATTAACAACGGCCTGGTCCGTTCCGGCCAAAACGGTACGCCGCTCGGCTTGATCGACAGTCGCGGCCCGCAGTTTGGCCCGCGCCTCGGCGTGGCGTACCAGATCGACAGCAAGACGGTGTTCCGGGCGGGCGGAGGAATCTTCTACGAACGCATCGCGACTTTCGGAGTGGGCATCACGAGCAACTACACCACGAACCCTCCGTTGCTTAGAACGGCTCAAATCTACTACGGGAATCTCTCCAACATTCAGGGTTCTAGTGGTGTGTTCTTCCCCACCGCCATCAACCAGCTTGCCCCAGACGGGCATGTACCCACGGTGTACAACTACAATGCTGGCCTCCAGCGGGAACTTCCGTACCAGCTCTTCCTCGACGTCTCGTACGTGGGCTCGCAGTCGCGTCACTTGTGGCTTGCGCAGCCGTTTAACTACGCTCCCTTTGGCAGCGCATGGCAGCCGTATTCGCAAGAACCGACCGTGGCCCCCAGATTCAACGGCACCACCAACCTGCCGGTGAATATGTACCGTCCCTACGCGGGTTACGCGAAGGGTACGTCTTACACCTGGGGGACTTCGGCGAACTACAACGCCTTGCAGATGTCTCTCAACCGCCGTGTGGGAAAATTGCAGCTTGGCGCTGCCTACACGTGGTCCAAGGCGCTCGGTGTGTCGACGACGCCGACCGCAGCGCAGCCCGGCAATCCTCTCAACCTGCGAGCCGCCAACTACGGACCGCTACCACAGGACCGCACCCAGTCGCTGGCCTTCAATTACATCTACGATCTGCCGAGCCTGGCCCGCAAGGGTTCTTGGTTGGACAACGGCGCCGGGCGGTTGGTCTTCGCTGGCTGGCAGGTTGCGGGACTAACCAGCATGAGCACCGGAGCGCCCATCAATGTCACCTACGGCGTGAGCGGCATCGGCCCGGCGCAGTTGAACCGCATGATTACCGGCAGCGAAGACCTGGCGCCGCGCCCGGTGACGACGTGCAATCCCAACCTTGCCCGTTCGGATCGGAACATCAATGAATTCATTAACACCTCCTGCTTCGCGCCCGCGTCCAAGGGCAGCGTGGGGATGGACTCCGGCTACGACAACATCACCGGCCCGGGTATCAATCAGTGGGATATGAGCCTCTATAAGAACGTCTCCGTCAGGGAAAAGGCGCGAATCCAGCTTCGCCTGGAAGCGTTCAATGCGTTCAACCATACCGAGTGGGGCGGCGTTAACAGCACGATCCTTTTCGATTCTGCGGGAACCGTGAAGAACCTTCCCTCGCAACTTGGCGGCGGTGGTGGTCGGCTGGGCTTCGGCGCGCTGAACGCCATCCGTGCCAACAGCCAGCGCATCTTGCAGATCGCGGCCAAAGTCGTCTTCTGATTCATAAGTAGGTTCTCCTCGGCCGGTTGTCGGGCTCGGTCGAACAGCCCGCGCCCCACCTTCCTGCCTGTGTTACCATTCCGTTTTAATTAAGGGAGCACTCGCGTGAAAGTCTACGAAAGCAAGGACATTCGGAACGTCGGTGTGGTGGGCCACGGCGATTCCGGCAAGACCTCGCTCACCGCCGGGTTGCTGTTCACCGCCGGAGCCACCAATCGCCTGCTGAGGGTCGATGAAGGCAACACGGTCACCGATTTTGACGAGGAGGAAGTGCAGCGCAAGATCAGCATTTCCACCACCATTGCCATCGCCGAATGGAAGAAAGCCAAGGTCAATATCCTCGATACACCCGGCTACAACATCTTTATCAACGACACGCGCGCCGCTTTGGTGGCGGCCGATGCGGTGCTGGTCGTGGTCGACGGCGTGGCCGGCGTGGAAGTCCAGACGGAAAAGGTTTGGGGATTCGCCAACGATTATCAGCTGCCCCGCGCTGTCATCATCAACAAACTCGACCGCGAGCGCTCCGATTTCGAGCGTGCGCTTGAGAGTGTCCATGAAACTTTCGGCCGCACCGCCGTGCCCCTGCAGATCCCCATCGGCTCCGAGCGCGATTTCCAGGGCGTCGTCGACCTGGTGCGCATGAAGGCTTACACCTATGCCCAGGACGGCGATGGCAAGGGCAAGGAAGGCGAGATCCCGGCGAATCTGGCGGAGGCGGCGCACAAGGCCCACGACGCGCTGGTCGAAATGGTCGCCGAGGGCAACGATCGCCTGATGGAAGAGTTTTTTGAGAAAGGCACTCTGCCACCCGAACAGATTGTCGAAGGCGTCAGGCAGGCGGTGCGAGATCTGCGCATGTTTCCGGTGTTCTGTACGTCGGGCCTCCACAATGTAGGGAGCGATCTGATCCTGAATTTCATCGCCGAGAACCTGCCAGCACCTTCGGAGAGGGAAGGCATCCCGGCCACCGCGGATGGCAAGCCGGGAACCCGAAAAATCGAAGAAAAAGGCCCGGCTTCTCTCTATGTTTTCAAAACCACGGCCGATCCGTTCGCCGGACGGATCACCTATTTTAAGGTGATGACCGGAGTGGTCAAAAACGACGCCAACGTGCTCAACGTGACACGCAGCTCCGCCGAGCGGCTGGCGCACCTAGCCAGCCCGCAAGGCAAGACGTTGCAACCGGTTACGGAGCTGCACGCGGGCGACTTGGGGGCCGTGGCGAAGCTCAAAGAGGCGTTGACCGGCGATACGCTGGCCGAAAAGGGCTTGAACATCGTGTTTCCCCCGGTGAAGCTTCCAGAACCCTCGATCGCGTTCGCCATCGAGGCCAAGTCCCGCAACGACGAAGATCGAATGGGTAATGCCGTCCATCGCATTCTGGAGGAAGACCAGTCTCTGCGCTTCTATCGCGATCCCCAGACGCGTGAGTTCCTGCTGGCCGGCTCTGGCCAGCAGCATGTGGAAATCGTGGTCAGCCGCCTGAAAAAGCGCTATGGCGTGGATGTGACCCTCAAGGCGCCGAAAATTCCTTACCGGGAGACGATTCGTGGGACAGCCGATGTCCAGGGGCGCCATAAGAAACAGACTGGCGGCCACGGTCAGTTTGGCGATTGCTGGATCAAGATGGAACCGCTGCCCCGGGGCGCTAAGTTTGAGTTTGCCAACGAGATCTTTGGGGGCGCGATCCCCAAAAATTATATTCCAGCTGTGGAGAAGGGAATCGTCGAGGCGGCCGAAGGCGGCTTTTTGGCGGGCTATCCCATGGTGGACTTTAAGGTGACCGTCTACGATGGTTCCTACCACGACGTGGACTCCTCCGAACTGGCGTTCAAATTGGCCGCCCGCAAGGCCTTCAAAGCCGCCATGCAGCAGGCCAAACCCGCGCTGCTCGAACCGATCATGAACGTGGAAATCCAAGCCCCGGTCGAGTACGCCGGCGATCTGATGGGCGACCTGAACGGCCGCAGAGGGCGCATTTCGGGCATGGAAACCAAAGGGAACACACAGTTTATCCGCTCCCAGGTGCCTATGGCTGAGATGTTGAACTATCAAAATGACCTGACCGCCATGACCCAGGGCCGGGCCTCCTTCACCATGGAGTTCGACCATTACGACTTTGTGCCGCAACTGCAAGCAGATAAGATCATTGCCGCAGCCAGGGCCGCCAAGACTGGCGAGGAGGAAGAGGAAGAATAGGCGAAAGCGGGTACCGCTCTAGTGGGTCCGGTACTTGGGGTGAATTCCCCCCTTGGGTGTTGCGCCGCCGGAAACCCGTGTAGTAGTCTGGGCAGAGTGGTCCGCAAAATAGGAAGGCCCCGTGGATCGAATACGGAATTCAGTAGACTGAGCGGTCGAACCAGGTGCCTGTGGGGCTCCGCGATTCCGTTGCTGGCGCTGACTGCGGCGTGTGGCTATCCCTCCCAATTGCATACCTCTTTGTTGCTGCCGGCCCTGCCTGGCGCTTCCGTGCTGGCGGCCCTCCAACTGGCCGAACCGCCGTTCGTTCGTCCGGACCTTTTCCTGGAGGAACTCCCCTCATTCAGCGCGGACGTTTCCTTAAAGCCGGTTCGCTGCGATGGGCTCATCGAGCGTGCCGAACAGGCCTTCGAACGCGGCCAAGCCGCCTATCGGACCGGCGACATCCCGAATGCCCGCCGCGAGTTCGACACCGCGATTGACCTGATGCTCGATGCCTCCGAGGAGAACCCCAAGGATCCGCAGGGTTACGATAAACGGCTGGATGAGTTGGTCGATGCCATTCACCGCTATGACCTGGCCGGGATGGGCTCCTCGATCGATATCGAAAATGCCGAGTTCGAAAAAGCACCGTTGGAAGATATTCTGCCGATGACCTTCCCTGTCGATCCCCGGCTCGAGCACAAGGTGCGGGAGCAGGTAGCGGCGACGGTTTCCCAGCTGCCGCTCACGGTAAGCGACCCGGTCTTGGGGTATATCCATTATTTCTCGAATCGCGGGCATCGGACGCTGATTGCCGGCACCGAGCGTTCCGGCCGATTCCGACCCATGATCCAGCGGATCCTCGCCGAGGAGGGTGTGCCGCAGGAGCTGATTCATCTGGCCCAAGCCGAATCGGGTTTCATGCCTCGCGCGCTGTCCCGGAAAGCAGCCAAGGGCCTGTGGCAATTCTTACCCTGGCGCGGCCGGGAATACGGCCTGATCGAAACCGCCTACACCGACGACCGTATGGATCCGGAGAAGGCCACGCGTGCGGCCGCCCACCACCTGCACGACCTCTATAACGAGTTTGGCGACTGGTACCTGGCAATTGCGGCTTATAACTGTGGTCCCGGTACCGTCGAGAAGGCGGTCCGCCAGACCGGCTACGCGGATTTCTGGGAATTGCGGAATCGCGGGGCGTTGCCCGCCGAGACCGCCAACTATGTGCCGATCATTCTGGCCATGACCATCATGGAAAAAAACCCCGCCGAATACGGCCTGGACAGGCTCGCACTCGATCCTCCGCTGGAATACGACACGGTTGAAATTGCCGCTCCCACCAGTATGGCACTGCTTTGCGACCTGACCGAGACCGCGGTGCCAGACTTGTTCGCGCTGAATCCCGCCCTGCTCAAGAGCGTGGTACCGCCGGGATATTCGTTGCGGGTGCCCAAGGGCAAGGGCGGCCAATTGATGGCCTCGCTACAGCCGATCCCGGCCGAACATCGGATTTCCTGGCGCATGCACCGTGTGGCAGCGGGAGAGACTTTGGCGGCTCTTGGGAAGCGGTTTGGCGTGACCTCCAGTAGCATCGTCTCGGCCAATGGGCTGCGCACGTCGGAGGCAGCCGCCGGCGATTGGCTCATGATTCCGACGGCTCTGCGGGGGGAATCGGCCCTACGGCGCACCATGTCGGCTCGTGCCGCCGCTAGTCACCGGCGCAGCCCCGCCCGCCGAGTGGCTGCCCTGAATGCTGCGGCCCGAACGGCCTCCTTGCTTGCCTCCGATTCCCGCCCGGTCGCCGATAACCTGGTTCGCACGGTTCCGCAATAAACGGCGCCGAATTTTCGCCACTCCCGTCATTTCGCTATTGCCTGGCTGTCAAAAAGGAGTATGCTATGGGTGATCGCGCCCTGAACCAACAGGAGGCTCATTGAATGTTTGATAGGCTGACACTCGCACCGCCGAGCGAAGACG
>Ga0306921_10001586_pt1 | contig 22178 bp, 17 predicted proteins | sample sta12Cox44000080_FD_203760 | JGI IMG/M metagenome (GOLD analysis project Ga0306921, IMG submission 203760) | Lab enrichment of tropical soil microbial communities from Luquillo Experimental Forest, Puerto Rico - statoxic.12C.oxic.44.000.080 (v2)... | ecosystem: Environmental > Terrestrial >...
ACATCGGTCTCCGGTTTCAGCAACACCGGGTTCATATCCGTATGCGCCTCGACGCCGGCGGCGAGCGCCTGCAAGGCCTGGGCGCGGCCGATCTCGCCGCCGTCGGCCGTGACCGCCGCATTGTTCGACATGTTCTGCGGCTTGAAGGGCAGCACGCGAAGGCCGCGGCGTCTCGCGGCGCGCGCAAGGCCTGCGACGATGAGCGACTTGCCCACGTCCGACCCCGCTCCCTGAATCATCAGCGCACGCGCCATCGCCAAAAGCTCAAAACTCGACGCCGGGTTGAGCCTTGATGCCGGAGCGGAAGGGATGCTTCACCAGCGTCATCTCGGTGACGAGGTCGGCGATGTCGATCAATTCCTGCCTGGCGTTGCGGCCGGTCAGGACGACGTGCGTCAGTGGCGGCTTTGCGGTCTTGAGGAAGCTGACGACCTCGTTGATGTCTAGATAGTCGTAGCGGAGCGCGATATTGATCTCGTCGAGCACCACCATGCGCAGGTTCGCGTCAGCGATCAATTGTTTGGCTTTCTCCCAGCCGGCGTTGGCTGCAGCGATATCGCGGGCGCGGTCCTGCGTTTCCCAGGTAAAGCCTTCGCCCATGGCGTGGAATTGGCAAAGCTCGCCGAAATGCGAGGTCAAGAGCCGCCGCTCGCCGGTATCCCAAGCGCCCTTGATGAACTGCACCACCGCGCAAGGCAAACCGTGCGCGACACAGCGCAGGATCATGCCGAAGGCCGAGGAAGATTTTCCCTTGCCCGCGCCGGTCAGGACGATGATCAGTCCCTTCTCGCCGCTCTTTTCGGCCATCATCCGGTCGCGCACGGCCTTCTTCTTGGCCATTTTGGCGGTGTGGCGGGCTTCCTCGGCGACATCCTGTTCGGAAACCATCCAGAACTCTCCCTCGGCTTGACAAGCCCCGGACTTGAGCAAATGGTGGGCTCGCGTTGGTTCCTGTCCTACGACAGGCGAAGAGGGAATGCGATAGGGCTCAAGGCCTTCAAGGCTTGAGCCCCGACAGCAGCCGCCCCCGCGACCGTGACCGGAGAGATCCCCGAGCGCCACTGGCCGAGAGGTCGGGAAGGTGGGGATCGGAGGAGAAAATCCTGCTCCGTGAGCCGGGAGACCTGCCAGCGGACCGATTTTTTGACCGGCGGACGGGGTGTTCCGCGACGGGGAGCGAACCATCGGCTTGAAGGGTTCGTGCGCCTCATCGCCTCCCGCCGCAAGATTAGGGAATGGCGATGGCCGTCACGCTTCATGTCTGCATCACCTGCTGCGCTGGCCAGACCATTCCCGAGGGGCAACCCACCCCGGGATCGCTGCTGCACGAGGCCATCGTGACCGCCGGAGCGCCGCCTGGCGTGAACGTGGTTCCGGTCGCATGTCTCTCCGCCTGCAACAATGGCTGCTCGGTCGCGCTCAGCGCACCGGGACGCTGGTCGTATGTCTATGGCCGACTGTCGCAAGCAAACGCGCGCGAGGTCATCGCCGGTGCCACCGCATACGCGGCCGCGCCCGATGGCATCGTACCCTGGCGTTCGCGGCCGGAAATTTTTCGCAAGCAGTCGCTGGCCCGCATTCCCCCCATCACAAGGCTATCGGAGGCCGCAGAGTGACTTCGCTCGCCAAGATTCCCGTCACCGTCATCACCGGTTTTCTCGGCGCCGGAAAGACCACTTTGATCCGGCACCTGATGACCAACGCCAATGGCCGGAAGCTTGCCGTGCTGGTCAACGAATTCGGTAGCGAGGGCGTCGATGGCGAAATCCTGAAATCCTGCGCCGCTGCCAACTGTCCCGCCGAGAACATCGTCGAGCTCGCCAATGGCTGCATTTGCTGCACGGTAGCCGACGATTTCATTCCGACCATGGAAGAATTGCTGGCGCGAAAAGTGCGGCCCGATCACATCCTGATCGAGACCTCGGGTCTCGCGCTGCCCAAGCCGCTATTGAAGGCGTTCGACTGGCCGGAAATCCGTTCGCGCATCACGGTCGACGGCGTGATTGCGCTCGCCGATGCCGAAGCCGTCGCAGCCGGCCGTTTCGCGCCGAACCCGGCCGCGGTTGAAGCCCAGCGCGCCGCCGACCGGAGCATCGACCACGAGACCCCGCTGTCGGAAGTTTTCGAGGATCAGATTTCCTGTGCCGATATCGTGCTTCTGACCAAGGCCGACCTTGCCGGCGAAGCGGGCATTGCGGCCGCAAGACGCGTGATCGCGGCGGAGGCGCCGCGTCCGGTTCCGGTGCTTGGCGTGACCGACGGCGCGATCGATCCGCAAGTCATCCTGGGCCTGAACGCAGCCGCCGAAGATGACCTTGCGGCGCGTCCCTCGCATCATGACGGCGAAGAGGATCATGAGCACGACGATTTTGCCTCCGTCGTCATCGAGCTTCCGGAGATTGTCGACGTCGATGCGCTCCTTGCCTCGGTCGGCCGCCTGGCGCGCGAGCAGAACGTGCTGCGCGCCAAGGGATTTCTGGCGGTCAAGGGCAAGCCCTTGCGGCTGCTGGTGCAGTCGGTCGGCGAGCGCGTTCGTCACCAGTTCGATCGGCCATGGGGCACGAGCCCGCGGCGATCGAAGCTGGTTGTGATCGGCGAGCACGGCGACATTAACGAGCAAGCGATAAAAGCGGGACTGGGAGTCTGATGCACATCGTCTTCCGCGAGAGCCATGGCCTGGAGGAGACCGCGACGCCTGTCGATCTCGGTCAGGATCCGGCCGATCTCGCTGTGCTCTCGTTCTCCGACAGCGATCTTGCCGCCTTTGCCGCAGGGTGGCGAAAAGGCCGCGTGAGCCTGCCATCCTTGCGGCTCGCCAATCTGGCAGCACTACGCCATCCTCTCTCCGTCGACACCTATATCGAGCGTACGCTTTTCCGTGCGCGTGGAATCCTGGTGCGATTGATCGGCGGCGAATCCTATTGGCCGTACGGCATCGCAGCCTTGCATCAGCTCGCGAAGGCCAACGGCATCGCGCTCGCCGCGATTCCCGCGGACGGACGCGACGACGCACGCCTCGATGCGCTCTCCACCGTGCCGCTCTCGACGCTCAAGCGGCTGAAGGCGCTCTGCGATACCGGCGGCGCCGTCGCCGCACGAGCGGCGATCGCGCAGCTTGCGCTGGCCTCCGGTCTTTACGCCGGACCGGTCTTCGGTGAGGCGGAAATCGCCGACAAGGGCTTTTACGATCCGGCGCGGGGAGCACTTAAAGCCCTGCCGCCGCCGGATGGCCGGCCGCATGTGCTGGTGACTTTTTATCGTTCCTATCTCACCGCCGGCGACACCGGACCGGTTGACGCGTTGATCGGTGCGTTGCGCCAACAAGGCTTTGATGCCTGGGGCGCGTTCGCGGCCTCGCTGAAAGCGCCTGGAGTTGCCGACTGGATGAGTGCTCATCTGACGGAGCGGCCGGCGGCGGCGATCGTCAATGCGACCGCCTTCTCCGCAACCGGTGACGACGGGATGACGCCGTTCGATGCGGCGTCCTGCCCGGTGTTTCAGGTCGCGCTCTCGACCGCGCGCCGCGAGGACTGGGCGGCCTCGCTTCGTGGCCTCTCGCCCGCCGATCTCGCCATGCATGTTGTGCTGCCGGAAGTCGACGGGCGGATCTTGACCGGTGTCGTCAGCTTCAAATCCGGACGCGAGCGCGATCCCGATCTGCAGTTTTCCCATCTTGCGCACCAAGCCGATGGCGAACGCGTCGCAGCCACTGTCGAGCGTGTCGTGGCCTGGTGGCGGCTTGCGGCAACACCAGCACGCGAAAAACGCCTCGCCATTGTTCTGTCGAGATATCCCGGCCGTCCACACCAGATCGCGCACGCGGTCGGGCTCGACGCGCTGGCCTCGACCGAAACTTTGCTCGGTGACCTCAGCAATGCCGGCTTCGATGTCGGGCCGGGTAATTCACTGGGGCACGAACTCGGAAAGAACCTGCAGAATCGAAACATTCTGAAATGGAGCGTCGCGGAATACCGCGCCGAGCTGAGCAAGCTTCCTCTTATCCTGAAGCAGCAGTTGGAAGAAGCCTGGGGCGCGCCGGAAAGTGATCCCGGGTTGCTGGATGGCGAATTCCGCTTCGCCGCTCAGCATCGCGGCAAGGCGATCGTTGCGCTGCAGCCCGAGCGGGGCGAACCCGCCCGTCGCGATGCCGATTATCACGACCTATCACGCACGCCACGCCACAGCTATGTCGCGTTCTATCTGTGGCTTCGCAGCCAGGGCATTCATTCGCTCGTGCATATGGGCGCGCATGGGACGCTGGAATGGCTGCCCGGCAAATCGGTCGCACTGTCGCAAGCCTGCTGGCCCGAGGCGCTGATCGGCAATTTGCCCGTCATCTATCCCTTCATCGCCAATGACCCCGGCGAAGCGGCGCAGGCCAAACGCCGGATAGGTGCCGTCACGATCGGCCATCTGCCGCCTCCGCTCAAAACCGCGAACCTGCCGCAAGGCTTGCTTCGGCTGGAGCAATTGCTCGACGAATATTCGACCGCCGATGGTCTGGATCCCGCGCGGCGTCAGCGCCTGATCGCCGCAATCCGTGACGAGGCACGCGCCGCGGGCGTGGAGGATGATCTCGACCTTGCGGCGTCGGCGCTACCGTCGGAAGCAATTCCCAGGATCGACCGCTTCGTCTGCGATCTCAAGGAAAGCCAGTTCGGCGACGGATTGCATGTCCTCGGCCGTGGCGCTTGCGGGGAAGCTGAGCGGCGCGCCATGATCGAGGCGTTGTCGGGTCGACGCGTGGCGCCGGGACCCGCGGGCTCGCCGCATCGCGGGCGCCGCGAGGTGTTGCCGACCGGGCGCAATCTGTTTGCGGTCGATCCGCGCGCAGTCCCAACGTGTTCGGCTCACGCGCAGGGCGTCAAGCTCGCGGAAGAATTGCTCCGCCGGCACTTGCAGGATCACGGCGACTGGCCGAAGGGAGTGGTCGTCGACCTCTGGGGTTCGGCAACCATGCGCACCGCAGGCGAGGAATTTGCGATGGCGATGCAGCTTGCGGGCGTTGCTCCGCGCTGGGACGCGGATTCAGGCCGCCTCAGCGGTTTCGAGATCATCCCCCCGGCTCTGCTCGGCCGGCCTCGCATCGACGTGACGCTTCGCATCTCCGGCCTGTTCCGCGACGTGTTCACAGGCCTTGCGCAATTGTTCGAGGCGGCCTGCGAAGCCCTGTCAGCGCATGACTGGGAGGGTGAGGAGAATCCGTACCGGCGTCGCGCGGCGCACGTGTTTGGTCCGCAGCCCGGGCAATATGGCGTTGGCATGGCGCTGGCGCGGGATGATTTCACGGGCAAGTCCCGCAACGATGCCGGCGAGGCCTGGCTTGCGGCATCGTCCTGGGCCTTTGGCGCCGACGGCGCGGCCAGACCCGACCGTGCCGGGATCGAAGCGCGGCTTTCGGCCGCTGAGGCCTTCGTGCACGTCCAGGATTTGCCGGAGACCGATCTTTTGCTTGCGGCCGACTATGCCACACATGAGGCCGGTGTCGCGGCAGCGGCAGCCGCTCTGGGCGCGCCGATCCGATCGCTCTATCATCTTGACGCAACGCGCCCCGATGCCCCCCGCGCGCGGGCGTTGAACGAGGAAATCTCCCGCGTCGTTCGCGCCCGCGCCACGAACCCCGAATGGATCGGCGGCATGATGCGGCACGGCTTCCGGGGCGCGGCCGAAATCGCGGCAACGCTGGAGCACATGGCAATCTTTGCCCATCTGGCCGACGCCGTGCCATCCCATCTCTTCGATCTCTACTACGACGCAACCATTGCCAGCGACGACGTTTGCGCCTTCCTTGCGCGGGAGAATCCCGCGGCACTCGCGGCGATCGAAAATTGTTTTACGCGTCTTCGCGACGCCTCGCTGTGGGTGACGCGGCGCAATTCCATCGCCGCCTCGTTGCGGGAAGCATCATGAGCGATTTCGAGATCAAGGGCTGGTGCCCCTCCGCGTTGCGCCCGATGCGCTCGGGCGATGGTCTCATTGTTCGCGTGCGTCCTCATGGCGGCAGGATTTCCTCGGCGCAGGCCAAAGGCATTGCCGAACTTTCGATGCGCCACGGCAACGGCCTGATCGACCTGACTGGCCGGGCCAACCTGCAAATCCGTGGGATTCGCGAGGACAGTCATGAACCGCTTGTCGCGGGACTGGCGCAACTCGGATTGATCGATGCGGATGCGCAAACCGAAACGCAGCGCAACATTCTGGTCGCGCCGTTCTGGACCGAGGGCGATGATACGCAATCGCTCGTGGGAGAACTTGAACGCGCGCTCGCGGCAAGGCTGCTTGGTTTGCCCCAAAAGTTCGGCTTCGCGGTCGATTGCGGATCGACACGCCTGCTCACCTCCGCACCGGCCGATATTCGTATCGAGCGCGACATTAGCGGCCAGCTTCTCGTGCGCGCGGATGGCACTCCCCGGGGGCGCGCGGTGGCAAGATCGGAAGCGATCCATGTCGCAATCTCGCTTGCCGAATGGTTCGTGGCCTCCGGTGGAACGAGAGACGGCCGCGGACGAATGGCGGCGCACATCGCAGCCGGCGCCAAGCGTCCGGATGTGGTTGCCGGCGGCGCAAGACCGTCGCCGGCCGCAGCGTCGCAGGCACCCGGGCTCCGCACCACTGGCGCGCTCATCGGCCTCGCCTTCGGGCAGTTGCAGAGCGCGACGCTCGAATTTCTTGCCGGGCTCGCGCCCGGCCTGCGCATGACGCCCTGGCGGATGATCCTGGTTGAAGGATTGCGGGCGATGCCGGAGCACGATGGCCTCGTCATGCGTGGCGACGATCCGCTGCTTCGCATCGTGGCTTGCACCGGTGCGCCCGCCTGTCCGGAGGCGCGCGCCGAAACGCGTTCGTTTGCCGCTTCTCTCGCGCCACATCTGCCGGCGGATGGGCGCCTGCACGTTTCCGGCTGCGCGAAGGGCTGCGCCCATCCGCGAGCTTCCGCCTTGACGTTGGTTGGCACAGAGGAGGGTTTCGATCTGATCCGCAACGGCTCGGCGCGCGACGTGCCGACGTTGCGGGGCTTGAATCCCGCGACGGTCCTCGCTGATCCCCGCGTTCTCATGGAGAGACGCTGATGCCGCATCTCTACGAAACCGATGGTGCGGCGATCTACCGGAAGTCATTTACGACCATCCGGGCCGAAGCCAATCTGGCGCGCTTTGCTTTCGACGAGGAGCCGGTGGTCGTGCGCATGATCCATGCCTCGGGTATGGTCGGTCTGGAAGACTTCATCCGCTTCACGCCCGGCATGGCGCGAACGACGCGCGCAGCATTGCATCGCGGCGCGCCGATCCTTTGCGATGCGCGCATGGTTTCCGAGGGCATCACGCGCACCCGGTTGCCCGCCCGCAATGCCGTGATTTGCACGCTCGACAATCCCGGCGTTCCGTCACTGGCGCAATCCCTGCTCACGACGCGCTCGGCGGCAGCGCTCGAATTGTGGCGGCCGCATCTTGACGGCGCGGTGGTTGCGATCGGCAACGCGCCAACCGCGCTGTTCCATCTCCTCAACATGCTCGAAGACGGCGATTGCCCGCGTCCGGCCGCGATCATCGGCTGCCCTGTAGGATTCGTCGGCGCCACTGAGGCGAAGGCCGCGCTGATGGCAAAACCTCCGGCGCCGGCACTCTCGGTCGAGGGCCGCCTCGGCGGCTCGGCGATCACGGTGGCCGCCGTCAACGCGCTTGCAAGCGGGAGCGAATAGCGATGGGACGCATCATCTGCTGCGGCCTGGGGCCAGGCAATCCGGATTTGATGAGCGTACGCGCGGATCGCGAGGTGCGCCATGCGACGCACGTGGCCTATTTCCGCAAGAAGGGCCGTCCGGGCGAGGCGAGGACAATCGTCGAAGGAATGCTGGCAGACAACGTCCGCGAATATCCGATGGAATACCCGGTCACGACCGAGCTTGCCGCTGACAGCGGTGAATATGCCGAACTGCTCGCCGGCTTTTATGACGAGTGGGCAATTCGGCTGACGCAACTCGCGCGCGAGAGCGATGTCGTCGTGCTCTGCGAGGGCGATCCTTTCTTTTATGGATCATTCATGCATCTTTATACGCGCCTGCAGGGTCGCGCGGAGGTCGATGTCGTCGCTGGCATTCCGGGGATGGCCGGATGCTGGAATGTCGCGGGCCTGCCGATTGCGCTGGGCGACGATGTCATGACGGTACTTATGGGCACGCTGCCTGAGGCCGAGCTGGAACGGCGTGTGCAAAATTCGGATGCGCTGGTGATCATGAAGACCGGCCGTAACCTGGCAAAAATCCGTCGCGCGCTTTTGAGCGCTGGCAGGTTGGACGAAGCCTGGCTGATCGAGCGGGGTACCATGCCGGGCGAGCGTGTCGCGCGCCTGCGCGATGTCGAACGGACGGACTGTGCGTATTTTGCAATCGTGCTGGTGCATGGACGCCTCAGCCGGCGACGGGAGGCAGCCGAATGATGGGCACGCTGACCATCGCGGGGCTCGGACCTGGCGACGCGGCGCTGATCACGCCGGAAGTGTCGGCCGCGCTCACCGAGGCAACCGATGTCGTGGGTTACGCACCATATGTTGCGCGCGTGCCCTCGCGCGAAGGATTGAGGTTGCACGCTTCCGACAACCGCATGGAACTTTCGCGCGCCGGCGAGGCGCTGAAGCTTGCCGCAGAAGGGCGCCGCGTCGTGCTGGTCTCCTCCGGCGATCCCGGCGTGTTCGCGATGGCGGCCGCCGTGTTCGAGGCGCTGGAGGCCGCGCCGGAGTGGCAGGATATTTCGATCCGCGTGCTGCCGGGCGTCACCGCAATGCTGGCGGCCGCCGCGCGCGCAGGCGCGCCGCTTGGCCACGATTTCTGTGCGATAAATTTGTCAGACAATTTAAAGCCCTGGCCAGTGATCGAGAAGCGCCTGCGGCTTGCCGTAGAAGCCGACTTTGCCATTGCAATCTACAATCCGCGCTCGAAAAGCCGGCCCGACGGCTTTGCCCGCGCGCTCGACATTTTGAAAGGGGCGGGCTGCGGCGAGCGTACCATCATCTTCGCGCATGCGGTCACGACGCCGAAGGAGCGCATCGAAACCCTGTCGCTCAACCAAGCGCGGGCGGAAATGGCCGACATGGCGACGCTGGTCATTGTCGGAAATTCGACGACGCGCCGCGTCGGGCGCTGGGTCTACGCCCCGAGGCGCGCGTCATGACCAAGCCAGGCCAGCACTTCCTGGATGGTTGCCACGCTCGGCCGCTCCGGCAATTCGGGTCGCGCGATCATGACGACGGGAAGCCTGAGCTCTCGCGCGGCGTCGATCTTGGCGCGCGCGCCGGTACCGCCGGAATTGCGGGCGACCAGCCACTCGATGCCTCGCGCGCGCATCAGCTCGCGTTCGCCCGTCAGCGTGAACGGTCCGCGCGAGACGATGATTTGCGCCTCTCGCAGCGGTGGCGCCTTCTCGGGCGGGTCGACGAACCGCAACGTGTAGGAATGCTGGGGCTTTGTACCGAAAGGCAGGAGGTGTTGCCTGCCAATCGCAAGAAACACGCGGGCGCGTGGTTCGGGCAAGGCCGCCACCGCCGCGGCGAGGTCGGATACCTCGATCCAGTTGTCGCCAGCGACCCTGCACCATGGCGCGCGCTCCAGCGCGATCAGCGGCGTCGCGGTTGCGGCACAGGCCGCAACCGCGTTGCGGCTCATCTCGGCGGCAAAAGGATGGGTGGCGTCGATGACATGCGTGATCCGCTCGCGTTGAATGAAGTCAGCGAGGCCTTCAGCTCCGCCGAAGCCGCCGATCCGAACAGGCAGCGAATGGCCCAGTGGAATCTGCGTGCGTCCGGCATAGGAATAAATGGCATCAATCCGCTCGCGCGCGATTTGCTCCGCGAGCTGGTTGGCCTCTCCTGTTCCGCCCAGAATGAGGGCGCGCATCATGGCTAGTTCCCGTGCGATTCCCTGGTTGACCATTATCGGCATCGGCGAAGATGGCCTTGCCGGCCTCTCGGAGGCAAGCCGAAACGCGCTTGAGAAGGCCGAGACCGTGTTTGGCGGCGAACGCCACCTGAAACTCGCTGCCATCGACGGTCGGGGAAAGCCCTGGCCGGTGCCGTTTGAGGCAAGTTGCGTGTTGTCCTGCCGGGGACGTCCGACCGTCGTGCTCGCATCTGGCGATCCGTTCTGGCACGGCGCCGGCGGCAGCCTTGCGGCGCATCTTGAACAAGGCGAATGGATCGCGCACCCCGCGCCCTCGACCTTCTCGATTGCGGCTGCCCGGCTCGGTTGGCCGCTCGAGAGCACGGTCTGCATCGCCCTCCATGCGGGGCCATTCGAACGGCTGGTGCCGTTGCTTGCGCGCGGTGGGCGTGTCATTTGCCTGGTGCGCGACGCCAGCGCTGCTGCCGGTCTCGCGCGCTGGCTCACCGCGCGCGGATGGGGCGCCTCAAAACTATGGACGCTGTCGGCGCTTGGCGGCCCGCGCGAGTCAATCGGCGAAAGCCGCGCCGACAGTTACATGGTGGAGTCCGCGGTGACCCCGCTGGCCGTCGCTGTCGAAGTAAAGGGTGAGACGGGCTTGCCCCGCGTGTCCGGTCTTGCCGACGATCTGTTCAGGCATGACGGCCAGATCACCAAGCGCCCGGTACGCGCGCTGGCATTGTCGGCGCTGGCGCCGCGACCCGGCGAAAGATTGTGGGATATCGGCGCAGGCTCCGGCTCAATCTCGATCGAATGGGCGCTCGCAGGAGGTACTGCGATTGCAATCGAGGCGCGCGAGGATCGCGCCGCCAATATTGCCGCCAACGCGGCCGATTTCGGGCTGACACACAGGGTTGTCGTCGTCACCGCAAGTGCGCCCGCCGCACTTTCGACGCTGGAAAAGCCCGACGCTGTTTTCATCGGCGGTGGGCTCGATGCCGCGATGTTCGAAGGCTTGTGGTTGCTGCTGGCGGGCGGGACGCGGATCGTCGCTCATGCGGTTACGCTCGAGACCGAGTCATTGCTTGCGGATTTGCAGAGACGGCACGGCGGCGATCTCCTGAAGATCGAGATCTCGCAGGCCGCTCCGCTCGGTCGCCTGCGATCCTGGGAGGCCGTCCGTCCGGTCGTGCAATGGCGCGCCGTGAAAGGAGCGGACGCATGACGGTGCATTTCATCGGCGCCGGCCCCGGCGCGGCCGACCTCATCACCTTGCGCGGGCGCGACCTGATCGCTTCTTGTCCAGTCTGTCTTTATGCCGGCTCGCTGGTGCCGGAAGAAATTCTGTCGCATTGCCCGCCGGGCGCACGCATCGTCAATACCGCGCCGATGTCGCTGGATGAGATCATCTCTGAAATCGCCAGCGCACACGCGCAAGGCAAGGACGTGGCGCGCCTGCACTCCGGCGACCTCTCGGTCTGGTCGGCGATGGGCGAGCAGTTGCGGCGGCTGCGCGCGCTCGGCATTCCCTGGTCGATCACTCCCGGCGTGCCGTCATTCGCGGCGGCGGCGGCGGCAATCGAAGCCGAGCTGACGCTTCCGGGGCTGTCGCAATCCGTGGTGCTGACGCGCACCTCCGGCCGCGCCAGCGCCATGCCGGAAGGCGAGAAGCTGTCCGCCTTTGCCGCAACCGGCGCGGTGCTTGCGATCCATTTGTCGGTGCACGTGCTTGACAGGGTTATTGCCGAACTCCTGCCGCACTATGGTGCGGATTGCCCCGTGGCCATCGTCTGGCGCGCGAGCTGGCCCGATCAGCGCATCGTGCGGGCCACGCTCGGAACGCTTCGATCCTCCCTCGGTGACGAGCTCGAACGCACGGCGATCATCCTGGTCGGCCGCACGCTCGACGCCAGCGAGTTCAATGACAGCCGGCTTTATGCCGCGGACTATGACCGCCGCTACCGGCCACTCGGCGCGGCGCCGCGCTTTCCGGAGGCGTCGTGATGGCACGGTGTCTTGTTATCTCCGCGCCCGCCTCAGGCACCGGCAAGACTACGCTGACGCTGGCGTTGGCGCGCGCGTTTCGCGATCGCGGGCTTTCCGTGCAGTGTTTCAAGAGCGGTCCGGACTATATCGATCCAGCCTTTCACGCTGCGGCGACCGGACGCGCTTCGGTCAACATTGATAGCTGGGCGATGGCGCGCGAAACCATCGACCACCTCGTCGCGCGCGGGCGGGATGCCGATCTGCTCCTGGCCGAAGGCTCGATGGGCCTGTTCGACGGCGTCGCCGCGCCTGGTCTGTCCGGCACCGGCGCGAGCGCCGATATCGCAGAGATGATGGGTTGGCCGGTGCTGCTGGTGCTCGATCCCTCAGGCCAGGCGCAGACTGCCGCGGCAGTCGCAGCCGGACTTCGCGACTTCAGGGTGGGCGTCAGAATCGGCGGCGTCGTGCTCAATCGTGTCGCCAGCCCGCGCCACGAAGATCTGGTGCGCCGGGCGATGGCGGGCGTCGGCATTCCCGTGCTTGGCGCGCTGCCGCGTCATGCGCCGATCGCGCTGCCGGAGCGGCATCTCGGCCTCGTTCAGGCGGAAGAACTGACGCGGCTGAACGAATTGATCGCCGAGGCGGCGCGCTTTGTCGTCGAGCGCGTCGATCTCGATGCGGTCTTGCAACTTGCGCAATGCGACTGGAGGGCAAAAGAGGCGAGGGATGCTCCACGCGTCACCCCACCCGGCCAGCGCATTGCCCTGGCGCGCGACGCGGCCTTTTCGTTCGTCTATCCGCACGTCCTCGAAGGCTGGCGCGCCTCGGGAGCGGAAATCATCCCGTTCTCGCCGCTCGCCGACGAGGCGCCATCGGAGGCTGCCGATGTGTGCTGGCTACCCGGCGGTTATCCCGAACTGCATGCCGGCCGCCTTGCCGCCAATCGGCGGTTTCGTGCCGCGCTGAAGGCATTTTCGCAAACGCGCCCCGTGCACGGCGAATGCGGCGGCTACATGGTGCTGGGCGCGGGCCTGATCGATGGCAAGGAAGCGCGGCATGAAATGACCGGCCTGTTGGGCCTTGAGACCAGCTTTGCCAAGCGGCGCATGCACCTGGGCTATCGTCTGGCCGAACTCCGGACTGGCATGCCGGGCCTGGGACGCGGCATGGAATTGCGCGGCCACGAATTCCACTATGCCACGATCCTGGCCCAGCCCGATGCGCCGCTCGCAACCGTGCGCGACGCGAACGGCCTCGATGTTGCGGAGACGGGATCGTGCCGCGGCCGCGTTACCGGCACATTCTTTCACTTGATCGCGGAGGGCGGGTGAGCGGTTTCGTCACCTTTGTCTCGGGGGGTCCAGGTGATCCCGAACTCCTGACGTTGAAGGCGGCGAGCCGCCTTCGCGCCGCCGACGTCGTGCTGTATGACGATCTTGCCTCCGGCGCTATTCTCGACCTGGCCCGCAAAGGCGCGACGCTTGTTTCCGTCGGAAAGCGCGCCGGCAGACCGTCGGCGAGGCAGGAACATGTGAACCGCCTGCTGGTCGAATACGCGGCCACCGGCGCAGCTGTGGTGCGGCTGAAATCGGGGGATGCAGGGGTGTTCGGCCGGCTCGAGGAGGAGATCGAGACGTTACGTGCGGCCGGCATCGGCTATGAGATCGTTCCCGGCGTGACGGCTGCGAGCGCCGCAGCGGCAATATCGGGAATTCCGCTGACGCGGCGACACACCGCGCGCCGTGTCCAGTTCATCACCGGTGCCGACGTGAATGGCGAGCTCCCAGCGGACCTGAACTGGTCTGCGCTCGCCGACCCCCACGCTGTCACGGTGGTCTATATGGGCAAGCGAACCTTTCCCGAACTCGCCGCGCGGTTGATCGCAGTCGGCATGCCAGCGGACACGCCGGCCTTGCTTGCCGAATCCGTCGGCCACGCCGATCAGCGCCTCCTGCGCACCACGATCGGCAGGCTCGGCGAGCAACTTGCTCATGAATCCGTCACCGCTACCGCCGTCATCCTGTTTGGCGCGCTGGTGTCCCGGTTCTGACATCTCGTAGTGGAGCGGATCGCAGACCATGTTCACGCTATCGTTGATCGGCATCGGGTGCGGCAATCCCAAGCAGCTGACGCTTGAGGCGATCAGGGCGATCAATGCCGCCGACCTCATCCTGATTCCGCGCAAGGGTGAACAGAAGTCTGATCTTGTGGAATTGCGGCGTGAGATCTGTGCGCAGGTGCTGACAAACGCCGGCACGCGCGTCGTCGAGTTCGACCTGCCGGTGCGGGACGGCGATCGCGAGGATTATCGCGGCGGCGTTGACGATTGGCACGACGCGGTGGCCGCGGGCTGGTCGAAGGAGATTGCAGGCAACCTGGGAAGCGGAGGGCGCGTCGCGCTTTTGATCTGGGGCGACCCGTCGCTCTATGATTCAAGCCTGCGCATCGCGCGAAAGCTCGCACCCCTGCCGCATATCGAGGTGATTCCGGCCATTACCGCGATCCAGGCGCTGTGCGCGGCTCACGCCATTCCGCTCAACGAGATCGGCGAACCCTTCCTGGTCACCACTGGGCGGCGGCTGCGCGAAGACGGCTGGCCGTCCGGCGTGGAGACGGTCGTCGTCATGCTGGACGGAGGCACCGCCTTCGAGGCGTTGCAAGCCAAAGGCCTTTACATCTGGTGGGGCGCCTATCTCGGTATGCCCCACGAGATTATTCTCTCGGGACCACTCGCCGATATCGGACCATCGATCGTCGAAACACGACGCAACGCGCGCCAGCGGCATGGCTGGATCATGGACAGTTACATCATCAAACGCAGATCGGCTTGAACCTCAGCAAAGGCAACGCGGCATGCTTCCCGATTGGGTCTACCAGGAATGTCCCGCCATCTCGACCGCGCATCGCGAGGCGGCGCGCGTCCGACAGGGCGAACTGACCAAGCCGGCCGGTGCGCTTGGCCGGCTGGAGGCGCTGGCGATAGATCTGGCCGGGCTGCAGCATACCGATCGCCCGCAAGCAGCAACGGTGCCGGTCGTTATTTTCGCCGGCGATCACGGCATCGTCGCGCAGGGCGTGTCGGCCTATCCGCAAGCTGTGACGATTGCCATGATGGCGAACTTTGCCGCGGGCGGCGCGGCAATCTCGGTCCTGGCGCGGGAGTTGGGCTCAAGCCTCGAAGTCGTCGACGCGGGCACGCTGGCGGAGGCGCCGTTATCCGGCGTCGTCACCGACAAGCCGCGCCGGGGCAGCCGGGACTTCAGCACGGAGGCCGCGCTGGAAGCTGCCGAAGTCGCGTTCGCCTTTGGTTGCGGCGAGCGCGCCGTGACGCGAGCCACCGCCTGCGCGCCCGATCTTCTCGTGCTCGGCGACATGGGGATCGGCAATACAACCTCGGCTGCAGCGATTGCGTCGGCCTTGCTCGGAACCAGTGCGGAGGCAACCACGGGACATGGCACGGGTCTTGATGCCGCGGGTCGCGCGCGCAAAGCTCGCCTGATCGATGCGGCCCTCGCCCGCCACGAATTGAGGGGGGCTTCCCCGGAACGAATTCTTTGCGCGGTCGGCGGCCTGGAGATTGCCGCAATCGGCGGCGCGATGATCGCGGCCGCGCGGCGCCGCGTTCCGGTCCTGGTCGACGGCTTCATCGTTTCGGTCGCAGCACTCGTGGCCTCACGCCTCAATCCGTCCTGCCGTCCCTATCTGATTTTCTCGCACCGATCGGCGGAGGTGGGACATCGCCTGGTGCTCGAGGGCCTCGATGCCCGGCCCTTGCTTGACCTTGATCTGAGGCTCGGCGAGGGATCGGGGGCTGCGCTTGCGCTGCCGATCCTGCGGCTGGCCTGCGCGCTGCATAATCAGATGGCGACGTTTGCGGAAGCTGCGGTTCCCGATCGCACGGCCTGAGCGAGGGCGGGCATCCGCGTTAACGAACCCGCCCGCCAACGTCGCACCAGGGACAACTTGACCGGCTCGGCGTTACGTCATTATGTGCCGCGAAGGCTTTCGAATTTCCGCTCGCATGATCCGCCTCGCGAGATAGGCCAAAGCGAGATGACCAGAGCAAGATGACCAAGCCAAGATGACCCGAGACGAGAACAAGAAACGGCTGGCTATCATCGACGCGTGTCGCCGCATGAACGCGCTTGGCATAAACCAGGGCACGTCGGGCAACATCAGCCTTCGGCATGGTAAGGGCATGCTGATCACGCCGACCAGCGTGCCCTATGACGAGATGACTGCGGACCAAATCGTCCTGATGGATATGGATGGTGCGTTTGCGCCGGGCCAGCGGCCCTCGAGCGAATGGCGATTCCATCTGGACATCCTGCGGTCGCGCAACGAGGTCGAAGCCGTCGTGCACGCGCACCCGACCTATTGCACGATCCTGTCCATCATGGGACTCGAGATCCCACCCATCCATTACATGATCGCGGCCGCAGGCGGCGAGAGCATCCGCTGCGCGCCATATGCGACCTATGGCACTCCGGAGTTGTCCCGCCATGCGGTCAAGGCGCTTGAAGGACGCTTTGCCTGCTTGCTGGGACATCACGGCATGATCGCGATCGGACAATCGCTTGCGAAGGCGCTCTGGCTCGCCGTCGAGGTCGAGACGCTGGCACGTCAGTATCACGGCTGCCTGCAGATCGGTCAGCCACCACTGCTTTCGAGGGAGGAAATCGAACGGGTCCGCAACAAGATGACGGGCTATGGGCTTGGCCATGCGTGACGAAACCAGAAAGCTCCGACCGGCACTTTCGCGGTTGACGCATATCCTCGACCGCAGAAGCTCCAACCGGTTCTTGACCAGGCTGCGCGTGCTCCTGCGCGGCAACGAATTCTATCTGATTCCGCTGGCGCTTGTGGTCGGCATCATCACTGGCGCGATCGTGACGCTGATGTTCCAGATTGCCCAGATCGCGCACGTCCTGATCTTTGGCATCCCGATCGACGTTCGCCTTTCCGCAAACAGTTACGTCAATCCCGTGATCGCGCTGATAGCGCCAGCCGCCGGCGGTCTGCTGCTGGGTATCATGGAGTGGTCGCGCCGCCGGCTGAAAATATCCAGCGCCGTGGACCCGATCGAGGCCAACGCGCTCCGCGGCGGCCGGCTGTCGTTGCGCGACAGCGTGGTGGTGAGCGGACAGACGCTGATCTCAAACGGTTGCGGCGCGTCCGTCGGGCTCGAGGCCGGCTACACACAGATCGGTTCGGGGGCGGCCTCCCTGCTTGGACAGTTCCTCAACCTCCGCCGCAACGATTTGCGGCTGATCGTCGGTTGCGGTGCGGCTGCGGCGATCGCTGCGGCTTTCGGTGCCCCGATCACTGGTGCCTTCTACGCCTGCGAATTGATTGTCGGCGTCTATTCGGTTGGCAGCGCGGCGCCGATCCTTGCCGCCTCGCTGGCGGGCGCGTTGACCGCGCAATATCTGGGCGGCGCACCCTATTCGCTGGAGGTGCCGCACGTCGGCAGCGTCGGGCTGGAGCAGTATCTGGCGCTGATCGTGTTGTCGCTGATCGTGAGCGCGATCGGCATTCTGGTGATGCGCAGTTCATCCCTATTCGAGCGTTTGTTCACACAGAGCTGGACCCCGATCTGGGTCAGGCCGGTGATCGGCGGTATCTGCGTCGGGGGGATGGCCATCATCACGCCGCAGGTGCTGGCAGCCGGCCATGGCGCGATGCTGCTCAACATGCACCGTGAAATGGCCGCCGGTTTCATTGCGATGGTGATCGTCCTGAAGCTGTGCGCCTGCCTGATCTCGCTCGCTTCCGGCTTCCGTGGCGGCCTGTTCTTCGCCTCGCTGTTCGTTGGCAGCATGCTCGGCAAGCTGTACGCGCAATTGCTTGGCATGTCCGGCATCGATCTTGCGATTGACCCGATGGTCAGCACACTGACCGGAATGGCGACGCTTGGCGTGGCGATCGTCGGCGGACCGTTGACCATGTCGTTCCTGGTGCTGGAAATGACGCGCAACGTCGATGTGACGGCCGTGGTGCTGGCCGGGTGCATCGTCACCAGCATCTGCGTCCGCTTCATGTTCGGTCACTCGTTTTCGACCTGGCGTCTTCATCTGCGCGGCGAAACCATTCGCAGCGCCAACGATGTCGGCTGGCTGCGCAATCTTACGGTCGAGCGCATGATGCGAACCGACGTTGGCCTGGTTCCAGCGACGACCACGATCGCGGCGTGCCGGCGCGAATTCCTGCTGGGATCACGTCAGGCGGTCGTCGTGGTCAACAACAACGACGACTATTGCGGAGTGGTGCTGCTGCCTGAATTGTTTTCCGGCGAGCTCGATTCGATTGAGGACGATATCCAGGTCGTCGAGCTTGCCCGATATACCGATGTCACGCTGCTGCCCGAGATGAACGTCAAGACCGCGATGAAACTGTTCGACGATGCCGAGGCCGAATTCCTGGCCGTGCTTGAATCGGCCGAAAGCCGCAAGGTCGTCGGTTTCCTGACCGAGTCATTCGCGCGGCGCCGATATACGGAAGAGATCGACTCGGCGACACGCGGCGTGCTCGGTGCGCTGTCGTGAGCTAACCCCGCCGCACGCTGGCGCCGCCGTCGACCGGCAAGGTCACGCCGGTGATGAAATTGGCCTCGTCGGATGCCAGGAACAACGCCGCATTGGCGACGTCCCAGGCCGTTCCCATTTTCCTGCGCAGCGGCACCTTGCTGTCGCGCTCGGCGGCAACCTCGGCGCGGCTCTTGCCGAATTCGCGCGCGCGGGTATCGACCGCCATCGGCGTGTCCATCAATCCGGGCAGGATGACGTTGGCGCGGATACCGTATTCCGCGTTCTGATAAGCAAGCTGCTCGGTGAACGCGATCATTGCCGACTTGGTTGCCTTGTAGGCCACGTAAGGATAGGTCGTGATTGCCGCCATCGAGGAGATGTTGATGATCGCGCCGCTCTTTTGCCTCCTCATGACCGGAATCACATGCTTGGCCGCGAGGACGCAGCTCTTCAGGTTGATCGCGACACAGCGGTCGAATGCCTCCTCGCTGATCGCAAGCAGCTCGGCATCGCCGCCCGCAAGGCTTACGCCGACATTGTTGTGCAGGATGTCGATGCGGCCCCAGCGGGTGAGCGCGTCCTGAACCATTGCTCGTATCTCTGAGTCCCTGGTGACGTCGGCCTTGAACGGCGCCGCCGCGCCACCCTTGCCCGCGATCATGTCGACCGTCTCCTGGGCCGAGGCGGGATTGTGATCGACGCAAAGCACCTTCGCACCCTCGCGCGCAAAGGTGAGCGCGGTAGCGCGGCCGTTGCCGATGCCTTCGCCGGGACTTTGCCCGGCGCCAACGACGATGGCGATGCGATCTTTCAGGCGCATGTCAAGTCACTCCCTCACATCGGGTACTGCTCGAGTACCTCTATAACAGATGATTGCAACAGGTAGCGGTTATCTAAGGACTTGGCATAACAGTCAAACTCTGGCCCATCGCGTCATTCAGCCGCGCAGCAATGAGGTCGCTTTCGAGGTAGAGGAGACAGCAGCTGGCTGTCTGGACCGGTTGGTCCGGTCGAAAATGAGCTTTTACGGACGTGCTCTGCTCTGCACGGGATGCACGTCTCCAATATGCCTCGAAGGAAACGTAAGCTGGGCGTCTTTCATCTGCTGAGTAAGGTCCTCTATTTCGGGAGGCGGTGTGCAGGAGATTGCCATTTGGCTTGGGCAACTTGGTCTCGGGCAATACGCGCAGCGTTTTGCCGAGCATGAAATCGACGTCTCCGTACTCCCTAATCTAACTGACCAAGACCTGAAGGAGATCGGTATTCCGCTTGGGCACCGGCGGAAAATCCTTGCAGCCATCAGCGAGCCCGCGGCTGCGCAAGCCCTATCCGAACCCGCTTCTGCCTCACAGGCTCCGAGGAGCGTGGATGCTGCGGAGCGCCGTCAAGTCACAGTCATGTTCACCGACTTGGTCGGCTCGACCGAACTTTCCACCCGCATGGATCCCGAGGATTTACGAGACATCATTTCAAGTTACCAGAAATGCGTGACGGAGACGGTGCTTCGCTTCGGCGGCTTCGTCGCAAGGTATATGGGAGACGGTGCTCTCATTTATTTCGGCTATCCCCAGGCGCATGAGGATGATCCTGACCGCGCGGTAAGGGTTGGGCTGGAGGTGATCGCGGCGGTATCCGCACTTGCCGCCCCGGTTCTCCTGCAGGTCCGTGTCGGCATAGCGACCGGAATAGTGATCGTTGGAGATCTGATTGGGTCGGGCGACCCTCAGGAACGCGATGTTGTGGGCGAAACACCCAACCTCGCAGCTCGGTTGCAAGCCATCGCCGCTCCCAACACGGTGGTCATTGCCGACGGCACCCGGAAGCTTCTCGGAAATCTGTTCGAACTCCAAGACCTCGGGGCAAAAGACATCAAAGGCATCCAGGGCAAGGTGCGCGTGTGGGCGGCCTTGCGACCTAGTTCGGTGGCAAGCCGCTTTGAGGCGCTGCACGCGGGCGCATTGACACCCCTGGTCGGGCGTGAAGAAGAGCTTGAGTTGCTGCTTCGACGCTGGTCACGGGCCAAGAGCGGCGAAGGCCAAGTGGTGCTGCTTTCCGGCGAGGCTGGCATCGGCAAATCGCGGCTCACATTCGCGCTGCAGCAACAGCGTGCCAGCGAGCCGCACATCCGACTGCGTTTTGCCTGTTCGCCGCAGCACATCGATAGTGCGCTCTATCCGATGATCGGCCATTTAACGCGTGCCGCCGGGTTGGAGGATGATGATAGCCCGCAAGCTAAATTGGATAAGCTCGATACGCTGTTAGCGCAAAGCTCGGCGTCGCGTGAGCATGCGTCCCTGGTTGCCGAGCTGCTGTCGCTGCCCAACGACGGACGCTATCCTCCAGTTGAAGTTGAGCCGCAGCTGCGTCGCCAGAAGACGCTGCAAGCCCTCGGTTCGCAGCTTGTGTCGCTTGCGCAGACGAATCGGGTGCTGATGATTTTCGAAGACGCGCATTGGACCGATCCGACCAGCCTCGAATTGTTTGGCCGGATGGTGGACCTGGCCGTTAGCCACCGTGTCTTGATAGTAGTTACGCACAGGCCGGAATTCAGTCCGCCCTGGATCGGACGGTCGCACGTGACTGCGCTGACCCTCAATCGGCTGACGCACCGCGATATCGATTCGCTCATACAGGAAGTCATCGGCAATCGATTGCTCCCGGTGGCCCTCCGCCAGGACATTATTGACCGTACCGATGGCATTCCCTTGTTTGTCGAGGAAATGACCAAGGCGGTGCTGGATGCGGGGGGTGAGGGTGAGACGCAGCGGACCGTCGCAGCAGGACCGACGTCTCTCGTTGCCGTTCCGGCAAGCCTGCAGGCTTCGCTGATGTCGCGGCTCGACCGGCTCGGCCCAGCGAAGGATGTAGCCCAGATTGGCGCAGCAATCGGCCGGGAATTCCCCCACATGTTGCTGGCGGCGATCGTAGGAAAGCCGGACGAAGAATTGAATTCCGACCTTGATAGGCTGATTGGGGCGGGCCTGCTGTTTCGAGAGGGCACTCCGCCCCATGCGAGCTACCTGTTCAAGCACGCGCTGGTGCAGGACGCAGCCTACAGTACGCTGCTGCGGGAGCCCAGGCGCGTGCTACATGCGCGCATCGCCGAAGTCCTTCAAAACAAGTTCGCAGAAATCGCCGAGAGCCAGCCCGAGCTGCTGGCGCGTCACTACACAAAGGCCGATCTGATCGAGGAGTCGGCGCGCCTGTGGGCCAAGGCGGGATTGCGGTCGCAGGAGCGCTCGGCGCTGGTGGAAGCCGCAGCACAGCTTGGCCAGGCGCTGGCGCAAGTCGCAACGTTGCCTAGTACGCCCGACCGGCGGCGCGAGCAGATCATTTTGCAGGTCGCGCTCTTGAATACGCTCATGCATGTCAAGGGATATAGCGCCACCGAAACCAAAGCCGCGGTGGCTCAGGTGAAGGCGTTGATCGAACAGGCGGAACGGCTGGGAGAATCCCCCGATGACCCGTCGTTGCTGCTCTCGGCGCTCTTTGGCCAGTGGCTCGTCAATTTCATAAGCTTCAATGGTGACGTCGCACGAGAGCTTGCAGCGCGGTTTCTGGCGATTGGCGAGAAGGACAAGACGGCGGTGCCACTGATGATCGGACACCGCACCATGGGGTGCTCGCTCGCGCTTATGGGAGACCTCGTTCAGTCTCGAGCGCACTACGATGAAGCACTCGCCCTTTACCGCCCCGCCGCGCACCGCCGATTGATGACGCGATTTGGACAGGACCTCCGGGTGACCTGCTTGTGTTTTCGTTCGATGTCCCTTTGGCTGCTCGGTTATCCAGAG
>Ga0306921_10001590_pt1 | contig 22149 bp, 24 predicted proteins | sample sta12Cox44000080_FD_203760 | JGI IMG/M metagenome (GOLD analysis project Ga0306921, IMG submission 203760) | Lab enrichment of tropical soil microbial communities from Luquillo Experimental Forest, Puerto Rico - statoxic.12C.oxic.44.000.080 (v2)... | ecosystem: Environmental > Terrestrial >...
CATGCTCACCCACGGTCTCGCGACCTTGGGGGAAATTCGGTCTCACCTCCACGGCGGGCGGTTGCTTGTGACAACCGCCCGCCAGCAGAGCCTGTAATTGATTCTCCGGACACAAGGGGGAACCACAGCCACTGCAAATGCGATAGCCCTGCCTTCGGGGAGGGATAGCGGAGTCTGCCCCAGCATTTGTGATCGCCCTGTCCGCTTGATGCAGATCAACACCCCGATCTGCCATTTGCGTGACTTATGTTGCGCGCTTCCATTGTCATTTGGCGCCCGTTGATGAAAGCTGAGCATCATGCGCACGCAAGTCGCCATCATCGGCGCCGGCCCCGCCGGCCTGCTGCTTGGTCAGCTCCTGCACCGGCAGGGCATCGACAACGTCGTCCTCGAGCGCCACACCGGCGAGCATGTGCTCTCGCGCATCCGTGCCGGCGTCATCGAGCAGGTCGCGGTCGATCTGCTCGACGAGGCCGGCGTCGGCGAGCGCATGCACCGCGACGGCCTCGTCCACGACGGCACCCAGATCTGCGTCGAGGGGGTGCGCCACCGCGTCGACTTCAGGAAGCTCACCGGCAAGGCGGTGACCGTCTACGGGCAGACCGAGATCACCAAGGACCTCATGGACGGCCGCGCCTCGGCCGGCATGACGAGCGTGTACGCGGCCTACGACGTGGCGTTGCACGACATGTTCGGCGCCGCCCCGCGCGTGAGCTGGCGCGCCGACGGCAAGTCGCATGCGCTCGAATGCGACTTCATCGCCGGCTGTGACGGCTTTCACGGGATTTGCCGCAAGAGCGTGCCGCCGGGCGCGATCAAGACCTACGAGCGCGTCTATCCGTTCGGGTGGCTGGGGCTGCTTTCCGAGACGCCGCCGGTCTCCGAGGAGCTGATCTACGTGCGCCACGAGCTCGGCTTTGCGCTCTGCTCCATGCGCTCGCCGACGCGCAGCCGCTATTATCTCCAGTGCAGCCTCGCGGAGGATGTCGATGCGTGGCCGGACGAGCGCTTCTGGGACGAGCTCAAGCTGCGGCTTGACGACGAGGCGAGCGAGCGCCTCGTCACCGGGCCGTCGATCGAGAAGAGCATTGCGCCGCTGCGCAGCTTCGTCGCCGAGCCGATGCGCTTCGGCCGCCTCTTCCTCGCCGGCGACGCCGCCCACATCGTGCCGCCGACCGGCGCCAAGGGGCTCAACCTCGCGGCAAGCGACGTGCGCTACCTGGCGCAGGCGCTCGCCGAGCATTACCGGGAGCGCTCCGACGCCGGCCTCGAGCATTATTCCGAGCGCGCGCTGGCGCGGGTGTGGAAGGCCGAGCGCTTCTCCTGGTGGCTGACCATGCTGCTGCACAGCTTCCCCGACCGGCCGTTCGATGCGAAGATGCAGCTTGCGGAGCTCGACTATCTGTTCCGCTCGCGCGCGGCGATCACCGCGTTTGCCGAGAATTACGTCGGCCTGCCGTTCTGATCCCCCGTGCGGCGGACGCCTGCGTCATCCCGGATTTCGCGTTCTGCTCAATCCGGGTCGGCGAGTTGCTACACCGAAGGAGAGTTGCATGAACGCTGATGCGAAAAAGGCGGTTCTGCGGATGATCCCGTACGGCATCTACGTGCTCACGGCCGATGACGCGCAGGGAAACGTGGCCGCGGCCACGGTCAACTGGGTCACGCAGAGCGCGTCTGCGCCGCCGCTCGTGGTGGTGGGCGTCAAGGCTGATTCCGGCACCTACAAGACCGTGAAGACCGCGCGCGCCTTCGCGCTCAACATGCTCGGCAAGGACCAGAAGAATCTGGCCTTCACCTTCTTTCGGCCGGCGGACGTGAGCGAAGGCAAGATCAGCGGGCAAGCCTACCGCAAGGGCGCCACCGGCGCTCCCATCCTGGTCGATGCGCCGGGCGCGGTCGAATGTGCGGTCAACGCCATTGTCGAGCAGGGCGACCACCACATCGTCGTCGGCGAGGTGGTGGAGGCGCATCTCAACAATCCGTTCTCCGGCAGGCCGGACGCGGCCATCCTCGAGATGAAAGACCTCGGCGACAACGTGTTTTACGGCGGGTAGCTCAGCCCGCGCCGGTGCAGCGCGGGCCCCCTCACCCGCTCGCTGCGCTCGCGACCTCTCCCCGCCGGGGAGAGGTCAACCGTGTGTGGGGCGCGGTTTGAGAACATCTCCATGACCTGAGAGTTTCGTTGAACGAGCCGCGGGCTCCCTCACCTCTCCCCGGCGGGGAGAGGTCGGCGCCGAAGGCGCCGGGTGAGGGGGGTCAGCGACCGCCGCCGTCCATTCTCACACATCCACCTTCAGCGCGGCGATGAAGGCTTCCTGCGGGATCTCCACCTTGCCGAACGCCCGCATGCGCTTCTTGCCCTCCTTCTGCTTCTCGAGGAGCTTGCGCTTGCGCGTCACGTCGCCGCCGTAGCATTTCGCGGTGACGTCCTTGCGGAACGCGCGCACGGTCTCGCGCGCGATGATCTTGCCGCCGATGGCGGCCTGGATCGGCACCTGGAACATGTGCGGGGGGATGAGCTCCTTGAGCTTCTCCACCATGGCGCGGCCGCGGCTCTCCGCGCGCGTGCGGTGCACCAGCATGGCGAGCGCGTCGACCGGGTCGCCGTTGACCAGGATCTGCATCTTGACCAGCTCCGCCGGCTTGAAGTCGGTGAGCGCATAGTCGAACGATGCATAGCCCTTGGAGACCGACTTGAGCCGGTCGTAGAAGTCGAACACCACTTCGTTCAGCGGCAGGTCGTATTTCACCATGGCGCGGTTGCCCACATAGGTGAGCTCGACCTGCACGCCGCGCCGGTCCTGGCAGAGCTTGAGCACGGAGCCGAGATACTCGTCGGGCGTGAGGATGGTGGCGCGGATCCACGGCTCGCGCACCTCCTCGACGTGCACCGGGTCCGGCATGTCGACGGGGTTGTGGATCTCGATCTCCTTGCCGCTGGTGAGGGTGATCTTGTAGATCACCGACGGCGCGGTTGCGATCAGGTCGAGGTTGAACTCCCTGTGCAGCCGCTCCTGGACGATCTCGAGGTGGAGGAGCCCGAGGAAGCCGCAGCGGAAGCCGAAGCCGAGCGCGGCCGAGGTCTCCATCTCGTAGGTGAAGCTCGCGTCGTTGAGGCGAAGCTTGCCCATGGCGGCGCGCAGGTCCTCGAACTGCGCGGCATCGACCGGGAACAGCCCGCAGAACACCACCGGCACCGCGGGGCGAAAGCCTGGCAGCGGTGACGCGACCGGCTTCCTGTCGTCGGTGATGGTGTCGCCGACGCGCGTGTCGGCGACCTGCTTGATGGAGGCGGTGAGGAAGCCGATCTCGCCGGGGCCGAGCTCCTCGACGTCGACCATCTTCGGGGTGAACACGCCGACGCGGTCGACCTCGTAGGCCGCGCCCGTGCCCATCATGCGGATGCGCTGGCCTTTTTTGAGCACGCCGTCGACGATGCGTAGGAGCACGACCACGCCGAGATAGGAATCGTACCAGCTGTCGACCAGCAGCGCCTTGAGCGTCGCATCGCGGTCGCCGCGCGGCGCCGGCAGCCGCGTGACAATGCCTTCGAGCACCTCGGGCACGTTCTCGCCGGTCTTCGCCGAGATGAGGATCGCGTTCGAGGCGTCGAGCCCGATCACGTCCTCGATCTGCCGCTTGACCTTCTCCGGCTCGGCCGCCGGCAGGTCGACCTTGTTGAGCACGGGGACGACCTCGTGGTTGCTCTCGATCGCCTGGTAGACGTTGGCGAGCGTCTGCGCCTCCACCCCCTGCGAGGCGTCGACCACGAGGAGGGAGCCCTCGCAGGCGGCGAGGCTGCGGTTGACCTCGTAGGCGAAGTCCACGTGCCCCGGCGTGTCGATCAGGTTGAGCACGTAGGGCTTGCCGTCGCGCGCGCGGTAGTTGAGCCGCACGGTCTGCGCCTTGATGGTGATGCCGCGCTCGCGCTCGATGTCCATGGAATCGAGCACCTGCTCGACCATCTCGCGCGCCTCGAGCGCGCCGGTCAATTGGATGAGCCGGTCGGCGAGCGTCGATTTGCCGTGGTCGATATGCGCGATGATCGCGAAATTGCGGATGTTGCCGATGGCCGCGTCCATGGCCGGCGCACTAGCACCCGCCCTTGCCAGCGGCAAGGTTGGCCCCCTCACCCGCTCGCTTCGCTCGCGACCTCTCCCCACTGGGGAGAGGTCTACCGTGTGTGCGGCACGGTCTGTGAGCAGCTCCTACGGGCTGAGAGTTTTCGCTGGACGAGCAGCAGGCTCGATCACCTCTCCCCGGCGGGGAGAGGTCGGCGCCGAAGGCGCCGGGTGAGGGGGGCCCCGGACCTCGCCCTCGGGGAGGGATTACTCCGCGGCTTCGCGCTGCGCCAGCGGGAACGGCTCGAGGCGAGCGGGCTTGTCGCCCGCCGCCACCACCATGTAGCCCGGCGGCACCGGCTTCCAGTGCGCGCGCTCCTTGTCGAGCGGCTCGGAGACGATCACCACGCTCTTGCCGGACTCGCGGTAGTAGAGCGAGTTGGCGTTGTCGTTGGCGGCGTAGCGGAAGGCATAGAGGTCGCGCCCGTTGGCGAGCGCGGCGGTAAAGCGCAGCGGCTCCTGGTAGCCCTTGGTGCCCACCATGTCGGTGAGCGTGGCGAGCACGCGCGCGGTCGCCCCGACCGGGTCGCGGTCGCAGCCCGCGCCGATGATGGCGAGGAACACCGCCTCCGAATCGGTGGTGCCGATGCGCGAGCCGTAGACCGCATCGGGAATGAGCGCCTCGACCTTGCGGCGCAGGCGCGCCCAGTTGCCGATCAGGCCGTTGTGCATGAACATCCAGCGCCCGCACGCGAACGGATGGCAGTTCGGGCGCATGATGGGCGTGCCGGTCGAGGCGCGCACATGCGCGAAATAGAGGTGTGAGCGGATATGGCGGCAGAGGTAGCGCAGGTTCTCGTCCGACCAGGCCGGACGCACCTCGCGGTAGAGCCCGGGCTCGGCATGCTCGCCGTACCAGCCCATGCCGAAGCCGTCGCCGTTGGTGGAGGCGGTCGATTCGAGCGCGCGCTGGCTCTGCACCACCAGCGAGTGCGCGGGCGCGGTGACGTACTGCTCGAGCGCGATGGTTTCGCCGCGATAGGCTATCCAGCGGCACATGGCATGGCTCCGGATCAGGCTGCCAGCATCGCCGCCCGATGCGGCAAAGCAATGGCAAGGCAGCCCGTTACCCCCGGAATATGGCCCCTCGCGCCGTGGGATGCCACCGCGCGGGCCGAATCCCTCCCCGAAGGGGAGGGTGGCCGCCGAACGAAGTGAGGCGGCCGGGTGGGGGAGTCGCGCCAAGCGCAATCGGTTGAGGTTTCGCACGAACGTCCCCACCCGGCTCGCTTCGCTCGCCACCCTCCCCTCCGGGGAGGGATTCAGGCCGGTGCGGGCCTTCTCTCGATGCCGTAGCCGAAAATTGTTAGGCCTCCAGCGCATAGGCAGCAGACGAAGGAGAACAAGCGATGCGGATGCTTGTCGAAATTGACGATGCCTGCATCCGGGAGCTGGATGCACTGGCGAAGGAAGCGAAGCGCTCCCGCGCCGCGCTGATCCGCGATGCAATCGACGACTATCTCGCCGGCCGGCGCAACAAGCACGAACGAGGTGCATTCGGCCTGTGGGGCAGGCGCAAGATGGACGCTGTCGCCTATCAGGCCAAGATGCGCCGCGAATGGTGAGCGCAATCCATCTCCTCGTTAACCATTTGTTAACCTGCCAGCCCTACCCAGCCGCATCCCTTTTTCGGAGGAGGCATGAAAATGGAACATTCCGTGCAGGAGCGCATCCGCGAGCGCGCCTACCAGCTGTGGGATGCGGGCGGCCGCATGGAGGGCCAGGCGGACCAGCACTGGTTGTGCGCCGAGCGCGAGATATTGTCATTACCGACCACGTCGGCTGCGAGCCCCATCCTTGGTGCCGCGGATGCACCGCGTCGGCGCAGCCGCAAGGCATCAAAGAATGGCAGGTCCGGCTGACGGCACTCGCGGGGAGATCAGGCGTCCTCGTGCTCGCGCTCGCGCGCGGGATGCTGGATGGTGAGAATGATGATTTCCTCGTTTGTCAGATCGATGGTGTAGTAGACCAGATAGGGGTAGCGGCGCGTAACAAGCTTACGCACGCCCTCCAGTTTCTGCCGCCGTCCGACTTGCGGAAACAAGACCAGGTTCTGCAAGGAATTGAGGATCGCTGCCCGCACGCGCAGGCCGCGGCGGGATTTCGCTCGCGGATATAGTCGGCAATCTGCGTTGCCCGAAGCGTGAAGCGCAGTTTCATCGATCAAAACGACGGAACGCGGCCTCCACTTCGGCATCGCTGGCAAGATAGCCCCGCCGGGCCTGCGCCAATCCTTCGAGGACGGCGGGCAAATGCGCTGCGTCGATCTCTTCCGGCTGGCTGCCGGCTGCGGCCAGCGTCAGCATGGCGCAGGCGATCTCGTCCTGAGCTTCAGATGGCAGCCGGCGCACTTCTTCGAGGGCCCGTTCAAGCAGCTTCGTCATGCGCCTAATGTAACCGTCTGTGCGGGTGATATAAAGGCCGATGGCGGCCGCCTTATCCGCGTGATTTCGGCCCGCGACCTGCACCGCAGTGAAAGGCAGCGATATGCGCAAGAGGCTTAAGCCGATACCCCGCTTCCGAAATGAGGCGCAGGAGCGCCGCTTCTGGGAGACCCACGATTCGTCGGCCTATGTCGATTGGAGCAAGGCAGAACGCGCCCGTTTTCCCAACCTGAAGCCCTCGACGACGTCCATATCGCTGCGGCTGCCCATCGCGTTGCCGGAGCGCATCAAGATCGCCGCCAACAAGCGCGACGTCCCCTACCAGTCGCTGATCAAGACCTGGCTCGCGGAGAAGACCGAAACCAAATGACCGGCGTGGTACGCCTCGCGTGCGGCCTTCTATTCCGATGTCCCGGCCGGCCATGGCGTAATACTGCTTCGCTCCAGGTCGATCATGCGCACGATCATCGCGCGGCGAGGATCGAACGGCAGGTCCTGGAATCCCCACCGGGCATAGAATTTGCGCACCCGATCGTCGATCGGATGGGTAATGACCCCGAAGCTGCCGATCTGGCGCGAGGCTGTGAGCGCCGTGCGAAGCGCGAACAGAAGGAGCGAGCGCGCATGCCCCTTTCCCTGATGATTTGTGTGGATCGCCAGCTGGCCAATCAGAAACACCGGCACCGGATCGGGTTTATTGCGCTGGCGCGATTTCGGCAGAAAGGCCCGCTCGATCTGAGCCGCGCTCAAGGTCACGTATCCTGCGATCTCTCCGGTGATGGCGTCGCAGATGACGTTGGTGCGTGAGATGCCGGCCGCATGGTTGGACCACGCGTGGCGCTGGAACCACTGGTTCAACGACTCGCGGCCGCAGTCAAACCGCCTGCGGTCGTCCGTCTCGAGGAGCGGGCGCGGGGCAGTTACTTCCGCCACGTCGGCGCCGTGCCGGCGAGATCCTTGAGGCCCTTAACCTCCCGTGCGGGACGATTCGTCCACGCTTCGAACGCTTCCCAATCCTTGGCCGGGATCGTCACGATCCGCCGTTCGACGATGTCCGCCTCGGCCGCATCCAGGGCCTTGCGGCGGATGAACTCGCTGAGGCTGGTGCGCGCCAGCTCGGAGGCAGCCTCCAGCAGGGCTCGCTCTTGCTTGCTTACCCGCACGCTCAGTACCGAGGTCGTCATGGCATGTCTCCAGGCTCGTTCCCTGTATGACAATAGCATACAGCGACGAGCCCGGCAAGCACGTAGGTCTGACCCATGAGGATAACCTCGTCGGGTAGAAGATCGTCACGCCCGGCGAGGAAGTCACGTGAAAAGCGCGCCTTCAGCCCGGACGAGCTCGCCACTCCGCAACGGTTACGGCCCGGTCAAATGAACTGATCGAAAGGTTCGATCGCCCTCACGGTTGCAAAGAGGCCCTGGGCGCGAAGCGTATCCAGATAATCCTCGGCCGATTTCGGCGGATTTTTCAAGCGCAGCCGCACCGTCTTCACCGCCTGCAGAAAGGCCGGCTGCGAGAGATGAAATCCGTGCGTCAGGAACTCATCCGGATGTTGTGCTTAGATTCCCCAGCGGTTGAGTATCTTCGCCGGAAAGTCATTCAGGTTGAACGTGACAATGAGGTCGGCGCGGCACTTGATAGCGGCGGCGAGCACATGGCGATCATCCGGGTCGGGCAATTCCAGGATCCCGATGAGCTGCTCGAAATCCGTCACCAGCGGGTCGCGCGCATGCGCGTTCATCAGGTCGCGCGTTCGCTCGAGCTGCGCGCGCGTCAGATTGGGCCGGTTCTTGAGAACCGAGCTGATCCACTCCTCGTGAACGGCATTGGACCACTTGGCCCGGTAGATGTCCGACACCGCAAGCTCGAGCAGCAGATCGCGCAGCGGCGCGGGATAAAGAACTGAGGCGTCGAGGAAGGCAGTGAAATTGCCCAACCCTCAATATCCCATTTTGAGGTCCTGCGCTTCTGCGGCAAGCCGATCGAGCACCTTGCGGCGCTGCGTATCGATATTCTCCTTGAATCGCAGAACGTCCTCGAAGCGCACCCGCCGGTGCGTCCCCACCAGCCGGAAGGGCAGCTTCTTCTGCTCGAGGAGCCCGACAAGAAACGGCCGCGATACGTTCAGAAAGTCGGCCGCCTGCTGCGTGGTAAGCTCGGCGTTCTGCGGGACGATCATGACGGCTTGGCCGGATGCCATATCCTCCAGGATGGCCTGCAGCAGTTTCACGGCGCCCGCGGGGAGCTCAAGCGTCTCCTCGCCGCCGGCAGCGCGGACCCGGAGCGTGAGAGGGTGTCCCCGGCGGGCAAGCCGGGCGAGCCGCCGCCCCGACGCACGGGCGCGCTCGATGTCCTTTTTGGAAGGGGGGACACTCATCAATGTTGCGGCCGCCATGGCGTGTCTCCGCGTAGTCGATCCTGCCCATTATGGCATCCGGCCGCTTCAAACGCAATATTCGAAATATATGAAATTTTCGAAACAGCGGTCCCGGTCGCGGGCCTCCTTTAATCGCATCATGTCGGCATAGCTCACTGCATCGACTGCTCAAGGAGCAGGTTGCCTTCCGCAATGATCCCATCGACCTCTGCAACGGCTACCAATGCCTCGTCCCGCCCGACATGGGGCTTGAGCGGGGTCAGCTTCGCCGCCCTTTCCTCAACTGAAGAATGGCCGTCCGGGCGTTCCGTCAGATAGAACGCGGTCGCCAGTCGTTCGAGCTCGGATACTCCTCTTCTGCCTAATTTCTGTGCGATGAAGGAAATGCGTTCATCGTATTTCCCAAGTGTTCTTGAAAACAGTCCCTGAATGTATCCGCTTTGATCGGTGGTGGCGATCCGCGGCCCATAACCTCATTGCGGCTCAAGCTTCACCAGCTCATCGGCGCGAAGGGAGGTGAGCTCGCTTCTGAGATCAAACGAGAACGGACCGTGCTTGTAGAGGATGAACTCAAGCTCCAGGGGGACACGCATGAGGTCCTGTAGAAACAACGTAGCTTTCTGCACGTGGGTCTCGCCGCACCAGCTGCCTTCTTTGCGCAGCTGCTCGATCAGCCGCGTCAGCAACGCAGCCTTCCTAAGTCTATCCATGGTCGGCCTCCCGTTTCGGCTTTATGATATTGGCGCGATTGGCCTTCAGCCACTCGTTTCCCTTGGAAAGAAATGATCGCTCTGCAAAGACATGATCGACGGATACGACGGGTACCTGGTTGAGCGTTGCGGAGGCATCAAGCGATGACACGACCTGGCCGTCGCGCAATCGCACCGGAAACTCCGGCGGTCCGGTGCTTTGATGATAGCGATCGTGACGAAAGTGCTCGGCCCCGAACTGTCTGCTCAGGGCCTGGAGCACCGCATTCCCGGCTTCGGGATTGATCTTCACATCGTTGGGATTGCGCGCGTAGAGAACCTTGAAATGCTCACGCCCGACAATGCGACGCGCGTGCACATGGCCGGCGTTGCCGGGATTGGATGCCGCCGTCAGAAGAGCGGCGGTTACTTCGTTATCGGTGCAGCGGAGGTGCTGATCCACATCGATCGAAAACGTGCCGCCCGGGAGCCATTCTGCGAGAAATCCATCAGGTGCAGATCATATATCCGGCGAATCGGATGAAAGTAGACTTGAGAATACATGAAAAAGCGCGCCAGCATGAGAGCTTCGGCCGATTGGACTCCTCCTTCTTCAACCCCAAGCGCTGCCTCCTTCGGTCCGGTATCCTCAGCGGAAGGTGTGACCGGCAAGACGCGAAGCGTATCTACGAGACGATAGTGATCGCTCTTTGTGGCGGACTGCTTGGTCGCAACACTCGCGGAGGGGCAATCGTTGCCGGGGCTTTGAACCTCGGCGGCTCGATCGAGATGATCCCGAACGCAATACGGATAGCCGAGCTTGCAATCGACAAGCAGGCACAAACACTGCTCCTGCCGGTATCGTCGCGCCGGCAGCTCAACGAACTCCCCGACGAGCTTTGGACCAAGATCAGCATCGAATTCTACAAAGATGGAGCCGACGCGGTCTTCAAGGCGCTTGTTGAGTAGTGAGAGCCTGCCGCAAAGAACAAAGTCGCCCGGTGAGGGGTGCCAGTCGGGCAATGACGCCCGTTGGGCCGTAATAGCGATGCCGCTTGGAAATCGAGAAAACTGACCTGCTATTCGTAGTGCGAGACACGCGCTTGCCAGCGCCCCGCCCCTAATATCTATAGCTCTCCGGCTTGTACGGCCCCTCCACTGGCACGCCGATGTAGCTCGCCTGCCGGTCTGACATCCTGGTGAGCTTCACGCCGATCTTGGCGAGGTGCAGCCGCGCCACCTTCTCGTCGAGCCGCTTGGGCAGCGTGTAGACCTTCTTCTCGTATTGGCCCGGGTTGCCGAAGAGCTCCATCTGCGCCAGCACCTGGTTGGTGAAGGATGACGACATCACGAAGCTCGGGTGGCCCATGGCGTTGCCGAGGTTCACCAGGCGCCCCTCCGAGAGCAGGATGATGCGCTTGCCGTCGGAGAACTCGATCTCGTCCACCTGCGGCTTGACGTTGTGCCATTTCATGTTGCGCAGCGCCGCCACCTGGATCTCGCTGTCGAAATGGCCGATGTTGGCGACGATGGCGCGGTCCTTCATTTTGCGCATGTGCTCGATGGTGATCACGTCGAGGTTGCCGGTGGCGGTGACGAAGATGTCGGCGCGCGGTGCGGCGTCCTCCATGGTGGTCACCTCGTAGCCTTCCATTGCCGCCTGCAGCGCGCAGATCGGGTCGATCTCGGCGACCATCACGCGGCAGCCGGCCTGGCGCAGCGAGGCGGCCGAGCCCTTGCCCACGTCGCCGAAGCCCGCGACCATGGCGACCTTGCCCGCCATCATGACGTCGGTGCCGCGGCGGATGCCGTCGACCAGCGACTCGCGGCAGCCGTAGAGGTTGTCGAACTTGGACTTGGTCACGCTGTCGTTGACGTTGATGGCGGGCCACAAGAGCGTGCCCTTCTTCTGCATCTCGTAGAGCCGGTGCACGCCGGTCGTGGTCTCTTCGGTCACGCCGCGGATCGCCTGCGCGTTGCGGGCGTACCAGCCGGGCTTGTCCTTGAGCCTCTGTTTGATGGCGGCAAACAGGACCTCCTCCTCCTCGTTGCCGGGCTTGGCGATGACGCCTCCCTCGCCCTTCTCCGCGCGCAGGCCGAGATGGATGAGAAGCGTGGCGTCGCCGCCGTCGTCGAGGATCATGTTGGGCGCGCCGCCGTCGCCCCATTCGAAGATGCGGTGCTGATAGTCCCAGTAGTCCTTGAGCGTCTCGCCTTTGACGGCGAATACCGGCGTGCCGCCGGCGGCGACGGCGGCGGCGGCGTGGTCCTGCGTCGAATAGATGTTGCAGGAGGCCCAGCGCACGTCGGCGCCGAGCGACTTGAGCGTCTCGATCAACACCGCGGTCTGGATGGTCATGTGCAGCGAGCCCGCGATGCGCGCGCCGCGCAGGGGCTGCTCGGGGCCGAACTCCTCGCGCGTCGCCATGAGCCCCGGCATCTCGGTCTCGGCAATGGCGATCTCCTTGCGCCCCCATTCCGCAAGCGCAATGTCCTTGACCACGTGGTCGGCGGCGCCCTTGCCCGCGTGCGTAGGAGCGGCGGCTTTCGATTGAGCTTTCATGACGGCCCCTGAGACGTTGCGATGCGCGGCGCCTATTAGCAGGGCAATGTGACAAGCGCCACGCCGGCGCGGGGGTGACGCCAACATTGCAATTTGCTTCATTTTGTGGTAGCCTTGTTTGTAGGGGCGAGGCATGCCTCGCCCCTACGCGACCGGGAGGGAGGCGGCAGTTTTAGCCAAGCGAACCCAGAGGAGCGCCGGTGCTTTTGGCCAAACGAACCCGAGGCGTAGCAGTCCTGGCCAAACGAACCCAGAGGAGCGCAGCCGCCTTTTGCCAATGAACCCCAGGAGATATGTAATCTGAGGTTGTAGAGACCATAAAATGCACTTCGACGAAGCCGTTTTTGCAAAACGAACCCAAAGTTCCTTGAAACAATAACCCATCGCGAACCGTTCGGCGGCTCGCTCACCAGCGGTGCAACAAACTCGGTCATACCTCCCCTCAGGGGAGGTCGATCGCTGGGAGCGTAGCGACCAGCGATCGGGTGGGGTTTCTTGCTGCCTGGGAGGCTGTGGCCAGTCCCCACCCGGCCTCGCTTCGCTCGGCCACCCTCCCCTGCGGGGAGGGAATCACTCCTGCTCGGTGAAGCGCCCGCCCACCAGCGCGGCCAAGGCCTCGACCACCTCGTTCGCCTCGCGCCCCGTCGCCTCCACGGTGATGCTGCTGCCGGGACCGGCGGCCAGCATCATCAGCCCCATGATGGAAGTGCCGCCTACCACCTCCTGTCCGCGCCTGACCTTCACGTCGGCGTCGAACTTCTCCACCGTCTGCACGAATTTCGCGGAGGCGCGCGCGTGCAGGCCCTTCTTGTTGCGAATCTCGAGGACGCGCGTGACGCATGCCTCGCCCCCGCCGGCGGGCGCCGCGTCGTTGGCGCTGTCCCCGGCAGTCATTTCCCGGTGAGAACGCGGCTCGCGATGGTGATGTATTTGCGCCCGGAGTCCTGCGCGGCGGCGACCGCCTCAGGCAGCGGGCACTCGTCGCGCACCTTGGCGAGCTTGACCAGCATGGGAAGATTGATGCCGGCGAGCACCTCGACCTTGGGACGGCCCATGACCGAGATCGCGAGGTTCGAGGGCGTGCCGCCGAACATGTCGGTGAGGATGGCGACCCCTTCGCCCGAGTCCACGCGCTTGACCGCCTCGATGATGTCGTTGCGGCGCTGCTCGACGTCGTCGTCGGGATCGATGGTCACCGCCTCGATCTGGGATTGCGGCCCCACCACATGCTCAAGCGCCGAGCGGAACTCGAGCGCGAGCCGCCCGTGCGTGACGAGAACGAGACCGATCATCGAGCCCCCTGCCGACGGACCCCGTTTGCACCGCGGGAAAAGGCGAGCATCATGAGCATCCCGATGCCGCGCGCAAGGGCGCAAAGCGCATTTTGGATGCCGTGTTGCATTGCGGTCAACAACCCCTGCCGGCGCCCATCATGCGCCCGGGAGGGTTACTTTTGTCCCGCCGGGGCCCCCCGCAAGGCTCCCCGACCAAGCCTTAATGTCGCAACTCTATCCCATCCCCGAGCCCCTCACCCGCTCGCGACCTCTCCCCACCGGGGGGAGGTTATCCGTGCTTGCCGCACGCTCGATCACCTCTCCCCACCGGGGAGAGGTCGGCGCCGAAGGCGCCGGGTGAGGGGGCCCCAGCCAAGGCGGGAAGGCGCTCAGGAAGCCGCGGCGGTGGTCAGCGTCGCGAGCACGGCCGGCAACGGTTCCACGCCGGGCGCAACCGCAAGCCGCGGCAGCGCAATACCGGCGATGATGGCATCGCCGCAAGCCGGCATGCGTTCGGCGTCCTCGGCCGCAAGATCGACCACGAGGCCCACCACGGCGCACGGCTCGTGCGGCATCCGCCGGATGCCGAGCCCGCGCACCTCGATCATCCCCGCCAGCGCAGGCGCGGGGCGCGCCAGAAGGCGCCCGTGGCAGGGCTCGAGATGAACGCGGTCATCGCCCACCAGCCGCGCGAAGGGCAGGAGCCCAGTCTGCGCGGCCTCGATGATGGCAAGCGCAAGCCGCGACTTGCCGCTTCCGGCTGGCCCGCGGATGAGCACGGCGCGCGCGCTCGCAAGCACCGCAGACGCATGCACGCTCGGCGCCTCACCCGCCATCACATCGCGGGCAGCCGCACTGTGAAGCGCGCGCCGAGGATGTTTTCGCCGTCGCCGCCCTCCGACGCCGCGGCGCGCCGGTTCTCCGCCCAGATACGCCCGCCATGCGCCTCGACGATCTGCCTGGAGATCGAGAGGCCGAGGCCGGAATTCTGTCCGAAATCCTGGTCCGGCCGATGGGTGTAGAAGCGCTCGAAGATCCGCTCCATCGCTTCCGCCGGGATGCCGGGACCGTCGTCCTCGACCACGATGTCGATGTCGTTTTTCAGCGGGCGGCAGGTGACGCGCACGGTACTGCCCGCCTTGGAGAACGAGCGGGCATTGTCGATGAGATTGTCCACCACCTGCCCGAGCCGGGAATCGTTGCCCGCGACGGTGAGGCCGCCGCTGCGCGCGCCCTCGAACTTGAGGCTCACGCGCACGCCGTCGTCGTGGCGCTCGTTGGCGACGCTCACCACGGTGGTGAGCAGCTTGACGAGGTCGATCGGCGCCGCCTCGTGACGCTGCATCTCCGCGTCGAGCCGGCTCGCATCGGAGATGTCCGAGATGAGCCGGTCGAGCCGCTTGACGTCATGCTGGATCACCGCCAGCAGACGGTCGCGGCTCTGCGCGGTCTTGGCCAGCGGCAGCGTCTCTACCGCCGAGCGCAGCGAGGTAAGCGGATTCTTAAGCTCGTGCGCGACATCCGCGGCGAAGCTCTCGATCGCCTCGATGCGGGTATAGAGCGCATCCGTCATGCCGCGCAGCGAGCCGGCGAGATGCCCGATCTCGTCGCGCCGGTGGCTCAGATCGGGGATCTCCACGCGCGAGTGGATGCGCCGGCGCACGAGCTGCGCGCTTTCCGCCAGCCGCCGTACCGGGCCGGCGATTGTTCCCGCGAGCAGGAAGGAGAGCACCACCATGACGCCCGAGGCGATGAGGAACAGCTTGAAGATGGCGACCCGCTCGGCGCCCACCATGTTGTCGATGTCGGCGCCCTGGGTCGAGAGCATGAGCGCGCCGCGCACGGCGCGGAAGCGCTGCACCGGCACTGCGACCGAGACGATCGCCTCGCCGCGCTCGTTGATGCGCACCTGGCTCGATTTGAAGCCCTGCAGCGCGTTTGCGACCTCGCTGTAGCCGCGGCCGTCCTGCGGCCCGAGCTCGCGATAGCGCGGCAGCGTGCCGCGGCCGAACCAGGTCCGGAACGCGACATAGGTGCGCTCGATCAGGCTCGGCCTGGAGGTCGGCGGCGGCAGGTCGAAGCGCAGCACGTCGTAGAAATTGCGGCTGTCGAGGATGAGGCCGCCGTCGGGGCCGAAGATGCGCGCGCGCGTGTTGGTCGGCGAGACGAGCCGGCGCAGCACCGGAGCGACGCGCTCCGGGTTGATGGAAAACTCAAGGCCCGCGAGCGACTCATCCGACGGCCCGTAGCTCTCGCCCGCCTGCAGGTCGAGCAGCCGCTGCGGATCGATCGCAATGGTATCGGGGTCGACCGTCGCCGAGGCAGCGAGCGCGCCCGCGATGATCTCGCCTTGCACCAGAAGGCTCTGGATGCGCGCGTCGATGAGGCCGGCGCGGAACTGCGAGAGATAGAGGACGCCGATCACCAGCGCGAGCAGGCCGGTGACGTTGAGGAAGATGATCCGGCGCGTCAGGCTCGCGAAGCTGACGCGGACAAAGAGATGCCAGCCCTGGCGCAACAGCTCGACGAGGCGTCCGCGCCGCGCGGCGAGCGGCGGCGCGTCCTCGAGCGCAAGCGGCTCGGCAGCGAGTTCGGCAAGGCTCTGCGGCGTTCGTTCGAGCACGGTCGCTCCGGCTGTGCGTGTGCCCCTTCTGTCATTCCGGGGCGAGGCCGAAAGGCCGAGCGCCCCCGGCGTCCGGCCTCACATTTCCTTGAACCGGTAGCCGACACCATAGAGCGTCTCGATCATGTCGAAGTCGTCGTCGGTTCCCTTGAACTTCTTGCGCAGGCGCTTGATGTGGCTGTCGATGGTGCGGTCGTCGACGTAGACCTGATCGTCGTAGGCGGCATCCATCAGCGCGTTGCGGCTCTTGACCACGCCGGGCCGGCTGGCGAGCGCCTGCAAGATCAAAAATTCGGTTACCGTGAGCGTCACCGGCTCGTTCTTCCACGTGCAGGTGTGACGCTCGGGATCCATGCGCAACAGCCCGCGCTCGAGCACCTTGGCTGCGTCCGTCTCCTTCGGCGCGCTGCCGTCCTTCGGCGTCGAGCGACGCAGGATCGCTTTCACGCGCTCGACCAGAAGGCGCTGCGAGAACGGTTTGCGGATGAAATCGTCGGCGCCCATCTTGAGCCCGAACAATTCGTCGATCTCCTCGTCCTTGGAGGTGAGGAAGATCACCGGCATGTCGGACTTCTGGCGCAGCCTGCGCAGCGTCTCCATCCCGTCCATGCGCGGCATCTTGATGTCGAGAATGGCAAGATCCGGCGGACTGGTCTTGAAGCCGTCGAGCGCAGAAGCGCCGTCGGTATAGGTCATGATTCGGTAACCCTCGGCCTCGAGGGCGATCGAGACCGAAGTGAGAATATTGCGGTCGTCGTCGACGAGAGCGATGGTCGGCATGACCCCTTCCTGGCGTTCGTGCGCACGCCCCCTCGGCCTTGAAGCCCCCAAAGCAAGGCCGAAATGTGACGAATCGCGGCAAGCGCATGATTCGCCAATGGCTTCGTGTAGCATAGCCCCCCAGCCCGCCCGAGGCAAAAAGGTGGCGTGAGCCATTCGTCGCACTGGGCCTGCTAAGGAGACACCCGTGGAACCGAGCCCCGCTTTCGATCCGGCCCTCGCCGCCAAGAAGCTCCTGCGCGAGAGCCGTTCAGGGGCGCTGGCGACGCTGCTGCCCGCATCCGGCGGCCCTTATTGCTCGCTGGTCAATGTAGCGAGCGCCGCCGACGGGGCACCGCTCCTTCTGATCTCACGGCTTGCGGTCCACACCCGCAACCTTCTCGCCGACCCGCGGGTTTCGCTCATGCTTGATGAGCGCCGTGAGGGCGACCCGCTCGAAGGCGCGCGGGTGATGCTGCAGGGAAATGCCGCCGCCACCGACGATCCCGCCGCGCGCCGGCGCTATCTCGCACGCCACCCCGAGGCGGAGATGTTTGCGGGATTCGCCGACTTCGCGTTCTACCGCATTGCGGTCACCGGCGCGCATCTGGTCGCCGGCTTCGGCCGTATCGTCGATCTCAAGCCATCTGACATCCTTACGGAAACCGCTGACGCGGCCGCGCTCCTCGCAGCCGAGCCGGAGATCGTGGCGCACCTCAATGCGCAGAGCGCGCAAGCTATGGCGCACCATGCCGGCAAGCTCGTCGCCGCGCGCAGCGGGCAGTGGCGCTGTGTCGGCATCGATCCCGAAGGCCTCGATCTGCAAAATGGTCGCGCGGCGGTGCGGGTTACTTTCTCGGAGCGTGTCCGCACGCCCGAGGCGCTGCATCGGGCGGTGAGGCAGGTTGCCGGATAATGTTGCGGCGCAGCATTGGAACTTATTGCTGCTTCAAACCTTGCTCGGTGCAGGAACGACCGGAATAAACTCTACGCAGCTTGCACCTTGGCAGGGCATTTGAACCCTCCTAAGGTCGCCGCGCGCAACGGGTTCCAGCAATTGCCTGACCCGCTTTATGTCAGAAGGGGAGTGCGTCCGGCGCCGGCCGGGCTCGTCGAGGAGGCAACAGTCGTGCAGGAAACCGGTCTGAGGAACTCGAGCTGCGGCGCCGACAAGTTCGGCTTCAAGGAGCTTGCCGCCGTCCATTGGAACCTGACCGCGCCCGCCCTTTACGAGCATGCCATTGTGGCTCGGGAGGCCTTGCTGGTGGAGGGCGGCGCGCTCTGCGCGCAGACCGGGACCCATACCGGCCGCTCGCCCAAGGACAAGCACACGGTGGTCGACGAGCTTACCGAAAGCTCGGTCTGGTGGGAAGGCAACCGCAAGATCAGCCAGGCCAATTTCCAGCGGCTGTACGAGGATTTCATTGCGCATGCACGCGGCCGCAAGCTGTTCGCGCAGGACCTCTATGGCGGCGCCGATCCGACGTACCGGATCAAGACCCGCGTTTTCACCGAGCTCGCCTGGCATTCCCTCTTCATCCGGCAATTGCTGATCCGCCCCCAGCGCGCAGAGCTCGCCTCCTTCGTTCCCGATCTCACCATTGTCGATCTGCCCTCGTTCAAGGCCGACCCCGCGCGCCATGGCGTGCGAAGCGAGACCGTGATCGCCATCGATTTCAGCCGCAAGATCATTCTGATCGGCAACTCGTCCTATGCCGGCGAGATCAAGAAGTCGGTGTTCACCACGCTCAATTTCTATCTACCGGCGCAGGGTGTCATGCCCATGCATTGCTCGGCCAATGTCGGCCGCGAAGGCGACGTTGCGCTGTTCTTCGGGCTCTCCGGTACCGGCAAGACGACGCTCTCTGCTGATCCCAACCGCGTGCTCATCGGCGACGACGAGCACGGCTGGGGACCCGACGGCGTCTTCAATTTCGAGGGCGGCTGCTACGCCAAGTGCATCAAGCTCTCGCAGGAAGCGGAGCCGGAGATCTATGCGGCCACCAACCGGTTCGGTGCGGTGCTGGAAAACGTGGTGATCGACCCGCAGACCCGCATCCCCAACTTCGACGACGATTCACGGACAGAGAACACGCGCTCGGCGTATCCGCTCGAGTTCATGCCGCGCGCATCGCGCACAGGACGCGCCGGACATCCCCGCAACATCATCTTCCTGACCGCCGACGCCTTCGGCGTGATCCCGCCGATCGCCAAGCTCACGCCGGCGCAGGCGATGTATCATTTCCTTTCCGGCTACACCGCCAAGGTGGCGGGCACGGAGAAGGGGCTGGTCGGTGTCCAGCCTGAATTCTCGACCTGCTTCGGCGCGCCGTTCCTGCCGCGCCCGCCCGCGGAGTATGGCGCGGTGCTGCGCGATTTCATCGCGCGCCACAAGGTCGACTGCTGGCTCGTCAACAGCGGCTGGACCGGCGGCATTTACGGCGTGGGCCGGCGCATGCCGATCAAGGCGACGCGCGCCCTCGTCACCGGCGCGCTCGACGGCTCGCTCAAGGCGGTGAATTTCCGTACCGATCCCTATTTCGGCTTTTCAGTGCCGACCTCGGTGCCGGGGATCGAGCCGCATTTGCTCTATCCCATGAAGACCTGGCGGGACAAAGCCGCCTTCGACGACACTGCGCGCAAGCTCGTCGGCATGTTCCAGACGAACTTCATCAAGTACGAAGAGGACGTCGACGCCGAGGTGCGCTCGGCCGCGCCGGAGGTGCGCATCGCGGCTGAGTGATGCGCGCGACGCCTCGCCTCGACAACGACGGCCGGTAGGGGCGAGGCACGCCCCTACGCAGAATTAACAGAAACAATCAGCTGCGCCCGGGGGAGAGCCGGTTGAAGCGCTCCTTCTGCTCGTCGCTGAGCGAGCCGTAGAATTTCGCCAGCGCCGGCTGCACGGTATCCACCGCGTGCAGCATGGCGTCGAGCCTCTGCTCCATCGCTTCGAGGCGCACCACCGGCGTGAGCGGCTTGTAGGTGGGACAGTTCGATTTGAGGACCTCGCCCGCCTGCGCGATCGCAGTCTGCAAATCGCGATACGCATTGCGCTGGGCATCGTCGGGCTGCACCATGCGTTCGATCCGCTCCATGGGTAGCGCCGCTATACCCGTCGCGCGCTCGCTGCACGCCTGGTCGAGATCGCGGCGCGCCTGCTCCTCATTCTGCTCGTCGGTGCCGGAGCCGAGCGAATTGAAGCGCGCGCGCTGCTCGTCGTTGAGCAGATCGTAGAATTTTGCCAGCGGCTCGCGCACGGTGCGCACCGCCTCGAGCATGGCGGAAAGCCGCTCGTGCATGGCCGTGATGCGCCCGTTCGGCGTGCTCGCAAGCGAGCTGGGGCACGCGTTCCTGAGAATGTCGAGCGATCTTGCCATGGCGGTGCGCAGCTCCTCGAGCGCGGCGCGCTGCGCCTCGTCGGGCTCGACCACCTTCGCAATCTCGTCGATGCGCCAGTCGGTCACGCCAGCGGTCTGGCCGCTGCAGATGACGCTTGGCTCGACGCCAGGGCTTCTGCTCCCCGGCGCGCCCGGCCTCGCATTCACGCGAACAGCGGGGGTCGCGGGATAAGGGCCGGTTGCGACGTAGCCGCCGGGCTGCGTGTAGTCCTCCGGAGCGTAAAGGCCGAACATGCCGTCGTAGAGATCGTCATACGCATAGGGCCAGAACGTGTCGTACGCGTAGGGATAGAACGTGTAATCGAGGAAATCGTCATAGGCATATGGCCAGAACAGTGGGCCGAACCAGCCGATCACGATCGGGAAGAACCGCCGGTGAAAATGCCGCCAAGGCAGGTGCGCAAAGCGACCCTGGAAGGTCGCGTGCGTGAGCCCTGGGCGCTGCGCGATGAACGGGTTGTGCAGCGTCCGGGCGAGGCCGTGCGGGCCTGCCAGCGCGAAGGCGCGGCCCGTCGGGCTTGCCGCCGGCACGTGCGTCAATGCGCGCGGGTTGGCGATCGCCCCGGTGGCGACGGGATGGGATGAGCGGTCCACCGGGCGGGCGAAATGTTGTGCGGCCACGTTGGGCGTGTGGATGGCCGGCCGCGCCATATGCGGTGGCATGTGTGGTGTCATGTGCGGTGCCGAAATGTGCGGCGTCGCCATGTGCGGAATGTGCGGTGTGGAGAAGTGCGGCGTCGACATATGCGGCGCAAAATGCGGCACCGACAGATGCGGTGCCGATATGTGCGGCGCAAAATGGGGTGCCGAGAAGCTCGGTGCGAAGTGCGGCGCCGAGAACGCGTGAAAGCCGCCGCCGCCGAAGCCGTGGAAGCCGCCGAAGCCACCGCCGTGGAAGCCGCCGCCACCAAAGCTGCCCCCGCCATGGAAACCTCCGCCGCCGCCAAACGGGCCGAGGCCGGCGTGGCCGCCAGCGCGGTGGAAATTAAGAGAAGCGAGGCGAGGCGAACTCCCGGTTGCTTCATGATACGGGCTCCCGATGGTAACCCCCCCCGTTATCATGTCCATTGAAATTGGCTTCTCCGCTCTCCCGATGCAACTGGTACTTATGCCAGTGCGACCGCATGGCTAATGCGGTCGAATCGGCCACTTTTCCTAGGGAAACGTATGGTTTTTCTGCCCCGTTGCTACCGATCTGCTACCCATTTGGTCCGGCGACGGCACCTCGCGGGAACGGTTCGAAAAAGAATGAGCCCCCGACGTTGGGGGCTGGGGGGATGATGGGTCGGGGGCGAGGTATCGCCGCGCCCTTTACTGTACACAACGGGGGCCGTTGGCGGCGGAGAGCGCGTAACGGCGCTCTCGCCTATTAGTCGCCCCGAGAACGCGTGGGGTTCATCTGCCAGAGCCACTACGACGCCTTGCATACCAGACTGCATCCCACTGAATATCCGCGTTGGCACCGGGATGTTCCGATGGCGAACGACGAGCACGTTGCATTACTCAAGCAGGGCGTGGACGCTTGGAAAGCATGGCGTGACAAGAACCCCGACATCCGTCCGGACCTCAGCAGGGCAGACCTCAGAGAGGCGCTCCTCGTCGAGGCGTTCCTCGGGGAGGCGGACCTCCAGAAGGCGGACCTAAGCGGGGCGGACCTCGGCGGGGCGGACCTCGGCGGGGCGGACCTCAGGGGGGCGGACCTCAGCGAGGCGAAGCTCAACGAAGCGCGGCTCAGCGAAGCGAAGCTCAGCAGAGCGAACCTCAGCGAGGCGAAGCTCGTCAGGGCCAACCTATGGCGGGCGGACCTCGGCGGGGCGGGCCTCAGCGGGGTGGACTTCAGGGGGGCGAACCTCAGTGGGGCGAACCTCAGGGAGGCGTACCTCAGCGGGGCGAACCTACAGAGGGCGGACCTCAGGGGGGCGAACCTCAGCGGGGCGACCCTCCAATTTTCC
>Ga0306921_10001594_pt1 | contig 22126 bp, 13 predicted proteins | sample sta12Cox44000080_FD_203760 | JGI IMG/M metagenome (GOLD analysis project Ga0306921, IMG submission 203760) | Lab enrichment of tropical soil microbial communities from Luquillo Experimental Forest, Puerto Rico - statoxic.12C.oxic.44.000.080 (v2)... | ecosystem: Environmental > Terrestrial >...
TTTCTTCCCGCGCTGTATCTCATTATGGCGGTGTTTCTGGAAATTCAATTATTGAGGTATAAGCCACAGTACACCTGGCCGGGACTCATCATCGTTGTGCTCGGTGTTCCTGTGTATTGGTTGTGGAAGATGGCGGATAAGTCGGACAGAAGCAGCGACGATGCAGCGCCGGAGGCTGGCTAACGAAATGGGCGAAAGAGCGTACGTTGCCGAGAAAACGGTGCAGAGCGGGAATCCGCTATTGCGAAAAAAGCCGATGGATTGGCTCCTGAATGAGGCCAAGGCTACCGGGGAACATACTTTAAAGCGTACGCTGGGCCCTGTATCACTCACCGCCCTGGGCGTTGGCGCCATCATCGGTGCCGGGATCTTCGTTCTCTCCGGGCTGGGAGCACACTATGCGGGGCCGGGACTTACGCTCTCGTTTGTCATCTCTGGATTCGGGTGCGCTTTCGCGGGCCTCTGCTATGCCGAGTTTGCCGCGCTGATCCCGCTGGCGGGGAGCGCTTACACCTACGCCTACGCAGCGCTCGGCGAGCTCTTCGCGTGGATTATCGGATGGGATTTGACTCTCGAATACGCGATGGGCGCCAGCACGGTATCCTCGGGATGGTCGAATCACTTCGTCGAATTCCTGAATATATTCGGACTGAAAATTCCGCTTTGGCTGGCGTACGATCATTGGACGGCGCTGCGCACAGCGCAAAACGATCTGGCTCATGAATGGGCTAAGCAGATTCCAGGGATGGTGGTGGGTAGCCAGGCGTATCTGGCAAAGGTGGGGGACATACTGAGCGCGCAATCACCGGAGCTGATTCAGAAAGCCCACGACATGGTGAATGCGCCGCATCTTTTCGGGATGGAGATAGGGTTCAACCTACCGGCTTTTTTAATCGCCTTGATAATCACTACGATTCTGGTAATCGGGATTCAGGAAAGCGCCAGTTTCAATGCTGTGATCGTATTCATCAAGGTGGCCGTGGTGCTCTTCATCATCGCGCTCGGATTCAAATACGTCAACGGGGTGAACTGGGGACACGACTGGCACACTTTTGCGCCGATGGGATTTTCAGGAATTGGGGCCGGCGCCGCTTATATCTTTTTTGCTTACATCGGGTTTGACGCGGTATCGACAACCGCACAAGAAGCAAAAAATCCTCAGCGCGATCTGCCAATCGGAATCATCACCTCGCTCGCGGTTTGCACGATTCTCTACATTCTGGTGGCAGCAGTGCTGACGGGAATGGTGCCGTGGAAAGAGATCAATATTGAGGCTCCTCTCGCTGTGGCTTTCCTCGATCGCGGATTGACGACGGCGTCTTATCTGATCACGGCCGGGGCGCTCGCCGGGTTGACGAGCGTAATGCTCGTCATGCTGCTGGGGCAGACGCGCGTGCTCTACTCGATGGCCAATGACGGATTGCTGCCGCGAAAATTTTTCGCGGCGATTCATCCGAAACTCCGCACGCCTTACAAGAATACGATTCTAGTTGGCTTGCTCGCGGCTATTGTGGGCAGCACGATTCCCATCGACGACATCGGCCGCATGGTGAACATCGGGACGTTGCTTGCGTTCGTGATCGTCTGCATCGCGGTACTGGTGCTGCGCCGCACGAATCCGGACCAGGCGCGCCCGTTCCGCACGCCCTGGGTGCCCTTTGTTCCGATTATGGGGATAGTCTTCAATGGCTATATGATGTACAAGCTCGGCTGGATCAACTGGGCGCGGCTGATCATTTGGCTCGGCATCGGCCTGGTGATCTATTTCACGTACAGCCGCTATCACAGCCGGGTTCAGAAAAACGACCGCTCTGCGACGTAATCCGCTGCGCGCGAACGGTAGAACGCGCTCACTCTCAGTTGTAGCCAAACGTGCCGCTTTCGATCTCCAGCGGCTCAGTCGCCTTACATCCGTCTTCGGGTTATGATTGTTCTCCGGTCTCGCGCATAGCGAGCATTGGCGCTTACGATCGTGCCCCAACTTTCCCCACGCCGACTTGTCGTTTTTCTCCGCCGCACATCGGTATTCGATCGCATCGCGCTGAGCGTACTACTGCTATATGTGATTTCCCGGATCTTCGCTCTTGCAGGGATGCGGCTCCCATTTTCGGGGCTACTGTTTTTTTTGAGTTTCGTCTCCGTAATTTATTTTGTGATTCGGCTTATGCCGTGGGTTCGTAACTATCTGTTGTGGCGGCTCCGAAATCGCCTGATCGTCGCGTACGTACTGATCGCCGTCGTGCCGGTTGTGCTTCTTCTCAGCATGGCTGGCCTAGCCGCCTACGGCCTTTATCTGGAGCTTGGCGCGCACCTTCTTCACGACGGTCTGCAGGAACGCATCAGCATGGTCGCCGGCGACGGGGAAGCTATCGCCAGCGCCATCGAGGACGAAACGAACCGAGGCATCTCACCCCACGATGACGCAATACTCGCGCGGCCGGAAGTGGCAGTCCTGATCGCCGCGGCCGAGCGAGAGTGGCCGGGCATTCGTGTGCTGCTGAATCGTGGCCAAAACCTGGTTCGCGCGGGAAATGGGCGCGAATACTCCGGCATCATCGAATTCGAGCACCAGATTTGGATCGCTTCCGCTCAAAGCCGCTCCACTCGCGCGGGGAATGTATTCGTCCTCGTAGGAGCGCCGGTCACACCGGTGTTTCTTGATAGTCTCAGCTCCGAACTCGGGCCGGTTCAAATGATGCTGCTGCAACCGTCTGCCCAGAAGCCGCGTGGGGGAATTTCGCTCGAGATTCAGAGCCGCCTCTACGTGCCGGGACAGCAGGTGCTAAGCCGCCGGCGGACGCTAGCGCCACCAGCCCATTGGTTCGACGTACGCGTAAATGGCGCCTCGACGATTGCGGCGCTGCATCACGACCCCGGATCAGACCCGGCCCCTGCGCCCGTGCTCGCGTCTTTCGCGTTGCGTCCTTCGGCTCTCAATCGCCGGTTGTTGACGTCCGTTGGAGCGGTCGGGCCATTGCTCGTGAATCTCCTCCTGCTCGCTGGAATTATTTTTCTCGCGCTGGAGATGGGAGCGCTAGTCACCGGCATTGTCCTCACGCGCACCATTACGCGGGCGGTAGATGATTTGTATGACGCAACACTGCGAGTCCGGCGGGGCGACTTTAGTCATCGCGTGCGCGTGCATCAGCATGATCAACTTGGCGCGCTGGGCGAATCGTTCAACGAAATGACGGCGTCCGTCTCCGAGTTGATACAGGAACAGCAGCAGCGCCAGCGCCTGGAGAATGAACTCTCCATCGCACGCGAAGTGCAACAGCAACTCTTTCCGCATACGCTGCCGCAATTGCCGGGGCTTCAACTTGCTGCGATCTGCAGGCCCGCTCGCTCAGTGAGCGGCGACTACTACGATTTCATACCACTCGGGCCTTCGCGCCTGGGAATCGCGCTCGCGGATATCAGTGGGAAGGGAATATCCGCCGCGCTGTTGATGGCGAGTCTTCAGGCTTCGCTACGCAGCAATGCCATGCTCGATGGTCAGAATGGCACGGCAGGACTTGTGGAGCGATTGAATCATCAGCTCTTCAAGAACACGTCTGACGATCGCTACGCTACTTTCTTTTACGCTGTGTACGATTTGGATGCGAAGACTCTCACCTACACGAACGCCGGCCATCTCGCTCCTTTTCTGGTGCAAGCGGGGAGGGTCCAGCAACTGGACGAGGGCGGCACGGTGGTGGGGCTTTTCGAAGAGTTTTCGTACACGCAGGGAGTGTTGCACGTGGGCCGCGGAGCCATGCTGGTGGCATTCAGCGATGGGTTAACCGAGCCTGAAAACGTGTATGGCGAAGAGTTTGGCATGGAACGGCTGAAGGAAGAGGTAATTCGCCAAGCGAACGTCCCGCCGCCGCGTGCTGCAGAAAATCTAATTGCAGCCGCCGAACAATGGGCGGGCTCGGCCGAACAGGCTGACGACATGACGGTAGTCGTCGTACGAATGGACTAACGGCCCGAACTCATCAGGACGCCCGACGGCGTGCCACCAGCATCACGAATGGCTTGTAATTCCGCATAGGTTTCTTCGAGACGGAGGGCAAGATTATTGGAGGCATTTATGCCGGGTATAAGCGCCTTTAATCTGTCCGTTTTTGGAATCGTCGGACAATTGGAAACGGTTTTGGCCCCAAAAAGAGTTATAGCAAGGCGGGTATGCTCCCCAAAAGTGAACTTTTTGATTCATTCTTATTTTTCTTATTGACATCGCGTTGATGCCGCAGGAATATGCGCCAGCGTCACACAGGTTCGGATGGCCCACCCGTCCGGCAAAGCTTGCTTTCCGGATCTGAACTGCAAAATGGAATCTGCCCAAGAAGGAGCACTCCTGCCAATTAGTGGGTGTGCACGATTGACAGCAAAGCTGATTCATTCACGAGGGAGAACAAAAGTGGATTGCAAACTCATTGTGGTAGTAGTTTGTGCGTTGGCTGCCTTGAGCGCTGCTGCATCCTCAGCGTTTGGGCAGGAACAGAAAAAGGCAGTCCCCAAGCTGCACATCATTCACGCGACCAAGGCGACCAAGGCTGAAACCGCGGAAGCTGTGAAGAACGATGTAGCGGCGATGGGTGCGAGCAAGAAGTCCGGTTTGCCTCTCTTTACATACACCATTCAATCCGACCGCGACGGCCAGAGCTATAGCGGAGTGATTGTCGGGGCAGATCCGTTCTCAAAGGGCGGCAATAAGAAAACGAGCGTCAGCACGTTCATCGTTCCGGTGGTCGTCATCACCCAATCTGTGGGCACGAGCTTCGATCCCACCACAGGGAATATCACTACTGCGCCGGGCGTGACCGTGTTTGATCCTACCGCCAACGACAACGCTTGTCTCGCCGCGCCGAACAACAATCCGCTCGCTCTTTTCCAGCACACGCCCATTTTCGATGATTACGACATCTCCGTTGGCGGCGTGGATATGGGACATACGCAATACATCGATGCATTCCAGCGCGCCCAGTTTTGGAATGTCCTTCAGAATCCGCAGAATTACCAAGTGCTTCTTGACCCGATTAAGACGCTTGCGCCGATCGTGATTAAAGTCCCGGCCGACCTCGGCCTTACTCTTCCTCCGGCCGATTTTCCCGCGTGCGGACCGTTTGGAATCTTGGACATCGATTTCTTCGATGCGTTTCTCGACAACAACGTGCTGCCAGCGCTCGCACCGCAAGTGAATGCGGGCAACTTCCCAATCTTCATGCTTTACAACACCGTGCTAGCCTTTACGCCGGCAACTAACCTGGGCAACTGCTGCGTTCTGGGCTATCACGGAACAACAGGGAACAATCCGATTCAGGCATACTCGCCTTCTGACTTCGACACCACGGGCCTTTTCGGGCCGACGCAAGGCGATGCAAATACCTTGTCTCACGAGGTGGGTGAGTTCGTGAACGATCCCTTCGGCAACAATCCAACGCCAGCTTGGGGCGGTGTGGGTCAAGTGCCGCCGGGGTTCTGCCAGAACAATCTGGAGGTGGGCGATCCGTTGAGCGGCACGAACTTCTCTCCAGTTGGCGGCCGCAACGGCTTCACTTACCACTTGCAAGAGTTGGCGTTCTTCTCGTGGTTCTATTCGTCAAACTCGACTGGAATCCATGACTGGTTCTCCGACAATGATACGTTAACGACCGACGCCGGTCCTGTCTGTGTACCAAGCGCTGCCGGCAGCGGAAACATCCGTCGGATCGTTCATCCGTAACTGACTGAACGGAGGATTACTTTCGGGGCAGCGAGCATTTGCTCGCTGCCCTTTTTTTATGGCGACGTGGCCGGAGAGGGTGAAGCCATCGTCTCGAAGCTCCAATACTTAGATCCTCGGGGCACGATATACTCGCAAAGATGCAATTATGAGACTCTGGCCATGAAGATTCTGACTGCTGCGGAAATGGGGGAAGTGGATCGCCTCACAGCCGAGCGCTACGGCATTCCCAGCCTGTCGCTGATGGAGAATGCGGGCAAGAACGTTGCGGACTTCATTGCAACACGGTTTAAGAGGCTCGAATCGCGGCGAATCGTCGTCCTGTGTGGCAAGGGAAATAACGGAGGCGACGGGTTCGTAACTGCGCGGCACCTGGCTGACGCTGGCGCGACGCCTATTGTGATTTTGGTTGCCGCTCAGGATGAGATGCGCGGGGACGCAGCGGCAAATCGGGCTCGCTGGGAAAAGTCGGGCGGCAAAATCCGTGTGGTGCGCACATCTTCTGACTGGCAGACCGCCAGGCCGTCTGTTAACTCCGCAGATCTAATCGTTGACGCATTACTTGGAACCGGCGTGAGGGGTTCGGTGGAAGGTTTGCTGAGCGAAGCGATTCGCGAAGTTAACCGTCGCGAACGCGGAAGGATTGTCGTTGCGGTGGACATCCCCTCCGGGCTACCCGCCGACGCGGACGGCTCGCCGGAAAGCCGAGCGGAGGCAAGAGACTCGGCCGACAACATAGTCGCCGCCAACTACACAGTCACATTCACAGCCCCCAAGGTAGGAATGTTTTTCGGCAATGCTAGCGCATATGTCGGCCAATTGCTGGTTCGCCAGATCGGCTCGCCCGCGGATTTGGTCGAAGAAGCCGGAAAGGGCACCGTGCGCTGGCTCGAACAACGCGAGTTTTCAGAATTTGCATTGCCTCGCAAACCTGACGGCAACAAGGGTAACTACGGCCATGCGCTGATCGTGGCAGGCTCGGTCGGAAAGAGTGGTGCGGCCGTCATGGCGTCTTGGGCGGCATTGCGTATTGGAGCGGGACTCGTAACCGCTGCAATGCCGGAGCCTGTGCTGCCCCTTGTGGCAGCGGCAAATCCTGAGGTGATGACGGAACCGCTGCCGGCAACCGATACGGGTAGCATTTCTTTGCGAGCGCTCGAATACGAGCGTTTCAACGGAATCGTCAAAGGCAAGAGCGTGATTGGAATCGGCCCCGGGCTTACCACACACACCGAAACAGTACAGTTCGTCCGCACCGCGGTCGGAAAATATTTGGACATTCCCATCGTGCTTGATGCAGACGGGTTGAACGCCTTCGACGGACATGCGCACGAGCTAAAGGCTGCGCGCAAGATGTTGGCCGTCACGCCGCATCCAGGCGAAATGGCGCGGCTCGTTGGCAGCGACACCAAACAGATTCAGTCGCGGCGCCTCGAAGTCGCCCGAAAGGCTGCGGCGGAATGGAGCGCGTTCGTCATTTTGAAGGGCTATCAGACCGTAATTGCTGCTCCCAACGGAGATGCCTGGATCAATTCCACAGGAAATGCTGGTATGGCGACTGGAGGCACAGGAGATGTGCTCACTGGAATATTAACCGGCCTCATCGCTCAGCATGGCCCGGGCGCGGCGTCCCTTTGCTTCGGCGTCTACCTGCACGGGCTCGCCGGCGACATAGCCTACGCAGACTCGGGCGAAGCGCCGTTGATGGCTACAGACTTGATCCGTTCAATTCCGCGTGCCTACCAACAGTTTTTTGCCGAGTCCGGCCGTGTCTAGCCGCGAAATCGTAACGCACTCGTCCGAAGAGACCATTCAATTTGGCCGCCATCTGGGTGCACGGCTCAGGCCGCCGGTCCTCGTTTTGTTATCGGGCGAGCTGGGAGCCGGCAAGACAACCCTGACAAAAGGAATTGTCAGCGGAGCGGGAGCGGCTCGCGAAGACGAGGTAACAAGCCCGACTTTTACACTGGTACACAAGTACGGAAATGGCGCACGCGTCTACCATGTAGACCTCTATCGCATCGGCGATTTCCACGATCTGGAAACTCTTGGCCTCGAGGACGTTCTTTCCGAGCCCGGCGTCGTGCTTGTCGAATGGCCGGAGAGGCTTTCGATGCGCACGGATTGGCCGGTGATACGGATCAGTCTCGAACATGTCGCGGAGGACACGCGAAGGATCGTGATTCGCGATGACGCAAAAATTCTTCCCCGGGGTGGGGATCGGCTATGACGGCGCATCCAGAGCCATGATCTGGAAGCCGGAATCCACATAAATCGTGTTGCCTGTGACTCCGCGACCCAGATCGCTGGCAAGGAATACAGCGGTATCGGCAACCTCCGCAATATCGGTGTTACGGCGAAGCGGAGCATGCTGCGCCACAAACTCCAGAACCTTCGAAAAATCCTTGATGCCACGCGCGGAAATCGTCTTTATGGGCCCGGCTGATATTGCGTTCACTCGAATCTTGTTTTTGCCAAGTTCGCTGGCTAGATACTTCACCGAGGCTTCGAGCGCCGCCTTAGCAACGCCCATTACGTTGTAATTCGTGACGACACGCGTCGAGCCCAGGTAGGTGAGCGTCATAATCGCGCCGCCTTCAGACATCAGCGGCATCAGCGCTTTCGAGACAGCCACGAGCGAAAACGCGCTCACATCCAGCGCCAGTTGAAATCCCGCTCGCGAGGTATGGACGAACGGATTGCTCAGATCCTCATGGTTCGCGAAGGCGAGACAGTGCACAACGACGTCGAGCTTGTGCCCCTGCGCCTTGAGGCCGGCGGCCAGATTGTCGATATCGGTTTGCTGCTGGACATCGCACGGAAAAAACTCTTTAGCGCCGAGTTCTTTGCCCAGTTCCTCGACGGTCGGCTTGGCACGATCGTTCTGGTATGTGAGCAGCAGCGTTGCGCCTTCGCGCACGAATGCCTGGGCGATCGCATAGGCGATGCTCCACTTGTTCCACACACCGAGAACAATCGCTGTCTTGCCTTCGAGTAGTTTCGACATGGGCGGATTTTACCCTGAATTTCAGAATTGAAGACAGACTTCTGAATGCGTGAGAGTCCGTTTAATGTCTCGGCGGTGCTAGCGAAGCAGCCGGGCCAGCGCGCTCAGAAATCTCGTCAATTCCGGCCATAGCATCGCGAGGGCAATCAGGAATGCGGCCAGCTTCTTCGGCGTAAAGAAAGGCGTCGAGTCAGCAGGCGTAACCGGCTGATGGCGCTGACAGAAGCTATCCCGTGTGGCGCGGCGATCGCAGCGCTGCCCGGCAGGCCCAAGGTAAAGGCAAGGCCGGCGATCGCCTGGCAAGGTGCGGGTCGGCTCTAGCGGCTCCGGGTGCAGATGATAGGGCGGATTCGCTGAAAAGCGCTCAGGCCGCGGAATGGTACGAGCCTGTTTCAAGCCATGGATATTGACCGACGGCCACTCGAAGCCTTCGAGAGGCATGTCTTCAGAAATCGTGGTCCGACCCGGCATTAACCCTTACGCCTAGTTCCATTGCGCGTTGCCCCATTGGCTTCTAAAGTCAAAGTTTACCCGAATCAGGTGTCAGAAATGCCAGACACTCATACTCTGCCTTCACCCACCCATCCAGCGCGGATGAAACTCGAGCCGTACTTCGCCGAGATCCGCCTGTCGAATCTGAAACTGGGCATTGACAACATCCATTATGACGTTTTCCTGAGCCCCCGCTTCGTTGATTTTTCGCGAAAGTATCTGCTCGATCTCGTCCGTCAGGCCGTCAACATCAGCCTCGTCTATGGGAAGGACAAGAAGCGCACGGGCCCGCCCGAACACGCGTCTTTCCGCAAGCTGCTCACCGATATCCTGCAGGAATCGTTGACCCGGGCAAAATATAAGCAATCGATCGAAACGGATATTCTTCACCAGTTGGCAATTCTCAAGCACTTGACCACGGAACTTTCCAGCCAGTTCTCGAGCATCGTTGTGGAATGCAAGGAATGGATTCGCGGGCGCGGCGAACTTTTTGAACATAGCGAACCCGCGCACGTGATGCGGTCAAAAATTGCGGAAATTCAAGCGGACAAAAAGAAGGTTTATCGTCAAGTGGGCGAGACGCTTCATCGAGTATGGCGCGAAGTGGAAGAGGGAATCATCTCCAAGTCCCGCCGGGCGCTCTTCGGCGACGATGTCCGCGAAATATACGAGCTGCTCCAGAATCGCTTTCTCTTCGTAGAGAACGGAAATGACGATCACCTCTTCTTGCAGCATTACGTCCTGCTTGGGAACTTCGTCAACGACCCCGACCGTTTCGACGTGTTCGACCACGTGCTGCTGGATTTCGTCCGCGATTTTGTCCTCGCCGACGACGATTCGGAGGAATTGACCAAATCGCGGAAAGCCTACGAGCGATTAATGGAGCAGGGGCGGCAGCTCCGGTCAGAGCTCGAAAGGATTGAGGAGGAGCAGCGGGAAGTCTCCTCGCGAGCGGGGGCCGGCGATGAGAAGTTTCCGTGGCTCTTCAAGAAGAAATCCGCAACCTCCGTCGAGATCCAAGCCGAGCTGGAAACTCTCAGGAAAAGATTCTCGTCAGCGGAACAGACCCTCGAAGAACTTGCTCCGCCAATTGACGCTGCCAAGCAGCGCTTGGATTTCCTCACAGAAGAGTACCGGAATCGACTGGGCGATTATCTGAACCAGCCTGAGAATTCTGCCAGGTTGTTTGGCGTACGCCGTTCGGCGGCTGACGATTCCCAGGGAGAAGCTCCGCCGGAAGTCAGGGCGCAACTCCGCGAGGAATGGACCCACCGGCTGGAGGAGCGCGATCTCTTGTTCCATGTGCTGGCGGGCTACGAGCTGCAAAAAATCTACGCTGACTACTGCCCCCCTATTCATTTGCAGCAGCTGAAAAAAGCGATTGTGCATCGCGAAGAACATAAGCGAATCGAGACGATTCTCGAGCAGTTCCCGGCGCGCAAGATTTCGATGAAGAGGCTGGATGAAGCTTCGCGCGCCATTCGCCGCCGCACGCACGAAGAGACTCTCGCTACATGCACTCAATTCGCAGAGGACCTGATGCGCTTGCGCCGCGACCGCCGGAATTATCAGCAGGTTGCTTCGTGGATGGAGCGCATCAACTTGGTTCGCTCCGAACGTGCACGCGAGCTTTCACGGGTAAATAAGAGCCTCTACGAATTCCTGCACCCGGATGAGGTTCGGCCCGATGACGATCCCGTCAGCTCCCATGTGATTATCAAAGCCGACGTGCGCGGCTCCACCGGAATCACCAAGGATCTCCTCGCCAAAGGGATGAATCCAGCGTCGCACTTCAGTATGAATCTGCACGAGCCGGTGAAACGGATGCTCGAGCGCTATGGCGCCGCGAAGGTTTTCATCGAAGGCGATGCAATTATTCTCGCCATTTATGAAACGGAAGCTAAGCGAGCCACTCGGAGAGCGGTAGCGTGCGCGTGCGTATTGGCGCGCGAAATTCTAGCGGTCACCCAGTCGTACAACCAGCGCGCTAAGACAACGAATTTGCCGGCGCTGGAGCTCGGCCTTGGTGTGGCCTTTCAGGATTCGGCTCCGTCGCTCTGGATGGATGCCGATTCACGAGTGATGATCTCTCGCGCGCTCAATCTGTCGGATCGCCTGTCGAGCTGCTCCAAAATGGCGAAACGCCTCTTCAAAGAAAATCCGTCACCATTCAACGTATTCCTGCTGCAAACGCTGATGGAAGACGCGGTCGAGGACGAAGGCGAGGAACTGGTCGTCCGTTACAACTCGAATGGAATCGAGCTCAATGAGGAAGGCTTCCAGAAGGTGGCCGCCGAAATCGCGCTCGCTCCCATGGGCGGGAATTTTCCGATGCCCTGGGGTAAAGAGCGCGTGCAACTCTATTTTGGCGAAGTTCCGATCGGCGACACGTTCGAACCGATCATCATTCGCAAAGGTTTTGTGCGCCAATTGCTGCCAGGCGGCAGGATAGGCGCTCAAGGCAACCGCACATATTTCGAGGTCTGCACGCACCCGAAACTTCTCGAACTAGCCCGCAAGAAAGCGCCGAGCACTCCCGCGAAAAGTTGAATGCGCTCATCGCCGTCCCTATAATCGTTCGCGGAGGCGAAAGGGATCCGGTGATTCTCGTGGCCTTCAAAGCCGTTCTGCACACTTTGCAGCGAGCCGCACTAAAACGCACTATGACGAAATCCCCTTTGTTTACAGGGCTTTCAGCTCACGGGTGGACGCAGCAGTGTGCAGCAACCCGCGCCCAATCGAAAAACCAACCGACACCAGAACCGACACCAGCGAGACGCTCCCAGACTCGACCCAACCAGGCAAAAAGGCCCCGGCCCTGTTCGAATGGTTCCCCCAACCAACGTTCGTCTCCTTAGAACGCGTTTTGCATATCTTGGGACTCACGGCGCCGAGTCGCCCACATCACACGCGAGGAAAATCAGGACGGCACGACTCGAGTGCCCTAAAGAATCACGAAAAATGGCAGGGTGCGGCTTACCGGCAAGGGGTGGGAGTCCCATTTTGAGCCCGGCCCAATTTGGGACCCCGAAAGAGCCACGAAAATTTCCTCACGAGTTATTTTTTTCGATTGCTGTTTTTCGTCAGCATATCCCACGTGGGACAAATCCGTGCGGTGTTGACCGAGTTTGATGGACGATCCTAAAGCCCTATCATATTGGTCCTCATCGATTTTCCTTCGGACGGTGATTGTACGACACCAGGCTTGTGTCCGGGTGGATCGTCGGCCACTGGCAGGGTTGGGTATATCCCCTTTTCTCCGCGGGATCCAATTGCCGGCTTCTTCACTTTTTTGGGGGTTCTCTTGAGATCCATGCGGGAGGGTCACTGGCTGGAAATGATTCAATCGACGCCTCATCGACAATATCAAAAGCCTCCCTCGACTCCTGGCAGTCAAATTCCTGGTCCTGAGCCCTGGCGGCCGGGATGCGCTCTCGCTGACTCTGTGCTCTCGACATGTACCTCGCCAATAATAGCACCGCGCTTCGTCGACCGTATTTCCCCTTTCGGTCTAGGAGAACTGCGGGGCGCAGGTGAGTGTCACAGCTGTGACACCGGGGGGATTTCGCGCAGGTCTTAGGCACGCGGAGTTGATGCGGCAAGGGGTGGGAGTCTCAATTTGAGGTCGGCGAATTCGAGCCCCTCATGCGAAAGCCCACCAAGAGGACGAATTCCAGTTGCGCCTTGCTCTATTTGAGTGTTAGATCGCCAGCAATACGCTCAGAACCCGAACACCCTACCCAGGCGGAGTCAGAGGCGAGTTCCGGCAACGGCCATAAACCACGGACGGTACCGCGTTGCAATGAGTGGGTCTATGCTGTCGTCGGCCGGTATTGTTACAGGCTTTAAGGAATGGTTTGTCGCTAACTTAATCTCGCGGTCCAAACGGCATTCGAGGACATTATCAGAACTTACCTAGCGGCCTAATCGGATCGGGATGATTACTCGGAAGGGCTCGATCGGTTCAAGAATACGATGCCAGCGCGTTCAGCATCAGTTCCCAGAACTTCTCGACGTCCAGATGCGTCGCTACGTTCACGTTGGCCGGACGTCCGGTTCGCCCGTCGAAATCGCATACTGTCGCCCCATACGTGTAGAGTCCGTGCGTTTCGACCACCACGTTTGTGAAACGCGTTTTAACGATTTCCGGATTGATCACTCGCGCCACTGCGCACGCGTCGTGAATTGGGGGTGCGTCAAATTTGAAGTGCTCGCGGTAGGTGGACGCGAAAAAATCGATCAACGCCACTGCCATCCGCGCCACTTCATTGTTGATGGCCCTGATTCGGTTCACAACCTCGGGCGTAGCCTTCGCCTGATGCGTCAGATCGAGCCCTACCATCGTGATCGGCAACCCCGAACGAAAAACAATGTCTGCTGCCTCCGCATCGATAAAAATATTGGCTTCTGCTAACGGCTCACGGTTCCCGCGCGAACAGGACCCGCCCATCAGAACAATTTCTTCAATGTTGGACATAATCGATGGATCTTTGCGAAGTGCCAGCGCGATGTTCGTCAACGTAGCTGTGGGCACGAGCGTGATCTTGTCTTTCCCGTGCAAAAGGTCGATGATCAGGTCAACCGCATGCCGCTTGTCTACCTGGATATCGGAAGGCGGAAAGTCGTATCCGTCGAGCCCCGTCTCTCCGTGAATGTATCCCCCGTGGCTCAATTCGCGCATCAAAGGACGGTCAGCTCCCTTCGCAAGCAGCACATCGCGGATTCCCGCAAGGGACATCACGCGCCGGGCGTTCTCGGTCACCTTCTCCACTGTCTGGTTTCCTGCAACTGTCGTTACCGCGACGAGCTCCACCGCAGGATTGGCGTAAGCCAACAGCATTGCCAGCGTATCGTCGTGCCCCGGGTCGCAATCGAGAATGATTTTTTTCATGGGTTGATTCTCGGTTCGGTTTATAGTAGCTCGATTTTTCTGGTCTGAAGTCGCGGATTTAAACACACGGAGTTGCGAGTGTCACGGAAATCCAAGACAGGCCGGAGGTTCGTCGGGTGCATCGCTGCTCGCTTCGCACCGCCGGCGTCTAGCCGTCTCATTTGCATTCTTCATGCCGACACTCCACCTCCCGTGAGAGCTTTTTATTTTTACGGGATTGAATGCTAGGCGCCGCAGTCATCTTGCTGGCATGTTATCTGCTTTCCGCGAATCGCAAAGCGGTTCAATGGGGAGTCGTTGCATGGGGAATAGCGCTCCAGCTTATCGTCGCCGCTTTTGTCCTGCGCACCAACACCGGCTACCAGTTGCTTGACTCATTCTCGCGCAGCATTATGTGGATTATCGATTTCTCCTTCGTTGGCTCAACCTTTGTTTTCGGCAAGATGGGCGACCCCAACGGCGGCTACGGCATTCTCTTCGCCTTCCAGATCCTGCCAATCATCATTTTTGTGGCCGCGCTCTTCTCGGTGCTGTACTACCTCCGCATCATCCCAGTACTCATTGGCTTCGGTGCGAAACTGATGTTCCGCCTGATGCGCACCAGCGGCGCCGAATCACTTGAAGTCTGCGCCAGTATCGTCATCGACCAGAGCTCTGCCCCGCTCGTTATCAAGCCCTACCTCCCCGGCCTCACGCAATCCGAACTCCTTACCGTTATGACCGCCGGTATGGCACACATTTCCAGCTCGATGCTGGGAGCCTACGCTTTGCTCGGCGCCGACCCGCGGCATTTGCTCACCGCCGTCGTAATGACCGCGCCCGGCTCGATCCTAATCTCCAAAATGCTCCTGCCAGAAACCGGTACGCCGGCCACCGCCTCCGGCGCCCCTTCCAGCCTCGAAGAGCGCTCCAGCAATCTCTTGAATGCCATCGCTCGCGGCACTATCGATGGCCTCCAGCTTGCCCTCACAGTTGCCGCCATGCTGATTGTCTTCGTCTCGCTAATCGCTTTCGCCAACGGCATTCTTGGCGTCGGCCACACAAGTCTGCAGGCATTCTTTGGCTACCTGCTTGCCCCGATTGCGTGGCTTCTGGGAGTGCCATGGAATGACGCAATGGCTGTTGGCAGCTTGATGGCCACAAAGCTCGTCCTCAACGAATTCATCGCCTTCACGATGCTCGGCCCGATGAAAGGACACATCGACGCGCGCTCGTTCACCATCGCCACCTACGCGCTTTGCGGTTTCTCGAATTTCGGCTCCATCGGCATCCAGATCGGTGCCATCGGTGCCGTCGCGCCCAATCGCAGGACAGACCTCGCGCAGCTCGGCTTCCGCGCCCTGCTCGGCGCGACTCTTGCGAATTATCTCTCAGCCGCGATTGTCGGCTTCTTCACGCGCTGAGCCCACCAGTCCTCGCCCATGGGTAAGAAACCAGTGCGCCCCGATTACGATCGCTTGGTTCCATACCCGCGGAAAAAGAGCCAAAAAAGCCCATGCTCGTGCCAGGCGCGAACATTTGGAGTCCCAGCGCGTATGGAGAGGATTCGGATTCGTCAATCACCGCTGAGGTTTGGAGTCTCTCGAAAAGGGGTTGGGGAGGTAATTTGCACCCGGCCTAAAAGAAGTGCCTCGCGTAACTGACCGTTGGCGTTTGCTACAGCTTTCACCTTAACGACGGAATCGTCCACAGTCCTATGCGCTCATCATTGCTTCGTGGAGAGGCCGGGTGTTGAGGTGATCGAACTGATGTCAACCAGATAAGCGGCCTGCTCGGCCGTCAGGGCAAAGAGTTGTTTGAAATCGGGTGTGAAACGAATCATGGTAGGGGGCCAGGGGAACCGAATCGTGGAGACTGGATTCCAGCTTCCGGGCCGGTAGAACTCAACCCGCCCTCTCTGCCGGTAGATGCAAAGCACGGGTGGCTCTCCCGAAATAATCGCAAAGCCCTGCCCAAAAAACTTGCCCAGTAGTTTTCCGGAGGAGACCGAATATAGGAGCAGGCGCCCGACCGTATCGTGCACAACAGCATAGTCCCCGGCGGAGCCGACATAGTTAATTCCAAACGCGCCGTCATGCGTATCGACCTCAATCCAACCGAGCGGCTTACCTTTCGAAAGATCCAGCACTTCGAGCTCGAGATTAGACGGCTTGTTGCTCATAGCCGAACGGGTGACCCCGGGGACGCGCTGCTGCTCAGCCTTTATTGCGTTGTCGCCTCCTCGCCAAACGAATACAGCTCGATCGAAGCCCACGCTCCAATAAATTCGTGGAATTTCTTTGGGGAAAGGGATCGACCACAAGGGATTACCAGATTGAACATCTGTCACGTCCAAGATCATATTTTGTTGCACGATTCCGAGCATGTCGCGAATGTGAAGATTGACGCCCTCGTTGCCATATGGATCGACGTCGTCAGCGGAACCCCCGTTCTTCTCTTGCGAGCCGGGCTTGCCCGGCGCGTGGAGGCTCACAAGGTACCGGCCGCGAAGGTGGGCATCCGGGCTGGCGAGCTTTTGTGTTTGCTTAATATTTTTCGCAGAGATACCAATTTCCGCGATGGAACGTTCCGTATTAGTGTCCTTCGGAAATTCGGCATATAGCGGGCCGGCGTCGCTGAACCAGCCCCCCCAAAACCCGCGAAGGTTATACAGCTGCTGGCCAGATTTGAGATCCCAGACACCGCCGCGATCGCGAAAGGAAATCGCCACGAGGTTCCAGTCGCCGGTAACGGCCTCCGTCCTCAAGTTGCCAAGCGGCCCTAAAGGCAGCTTCAGAGTGGCAAACGGATTCGCCGATTCCCGAAAAAGACCAACCTCACCGCTCCTCAATTGACTGACGAAGGTATTGTCGTACACGTCGAAAGCCGTGAGCTTATTCGCCCGAACGAATTCATTCGTCTTGAGATCCAGGACGCCGACAGCGAAATCCTTGATGGGGCGAAGCAAGACGTAGTCACCGTGACCTGCGCGAGAAGGACGAGCCGCACCGAAATCGAGATCTCGAATCACTTCGCCGCTCGGAAACCGGACAAGAAGCGATTTCATGCCTCTATCCCCGGCCGTTCCGGCAATCTGGTCGGGAGTTACGAAAACGAACGAAGCCGCGGTCGCGGCTTTCACTGCTCCACGCACCGGAATCACATTTCGGGAGGACAGATCGAACGCGATGGGATTGCCGTTTTTGTGCGAAGCCACGAAATACCGTGCATCCGGAGAGAACTCCATTGTGATAAACCGGAGTTCAACCGAATAAGCGAATGTGCCGATGCCAGTAGTATCGAGATTCCTTTCGGCTTCGAGGAAGTGCTCCTTTTCAAGGAGATGCTCGCCCGTTGAAACGTCGATCAGGAGAAGCGCGAGGTCACTTCGCAGGCATGCCAATGTGCGGCCATCTGGCGAAAGCCGAGTCTGGACGCATTGCTTTTGAACCACGACTTCACCGATGTCCTCTCGTTCCCTGGAAGCAATATCCCAGTGCTCGACTCGCAACTGAGGGTCGTAAAACACCACGCCCTTCGAATCGGGAGTGAATTGCGCCGGGCGAGCGTTTAGAGCGTCGATCCGAAAGGCGAATGCGAGAGGATCGCGTGTTAGAACAAAGACGCTCGCGCTGTCCTGGGCAAGAATGTATTGGCCGTCCGGGCTGAAGCGGAGGCTTCGGAAATCGTCGACGAGCGGGGGTTCGAGAAATTTTTTCCAAACGACGTTCTGCGTCAACGGCCTCCGCACGCCTCCGGTAGACTTCAATACCAGAGCACGCCAAGCCGTGAACCCCTGATCTTCCGTAGCGGGATCAGCTGTTCCGCATGAGTTCGATAAGGAAGCGACTTGTTTGCTGATCTCGCGGAGTCGCTTCGAATTCGGGGGCGTGGATTTCATCAGCTCGGAAAACCATGTGCCTTGTTTTCCTTTGGTCTCTGCTAGGCGATCGAAAAACGTGAAAAAAGCTTGCGGGTTATATCCTGCGTGGGAGACAGCTTCGAGGCCAGCCTGGTCTGCGGCCAGTTGGTCTTTCTCCGGCAAATCGGGATTTCGTTTGAGCTTCGGCGTGGATTCGATAAGCAAGTTTACCTTCTCGAAGACGTCGTTGGAATCGCCGAGGTGAGTAATCCCCAGCTGTTGCAAGGAAGCCGTAAATTCAATTGCGTGTTGGTGCGTGACTAGGTGACCCATCTCGTGACCGATCACAGCAGCCAGTTCGTCTTCTGATTGCAGGAAAGCGATCATCTTCCGCGTTACGTAGATCCGGCCTCCGGCGATCGAGAAGGCGTTTGCCTGCGGGGCATCGGACAGGAAGAACCGGAACTTGAGTCCGATGGCGGGTAGTTGAGCAGCCAAGCGATCTCCGATCGCACGGAGGTGAGCGGTGAGGATCTCATCTTCGATGGCCAGCAGGGATGAGTCGAGCTGTTGCGCGAAGATGTCCCCCAATGCAATCTCTTGTTCGGGGCTGAAAATATTAGGCTGAGAACTTTGAGGGATCGAAACTGGTGACGAGCAGGAAGCGCTCTGTTGGGTTTCGAAGGCATTGAGTGCAGGAGCTCGCATGGAGAAAATTGCCAGCGACAAACCGGCGAGGTATCGACTTTTCATTCTTTGCTTCTATCGCAATTAATGAATCTAGTCCAGCTACGTATACAGAGAGTAACTCCTATTCGTAAATGGCAAATGACGGTCTACGAGAATGGAAATTCGGATTGAATTGCCGGGCGTGAAACTTGGCGTTGTGGAAGCCGACAGGTTGCACGTAGTGCTGGTGAACGCAGACCTCGCAAAACTATCAGAATGAAGTGCCTGGTAAGTTGCCTCACCGGACAAGTTCTATTCGGCCGCCCAGCCGCAAGGCCATGTTCGGGAAGCGCGACAACAGCGGGAAGTCTAGGAGAACTGCAGGCCTAGGTCAGTTTCACAGGTGTGACACGGCGGGGAGATTTCGAGCAGGCCTTACGCACGCGCCGTTGATGCGGCAAGGGCTGGGAGTCCCAATTTGAGGCCGGCCCAATTGGGGACTGAGCCACTGGGCAAGACAGAGCGCCAACCATGCTCAACGGAATTCATTCCGGTTGCGAACAATTAGGATCGAATCGTACCCTAGCTTCATGAGCCCACATGCGCGGAGTGGAATGGTGGTCGGCGCCACCATCATGTTCTTCTTCGGTGCAATATGGCTGCTTTTAGGGGTATTTGGTGGATGGCCCTCGCCGGGATGGTTACGAGCAGGGCTGTTGGTCGCTGGACTCCTGCTCGCCGTATGGATCGCAACCGTGGTGCATCGAGTTTCGCATCTTTCTGAAACTGCACCGCCCACCCCCGAGCAGGCGGCCGTCGGGCGGCGAATCGGGCGGCGCTTCGGCTGGATTACAGGGATAGAAGGGGCGGCTATTTTTCTCGCTGTCATTCTTCTCAACGCTGGGCATCGACCCGATTTCATTCCGTCCGTGATAGCACTGATTGTCGGATTGCATTTCTTTCCACTAGCAAGTTTGTTTCGCAGATCCGTCTATTACGGCACAGGAATTCTAGGCTGCGCGATTGGTGGGTCTGCATTTTTCATCTCTGACCCAAGCCTTCGAACGAGTGTTGTTGGGCTGTCTTTCGGGTTGTTATTGTGGCTTACCACCGCAACTGTGCTTCTGGACGTTTGATTAGCATCCGCAAGCTGGCGGCAGTAGATATAGTCTTTCTCGCACTACAGTCGGTGTGTTTGGTTCACTCGCGCTCGAGCAACCGCCTCAGTGTTTCCTTGTTTGTTTTTGGCGGAACGATCACTGTTCGGATCATAGTCCCGTCATGAGTCTTGTACCGCGGCCCGACACGCATGGTCGCTTCACCCTCGCGTCGTGGCCTCGGAGCAGCCATTATGATTTGCGTGGTAAAGGGTTGGGTGCGAACCGTATTGAGCCGCGTAACGTTCAGCGAGCTCCCATGGCTTTTCGCAACACCGAGGCCAAATAGCGTAGCTCATCCGCAGGTAGACCCTCGGCGACGGTGATCAATTCCGTCCGGCACTTGATGACGAGTCCTCGGGTGGGCACCCACTTTTTCAAGATCTGTAGCCATGCGGCATCGGCGCTTCTCATGGCCGAAGCGTTGCTTGCGGCTCGGATCTTCTGGATGGCGCCGTCGATCGTGCTGCAATCGACATCGAGCACGTCAGCCGCGGCAACAACCTTCGTCTGCTTGCGCCAACCGCTCCGTTGCTCGATCGTGAGGCCGGCGGGCGAGGCGACCACCGTCGTCGCTTTTCGCATGCCTCCTACCATTAGCGTGGCGCTCAGTACTATGAGCGGCGGAACGAACAACACCGTAAGCAACAACGTCAGACCGAAGTGGCCCAGTGGCGACGTTCCGGGGCGCGAGAGGAAGCGAAGCGCACTAAGGAAAACGACGAAAAATATGAAGAGCGGCAGTACGATGCCGAGGATGTGTGCGCCCGGCCCGCCGCCACGAGGAATAACTACGGTCGTCTCCTTGCCGGATTGCCTGATTTGCAAGCGCAGCTCGCCAGGAACCTGGGGCGGTGTGACTTCTGCTCCGGCCGCCACGAGCCTTTTGTGCAGGGGCTGATAGGGACGTCCTGGCATGGTTTCCGTTTCGCGATCGCTGATCATGTCGACGATTGGCAGCCGCAGAAAGGTCGCCAGGTAATCTGCCAGTGCCCGTGATTCGACGAACCTGCCCGGCGCGCGGACCTTGAAGTCGGGACCGGTCGTGCTGCGCAGGCGCACCGGAAAACTCTCGGGGGTATCGGCATCACCCGGATCATGGGCCAGGATCACGGCATTGAATTCGGTTAGCGGCCGCTCCCGTGTGCGCAGCGGAACGAGCAGTCCGTAGCTTTGGATCAGCAACCCGCGGTTAAGATCAATCACCAGCCAACGGCGGCCGAACATCAGCACGGCGCCGATGCAGGTAAACGCGACGCCGATGACGGCAAAACCCAGCAATGCGAGACCGATGTGCGATGGTGGTCCCAGCAAGACTGCTCGCAGAAAATTGAAGCTGATAAAGCAGCCGGCCAGGAAAAACGGCAGTCCAAACAGCGCCAGCGCTTTGCCGCCCTCGCACAACTCGAGCACCTGCGGCAAAGTTTGCCGAAAGGGAGGAGGAGCCGCTGGCGGCCAACCGTTCTGTGTGCCCGTTGCCATGCTTGTACGACACGGAGGTACATGAACTCCGTGTTACGCGGTGATTCAGCCCTCCAGAGGATATCCGTTACCTTTGGAGCCCCTCGGCTCAGGAAAAGCGTTCATTGTGCCCGGCTCCCAGGGTACCTTAGAACGAGAATCTGCAGCAGTTTGCTCATGAGACCGAGGCAAAAAATCGGCGCAATTGCGCTTGTGACCCTCCTGGGCGCAGCGCTTTACGGCTTGATCCGGACCGAGCGGACCCCGAGCGCGCCGCGAACCACTAGCAGTGTTCCAGGAGCACCGCAAGCTTCCGCCGTTGACCAAATTCCAATTCTCACGGCGCTCAAATTAGCAGAAATGCCCACGACGGCAGAGGAGCTGCCATTTGCACAGGAGGCTCTGCGGATTGCCGATCATGAGATGGATCTGGCGTACGCAGCGGCGGAGCGGGAACTCGAGGAGCATCCTGCGTCGCTGGGCGCCGACGCGAAAAAGATCCAGGCGCGGCTGAAAGAGGCGGAAGATGCCCTGGACGCGGACAACGCGCACGTCGCACGGCTGACCGCCGAGGAGGCCCAGGCCACCGGCGCAAAAAAGGACGCTTTGGACGATCAACTAGTCTTGGTAACGGCTCACCAGGAGGAACATCAGGACGAAGTCGATGACGCGAAAGAGGATTTGGCCCGTGCGGGTGGCGATCCGAACGCCCGTATCCAAGCCATGATCCAGGAGCACAAAGTTTCTTCGCAGGCGGTTGACAGCATGAAAATCGCCGGCAGCACGGCCGTCGACGAGGGCGGGCTGATTCATCGCTATACCCAATGGTCGGTGCTCCATCAGAAGCAGGTTATATTGTGGCAAGCGAAACAACAGGCTGAGTCCGCGGCCGCCTCCTTTT
>Ga0306921_10001596_pt1 | contig 22115 bp, 19 predicted proteins | sample sta12Cox44000080_FD_203760 | JGI IMG/M metagenome (GOLD analysis project Ga0306921, IMG submission 203760) | Lab enrichment of tropical soil microbial communities from Luquillo Experimental Forest, Puerto Rico - statoxic.12C.oxic.44.000.080 (v2)... | ecosystem: Environmental > Terrestrial >...
GTTGAGTTGAAGGCTGACAGTGCACAGATCCCTCCAATTCGCGACCTGTACAGACCCAGGAGGCAGCGGTCAGTAGAAGTGCATTTCGTTCCGGTACGGCGAGGGGCTCCGGGGTCAGACAATGGTCTGCTTTCGCGGCTACAGAACCGGGCCTGGAATGGCGTATCTTTTCCCGCACTCTCTGATGTGGACATGTTTCTGGGGCAGGCGAACCATCTCTTCCGACATTTGAAAAGCGAATGGACACGTATCTCATGGTTGCTGGAATTCAGAACATTCGTCAACGCCCGCAGGGAAGACACCCAGCTTTGGCAGAACGTCCGAAATCAGATTGCGGCCGATGACGAGAGCGCTCTTGCGGTTGGAACTGCCGTTCTTCTTGCGACGGAGACTTTTGGAGAATTCGGACCGCCTGAGTTGCTCGAATGGAGCACTGATGCGGTCCCAAGATCGGTGCGAGTGTGGCTCGATCGCTACGGTAGGACGGTGCTAGTTTCGGATTTTCCTGGGACAAAGCTTTACCTGCTGCTTGAACGGGAGTTATCGAGTGGTGGTAATGCGCGGAAGATTAGTTGGGGCAAGTTATTTCCGCTGCACCGTCCACCCCGGATTGCTTATCCCAAGGGTCAGAAATCTTTGCGGAGGATGCGTGCGAGCCTTTCGCAGATGTGGTTCGCGCTCTTTCGGCTGCGATTCCACATCCTTGAAGGCTCGCGCTATTTGATCGCGGTACAACAATGGAAGCGGAGAGTAGACGGACAGGCGGTATGAAGGTCACAGGCCCGTCGGTATCGGCGCGGGTGGATACGGGTGCCGATTGTTGAGTGGGTGGATGTTATACGCAGAGCGTGAGTTGCGGATCTAGTTTTGTGTAGGGCTGTTCTGAATTCAGAATCGGGGGTTAGGTCACTAGAACCTAAGTGACAGGGCGAAGCTTTAGAAGCAGAGCAGTTATGTTGGGTAAGTCGAGAACAGTTGGTGGCGTATTCACGCAGTCGTGTCTAGAGGATTCAGGACTCATGACCCAAACCGCAAGTTCCGGGCAACTATTCGCGGCAACCCCGCGGTGGTACGCGATCCAGACGCGGTCACGGCATGAGAAGCGCGTCGCTGAGCAACTCAGAGCGAAGTCCATTGAATCGTTCTTGCCCATACACCGCTGCCGTCACAAATGGAGAAACGGAGTACTCGCCGATCTGGAGCTACCACTATTTCCTGGGTATTTATTTGCTCGTCCTTCGATAGGCGAGCGAATCCTTTTGCTGCAACTGCCGGGCATACTCGGTCTCGCCGCTTCGACCGCCCATCCAACGCCAGTTCCAGACGATGATATAGACGCACTGCGCAAGATCACAGAGAGCCTTGCAGCAGAGCCTCATCCATTTCTGAACGTGGGTGACCGGGTGCGCATTATCGCCGGTCCCCTTGCGGGCCTGGAAGGGATTTTGACTAGACGCAAGCAAGAACTAAGGCTGGTCTTGTCGGTTCAGATCATCATGCGCTCCATCGCCGTCGAAGTTAGCGCGTTAGACATTGAGCCAGTGCCTGGTGACCGACGAAGGATGACGTAACCAACCAAACTCGACTCACTGAACCACTCCAGGTCTTCCTGCGCGGAGTATCCGCCAAGATCAGGCAGAATATAATGAGATCCCCCCACTTACCAGCGCTTGTGTTTATCGTCGCTGTGTCCTGCGCTGCCTTGTCCCAGGAATCGATCCCTGCGGTGGGAACGGTAGGTGCTGACAGCCCGGCTACCTTAACCTCGTCGACCTCGGCGGCGGGCCTGCCCGCTGACCGAATTATCGAACTGCTACGTGAGAAACCGGAGCTATTGATCGAACTGAAAAAAGTGGCCGCCGAGCGTCTCCAGACACAAGGAGTAGATGTTCAGGAGGACTCAATTACCGATGAGGTGCTGTTCGGCAAGATAGCTTCAGACGCAAGTTTGCGGTCCAGCCTGACCCTATGGTTGCGGGCGCGAGGCTACGTATCAGACGCCGACATCCGGCAATCGAAATCCGCTGCTGTGGACTCCGAGGACGACACCGAGCCCCAATACCGTAACACCCGGCCGAGCCCGATTGCTGGGGATAATGTCAGCGCCCTTCCGTACGAGCTGTCGACCATGCCGTCAACCTTAGACAATGATGAGTTGCCGGGGTCAAGGGTCTCGCGCACCGACAACCTCAAGCAGAGCGCGACCCTTCCAAACCGTGTGCCGAAGAACGTTTCCTCTGCGAACGAGCGCGATCCCAACGCCGCGAGCAGTCAAGAAGTGTTACATCGGCCAGCTCCTTACAACCTGCTGTCCATGCGTGATCTGTACACCCAGGTCCCCGACCAGACCTCGTCATTGAGGAGGTTCGGCTCGGAAGCATTCCTTAGCCGAGGAATGGGTTCAAAGACTGCATCTTTCGATCTGCCAGTGGGGCCGGACTATGTACTTGGTCCAGGCGACGGGATCAACATCGATGTGTGGGGAGGAATGTCGCAACGGTTTACCAGAAACGTCGATCACGAAGGCAGACTGATGCTCCCCGAGGCAGGTCCGGTTGTGGTAGCGGGACTGACACTGGAGCGAGTACAAAAAATGATCCAAGACGCTCTGACACCTCAATTCAGAAATGCACGCGTGGAAGTTTCGATCGCCCGTCTCAGAACGGTTCGGATCTACGTCGTCGGAGATGTACAGCGGCCCGGCGCATATGACATCAGTTCGCTTTCCACCCCAATGAACGCCCTCTATGCGGCCGGAGGACCCACTGCCGTCGGATCGCTGCGCACGCTCCGGCACCTCCGCGGCAAGCAGCTGGTCGGCGAAGTGGATTTGTACGATTTCCTGTTGCACGGCGTGCGGAACGACGGTGAGCGTCTGGAGCCCGGCGACACCGTACTGGTTCCACCTGTAGGAGTTCAAGTCACTGTCTCGGGCATGGTTCGCAGGCCAGCAATTTACGAACTGAGGAACGAAACCAAATTGTCCCAAGTTCTCGACCTAGCAGGCGGTCTTCTCGTGGCAGCGGCGATGAGAGAGGTCAAAGTCGAACGCATCGAAGAGCACCAGCAAAGGATCTCCATGAGCGTCCATGTTCCGGAAGGCGGAACGCCGGATGATCTGGCGAAGGCAATCCAGTCATTCGTAGTGCGGGATGGGGACCATGTTTCAGTAGCTCCTATCCTCCCTTATAGCGAGCGCGCCATATACATCGAAGGCCACGTCGTTCGACCCGGCAGGTATCCGTATCGCGACGAGATGAGTCTTAGTGACGTGATCCGATCGTACCAGGACCTGCTTCCGGAGCCGTCCGATCACGCTGCGATTATTCGCGTACGCCCTCCGGACTACCGTCCGGAGACCATTGACTTCAGCCTTTCGGAAGTGTTGATAGGTAATGATCCAATCTATTTGCAGGCCTTCGACACCATCCGCGTGTTTGGGCGTTACGAAATCGACGCGCCCAGAGTGACGATCCAAGGAGAAGTGCAGCATCCAGGACAATATCCACTGCCAGAGGGTCTGACCGCAGCCCAACTCGTTCGGATGGCGGGAGGATTTACCCGCAGCGCCCTTCTCGAAAGCGCCGACCTGACGAGCTACGAAATCGTTCATGGCGAAAAAGTTGTGAGCCATCGCATGACCGTGGACATTGGTCGCGCGGTAAAAGTAAAGGACGCGGCTTCCGATGCCGAACTCAAAGCAGGCGACGTGTTGACCATACACCAACTCTCCGGCTGGACTGACATCGGAGCTTCGGTCACGATCAAAGGGGAAGTGACCTACCCTGGAACGTACGGGATTCAAGATGGGGAGAAGCTCAGCTCGGTTTTGAGACGGGCCAACGGGTTTCGGCCGGGCGCCTATCCCGTAGGGGCTGTGCTCCTTAGGAACCAGGTTCGTGAGATGGAGGAGAAGAGCCGGGCTGAATTGATACGGCAACTCGAGACAACATCCGCCGGCGCGAAAGTCTCGCCAGCCGTTAACGGGCAAGGAGAAATCGGAGCCATTCAATTTATCATGGCACAACAAAAGCAGGTGGTACAGCAACTGAAAAGCCAGCCGCCTACGGGGCGCCTGGTGATCAAGATTAGCCCCGATATTGCTGCCTGGGAGAATACGCCCGCCGACATAGAACTCCGAGCCGGGGATGTGCTCACCATCCCCAAAAAACCGAGTTTTGTGCTGGTGACCGGGCAGGTCTACAACAGCGCCGCGCTTACCTTTGTGCCCGGCAAGACCGCCGGTTGGTATTTGAGCCATGCTGGTGGCCCAACCAGCATAGCTAACAAGAAGGAGATTTTTGTGATTCGCGCCAACGGCTCGGTGGTGGGGCGAGATTCCGGAGGTTGGTACAACAACAACGTCCTGGAGGCGAAGATGCAGCCGGGAGACATCGTCGTTGTTCCACAGAAAATCATTGGCGGTTCCAATGCGTGGCGAAACATTCTCGCGACAGCGCAGGTCATGTCTAACATCGCCATTACGGCACATGTAGCTGGGTTCTAGCAGGACAACATGCACGGCCGTCGCACCGGCTTCTGTCTCCTCTGGATCATGCTAGCAACTGCGCTCAGGTTGCAAGGCCAGATGTCCCCAAACGGCCTTGCTCCAGCAACGCCCACCGATGATGAAAAGCAGCGAAATACAGGCAACATGGCGTCTACCTATGTTCCGCTCGACAGTTGGATTTATTCCGCGTTCGACCGTCTGGCAGCGCTCGGATATCTTCAGACGGGGTTTGCGGCATTGCGACCGTGGACGCGAATGGAGTGTGCTCGTCTGGTGTTGGAAGTCGCTGATCGTACGGCCGATCATGAATCTGATTCGGAGGCAGGCAAACTGTATCAGGGCTTGTCCAGTGAGTTCGCGTTGGAGTTGCGCCGAGAGGACGGAGCTCCAAATTCCGGTATGCAAATCGAGTCCATTTACAGCCAGATGATAAGCATCGCAGGCCAGCCGCTCACGGATGGCTATCACTTCGGGCAAACGATTGCGAACAACTTCGGCAGACCCTTTGGCGAGGGTGCGAATTCGTACACCGGTGCGGCGATACGCGCCCAGGCCGGATGGCTTGCCCTTTATGTACGCGGCGAGTATCAGCGCAGTGGAACAGTCCCCGCCCTCTCCCCTGCGGGTCAGGTCGCAGTTTCGCAAGCGGATTTCACTCCAACCGCGGCCCAGGGTCCACCGTCGGATGTATCCCGCTTCCGTTTGCTCGACGCGTATGTTGCTGTAGCGTTCAAGAACAACCAGCTTTCTTTTGGCAAACAGTCTCTGTGGTGGGGACCCAGCTACGGCGGACCGATGCTGTTTAGCGATAACCCCGCCCCCGTCACCATGCTCCGCTATGACCGGGTGACCCCACTTAAGTTGCCGAGCTTTCTTGGAATTCTAGGCCCCATGCGCGTCCAGTTCTTCATTGGACAACTGAGGGGCCACCAATTCGTGAACATACCCGTCCCGGGGCAATCTGACGCATCTCAGGTAGTCGGTCATCCCGGGGTTTCACTGAATCCCCAGCCCTATATTCATGGCCTAAAGCTCAGCCTCAATCCCACTCCCAATTTCGAGCTCAGCTTTTCAAGAACTGTGATTTTTGGCGGGCCTGGGTTCCCGGTGACTGCCGAATCGTTCTGGCGCAGTTTTGTATCAACCGCCGCCGGCGGGAACAATATCCAGAGTGATCCCGGCGATCGTCGCGTGGCATTCGATTTCAGCTATCGCATACCTGGCATCCGTGACTGGTTGACTTTGTATTTGGACGGATTCGCCGATGACGAGGCCTTCCCGGCTGTTTACCCCACACATAGCGCCTGGAGCCCGGGAATCTATTTGCCAAAATTGCCCTATCTGCACAAAGTTGATTTTCGTGCAGAAGGAGCGGTTACGCCTGATCGCCTGTTTCCCGGGTTCTTCTACTTCAACGTTCACTACCTGAGCGGGTACACCAACGATCGCGACCTGATGGGCAGTTGGGTTGGACGGCAGGGCAAGGGCTTTCAGTTGTGGAGCACCTACTGGTTCTCCCCACGCAGCACCGTTCAGGTGAGCTATCGCAGCATGTTGGTTGACCACAGTTTCCTTCAGGGCGGATGGCTCAAAGACCTTGGTGTTACCACCAACCTTGCTCTTGGGCGCGAGTTCTCGATACAGGCTTCGGCACAATATGAGCGCTGGTACTTCCCGCTGTTGTCAGCAAAGAATGTCTCAGACGTGACAACCTCTTTCCAGATCTCCTACTCGCCCCGCTGGAACGTGCATTAATGACAGCGTCCAATGACAGAGCGTTGAAGGCGCAGGAAGGCAGCCTCGAAGTCAGCATCACAGTGAGCGGTGCCAGATGGGTTCCAAACACGTCGCTGCTGTGGGACCGCCGGCGCACACTGTTTCGGAGAGCGATAGCCTCTCTCCTCCTCAGTGGCGCGATAGCGTTCCTGATTCCGAAGCAATATGAGTCCACCACCCGGATCATGCCCCCTGAGCAAGGCATGGGTTCCGCGATGCTGGCTGCGCTCGCCGGCAAGGCCATGCCCGGCGCTTTGGGTGCTCTGGCGGGAAGCATGTTCGGGATGAAGGACACGGGCGCGTTATACGTTCAACTGCTGCAAAGCGGTACGATTCAAGGCCAGCTCGTGGACCGCTTCGACCTGCAAAGGATTTACCGGAAGCGGTATCGGCAAGACACCGTAAAAAAGCTCGCGCACCGAACCGAAGTCACTCAGGACCGTAAGAGCGGCATTATCACGATCGTTGTCACTGATACGAGTCGTGAGCGGGCTCGCGACATGACCCAGGCTTATATAGAAGCCCTCGACGATCTGCTGATCAGGGTCAACACCTCTACTGCCCGACGGGAGCGCGAATTTATCGAGCAGCGACTGGTGACGGTTCAAAGCGATTTGGAAAAAGCTCAGCTTGCACTGAGTGACTATGCCAGCAAGAACACGACTCTGGACATAAAGGAACAAACGAAGGCAATGGTAGATGCGGGGGCCAAGCTCCAGGCCGAGCTAATCGTCGCCCGGTCTGAAAGCGATTCCATGGGCCAAATCTATGGTGAAGGCAACGTGCGAATGCGGGCAGCAAACGCGCGCGTTGGCGAGTTGGAGCGTGAATTGAAGAAGATGAGTGGATCGGGAGGTGGCGTGCCGGCAGAGACTTCTGGGCCGGATCGCCTTTACCCATCCCTTCGGGAGTTGCCGATTCTTGCCGTGCACTGGGCCGATCTCTATCGGCAAGTGAAGGTAAAGGAGACGGTGTACGACCTTCTGACTGAGCAGTATGAACTGGCGAGGATCGAAGAAGTGAAGTCGATCCCGAGCGTGCGCGTGATCGACCCTCCAAGTTGGCCAGAGAAGAAGTCCTTTCCCCCGAGACTCCTCATAATGCTGGTATTCACACTGTTATCGGTTTTTGGCTCGGCCATGCTTCAGGTAGTTGCCGAACGGTGGAATCGAGTCTCGCCGCACGACGCGCGCAAGCAACTGGCCAACCATATATGGCTGGCGATCAAAAACGATGTCAAGCACATCCGTCGTCACACCTATGGCTGGAGCCTCTCCTCTGGAAACTAACGGCGCATCCGTCATAGCCATGTGGAGCGCAGCCCATCGCTATATCACGGCGCTCCGCAACTCCGTCAGAGCGCGGACCAGCCTGTCTAACGCACTGCATAGTATAGGCGACTATGTCGCGCAACCGGTTGCGATGTTGTTCGCAGCTCGCTTCCTGCTACACCGACTCGGGTTTTCGCAATATGGATTGTGGATGCTTGCGGCCGCAGCAATAAGCAGCGCCAGCCTGGTCAGTACAGGATTTGGCGACGCCGCACTGAAGTACGCCTCCATGTATCGTGGCCCGGAGAACAGAGCGAAACTGGAACAAATCCTGCGTGTCAACCTAACTATCAACCTGGTATTGAGCGGTATGCTGGCGGTCTTGATCTGGTACGGCTCACCTTTCGCTACAGGCAGCCTGTTCAAGATTGATGCGTCCCTGAAATTTGCAGCAGTCACGGCATTCCGGATCGGCAGCGCGATTCTGGTAATTCGATCCGTCGAAAGCGTATTCATTGGCGCCCTTCGAGCCCACGAACGATATGGTCCATCGGTGCAAATCAGTGTCGTGTCGCGCGTTGCCATTGTTGCGAGCGCTTGCATGCTGGTGTCGCGGGGACAAGGAATCGTCGCGATCATGGCGGCCACCCTCGCACTGGTTACCGCCTCGGCGATCTTGCAAATTACGGCGGCGTGGATAGTCATCGGACCTATATCACTGGTGCCTGCCCTCGGCAGAGAGGCGTTTTCGGAGGTCTTCGGCTTTGGCTGCTACAGTTGGTTGCAGGCAGTCGCGGGATGCATTTTCAGCCAGGCAGATCGCCTGCTCATCGGTGTGCTGTTAGGCACATCCGCCGTGGCATCTTACAGCGTTTGCATGCAGGCCGCACAGCCGATTCACGGCCTGATTGCTGCCGGATTGCACTTTGTATTTCCTCACCTCAGCGCCCGGCTCTCGACGGCACAGGTCACTGAGCTCAGGACTGTGGTGCGATCAATCTTCTGGTTGAACGTGGGACTTGCGGTCGTCCTTTGCGTTCCGCTCGTATTGTTCAGTGAGTTGCTACTCCGCCTTTGGATCGGCGCAGCCTTCGCCCAACAATCTTGGCTGGTGCTCTCAGTTATCGCCGCCGGCTTTGGTTTGCTTGCGCTCAATATCACTGGTCATTACGCCCTGCTGGCATTGGGGCAGGTGCGATTAGTTTCCATGCTAAACCTCGCTGGTGGAAGCGTGATGTTGGTGGCGATGATCGTATTGGCTCCCCGGTTTGGACTCGTCGGTGTGGCGGTTGGCCGCCTTCTTTACGCGCCGGTCACTCTGCTTATGTACTGGCGCCTCCGGGGGATATTGGCGCCGGGAAAACAAGCCCTCGTCGAGGTATTGCCACCCTTTGCCATGGTAGGACAGGAGCGCCAGTAGCCCAGGCCGCGCAGGAAAACGATATTGCTTAGTGTGGCGTATTAATGGTTGGTCGATCTGATGAAACCGATATCGGCAGCGTCCGGCCCACTCTTGGGGGCAGAATCCTTTTCGTTCTTCTCCTTTCCGGGCCACCGAAGTTCCGTCTGCGAGATCCTTCTGCATCGCTCGATTACACGGTTGATTGGGTCATTCTGCTGCAATTACTGGTGTGGGCCGTAGCAGGTTGCTGGGTTCTATGGAACCGAGGTGATTGGTTCGTCAGCGATGCACGAAGGGGTTCAGGCTTCTCGACGCTTGAGATGTTGAGCGCGGTGTTGTTCGCATTGCTTAGTGTGTCAGTAATGTTCTCGGAAGCGCCGGCGTTGTCCGGATTCAAGGTGTACCAACTTGTAGTCTCCTTTGCATTCGTGAGGCTGTTCGTAAAAAAGTTTGGAATATGCGAGATGTTGAACAATCTCTTTATCGGCTGCGGGATTCTAGTCCTTGCGGACATAGTTGCTGCGTTTGTAATGCCCGAGCTCGTCTTCGTGGAGTCCGAACTTGGCTCAATGCGATTCCGGGGAGACCTGATTGCGCAAACTGGCAGCGTGTCAGTCATCGGATTAATCCTTCTGCTGACGATCAAAAGTGACTTGCCCAAAGGAAAATTCGCCTTCTGGGCAATGACTTTCGGCGGCGTGCTGGTGTTTTCATTGATGCGTACCAGTTATCTAATTCTATTTGCTGTGCTGGTCCTTGCTGCTATTCGACGTCCCCCAATACCGGTGCTCCGAAAGATCGTGACATTGGTGTTAATGACATTGCCTCTGGTGTTTGACATGCTCATCACGGCATTGAATTCCGAAAGGCAGGCCGAGGATATATGGACGCTTAGCGATCGTATCGGATTGTGGGGCTATTTAATAGACACTACAATGACCCAGGGGCCCTGGCTCGGGTTGGGATATTTTGCGGCATCACGAATTTATGCGCCTGAGTACAATCCTGGCTTGGGCACCGCACACTCAGCGTTCATGGAAGTGTACGTCGGAGGCGGGCTCCTCAGCCTAGCGGTGTTCGTGTCTATTTGGATTTTACTGGCTTGGAAGATCGCCAAGTTGTACCTAAGCCGATCAGATCGAACTGAATTTGCCATCGTTGCACTATTCTGCGCGGCACTGTTCCTCAACGCTATCGGTGGGGAACTACAGGCTGATCCGGCAGGATTGTGTTTCTGGAGTGTGCTTGCATCGCTACCTTTCCTCCCATACAAGCTTCGGGGGCAAAGCGATATCGTCGGGCGAAATGGCACACCCCAAGATGGGTGTGCTCCGGCATTAGCATAAATATAGCGGTGCATTTCTACAACAGGCAAAATGGAGTGCGATGGCGAGTCGCGTGGTCCCGCGATATGTATCTACGCCGTTACCGTGAGTGCCGGTAATAGGCAAATGGTGTAGATCGCAATTGGTCGCAGAATCAATGTGATATGCATCTGTATTGACAAAGTGTCCTTGAACTGCTCACCATGGCAATGCTCATATTGGTGCTTGCTCGCGGCCTGGTTGACACTGACAGGTTCGAACTGTGTTTTCCTCTGTGGCTTATGACACTGCTTGCCATCGCGCTTGCATGCAATGGCGCTCCGCAACCCGTACCAGCGTTATGAGCCAGGCACCCTCTATATCAATCGTCACCCCATCCTTCAATCAAGGTGCCTTCTTGACGGAAGCGCTGGTCAGTGTAAGAGACCAGAAATACGATGAACTGGAGCATCTGGTAATTGACGGGGGATCGGACGACGATACCATAAGAATACTCCGCCACTACTCGGATGGGGAATGCTGGAAGCACCTACATTGGACATCGGAGCCGGACCGTGGGCAGAGTCATGCACTGAACAAAGGCTTTGCGCTGGCTGGCGGAAACATCATCGGATGGCTGAACTCGGATGACCGCTATCGCCCCGGCTGTTTCAATTACGTGTCCCGCATATTCCAAGAGCGTCCCGAAGTAGATGTGGTGTACGGCGATTACACATGGATCGATGAGGATGGGTGCACATCTCAACTCCGGCGTGAGATTGAATTCAGCTACTTCATTCTGCTCTATCATCGGGTGCTCTACATACCGACAACAGCCACCTTCTTGCGACGCCGTGTGTTTGACGAGGGGAATTGGCTTGATGAAAGCCTGCACTACGCGATGGACTTCGAGTTTTTTGTGAGGTTGGCTTCACGCGGGTACACCTTCCTCCACGTTCCGGCAACGCTGGGGGATTTTCGTTTCCAAAGAGCCAGCAAGAGCTGTACCTCCCCGCGCAAACAACTGGAAGAAAAAGACCGGGTCATGCATCTTCACTCGCCGGTACTACGCCAATTGGAGTCACCTGCGGTGCGTCGAGCGACGGCGGCACTGCTTCGATCTTGCGCTGCGGCTATGCGATATTCCGAAAAGCTCATGCGGGGCTATTACTTCGATCGATTCCGGCTTGCGACTATTAAGCCATAGACTGGGCGACGCCCAGCTGCCATGCATATCTTGATCTGTGCCGTATCTTCCTCCCGGCAGCCCTCGGGCATTTGTCGGCACGCTGCCAACCTGGCACGTTCGCTGGCGGGAAGAAGGGAGGTTGCGACGGTCACTCTGCTCGTCGGTGAGTGGCAGACGCAGTACTTCACTCAGGCGTTCGGGTTGAGGAATGCCAAGCTGCGAATGGTCGCCGTCGACATTTCTCACGGGGCGTTCGCGCGTAATGCGTGGTACAAACGACGGTTGCCTTCAGTGGCAAGAGCGTACGGGCCCGATGTCGTCCATCTGTCATTTCCCGTTCCTTTGAATCCCCATCGCTTCAACTGTCCGGTCGTCACGTCGCTGCATGATCTGTATCCCTACGACATGCCGGGAAACTCGGTCTATCTCGGGTCATGTTCAACCGCATGTTCCTGCGCCAATGCCTGCGCAGCAGCGCCTCGGTTGTATGCAGTTCTGAATTTACACTCGGGAGGTTGCGGTCGTTCGCACCGAATATCGCGAGTACCAAAGCGGTCCGTATCTATCAGTCTGTCGAGTTCGGAAGTGTCAATAATCAAAAGCTGAGAGTCTCGGAAATAAATGGCCGCCCTTTTCTACTTGCCGTCGCACAGCATCGCAAGAACAAACATCTGGACCTCCTCCTAAAAGGTTTCGCGAATTTGCGCGAGCGCGGTGGTCAATGGGAAGAAATGGGCCTTCTCATCGTGGGGGGTAGCGGACCGGAGACCGGACGTCTGAAACGAATTGTCGGACAGCTCTCGTTGCAAGGGCACGTGGTATTTAGAGCCGGAGTCACAGACCCGCAGTTGTCATGGCTCTGCGCAAATTGCGAGCTATTCATCGCACCGTCATCCATAGAGGGTTTTGGGCTGCTGGCCGTCGAAGCGCTGCAATGCGGTGCCCGTGTGCTTTGCTCGGACATTCCGGCCTTCCGCGAAGTCGCAGGCAACGCCGCCCGGTACTTCGACTTGCAAACCTCCTCGCCTACTAAGGCACTGGCCGACGCCGCTGCCGTCGCCTTCGAGGAATCCGCAAAACAGCCCGAAGCGCTCAACAGGTGTTCGGCTGAATCAATCGCGGAGCAACACATCTCGCTCTATTCGAGACTCCTCGCCACCCACAAGCCATGCAGGGACGAGCCAGAAATCTTGGTCTTTGACCGAGCTGATCGCGATGGCAGATTTACTAGCTGAACGAGCGGCGCTGCCTCGCGCCAACGTTCTGGGCGTTGGGGTGCATGCAATCGACATGAATACTGCGGTCAAGGCTATCGAAACCGCTATATCCGAACGTCGGCGGGGATATGTCTGTGTTGCCGGAGTGCACGGCGTGATGGAAGCGCAGAGGGACGCGGCCCTCATGGGGGTCTTCGCAAATGCCACGCTTGTTCTGCCCGATGGGATGCCGACCGTCTGGATGGGACATCTGCAAGGCTTTCGTGAGATGGATCGCGTTTTCGGACCTGACCTCATGCTTGCGGTTGCCGAGCGCTCAGCACTGACGGGGCATTCTCACTTTCTCTACGGCGGCCAGACGGGCGTTGCCAAGCAACTCCGCGATGCGTTGCTACGCCGTTTCCCAACGATCAGAATTCTCGGCACCTACGCTCCCCCGTTCCGGCCGCTGACGAGAGATGAAGAAAAGGAGCTCATGTCAACGATCGAAGAGCTAAGCCCAGACATCATTTGGGTGGGCATGAGCACGCCGAAGCAAGAGAGGTTCATGGCTGAGTATCTGCCTCGTCTCAAGACCACGCTGATGGTCGGAGTAGGAGCGGCCTTTGATGTTCATACGGGAAGAGTTAAAGACAGCCCACAGTGGGTAAAGAGGTCAGGGCTGCAGTGGGCCCACCGGTTAATGCAAGAACCAGCACGACTGTGGAAAAGATACATAATCAACAACCCTTTGTTCCTGATTCGGGCGGGGCTACAACTGGTTGGGTTGAGACGTTATTACCTGTAACTCAACGACTCCCGTTTTGTACTCCGGCAACCTGCCGGTAGACCGACGATACCAGCGACTCGTCGGATCACCGCTCTGTAGATCCCTTATGACTACCGCCAATATTGCAGTGCCCAAGCTCAGGATATCCCCCCAATCATCCCTTAAGCGGGGAATAGATCTTGCTGGATCCTCTGTCATGCTGATCATCTTTGCACCTCTCTTCGTATTTGTGGCTGCCCTGATCAAGGTCGACTCAGCAGGGCCCGCTTTGTTCCGGCAGAAGCGCATCGGGAAAGATGGCGAGCCGTTCGATATATGGAAATTTCGGAGTATGCGAGCTGAAGCGAATCCCTACGAAAGAAGCCCGGTTGGCGACTGCGATCCTCGACTGACAAGGATCGGCCGCATATTGCGCCGCCTTAGCATCGACGAACTGCCTCAATTAGTGAATGTCATGAAGGGGGAGATGAGCTTGGTGGGGCCGCGCCCGGAGATGCCATTCATCGTGGAGAAGTATGGGCCACTTGAGCGGCAGAGGCTTTGTGTCCGGCCCGGCATCACCGGCCTTTGGCAAATCAGCCCAGCACGCGCGATGCCCATTCACGAAAATCTCAACTATGACTTCTCGTATATCGAAAACCAAAGCATCACCCTGGACTGCGCCATCCTGCTACGCACGATCACTGCGGTAATACGAGGGATTGGGGCCGCATAAGTGTTCACAGTCGCGTAGCGGAGCATTCCGGGAGTGGATATCTACAGAGCAGAACCCACTATCCACCCAAAGGAGAAAGTGCGTGCCATCTGGCAAATCAAAGATCCTCGTAACCGGCGCCGGCGGTTTTATCGGCCATCATCTGGTCACCTTCCTCAAAGAGAGAGGCCTCTGGGTTCGTGGAGTAGATCTCAAGTATCCGGAGTTTTGCTCTACGAGTGCCGACGAGTTTGAGATAGTGGACCTGCGCCGATGGGACGAGTGCCTGAAGGCTACATGCGATGTTGATGCAGTATATGCGCTGGCAGCCGACATGGGAGGCATGGGATATATTTCTTCTCACCACGCGCGAATTCTGCACAACAACTCACTGATCGATCTTAATACCATTGAGGCAGCAAGGCTAAATGGGGTGAAACGGTATCTCTATACCTCCTCCGCCTGCGTATATCCGGAATACCGGCAACTGAGCGCTAACGTTCCCGCATTGAAGGAGGCAGACGCATATCCCGCTGACCCGCAAGATGCGTACGGGTGGGAAAAACTGATTACGGAGCGACTATGCACTCACTACTCCCAGGATTATGGGATCGAGACTCGCATCGTGCGATTTCATAACATATTCGGCCCATTCGGCACCTGGAATGGAGGAAGAGAAAAGGCGCCGGCAGCCTTGTGCCGTAAGATCGCGATGGCCAAGCAGAGCGGCGACTTGTCGGTGGAAATCTGGGGCGATGGTGAGCAGACTCGCTCGTTCTGCTATATCGATGATTGTGTCTTGGGATTATACAAGTTGATGAACTCCGACTTCAGCAAGCCCCTAAATCTGGGGCAAGACCGTATGGTCAGCATCAACCAGCTGGCCGACACGATTGCGGAGATAGCAAGGGTCAATATCTGCAAAGTACATGTCGCCGGTCCGCAAGGCGTTCGGGGTCGAAACTCCGACAATACCCTCTTGAAGCAAGTTCTCGGCTGGACTCCTCAAGTGTCTCTCGAAGAGGGACTCTCGAAGACCTACGCATGGATTGAAAACCAGGTGCGCGCAAGCGCAGGCGCACAACAAGAAACCCAATCGGTCGTCGGAGTGGCTGAGTGAATGTCGCGGTTACAGCACCAGCGTTAGCGGCCGACCATTACTCCCGGCGAAGCCGGGCGATAAAACTCATCGTTGCCGCGGAGTGGCTCTTGCTATTAGCCGGAATAGGCTACCTCTGTGGCCGGACACTGCCCCGGGCATGGCAGAAGCTCGATACAGATTTTCCCAACTACTATTTGACCGCGCGCCTCCTCCGTGAAGGATACGACACAGATAGGATCTACGAATGGACTTGGATGCAGCGACAAAAAAACCGCATTGGAATCGAGAAATCGGACCAACCTGTGGTTGCCTTTGTACCATTGACTCCTTTCTCGGCTGTCCTGGTTTGGCCCCTGACCTTTTGGGCGCCGCTGACGGCGAAGCACATCTGGATCGCTTTCAGCCTGGTATTGCTGGTGCCGGTGGGGTGTCTCATACATTCGCTAACCTCCCTTGAGTGGCGAAGAATCGCATTATTGATCGCCGTGACCTTCCCGCTGCACCGAAACCTCCAGTATGGCCAGTACTACATCCTGCTCCTGCTGCTCTTCACAGCGTCGCTGTGGCTCTATGTCCGTCAAAAGCGAATATTGGCCGGACTCCTGCTGGGAATTGCGTCCGGCCTCAAGATCTTTCCCGGTTTCTTCTTGCTGTATTTTCTTCGGAAGAAAGATCTTAAGGCGGCGGCGGGCCTGATCATGGGTTCTGTTGCCACCGGCGTAGTGTCGTTGGCGATATTTGGATTCGAGCTCAACCGCACATACGTCCAGCAAATGTTGCCCTGGGCATTGCGAGGTGAGGGGGTGGATCCCTACGCCCTCGCTGCAAACTCGTTGTCATCGCTGCTGCATCATCTTTTTATCTTTGAACCCGAGTGGAACCCGCATCCGCTTGTACACGCACCTAGGGTTGTCGCAGTACTGCAGCCCTTGCTGCAGCTCCTAATGCTCTCCCCGGCGATTCTTTTAGTCGCACCTCGTGACATGCGTCCGCGACAAATACGGCTCGAGTGGGCAGCGTATGTCGTGAGTTTGCTGGTAATTTCGACTATGCCCGCCTCCTACCATTTCACCTTGCTCATTTTGCCCATGGCCGTCACAGCGCGGGCTGTGATCGAAGAGAAATGCTTTCACGGGCTCGCGTTTCTGGTGGTCCTTTATCTGGGAATCTGTTTTCCACTCTGGACCAAGCTTGTCGGCACCGACCTGTCGTTTCTGGCGGTACCGCGGCTGTGGTTAGGTATCGTTTTCAGCCTTTGTTGCATCGTACTGCTATGGCAGCGGCGACGGCCTGCCCTAGAATGTCGCCGCAACTGTTGGGTGTGGTCTGGTGTGCTGGCGTGTCTTCTGGTTCTAGAAGTCGCGGCCGCCCTGCATCACGAGCGAGATGTTTTTAGCCGCTCCGCGAAGCGGCTTTCGACACAGCCTGCCGTATTTCTTGCAACTGAGCCGATCAACCGCGGCAATTCCACGCTCTTCATCTCAATGATGACCGACGGGTTCCGCGCCGGGCAGCGTAGTGAAAGTGGTGTCGAGCTCAGCGCCAGCAGTAATGACCAACTGGCACTGACCACCTCGGGCGATAGGATCTGGGTTGAGGAGAGCAGTCGTAACTCGAGAGTTGTTGCCGTAGGATCAAACCTCACCGCCGAACGAGTGGAGGTGGAAAACGCTGAGTTTCCGGTAGCCTCCCCGGACGGGAAATGGTTGGCTTATCTTCGATCAGAACGCGGAAAGAGCCGGATCTGGTTGCACAACCTCAGGGAAAGCGCGGCCATTGATAAGCCAATAACGCCTCGCGGTCTGAATGTCTTAGAAATGTCGTTCTTTCCTGATGACTCGATTGTGTTCGCCGCGGCAGAAGAACACCACGGCCCGCACCTATTCCGCATTAAGGACGCCGATCACTTGCGACAGATTATGGCCGAAGAAGCTCGTTACCCGTCGGTATCACCCGATGGACAGTGGCTTGCATACAGCCGCCAGTCCGGGGGAGTGTGGAATCTTTGGCTCAGAAGAATGAATTCCGGCGACGAGGGGCGCGTCACCAGTGCTGACTGCAATGATGTTTCCCCGAGTTGGGAGAGCGACTCCAGGACGCTTCTTTTTTCAAGTGACTGTGGGCGCGCATTTGGACTAACAGCGCTCTACCGCCAACGCCTTTTGCCTTGATGGTCAACCTACAATCTGGAGTGTAAGGCTAAGTTCCTCTAGGGGTTCCGACCCTAACGTGCGAGCAGCATGTCAGTCTGCTCGATAGTTTACATTCCGAGGGAGTTGAGCGTCAGACAGGCTAAGTGGAGAACCGCATAGTGGGTAATAGTGACGGCTTTGGGAAACATCTTGCGCAGCTACTCCAAGCGTCTCGATCGAGAACTGGGTTTGAGAGCATGGCTGCGGGGTGAGCCTCGTCCACCGCGGGGTGGCTTTGATCTCGCTGGAGAAAAGATCATCGACTGGGGATGGATCTGCGTCAATCTTCCCGTTGGCCCGAAGACAGGACTGGAAATCGGTTGTGGCGAATCTCCCATCCTGCCTGGAATGCTCACGCACGGCTATGACGTCACGTGTGTCGACCTTGACGCCACCATTACAACTGAGCTGCGGGGCTTTCGCTTCATCAAAGGTGACTTTAACGAGATTGAGTTGCTTCCGGGTTTCGATGTCATCGTAGCTTGTTCGGTAATTGAGCACTTTGGTCTAGCTGGCCGCTACGGTTCAACGGCGGATCCTGATGCCGATATTAGGGCGATGACCAAGATCCGATCCCTTCTCTCGAACCGAGGCCAGGCTTTCATTACGGTTCCGATAGGTTCGGATTCCTTGCATATCCCGTGGCATAGAGTTTATGGCAGGGGGAGGCTGCCGCTGCTCCTCAACGGCTTCACCATCAAAGAATCGCGTTTCTGGACCAAGAGTCCATGGGGCCCTTGGTACGAGACTACTCTGATGCATGCGCTCGATCAGCCTGTCGATCTTCAGCGATACGCGCTCGGCCAGTTCCTCCTGGTTGGAGATCACTGATATCGGCTTGTATTTACCGCGGTCTTCAACCTTGTCACGCTCAAACCAAAATCTAAGGAGACTCTGATTAAGCTCTCCCTTTCCACAGGGAATGTGGGTAATTTCGCGCCAGCAGGAAGCAGAGGACACTGGCGATGATGACGGGCTTTGAGCGGTACTCGAAGAAGACGCGGCGGGCGGCTTTTCTGGAAGAGATGGAACAGATGGTGCCCTGGCGTGAGTTGTGCGCCCTGATCGAGGCCTACGATCCGAAGGCGGGCAACGGTCGGCCTCCGGTGGGGGTGGAGCGGATGCTGCGCCTTTACTTTCTGCAGCAGTGGTTTAACCTGTCGGACCCGGCGGTGGAAGAGGCGCTTTACGACTGGGTGGTCATGCGGCGGGCATCGATCTGGGGCAGGAGCCGGATTCGACCACGGTATGCAAGTTCCGCCATCTGTTGGAGGAGCATCACTTGGGTGGCGCGATGCTAGAGGCGGTCAACCTGCACTTGCAAGAGAAAGGAGTGCGGATCAGGACGGGCACGATTGTGGATGCGACCATCATTGATGCCCCCAGTTCGAGCAAGAACCGGGAACAACAGCGCGATCCGGAGATGCACCAGACGAAGAAGGGCAAGGACTGGTATTTCGGCATGAAGGCGCAGGTGGGCGTGGACAGCAAGAACAAGATCATTCACTCGGCGGTGGTGACGCCAACTAACGTGGCCGATTCGGCCGTGCTACCAGAGTTGTTGCATGGCGAGGAAACCCGGGTATGGGCGACCGGGGCTATCAGGGGCAAAACAGAGATCATTCACCAGCATGCGCCGCGAGCGCGCGACTGCACCCAGCGGCGCTGCCGCTACAAAGGCCGCGTGGATGAAGTAGAGGGGGCCAGGAACCGGACGAAGTCGCGGGTGCTCAGCCGGGTCGAGCATGTGTTTGGGGTTCGGAAGCTGAGTTCGGGGTTTGTGAAGGTGCGCTACCGAGGCCTGCGGAAGAATGCCAATCGCCGGTTTGCCACCTGCGCCTTGGTAAACCTGTACATGGTTCGCAAGAAACTGCTGGTGCGAGCGCTTGCCTCAACGGCCGCATACCGCCTCCTTCGGCACCGAAGCGAAGGGCGAGACAGGGGCAAACCCCTTTCGGCCCCGTCAAACACAGCAAATCGACCAGCGCTGCCCAAAGGCAGTACTTAATCAGAGTTTCCCCAACTTAGGCCTATATGTCTCGGCTCGCGATAGCCTATACCGGCGTGCTCATGAAAGGCAAACGCGCACTCTCGCGTTGGCTGCCCCGTTACGCCTTGTCGTACTTTTCAGAAGGGCCGCCTTTCGTCTTAGGAATCCACCAACTAGTTCGCAAGCACCTGGTCCCACGAAGTATTGAGTGGGTCCAAGTGCAGCAGGGCTTTGCCAAAGGACTCTGGATTCGGATCGATATCTCCCGTGAAAGGTCGTGGTGGGCGGGCACCCATGAGCCGGCCGCTCAGGAGGTACTGCGACAGATTGTTGGCGAGGACACGGTTTTCTATGATGTCGGAGCCCACCTTGGCTTCTTTTCGCTACCCGCTGCACGGATAGCGACACGGGTAATAGCGTTCGAACCAGACCCTGAAAACGCGGCGCGACTGCGCGCCCACGTCGTTCGAAATCGCCTAGGCCACAAGATCGAAGTACTTGAGACCGCCTTATGGTCGGATACGGTGCCCTCGATTACATTTCGCACTGGCATTCCCCGTTCGCAGGGCGGCGTCGCATGTGAGGGTCATCAACCCGTACTCGCGACGGGCTCACTGATTCAGGTGAGAGCGACAAGGCTTGATGATTTCGCATTGGGCGGCATGCCGGCCCCTCAAATCATCAAAGTGGATGTGGAGGGGGCCGCGTTGGAGGTCTTAATGGGCGCACTCGAGACCGTCCGAACGTCGCGGCCGACTCTGATCATCGAAGTACATACCTCCTTGGAATATGACGGTGTCCTTCATTTTCTTGAACCTCTCTCGTACGAGGTAGTTTGGAACATACCGCCCGAGGGATTCCCGCGTCAGTGTTTTGCCTTCAGTCGCTCGCTTTATTAGCCGGGAAGGACTGCGAATGGATGGCAGAGTAGAAAGCTTGACACAATGCCGGAGCGGATTCTGAGGCGCAATTAGTTAGCTCCATTCTTGTTGAATACAAAAGAACGATTAATTAGAGAGCCGGCTACTTGAGATTCATCGGGTGGTTCAGAGGACGAAAGCTCGTTAGCCGCAGGAGGAGCGGATCCAAATGCAGCCCTTAGAGCCTAAGACACAAACCGATGACTGCAAGAGTTTACTAAAGGACTTATATAACCTTTTGGAGACCTATGCACCGTCCTGGTACTCGCATGAACTTCACAGAAGGCTTGTGGCTACTCTAAAAACGTTAGAAACACAAGTGGGATCCCGAGGCGATAGTTGATGCAACCCGGTGGTTGCGGTTAAACCATGCCTTGGTGTCTCATTTTATAGCTAAGTAGACCGTGGCCAAGAAAGATTGTCAACTTGCGACTTCGCCACTGACGATGATTCTGCTTGCGACCGGAGGGCTACGCTCGATGGGCGAGGTCGCCCATTTCTTTGTAGCCTTAGATCACAGTCGGAACGGCGCAGAGGCGGCCAACACCACCAAGCGCGGCAGCGGACGGTGCTGTCATGCCGCCGAACGTTTACAAGATATTTGCAAACTACAGGCCACGTTGAGCGAACTTCAAAAATGGAGTTGAGGAGGACGAAATGAAAACACGAGGCTTTGAGGTTGTTTGTGGTCTACACAAACGCACATCCGGTGTTATGGCAATCTGCCTGTCTTTGCTTCTGGGTGCTGCTCCAAGCGTGGTGCGCTCACAGGAGCAGAGCGACATTGCGCCGGGCTCAGCACTTGGGGGCATAGTAAGCTCGAATCTGAACCCATTGCAAATCGCCCTGTTGCATTGGTATGGCGCGAATCGGACGACCAGTTTCACTGTCGGCAGCAGCCCCTTCGGCGTCGCCTTCGATGGCGCCAACATGTGGATCGCTAACTTTAACACTGGCAAAGTCACCAAGGTGCGTGCCAACGACGGTTTTACTCTTGGGACTTTTACGGTGGGCGGCGGTCCTACCACCTTGGCCTACGACGGGGCCAATATGTGGGTAGCCAACAGCCACACCAACAACGTCACCAAGTTGCGCGGTCGCGACGGCACAGTTTTGGGAACCTTCACGGTGGGTAGCGGGCCGACGGGCATTTGCTTTGATGGGGCTAATATGTGGGTTACCAATGTCCAGGTCAACACGGTTACTAAGCTGCGTGCCAGCGACGGCAAGGTGCTCGGAACGTTCACCGTCGGCGGGCATAATGCCGCTGCTTGTGCATTCGACGGTGCCAGCATCTGGGTCGCCAATAACGGCACCGCCAATGTAAGCAAGCTGCGTGCCAGCGACGGCGCATTGCTGGGAACTTTCGCAACAGGGATGTCCCCTTCTGGTGTCGTGTTTGATGGAGCGAATATTTGGACGTCAAATTTTGGAAGCAACAATGTTACCAAGTTACGGGCCAGCGACGGAACAGTACTTGGTACATTTTCCGCGGGGCTAGGTCCCAACGGCATTTGTTTTGACGGATCGAACATCTGGGTGACCAACTTCAACAGCACCACGGTGACGGAGTTGCTGGCGACTAGCGGCGTCACCCTCCACATATTCACTGTGGGATCGTCGCCCACGGAAGCAGCGTTCGACGGGGCCCATATCTGGGTGACGAATTTCGGCGGTATGACGGTTTCTAAGCTGTAGAGAGAAGCCAGAAGGACGCGGCGCTTCATTCCGGGGTCCGGTAGTCCGGAGCCTTACCGTCTTGAGTTGCCAAGCGGGCTC
>Ga0306921_10001598_pt1 | contig 22110 bp, 29 predicted proteins | sample sta12Cox44000080_FD_203760 | JGI IMG/M metagenome (GOLD analysis project Ga0306921, IMG submission 203760) | Lab enrichment of tropical soil microbial communities from Luquillo Experimental Forest, Puerto Rico - statoxic.12C.oxic.44.000.080 (v2)... | ecosystem: Environmental > Terrestrial >...
GGTCATATAGAGGAGGCCGACGGCGGTCAGCACGGGCAGGAAGGTGGCCGAGACGCTGAACAGCGCCACCAGCGGCACCGCCTCCGCCCAGGACGGGCCAAGGAGAATGCGCACGATCCAGTCGGCGGTCACCGCGGCCAGGGCGAAGGCCGGCATGGTGAGCAAGGCGAGCTTCTGCATGACCTGGCCGAACATCGAGCGATAGCGCGCCGGCTGGTCGGTGAGGCGGCTGAGCGCCGGCATGGCGGCGGCATAGACCGGGGCGTTGATGGTATTGATCGGCAGCAGCAACAGCCGCGTCGTGCGCTCATAGAGACCGAGCAAGGCCGGCCCCCAAAGCCAGCCGATCAGGATCTGGTCGATGCTGCGCGAGAAGGCGACTGCAAGGCCACTGCCGGTGACCGAGGCGCCGAATTCCAGGAGTCCGTGCACCCCTGCTGTCCTTGCCGGACGGGCGGGACGCCAGCGGCAGAGTGCCCAACTCCCGAGCATCAGCAGGACCGGCGAGACCAGCCGCTGGGCCACCAGAGCCCAGTACCCGGCGCCGGTGGCGGCCAGGCCGATCGCCGTGGCGAAGCTCAGGAGATCGGCCGTTGTTTCCATGCCGGCAATGGCGCTGAACCGCATCTGCCGGCGCAACAGCGCCCAATGCTGCACGGTCAGGCCGCTGGCCACGAAGGCGAGCGCCAGCCAGCGCGTCACGGCTTCCAGCTCGGGCTGGCCATAGAACTGCGCCAGCAACGGTGCGGTGAGGAACAGGCCGAGCCCCAGGGTAGCGCCGACAGTGGCGTTGATCCAGAACAGCGCCGAGACCTGGGCGTGGCTGATGTCCTTTTTCTGGATCGTCGCAGCGGACAGCCCGAATTCCTTGACCAGGTCGAGGACGGCGCCGATGGCGGCGACCATGGCCAAGAGGCCGAACGCCGATGGCGGCAGCAGGCGGGCCAGCACGACCAAGGTCGCCACCTGGCCCAGCACCCGCATCATCTGGGCCGACAGCAACACGACCCCGCCGCGGCGCGAGCGGCGGCTGAGGTCGTGGGTCAGGTGATCGGTCGCGAGCTCGGCGTCAGGCGACAAGTCGCCTCTAGGCGACGGCGCGCCGATGCTCGGAGGCGACATGTTCGAGATACCAGCGATAAGTTTCGGCCAGGCCCTGGTCAAGCGAGGTGCGGGCGCTCCAGCCAAGCTGATTGACCCGGCTGACATCGACCACCTTGCGTGGCGTGCCGTCAGGCCGGGAGGTGTCGAAGCGGATGCCGCCCTGATAGCCGACAGCGCGACAAACCATGCCGACTAGATCGATGATCGGCACGTCGCGGCCGGTGCCGAGATTGACGATCCCGTCGTCGGAATAGTGCTGCATCAGGAAGACCATGCCGTCGGCGGCATCGTCGACATAGAGGAACTCGCGCCGCACGGCGCCGGTGCCCCATACGTCGATCTGGGGCGCCCGCGTGACCTTGGCTTCGTGCGCCTTGACCATGAGCGCCGGCACGACATGGCTCTGAATCAGGTCGAAATTGTCGCCCGGGCCGTAGAGGTTGGTCGGCATGACCGAGATGAAGTCGCAGCCATATTGCCGGCGATAGGCCTGGCCGAGCTTGATGCCGGCGATCTTGGCGATCGCATACCACTGGTTGGTGGGCTCCAGCGGGCCGGTCAGCAGGGCGCCTTCGGGAATGGGCTGCGGCGCCAGCCGCGGATAAATGCACGAGGAGCCCATCAGCAGCAGCTTCTCGACCTCGGCGCGACGCGATGCCTCGACCACGTTCGACTGGATCATCAGGTTGTCGTAGATGAACTCGGCTGGCCGGGTGTCGTTGGCATAGATGCCGCCGACCCGAGCGGCGGCCAGGAACACCGCCTGTGGCCGCACATCGCGCATCCAGCGCTCGAGCTGCTCGGGGCGGCGCAAGTCGACGGAATCACGCGGAGCGGTCACGATCTCGCAGCCCTCGCCCTGCAGGCGGCGCACGATGGCGCTGCCTACGAGGCCGCGATGGCCGGCAACCCAGACGCGCTTATTGCGCAGCGTGTAGGAAGGGTTCATGGCGGCGTGCTCCGGTTGTCCTGAGGATCGTCCGATCGGCCTCGACCATTTCGGTGACGAGCTGCTGGAAGGTGGTGCGATGCTTCCAGCCAAGCTTGGTGATTGCCTTGGCCGGATCACCCAGCAACAGGTCGACCTCGGTCGGCCGGCGATAGGCGTCGTCGAGAGCGACCAGCACCTTGCCAGTCTTCTTGCAGCAGCCGCGTTCGTCGGCGCCCGTGCCGCTCCACTCGATCTCGCGGTCGATCTGCCGGAAGGCCAGCTCGACGAACTCGCGCACGGTGTGGGTCTCGCCGGTCGCCAGCACGTAGTCGTCGGGCTCGTCCTGCTGCAGGATGCGCCACATGCCTTCGACATAGTCGCGGGCGTGGCCCCAGTCGCGCTTGGCGTCGAGATTGCCGAGATAGAGCGTTTCCTGGTAGCCGCGCTCGATGGCGGCCACCGCGCGAGTGATCTTGCGCGTGACGAACGTCTCGCCCCGGATCGGCGATTCGTGGTTGAACAGAATGCCGTTGGAGGCGTGCATGCCATAGGCTTCGCGGTAGTTAACCGTGATCCAGTAGGCATAGAGCTTGGCCACGGCATAGGGGCTGCGCGGATAGAACGGCGTCAGCTCGCGCTGCGGCGTTTCCTGGACCTTGCCGAAGAGCTCCGACGTCGATGCCTGGTAGAAGCGGACGTCGTCGTGCATGCGCAGGATGCGGATCGCTTCGAGCATCCTGAGCGTGCCGAGCGCGTCGGTGTTGGCCGTGTATTCCGGCGTCTCGAAGCTCACCTGGACGTGGCTCTGGGCAGCAAGATTGTAGACCTCGTGCGGCTTCACTTCGCCCAGCAGCCGCAACAGGTTGGTCGAATCGGTCATGTCGCCGTAGTGCAGGAAGAGCCGCACCCCCGCGTCGTGACGATCGCGGTACAGGTAATCGATGCGTTCGGTATTGAGCGAGGACGATCGCCGTTTTATGCCGTGGACGATGTAGCCCTGACCCAGGAGGAAATCCGCCAAATAGGCGCCATCCTGGCCGGTGATGCCGGTGATCAGGGCCACCTTTTCCGATTGCTTCGCCATGCACGCTACCCTTCGTTCAGGAGAAAAGAATCCGCTCGGCGACGCGATCCCAGCCATGGGTGCCGAGCACGTAACGCTGCGCCGTCTCGGCCATGCGCTCCAGGCGCTCTGGCTCGGACAAGGCGCAGAGGATCGCCCCGGCCAACGCGTCGGGCTCGGTGCGATCGACGAGGAAGCCGTGGCGCCCGCCGTCGACCAGCTCCGGCAGGCCGTTGCGCGCGAGCCCCATCACCGGCGTGCGCGACACCATGGCCTCGAGATAGACCTGACCCCACGGGTCGTTCAGCATCGGCTGCACGAGCAAAGTGCTGTCGCGGAACAGCTGTTGCAGCTCGCTCCACGGCAGATGAGCGCGGAACGTGACGCCGCGCTCCGGCGGCACGAACGCCCGGCTGCGCTCATCGCCGACGATGGTGAGCGTGAGGTCGTCGCGGCGCGCGCGGGCGATGCGGAATGCCTCGAGCAGCAGGGCACCGCCCTTGGCCTGGAAAAGGTGCTTGGCGACGAACAGCAGCGCCGGCCGGCTGTAGTCCTTCGGCCCCCGCCACGGCTCGATCGACCCCATGCCGGAACCGACGGCCGTCACGCGGTCGGGCGAGAGGCCATAGTGGGCGACCAGATTGTCGCGAACGTAGCGGCCGAAGGTGAAGACATGCGCGAGCCCGCTCAACGACTGGCGTTCGGCCTGCTCGAAGGCGCGGCGGGCGCGGTCGGTGTAACGGGCGGCGAGCGGATGGTGTGCGCTGGACAGCGCCCAGGTGTGGTCACAGTACAAGTAGTGCCGCGTGCCGCCGGCCATTTCGGCGGACGGCAGCAGATCGAGCGTGCCGGTATGCAGGACATGCTGCACGCCAAGCTGCCGGGCCGCCTCGTCGACCTGCGCCGCCAGTCTCCGTCGCGTCGCCAGGCTGCGCAGCACCTGCTCGCCGCTGAGCGGTCGGCCGCGGCCCGCCATCATGTCGACCAGAGCAATGCGCGCCTTGGCCATCCGGCTGATCCGCGGCTGGATCGCCTGCACGGCCACGCCCAGCCGCTCGAGCGCCGAGGCAACGTTCGCCGGCGCACCCGACCAGGTGCGTAGCTCGCGCGGGTTGCCGAACACCGAGGTGATTGCTACCCGATCGAAGCGTGGCCGTCGGAAGCTGCTGGTCACGGCATCGAGGGGAAGCGTCGTGTCCATGCATGCAAGCAGACATCGGCCCCGCAACGCTCGCCAGTGATCAACCTGTGGCTCGCAAATCGGCGCCACAGATTGATCACATTCACTGTGAATCCCGAGCGCTGATACTCCGGCGCATGCATGGAGCGATCGACGAGCTTGTGCGCGACGACCTCTCGAAGACCTGGGCGGCGAGAACGGCACAGCCCGGCAGACAGCTCTTCTTTTTCTGTCCCGACGTCACCGACGCGAGCACGCTGAAGCGGGCTCAGCAGTTCATCGACCACGGTTACGGCGTCACCGTCTTCGGCTTTCGGCGCAAGCGCTACAACATGGGCTATGAACCGGCGTGGCCACACGTGCCGCTCGGGCTCACGGCCGACGGCAGGTACTGGCATCGCATCCGTGCCCTGCTCGGCGCCCTGCCGATCATCTTCGCCCATCGTTTTCTGTTCAAAAGCGCGTCGGTGTTCTACGCCCGCAACATCGATCAGCTGCTGCTCGCGCTGTTGGCGCGGCTGCTCGTGCTGTCGAAGGTGCCGATCGCCTACGAGGTGTTGGACATCCCGCCGATCCTCATGCGACGCGGCCTGGGAGCGCTGCTGCTGCGCGCCATCGAGCGACTTTGCCTGCGCCAGGTGAAGGTGCTGGTGTTGTCCTCGCCAGGCTTCCATCGCGGCTACTACGCGGCGGTGCAGAAGTACCATGGTCCGTGGTTCCTGCTCGAGAACAAGCTCCATCCCTCGATCGCCACGACGGACAGGCCGGCACCGCCCAATCGCTCGCAGCGGAGCCAGCGGCCGTGGGTGGTCGGCTATTTCGGCTTGATCCGCGGCGAGCAGACCTTCGAGCTGATGACGCGGCTGGCGCAACGGCTCGAGGGTCGTATCATGTTTAAGTTCCGCGGCGTGGTGACCACGGTCGATCAAGCGCGATTCGACACCGTGATGGAGCACACGCCGAACATGCAGTTCGGCGGCGCTTACTTGCCGCAGCAGGATCTCGAGGCGCTCTATCGCGACGTCGACTTCGCCTGGGCGCTCGATCTCGAGCACACCGACCACAATTCACGCTGGCTGCTGCCGTGCCGCTTCTATGAAGCGGGATACTTCGGCGTGCCCTGCCTTGCCGTCCATGGCTTCGAAGTCGGCTCGGTCCTGGAGCGCTATCGCATCGGCTTCACCTTTGCGCCGCCGCTCGAGGATCAGCTGGTGCGCTTCTTCGAGACCCTGACGCCTACCGACTACGATCACATACGCCATCGGCTGAGCGCGGTGCCGACCAGCATGTTCGTCGCCGACGACGACATCGCCCGGCTGTGCACGATGCTGGACGACGTCAAGCCGCCGAACGGTTGATCATCACGCAGTCGAACTCGACCAGCCTCAGCGAGCTGTCGCGGCTCACCGGATAGAGACCGGTGATATCGAAGCCGCGCTCGTCGAGATAGCGAATGGTGTCGACGTAACCCGGCATGCCCTTGTAGATGCCGATCACCGATGCCTCGGTCTGCAGTGCCCTCACCGCGGCCAGACTGTCGCGGCCACCCTGCAGCACCTCGATGTCGAAGCCCTGGGTATCGAGCTTGAGATAGGGTCGGTCGAAGCCCAGCCGTTCCTGCAGCACCGGCAGGACGACGTCGAGCGTGCGCACCGCTACCGTCTCGACGTGACACGGCACGTTCAATTCGGCGTAGTCGCGGACCCGGCTGTTGTCGGGCTCGAGAAAGGAGCTGAACTGGTCCGAGGCCATGACATTGATCGGCAGGCTGCCATCCTTGGCGCCGAGCGCGTAACCCTCGACGTGCCAGTCGCTATCGGCCCGCGCCCGCTCGCGCAGCAGCTCGACGTGACGGCTGACCGGCTCGAACGAGACGATCGGCCCGTCAAACAGCACCTTGTTGCGCAGGAAATCGTGATACTGGCCGACATTGGCGCCGACATCGAGGACGCAGTCGATTTCCAGTCGCGCCAGCAGCTCGCGCAGATGTAGCGCAAAATCGCGCTCCTTCATCTCGCGCAACGGCACGATGTCGTAGCCCAACGAGCGGCTGACCCGGAGCACGGAGTCCTTGACGATCTTCAGCATGCCGACACCATTCGCCAGCGTCGCCAGTCTCAACAGTGACCTTTCCGTGGTTGCCCGACACCGCTAGAGTGCGACCAAGTCGCGTGGGTTGGGGGAACTTTAATGCAATTCGGCTGGCTGACCTTGGCGCTGTCGCCGTCGCCCGAGGAGGATGCGGCGCGCATCGAGCAACAGATCGAGCAGGTCTGCTACGCCGAAGAACTGGGATTCAGCGACGTCTGGCTGACCGAGCACTATTTCACCGGCGAGAGCGTCTACAACGACTCGCTGTTGTTTGCTTCGGCGCTCGCCGTGAAGACGAGTCGCATCCGCATTGGCTTCGCCGTCGTGCAGATGCCATTCCATCATCCGGTGCGGCTCGCCGTGCAGCTCGCCCTGCTCGACAACCTCAGCCACGGCCGCATCGATGTCGGCATCGGCAAGGGCACGGTTTATAACGAGTACGAATTCGTCGGTCACGGCCTGCGCAGCCACGACAGCCGCGAACGCATGGAAGAGGCGGTCGAGATCCTGGAGCGCGCCTGGCGAGAAGCGCCCCTGACCTACGACGGAAAATTCTACAAGGTGCACGTGCCGGAGCTGCGGCCCCGCCCGGTGCAGAGGCCAGGGCCACCGTTGTGGCGCAGCGTCATCTCGCCGGGCTCGTTCACCGAATGCGGCAAGCTCGGCGTGCCGATCCTGACCGCGCGCCTGCCGGTGCCGCGCATCAAGGAGCGTTGGGCGCTTTACCGGGCGGGTTTGCAAGCCGGCGGGCACGATCAGGCGACGCAGGACCGGTTGCTCGCGCAGAGCGCGCTGTGGCGCAACGTCTATGTCGCGGAGTCCGACGCCCAGGCTGAAGAAGAGCTCGCCACCCTGCTGACCGAGACGCGGCATCACATGATGCATGTGCGCGAGGCCTACAATCCGCCCGACTTCGAGCCCGGCCCGGAAACACTCAACCCGTGGACCGATCCCAAAGTAAGCGACGACGAGGCGATTCCTTACGTGCTGTCGACCGGCTCGCTCTATGGCTCGCCGTCCCGGGTACGCGAGCAGGTCGCCGAGCTGGCCGAGGTCGGCGTGCGCCACCTGCTTTGCCAGACCGGCTTTGGCGCCATGAGCCACGAACAGAACCTCGGCTCGATGCGGCGGTTCGGCGAACACGTCATGCCGGCGTTCCGGCGAACCTAGGCGAGGAGAGTTGCAATATGGTTCTCGGCATGCCGTTGGCCACCTTCACGTTCCTGCACGTATTGATCAGCCTGGTCGGCATCGCCTCCGGCTTGATCGTGCTGGAGCGCTTCTTCCGCAATCGCACGCTCGGCGTGTCGAACACGGTGTTTCTGATCACCACCATTCTGACCAGCGTCACGGGCTTCCTCTTTCCCTTCAAGACGTTTGGCAGTCCGGCGCACATCGTCGGCACGATCTCGCTGTTGATCCTTGCGATCGCGCTGTTCGCGCTCTACGCCGGCAACCTCGTCGGCCCGTGGCGCTGGATCTACGTCAGCACCGCCATGGTGGCGCTGTATCTCAACGTTTTCGTCGCTGTGGCCCAGTCTTTCGCCAAGATCGGCCGGCTGCATGCCCTGGCGCCGACCGGCTCGGAGCCGCCATTCGTGATCATCCAGGTCATCGTGCTGGTGTTGTTCATCGTGTTGGGCATCGTGGCCTTGATGCGCTTCCGACCACCCACTGCGTGAGGCCATCGCTGCTCCAACATTGGCGATTTTGGCCGGGGGCGCTGGCGATCCGGCTGAAGATATTCCTCATTCGCCTGCGGGACGTGCGGACGTTCTTTCAGTTTCCCCGCCAGATCGAATTTGATGGCCGCAAGGGCGGCCGCGTGATCCTTTACGGCATCCCCCATGCCGACTGGAACGCCACTTTGAGCGATCGCGCGCTGTGGTCGAACTTGCCGGGTATCGCGCAAGTGCTGCGCCGGCCTGCCAGCCCGTTCGGCAGCGGGGCACACGCCGACGACGTCGTCATCGCCATGATGACCGGCCATATCGCGCGCAAGCCCGGCGGTCGCGCCCTCGAACCGACGACACACGCCCTCGCAACGCTCGAGGACAAGGCCAAGTTCGCGGCCTACATGACGGCGAACGGCCTCGCCGACTATTGCCCCCGCACCTACGCCAACCGCCACGAGGCGGTCTTTCCCTGCATGCTGAAGCGTACCGACCTGTCGGCCAGCCTGGGTGTGGCGATCGTCAAATCGTCGGACCATCTCGACGAGCTGCTGCGCATGCGCACCTTCGCTGGCCACGCCCATATCCTGCAGGCGGTCGTGCCAGGCAACGTCGAGTACGCCACCTACTGCGTGTGCAAGAACGGGCGCGTGCTGTGGAGCTGCAGCTTCGCCACCGATATCGGCGCGCCGATCGCGATCAAGCGCGAAGACAATGCGCTCGCCCGGCAGGCGATCGCCACGCCCGACCCAGTCCTTCGGCAGATCGAGGCCGTCCTGCAGCCACTCGCCTTCAGCGGGCCATGCAACGTCGACTACAAGCGCGCCGCCGACGGTCGCCTGCAGATCTTCGAAATCAATCCGCGGCTGGGCGGCACGCTGATGCTGCCCTCGCAGTCCAAGCAGCTGCACGCCGCGCTGGCTTGCATCCTCGAATGCGCGGCCTGACGCCTCCGGACGCCGACAACGTTTGAAGCGGCGCTCGGTTGCAAATCCGAGTGGCCGGAACCGCCCCCTCCGGGTCGGCGTTGGATGGGGTGGAGCGCGCGTACGGTAGGGAACAGACCGCCATCCCTCCGCTTACATGAGTTTTACGCGTTCCACGGGCGCCTTTGACTGACCGCAACCAGCGCCCCTGCGCGGTCGAAGATCAATGAAAGAGGCGCCATCGTGGCCGACGCTGACACCCTGCCCCTCAAGACCTACGCAAACCTGTTCCTCGCTGCCCTGCCGCCAAAGGAGCTCGGGTTGCTGCAGACGGATCTGCGGCTCGTCGAGTTTCCTCGTAGCACGACGCTGTACGAAGCAGGCGAGCAGATCGACGACGTGCTGTTCATCGAGAGCGGCATGGTCTCGCTTCTCACGACCATGAGCGATGGCGCCGCGATCGAGAACGCTACGCTCGGCCGCGAGTCCATCCTGGGCGTGCTGGGCGCACTGGGCTCGCATCGCATCCACATGCGTGCCGTCGTGCAGATCCCGGTGACCGGCTGGCGCATCCGGGCCGCGGACTTCCGCGTCGCCACCGACAGGAGCCGGCATCTTCGGCAGCTCGTGCTGCGTTCGTCCGAGCTCCTGCTGGCCCAGGTTCAGCAGACGGCCGCGTGCAACGCCTTGCACTCGGCAGAGCGGCGCCTATGCCGCTGGATCCTCCAGGTGCGCGACCGCATCGACAACGACACCATCCATCTGACGCAGGACTTCCTCGCCCAGATGCTGGCGGTGCGGAGACCTACCGTGACGCTGATCGCGCAGGGCCTGCAGAATGCCGGGCTGATCAGCTATCGCCGCGGGCGCATCGAAATCCTCGATCGCGAGGGACTCGAGCGGCAGGCCTGCGAATGCGTCAGCGCGCTGCGCATCAAGATGCGGCGCATTCTGTCCGAGCTGGACTGAACGACGCGTGCCTCGTTCACCACGGGGCAATCGGCGGATCGCGGTCGGTCGGTAATCCCGCCAGGTGGCGGCGCATCGCCTCCAGCCGGTTGAGATACGAGCTCTGGTATCCGGCAACGAACGAGCTCGACTCGGCGCCGGCCCGGCTGATCTCGTAGAAGCTCCAGCTGTTCGGGCCATCGCGCGAGAGGATGGTAGCCACCTGCAGGGCGCCGGGTTCGAACAAGGTGACGATGGCCGCGCGAATGGCGGTCATGTTCTCGGTGGTCAGCACGATCCGTTCGGCGGTGTGCTCGACCACGTGCAGGCGATAGACGGTGCGTCCCCCGACGTCGGTATTCTCCGCGTAGTAGAGGTCGCGGCCAGCCACCAGCGCCTTGCCCGTCGGATCGGGACGGCGCATCTTGTCGGCGGGTCCGTCGAGTGCCCATGCATCGAGCGCCAACGGGTGCCATTCCTGACGGGTCACGGCCCAGACGCGAATCGCAGGATGGCGCGACACGGCAACCAGCCGCGCGGCCAGGCCATCGAGCGAAAGCGGCGAACGGAACCGCGCCGCAAGCGCCACCACCAGACGGCTGTCGCCCCGCCAGCCCAGGCAGGACGGCGGCTGCCAGCCGGCGCGCCGGAGATCGGCATGGCTCCAGGCGGCGACTGCCGGCGGACCGTCGAGCGCGCCGAACCCAGGTACGGCGCTGCCGTCGCAGGGCGGTTGCGGCCCTGCGGCATGGGCGATCGACGGCAGAGCAAGCGCGATAAGCAGGCAGGCGAAGCGGATCAAGCCGACCCCTAGCGGAGCGACGTCGCCGCCAGTTGGCGATCGCGCCCGTCCATGGCCTTGAGGCCGACCTCCAGCGCGCCGCCGCGTATGGTGATCACGAAGCGGCTGCCGCCCGAGAAGGTCGGGCCGTTGCCGACGGCTGCAACCTCGACCACCAGATACTCCTCGCCCTGGTAGCGGATGGTACCGCCCGGTGCCGGCGCGATGCCCCGTTCGAACCCGAGCGCCGTGGAAGCCACATGCAAGTCAGCGACGGCCGGCACACCGACCGGCGGAACGAAATCCGAGCTTGCAGCTGCAGGCACTGGCGCGGCATTGGCGGGCAACAGGGAGGGTTCGGCTTGCTGCGCCACGGCAGGCTGGGCCGCCATGACGACGCCCACGACCAAACCACACACCTTGCCGCGCCAGAGCATATATACTGTTCCCTACCGGCGCCGAGACGCAGGCGCCGTGAAACAAGGAATAGCACTCAACAAATTGCACTCCAAGGGGAGTAGCCATGCAATTGTTCGCGAGCTGCAGGTAAGAGGCCGCCATGAACGTCACCCCCCTGACAAACACCACTGGCGCGGAAGTGCGCGGCATCGATCTCGGCCGGCCGATCTCGCAGACCGACAAAGCCACGCTGAACCGGGCCTTTGTCGATCACTCCGTGCTGGTGATCCGTGATCAGCATTTGACGCCCCAGCAGGTCGTCGCGGCCGTCGGTCTGTTCGGCACGATCTTCCCGCAGCACAACACCCGCTTCGCTCTGCCTGACTGCCCGCAAATCCACTATCTCTCCAACCAGGATCGCTTCCCCGACGGACGTCGCTACATCCCGGGCGAAGGCTGGCACACCGACCATTCGAACGATGCGCGGCCGCCCAAGGCGACGGTGCTTCATGCCGTCGAGCTGCCGGACAAAGGCGGAGACACGCAGTTCGCCAACATGGCGGCGGCCTACGGCGCGCTGCCCAAGGCGATGCAGGACCGCATTGGCGGGTTGCTGGCGATCCATGTCTATCAAAGCAGCCATAGCGGGCGCCGGCTGATGCCGCTCTCCGACGCCAACAAAGAGCGCATACCCAACGCGGTGCTGCACCCGATGGTGCGCACCCATCCGGAGAGCGGCCGCAAGGCGATCTACATCAATCCGATCCGCATCGAAGGCATCCTGGGTCTCGACCACAAGGAGGCGCTGCCTCTATTGGCCGAGCTGCTCGAGCACGCGACGACTGAGCGCTTCCAGTACCGCCATCAATGGAGGCCCGGCGATTTCGTGATGTGGGACAACCGCTGCCTCTTGCACAAGGCCAACGGCGACTACGACATGGACCAGACGCGTTACCTCTACCGCGTCATGCTGCAGGGCGACGTTCCTCACTAGCGCCCGACGCTTCGGCCGAAATAAAGACGGGCGGCCCGTTGCTGAGCCGCCCGCTTTGAACCTGGCAACGACCGTTGCCGCCTAGGTCATGGCGTTGGCGGCGTTGCTCAGGACGTTCGAGACCTTGCTACCCACCGTGCCCATCGCGGCGATAGCGGCGACAGAGATGAGGGCGACGATCAGCGTGTACTCGACTGCCGTCGCGCCATCGTTGTCGCTTATCAGTTTGTGGAAGATGGACAGCATTGCGGTATCTAGCGACGAAAGACTTTCTGCAAACCACCGAAGCTTGCGACGGCCGATGCTCTGGGAATGACGGCCGCTTGGGCGCCGGGGCGGGACGTAATTGCCCCCTACTTCAACCACTCACTCAGCTAATGGACCTAAGCTACTGAGCTGCGTTGAAAACGGTACGTTACATTTGTATCAAGCGTGACTCACAATCGATGTCATTCCCGGCGAAAGCTCGGGACATGACCGTACGGGCAATTCGTGCGACAAGCGGCCGGAATCGTCCAAGGCTTAGGTAGCAATGTCCGTTCAATATTTCGCCAAGGTCAAATCGCCCGAGGATCACGCCGCGTTCCAGCGCATCGTGAAGCACTATCCGAGCTGCACCTACGAGGAGTGGCTGTTCCGGGAACAGAAAAAGATGTCCGACTGGAAAAGCCGTCGCCACGCCATCAAGCTGGTCGAGATCACGCCTGCCGAGTTCGAGGCTTATTGCAAGAAGACCGGCAAGCCCTCCGATCTCACGACGTTCCTCAAAGCCGTCACCGACAAGGCGTTCTAGCGACCGATCTGCGGCCGCGTTGGCGTCAGTTCGCTGCCTGACGCTGGCAAGCCGGGCAACCTCGCGCGTGTCCCCGTGTTGACTCCATGGTTTCAACAGGAGGCAACATGAAGAGGACTATTGCGATCACCCTGGCACTCTGTCTCGCCGGCGCCACTGCCCAGGCGCAATCGACCGGCACCGGCGCGGGCGGCAGTGTCGGCGGATCGACCGGCGTCGGCACCGGCGTCACCGGCACGACCAACACGCCGGGCGGTGCTGGAGTGAACACCGGTGTCGGTACGTCGGCCGGAGCCGGCGCGAACAGCTCGGTCGGCGGTTCTGGAACCTCGACGGGCGTGGGAGCCGGCAGCTCGACCAGCGGTGGCGCTTCGATCGGCGGCAACACCGCCAATGCGCCGTCGGTCGGCGCAGGCGCCGGTGCGGGAGCAGGCGCAGGCGCGACCACCCGGTAGGCGATGGTTCGCATCACCCTGATGATGACGGCGGTCGTTGCGCTGTTCGGCGCGACGGCCGTCGCTCAGGGGCGAGTGGATGTGGATGGCGCGAGCCGTGGAGGAAGAAGCACGGGGCCGACATTCCCCACTCCCGGACCGGAGACCCTGATCGCCACGGCTCCAATACCGGCCGGCGGCGATGCCGAGCCAAACGGCCAGCCCGCGTCGGAAGTGCCAGGGATCAATTTGGACACATCCAGCCCGGCCGCTACGCCTTCCCCTTCACCTCGCCTGACACGATAGCCGGGAGAAGGCGATGCGCGGCCATTCCTATCCGCACTTGCGATCCTCGCGCGATCAGTCGATCGCGCGCTGGCTGATCGTCATTGCAGTAGGCCTGTTCATGCTTACCGCGGCACTTGCCTTCTAGGCCGGAGCGCTTGCCATGGTTAATACAACTGAAACCTTCACCGTCGCCACTGAGCTGCGCGCCCATCGCCGCACCTTCAACTCGTTCGCGCGCCTGGTGCTGTTTGCGATCCTGCACATTGGGCTCACTCTCGCTTGCCTTGCCCTTGCATTCCTCGCGCACGTTCCGGTCATCTCGCTGGTGATATGGATCGGCGGCACGTTGGCGATGATCGCCGCGTTCACGTTCACTGCGAACTTCGGTGCGAAATCCTGACGCGCCGAGTTGATACACACTGGCGCTTTTCTCACCGTGGCACGCATGCGAGGATGCCGCCGCGTCCATGCCAGCTCTTACCCCCACGACGATCGCCAGCCTCGCCAAGAGCGCCGGCGTCGATGTCGAGACCATCCGCTCCTATGAGAAGATGGGCTTGCTGCCCAAGCCACGCCGCCGACTCGGCCGCAGCGGCGACGCCGCATACCATCAGGAACATTTCGAGCGCCTGACTTTCATCCGGCGTGCCGTCGAACTGGGCTTTTCGCTCGAGGCGGTCAGCGAGTTGCTGGGTTTGACCGGCGGACTGCGCACCTGCGGCGACGTCTACGCTGTCGCCGAACGCCAGCTTTCCGATATCCGTCGACGCATCGCTGACCTGTCGCGTATCGAAGCGGCGTTGGCGCCGCTTGTCGCTGCCTGCCCGAGAACAGGCGCGACCCGCGACTGCCCCGTCGTCATCGCACTGTCCCGATCCAACTAGGTCATGTTCACCTTGTGGTTCGATCGCGCAAGCGAGGTCTTGCTTGCGCGCTTCACCGGAGTCTTCACGACCGAGGACTTCACCAGTTATGACGCCGCGATGATTCATTTCCTCGGCACCCAAGGCCCGAGCAGCTCAGATCGCTGGCGGACGCTGTGCGACCTCAGCGCGGTCGAGGCGATCGCCGTACCGGAAAGCCGATTGGCCGAGCAGGGCAGCCACCCGCCGATCGTGAGCCAGATGCGCGTGGTGGTGGCGCCGCCCTTCGTCGGCGACGATTTCGGCAACGGCTACCGCGAGCAGCAGCGTGCCGTGCACGGCACCGAGCCGGTCATCGTGGCGACCCTCGAGGAAGCCTATGCGCTGCTCGGCCTCGACAGCCCGCAGTTCGAGGCGGTCGAGCAATCGTGACCGGGGCCGGCTTGACGGACCGCGCAGCGCATCGCGATATGAAGACATGCGACGGCTTCTGTTAGCGGCGGCGGCCTGGGGACTGACGGCGACGATCGCCGCGGCCCAGGGCATCGCGCCCGGAGGGCCGGTCTATAACAGCACGGGCATCGGCAGCGGCTTGGGCGGCGTGGTCGGCGGCACCGGCCCCACCTATCCCAACGGAACGACGGCGCCCGCGCTGCCGCCCGCCGTTCCGCCCGGCGGCCTGTCGCCGCTCGGCCGGGCCGAGCCTGGCCCCTCATTCGCGCCGCCGCCGCCCACGGACATCGTCAGACGCTCGCCCTATACGCAGCCGCTCGATCCGTACCCATTGCCAGCCTCGCACCGCAGGATCGTCAAGGATCCGGACGCCGCCAAGGACTCGACGGACAAGGGCAAGGACGACGGCACACCCCCCGCCACGGCGCTCTGAATAGGGGTATAGTCGAGGCTCGGAGGAACCCGACATGGCACGTACTCTGTCGATCAAGCCCGTCGATGCCACTTTTGGCGCGGTGGTGACGGGGATCAAGGTGAGCGAGCTCGACGAGCCAGCCTTCCGCGAGCTCTACGCCGTGTGGCTGCAATACGCCCTTCTCATCTTTCCCGACCAGCATCTCAAGCGCGACCAGCAGATCGCCTTCGCCCGCCGCTTCGGGCCGCTGGAGTTCGAGATGGCCGCCATCTCCAACGTCAAGGCCGACGGCACGCTGCGTCTGGAGAAAGACAACGACGACATGATGAAGGTGCTGAAGGGCAACATGGGCTGGCATGCCGATTCGACCTACATGCCGGTGCAGGCCAAGGGCGCGGTGTTCAGCGCCGAGATCGTGCCTTCAGTCGGCGGGCGCACCGGTTGGGCCGACATGCGCGCGGCTTACGACTCCCTCGATGCCGCGACGCGCGCCAAGGTCGAAGGGATGTCGGCCTACCATTCGCTGCACTACAGCCAGTCCAAGCTTGGCCACAGCGCCGGCAAAGCCGATGGCGAATACAGCGGCTATGGCTTCCACGACGGTCCGGTGCCGCTGCGGCCGCTGGTCAAGACGCACCCCGAGACCGGGCGCAAGTCGCTGCTGATCGGCCGTCATGCCCACAATGTCCCGGGCATGGACAGGAACGAGTCGCGGCAATTCCTCGAAGGCCTGGTCGAATTCGCCTGCCGGCCGCCGCGCATCTATCACCATGACTGGACGCCGGGCGACGCGGTGATCTGGGACAATCGCTGCCTGCTCCACCAGGCCACGCCGTGGGACATGACTCAGCCGCGGGTGATGTGGCACAGCCGCATCGCCGGCGATCCGAAGAGCGAGGCCGCCCTCGCCGCATAAGAAAAAGCGAACGGCGGAGGAAACGTCGATGACCACGACCCGCCGCAGCTTGCTCAAGGCCACGACTGCCGCCGCCACCGGCATCGTTTTCTGCAGTTGCGGACTGCTGCAGTCGGCGCATGCCCAGCAGGCCGGGGCGCGGTCGCTGCCGATCAGCATCAACGGCAAGCGGGTCAAGACCATCGACATCCACTCGCACTGTCACTTTCGTGAAGCCGGTGCGCTGCTCGGCGCTGATGCTGCGGCAATACAGATCCCGCCGGTCAATGGGGCGGAAGAGGCCTTCATCGCGGTCGACAAACGCCTGAAGGCGATGGACGCGCAGGCGGTCGACATGGAGGTGCTGTCGATCAATCCCTTCTGGTACGGCAGGGACCGCGAGCTTGCGGGTCAGATCGTCAAGATCCAGAACGAGAAGCTGGCCGAGCTTTGTGCTTCCAAGCCCGACCGGTTTGCCGCTTTCGCCTCGCTCACCCTGCAGGCGCCTGACCTCGCCGTGACCGAGCTCGAGACGGCGGTCAAGAAACAGGGACTGAAGGGCGCGGCGATCGGCGGCCAGGTGGCCGGCCTGGAATTCGCCGATCCCAAGTTCCATCCGGTTTGGGCCAAGGCCGAGGAGCTTGGCGTGCCGCTGTTCATCCATCCGCAGGGCGTGCCCGAGATCGGCAAGCGCCTATCGGGCAATGGCTGGCTCGGCAATACCATCGGCAATCCGCTGGAGACCACGATCGCACTGTCGCATCTCATCTTCGAGGGCACGCTCGACCGCTTCCCCGGCCTGAAAGTGATCGCCGCCCACGGCGGCGGCTACCTGCCGTCCTATGCCGACCGCTCGGACCACGCCTGCATGGTCGGCCCCAAGGGCTGCAACCCCGACGTGAAGCTCCAGAAGAAGCCTTCGGAATACCTCCGCCAGCTCTATTTCGATTCGCTCGTATTCTCGCCCGAGGCGATCCGCCATCTCGTGGCCCAGGTCGGGTCGAGCCAGATCGTGCTGGGCAGCGACTATCCCTACCCGTGGCAGCTCCACCCGGTGGATCACATCTTCGCCTGCACTTCCCTCAGTGACGATGAGAAGGCCGCCGTCCTAGGCAACACCGCGGCAAGGCTCCTGAAGCTCGCGGCGTAACGCCACCTGCTGACGATTAAAACAATGCCGCGATTGTCGCGGCGCGTGCCAGGGCGCATACTCAACCATCGAGCGAGTATGAGCCATGCCGATTTACGTGACGGTGTACCATCTCGACAAGACGATCATTGGCAAGACCGAGGGTGAGGTCACGCTCACCGATATCGAGGGCTATCTCGACGACATCGTGAGGGCCAAGGCCGTCAGGTATCGAAAGATCTTCGACGCCACGAGCGGTACGTCGGTACTGTCGCCGCAGGACGTCGAAACGCTGCGCGCGACGCTCGCCGACTTCACGCAGAAGCGCCGTGACGTGGGGCCGTTCGCCGTCATCACCGGCGGCAACCGCGAAGGACGTCTGGCGAACATCTGCCAGACCGCCACCACCGCCGATCGGCCCATGCGGGTCTTTTCCGACATTCACTCGGCCCGGCGCTGGCTCAACGAGATGATGCCGGTTCCCTGACCTAGCCCGCTGCGCCCGCAGCGTGCGGCAACATCGCCAGCACGAAGAAGCCGATGATCGCCCCGCCCAACGCGTAGATCACGGTGGTGACGATCAGCCAGGTTCGGCGACGTCGCCGGCGATCGATACCAGGGCGGGAAATGGCAACCGGCCGCGCGGAGTCGAGCAGGGAACGCCGCGGTGGCGGACGGGTGGCGCGTCGCCAGCCCAGCCAACCGCCGATCACTGCGCACAGCAGTACAGTGATCGCAACGACTGGACTCACAGGAACACTCCCCGATCTTTATGAAGGCGAGCCAAGTCTAGCGCAGCTTTCACATATAGTTGGACAGAAATCCCCCGAGTGCAAAAACCAGCCACAGCACGCCGTAGCCGCCGGCGGCGCCCAACGCCGTCCACGTCCCGGTGTAGCCCAGGCGCCAGAGCTGCCGCCGCCGGCGAACGCGCCGGGCATGGCTGCGTCGGCTGACATCGGCCGGCCTCTTCCAGTTGGGCCCACCGCCGGTCTGCAAGCGCACGCTTGCCGCCTTCCATCCCCACAAGGCGCCTAAGCAGGCGAACAAGGCCATCGTCGACAGGGTAACCATCCCGACGGAATATGCTCTAGCATCCCACCGAATAGAACCACGGAGGAACGCCATGCGCGTCCGTCGATTGTTGGTCGGATTGGCTATTGCCGGTGCGCTCGCTGGCCCCGCCGCGGCGCAAACCGCCGACCGTCTCTACGTCATGGATTGCGGCCACAACGCCGCCAAGGACCAGGCGCGCTGGTCGCCCGGCGTCAATGTCGGCAAGCCCATCGAGCTTTCCGATGTGTGCTATCTGATCAAGCACGGCGCGCAGTGGCTGCTCTGGGATACCGGCTACCCCGACGCCGTCGCCGACAGGCCGGTCGATGCTCCGACCGGTCACGCGACGCGCGCCAAAAAGCTCGCGGCACAGCTCGCGGAGCTGAACGTGAAGCCCACCGACGTGACCTTCGTAGCCGTGTCGCACACCCATGGTGATCATGTCGGCAATGTCGACATGTTCCCGACCTCGACGCTCCTGATTCAGAAGCCCGAGGTCGACTGGGCGTTCGCCGAGGGCAAGCAGCCGCCGTTCAAGAAGGACCGGCCGATGAAGCTCCTCAATGGCGACCTCGACGTGTTCGGCGACGACAGCGTGACCATCCTGTCGACGCCCGGCCATACGCCGGGCCATCAGTCGCTGCTGGTGCGCCTGCCCAAGACCGGATGGGTCGTGCTCACGGGCGATCTCGCCCACTTCAAGGACAACTGGGACAACGACCGCGTGCCCTCGATGAACACCAGCGCCGACCAGACGCACGCCTCGCATGCCAAGGTGGTCAAGGTGCTGGCCGACAAGAAGGCGCAGCTCTGGATCAACCACGATCTGGCGACCTTCAACGGCCAGAAGCACTCGCCGCAGTTCTACGACTGAGCCGCTCGCCGGGATGCAAGACGATGAACTCTGCACGTTGAGCTCGGCCAACGAGCTCGACGCGCTGGCAGACGAGTGGAACGAGCTTGCCGCACGCTGCCCAGGATATTTCTTTTCCCAGACCTACCGTTGGGCCGTGGCGGCGTGGCGCCATGTCGGTGACCCGCGCGGGCGGACGCTGCATTGCCTGACGTTGCGCGCGCAGGGCCGGCCGGTTGCGGTCTGGCCGCTGGTCGTCGAGCGCCGCGGGACGCTCAGCGTCGTGCGTCCGCTCGGGCCGGAAGCCAGTGAATACTGCGCGCCCCTGATCGAGCCGGACTCAAACCAGGCCGCGCGCACCCGGCGTCTGTGGCAGGAGGCCGCCCGGCTCGGCGAGCTGGCGATGCTGCCCAACGTGCGAAGCGGCACGCCGCTCGCCGATCTGCTCGCAGCGGCCGGCCTGTGGCGTGCGCCTGACACCGCGTCGCCCGCCCCGTTCATCCTGCGCTCCGACTACGCCGATTGGCCGGCCTACCAGGCATCGCTCAGCGCCTCGATGCGGCGGCGGATGCGCCGCGCGCGGGCGAAGCTGCCGAAGCAAAGTGTATTCGCGCTCGAGGCGCGCGATAGCGGCATCGGGCTGATCGACTGGATGCTCGCCGGCAAGCAACGCTGGCTCGCCGGCCGGGGCGCGCACAGCGACTGGATCGGCCGTCCGGACTATCGCGACTTCCTGGCGGCGCTGGCGACCCAGCCACATGACCCGGCGGGTGCGCTCCTGTTTGCGCTCAGGATCGACGGCAAGCTGATCGCCGCCAAGCTCGCCACCCTCGATCCCCGGCGGCTCGAGATCCAGATGGACGTCTACGACCCGGCGTGGAGCGCCAGCGCGCCGGGACGGCTGCTGACCGAATATTGCCTGCAATGGGCGTTCGAACACGGCCTCGACTTCGACTTCCGCATCGGCGAGGAGACCTACAAGCTCGACTGGGCGCCGCATAGCTGCGATGTGGTCACCTGGTACGTCGCCACCGGATGGCGCGGCTTGCCTGTCGTGGCGAGACGCCGGGCCGTGCTATGGTCCTGGCAACTCAAGTCACTATTGCGGCGCCTACTGAGGCGCGGGAGAGCACCATGAACACACACCAGGTCCGGCTGACCAGCCTCGCCCATGGCGGCGGCTGCGGTTGCAAGCTCGCCCCGTCGGTGCTGCAGCAGCTGCTCGCCGATCAACCCGCGGTGGCGCCCTATCGCCAGCTGCTGGTCGGCACCGAGACCGCCGACGATGCCGCAGTCTGGCAGGTCGACGACAACACCTGCATCATCGCCACCACCGATTTCTTCATGCCGATGGTCGACGATCCGTTCGACTTCGGCCGCATCGCCGCGACCAACGCCATCTCCGATGTCTATGCGATGGGCGGCAAGCCGATCATGGCGCTCGCCATCCTCGGCATGCCGGTCGACAAGATTCCCGTCGAGATGGTGCGCGAGATCCTGAAGGGCGGCGCTTCGGTCTGCGCTACCGCCGGCATCCCGATCGCCGGCGGCCATTCGATCGACTGCCCCGAGCCGGTCTATGGTCTCGCCGTAATCGGCATCTGCCGGCCTGAGGAAGTGCGGCGCAATTCAGATGCCAAAGCGGGCGACGCGCTGATCCTGACCAAGCCGGTCGGCGTCGGCATCTACTCGGCCGCCATCAAGAAGAACGCCCTGCTGCCTGAAGCCTATCAGGAGATGATCGACACTACGACGACCCTCAACAAGGTCGGCACCGAGCTTGCCAAGGATAAGGACGTGCACGCCATTACCGACGTCACGGGCTTTGGCGTGCTGGGCCATGCGCTCGAGATGGCACGCGGCTCCAAGCTCACCGTGCGCATCAAGGCCGCCGACGTGCCGCTGCTCAAGCACGCCGCCCAGCTCACCCAGCAAGGCCATGTCACCGGCGCCTCGCATCGCAACTGGGCGAGCTACGGCCACGACGTGGTGCTGCCGCCGGGTCTGCCGGAATGGCAGCGCCATCTGCTCGCCGACCCGCAGACCTCGGGTGGCCTGCTGGTGGCTTGCGCCGCCGAGCGCGCTACGGAAGTCCTGCAGTCGATCAATGCCGCCGGCTACAAGAGCGCACGGGTGATCGGCGAGGCCGTGCCCGGGGCTCCGAAGATCGAAGTCGTCGCCTGACCGAAAGAAAGTTACAACACTTTCCCACGGATTTCCCACGCGCTGGGAAACATCCGATGCCGATGGCACAAGGCTTTTGAGCCGTTTTTCCCAAATCCGGCCCCACCCCCCTCGATCTATGACTTGACGTCAGTCGACCAGAATTCGCTGGACGACTTGCCGGAGTTTCTCAAAACCCGCCGCGGGCCCGAGCCGCACCATCCAGTCGTGCCAGGCGGCCGCCGGCTTCTCGAACGCGGCGATGCCCGGGCCGGGCTGCGGCTGGCGCGTCCACTCGACCAGGCTGCGCGAGTTGAAGATCAGCAGCATGGCGACCGCGATGACGGCGATGACCGCGAAGTCGCGGGCTCGCGTGGGCCTCATCCCGGCTTCGAGATCTTCCTTGCCCAGGGGTTGCTGACGGTCCGCCATGGTCAGAACTGGAAGTAGATGAAGGGCGCGGTGCTGTCGCCGCCGACCAGCTCGATCAACAGCAAAACCACGCCGCTCAGCACGCCGACGCCCCACACCGGCAGGCGCTGATAGACATGGTCGAGGCGCATCAGCAGGTCGCGAGGCGTGAACTGCACGGCCATGCCGATGGCCAGCAGGACCAGCATGAACGGCGTCACGAGCTGGACCGGCTGTGACCAGTCGGCGAGGCCCGCGATCACCTCG
>Ga0306921_10001600_pt1 | contig 22087 bp, 13 predicted proteins | sample sta12Cox44000080_FD_203760 | JGI IMG/M metagenome (GOLD analysis project Ga0306921, IMG submission 203760) | Lab enrichment of tropical soil microbial communities from Luquillo Experimental Forest, Puerto Rico - statoxic.12C.oxic.44.000.080 (v2)... | ecosystem: Environmental > Terrestrial >...
ACCGATCATGTCCTGAAGCACCTGGATGAATTCGACATCCAGTCCAGGTTCCTGCTGTTTGATCTCAGCCCGCAGGTCGGAGATGACATCGTCGACGCTGCGGCTTCGCTTGCTCTTCAGCTTGACGGCAATATCGCCGGTGTTCGCTTCGGTGACCGCCGCCAGACCGAGCTGGAGCCCTGTACGCCGCGAGTATCCTTGCACTTCAGGTATCTCGCGAACCATTTGTTCGACGTGGTTGATGACGCGGTTGGTCTCTTGCAGCGAGCTTCCTGCTGGCATGATGTAGTCGATAACGAAGCCGCCTTCGTCCATCGCGGGCAGCAAGTCAGTGCCTAGTGCTTTGTAGCAAAAGTACGACGCAACAATCAGGACGGCTGCGAATCCTGCAATCCACAACGGGTGCTCCAAGGCGAAGCGCAGCCACCGTTCGTAGAAGTCCACAATCTTGCGAAAACGTCCGGTAATCGAAGCGTCCTCGGCGGCCAGCAATCGATCGGCCTCGCTTAAGTTGTCATCCGTTGCAGTCTCGTGATTCTCCCGCTCGCGAATGAAATACTGGCTTAGGGTAGGCGTCCAGCTTAGTGCCAGTGCTAACGACGTGAGGAGTGAGGCACCGACGGTTACAGCCAGCGCACGGAAAAAGACCCCGGTCACGCCAGTGGTGGCGATCAGCGGCACAAACACCACGATGGGCGTGATGGTGGAGTAAACCAACGGTGTTGTGATCTCGCGCAGAGCACTGCTGATTGCTTCTAGCCGGCCCTGTCCGGCATCGCGATGTAACGCCACGTTCTCGACCACAACGATTGCGTCATCGATTACCAGCCCGACTGCGGCAGCCAATCCGCCCAGGGTCATGAGATTGAAGCTCTGGTTGAGCAGCTTAAGGATGATGAAGGTGACGAAGACGGTAACTGGAATGACCAGCACGGCCACAATCGAAGTTCCCCAGTCATGCAGAAATACCACCATCACCAGCGATGCCAGAATGATTCCGATCAGGATGGCGTCGCGAACGCTCTTAATCGACTCAATAACAATCTCCGATTGATCGTAGAAAGGCGCCAGCTTGATTCCGGGTGGCAGTGACTTCTGTATCCGTGCTATTTCGTCGTGCACCTCGTTAGCTACATCGACCGTGTTACTGTCCGGCTGCCGACTGATGTTCAGCAAGATCGCCGGTTTACCGTTGGCCGTCACAATCGTATACACTGGCTTGACCCCGGGGCCCACCGCTGCGACATCTCCAACCCGAACGGGCACGCCCGTCGGCGTAGTTTTAATGACGATCTGCCCCAGTTGGCCCGGAGTAACCACTTGACCATTTACCAAGCCCAGGTAGAGTTGGTGGTTCTGTTCGAGCAGACCGGGTGAATCGATGAGGTTCGTACGGCGGACCGCGTCGAGAATGTCGGAGACAGTGACGCCAGTCGCCAGGAGTTTTGCCGGGTCGGGAGTGATCAGGAGTTCCGGCTCCTGCCCACCCTGAATCACAACGGTCGCAACGCCGTTAAGCCGGTTCAGGCGCGGTTTCAATTCGTAATTGGCCATCGTCCACAGTTGCGTCTGCGGCACGATGTCGGAGGTAAGGCTGTATCCGATGATCGGAAAGCTGGCAAACGTAAGCCGGTGGGAACTAATGATTGCCGTGGCGGGAAGCGCAGCCCGCGCCTGGGCGAGGGCCGCGTCCACCAACTGCAACGTAGTCACCATGTCTACGTGCCAATCGAAGAAGAGATCAATTTCCGCGGAGCCTCGGCTGGTAATGGAGCGCACTTGTTGCAACCCAGGGACGCTGTTAACGGCTTCTTCAATCGGGCGCGTAATGGTGACCATCATCTGGTCAGTCGGCATCACTCCGTTGTCAATGCCGATGATTACGCGAGGGAAATCCGTCGTCGGAAATACTGAAATTGGAATCGTGAGCGCCAGATACAAGCCGGCCGAGGCAAGGATGATGGTAAGAAAGATCACCGCCTTGGAGTAGCGGGTGTACCAGTACCGGTCGTCTGCCGGACCGGTAGTTCGAATACGCTCAAGCATGGTTTGCCAGTTCATGCCACGTCTATTCCTTTTCCTTCCCAGGGGTCTTCGTATCTTCGGGAGAGGTTTTGCTGTTGTCAGCACCTGATGGGGCTGCCTTCTCACCTTCAGGAGGAGCTGCTTCGGCAATCTTCACCTTGGTTTCGTTTGGTAATCCATACGCACCACTACTAATGACCCTCTCGCCTCCATTCAGGCCTTTCGTAATCTGCACCTGATCACCCTCGCGAATGCCGGCCTCAACGGTCACCTGGTGCGCTTTGTTGCCGGCGCCGACTACCATCACGCTTTCTTCCCCGTCTGGGGTTTTCAACAGGGCTGAGACAGGAACCAGTACTGTGTCATTCACTGTCTGGGCGGTGATTTGTGTCGTCACGGTTGTCCCCGGCTTGAGGGCCCCATCGGGATTGGGTGCGGTCATCCAGACTTCGACAGTGGTGCTGTTCGGATCAAGTGCCGGGCTTACCAGCGAGACTCTGCCGCTTGCCTGAGCGCCACCGGGAGCTGCCAGAGTGGCGGGATCACCAGGCTTTAGCAGGGCTGCATCTTGCTGTGGAATGTGAGCCTTGGCGATCACGGAGGATGTATCCATAACCGTCAGGATCGGCGTGCCTGGCCCTGGGGTCTCGCCGGGGTAGACTGGACGGTCTGTCACCACACCATCGATCGGACTCCTTATCTCGGAATACGACAGCTGAGCACTGGCCCCTTCATATTTTCCCTGTGCGGAAGTCAGCTGACCCTTAGCGGCTTTGAGTTCATCCTTTTTCCCCGCCGCTTCAAGCGCCGCAAGGTGCTTCTGTGCGATTTCGTAGGTGGCTTTTGCCTGGATGAGCGCAACGGCGGCTTGGTCGTAATCTTTACGGGGAAGCGCTCCCTGTTCGAACAGTACCTTCCGACTGTCGAACACCTTTTGTTGGGCATCGTACGCCTCTTTTGCCGATTTGAAGTCGTACTCCGCTTTTTGCCATTCTTCCGGCAGACCGGACGAGGTAGCCAAACCGTACGTCGCCTCCGCCTGCTCGTAAGCGCCGTGCGTATCCGTAACTGAGGCCGCCAGATCGCGGTTTTCGAGTACCGCCAACAATTGCCCGCGATGTACCTTGCTGCCGCGGTTCACATAAAACGTGCGCACTGGCGAGGTGATCTTCGGAGTCAGCGCCGCCTGGTCCTTGGGAAACAATATCGCTTCGGTCCGAATCTTTTGTTCGATTTTGCCGCGTTCCGCCTTCGCAACCTGAACGGTCACGACTGGCTCCTGTGTTTCCTCCTTTTTGGAACAGCCTACGGTCGCAGAACCAATAAGCCCCACAATGAGGGATATCGAAGCAGAACGAATGACAACCCTTGGTCCTATCATCAGAACGCTCCTGTCAGCGTCTGCAGGTTCGCAATCGCCAAGTGATAACGCGCCTCGCCGTCGTGGTAGGTGTTGCGGGCCAGCGTCAGCGTATTCTGTGCGTCCACCACTTCGAGTGCAGTCGCCTCTCCCGCCTGGTATCGCAGATTGGTGAGCCGCAGGCTGTCCGCTGCCAGTTCGGCTGAGTCGCGCAGTTTATCGAGTTGGCCACGCGAGGTCTCGGCCTCCGCGTAGAGCGAATGCATGTCGGCAAGGGCCTGTCGCTGGGCTGCACTCAGTTCGACTTGCGCCTGGTGGCGTTGCAACTCGGCCTGCTTTACTTTGCTCTGCATGGCGCCCCAGCTGAAAATCGGGATGTTCAAGGTGGCGGCTCCCGAATAGCCAAGATTGTGTAAGCCATCGCGGTCCTTTGTCGCAAACTGGTTGGCATCGATGCCGTAAAACATGTCGACGGTCAGCGAAGGCAGGTGCCCGGCCCGCGCCGCCGTAACTTCATGGTTGGCCACCGTGAGCGCTGCGAAGGCCGCATGCAGCTCAGGATTGTTGTTCTTTGCCATCTCCTCGACCTCGCTTGCAGCAGGTAAAGCCGGTAGCGCCGAGAGGTCATTCACCAGGACAAAATCCTGAAAGAAGTTCGGAAACAGCAGCACACCCAGCGACAGCCGGGCGTTCTGCTCGGCCAGTTTGGTATCTTGCAACTGACGTTGAGCGTCGTTGGCCTGTATCTGCGCCTTGATCACGTCCGAGTGTGCTACTTCTCCGCCCGCCTCCAGTTTCTGACTCAAGTCCAGAAAGTGCCGCGCCTCGTCGTTCTCTCGCGCGATGTTCACTGTTTTCTCCTGCGCCGTAAGCAATCCGTAGAAAGCCTGCACCACGGTGACCACCAGTCCGCGGGCCGCGATCTCCGCTCGCGCCTTGGCCAGAGCTTGTGCCGCCTTGGCGCGCTGATAATCGGCGACCGATCCGAATCCCAAAGCCTCGTGCGCCACGCCCTGGCTGATGTATTCATGCACCCCGTTGTTGGCGACGAAAATCCCAGTGACCCCGTTGCCCTGGGTATAGATGAAGCTGTTGGTGTAGTTAACACCCGGCAATAACGCCGCACGTGCCTGCACCCGATCTTCCCTCGCCAGTCCCAATTGCATCAGCGCCGCTTGGAACTGAGGGCTATTCGCCTTCGCACGAGTCAGCGCATCTGCCAACGTCAGAGTCACCGCCGAAGAACTCTGGTTAGTTGCGGTCTGCGTGAGCGTTGGCCCCTGCGCTACTTGAGCATGCAGTTCAGTAGCAGTGAGTAGCAGTACCCAGGCGACGGATTTTAAGATGCCGCTTGTGGACAAAATTCCTCTCCGAAGGCAAAGCACTGACAACTGACCACAACGTCGCTATTCCGATAGCACCCACACTTCGAAGGATCCTGGCACTACCTTTGGCCTCGGTTTCTGCGTCGGAGGTCCACTAAACTTGGCAGCCGGGATATACAGGTAGTGAGTGCTAGGATTTAAGGCCATCGTTTTGGAGCCAGGTTGAGTCGCTACGGTCTGGCGCACATGATATGAACCACGATCGTCTTTCGCGATCACGGTCAAAGTCCCCTCGCCATTTGATGCGAAAACGAGGTTCGTCTTCGGGTCGTATGCCACTGCGTCGCAGTCATCCCCGATCGCGACCGTCTGGCTGACCTTTCCAGAGCTGAGAGCCACAACGGCGAGCTTCTTGTTCCCGCAGGACGCTAAAGCAGTACCCGCACTCTTATCTATCGCTAACCCTGTCGGTTCTTCGCATTCACCGAGCTGCCACACTGCTTTGACCTTGCGCTGCTCCGCATCGATGACCGTGATTGTGTTTTGGTCCGCGATGTTTACGTAAATGTTGCCGTGGTCGTCGGCGACCGCAAATTCAGGCTTACCTGCGAGCGGTATGGTGGCAACGGCCGTCTGGGCGACGGCATCGACGACGGTGACGCTGTGACTGTTACCGTTAAAAACGAAGACCGATCGGGTCGGGGCGTGGTACAGAATTGCGTCGGGATTTTGGCCGGTCTCGATCTTCTTGGTGACTTTTAAGGTCTTAAGATCGAAGACGCTAGCCCGGTTTTCCTGTCCGTTACTGGTGAAGCCAATACCCAGGTCGTTGGCGATCGCCACGCCGTGCGCGCCCGGAGTGTCAGGGATCTCCCCTACTAGATCTCCGGTCTCCGTGCTCACCACCATGAAACGAGTAGCGCGAGCAATGTACAAGCGCTTGGCTTCGGGATCCACCGCCAGGTAGTCCCAGCGACCTTCGCCACCCAGCTTTAGCTTACGGTTCACTTTTACAGGCCGCGCGGACGTATCTTCGGCCCTACATGACATCGAGCCAGCAGCGACAACGGTCAGAACGATAAAAAGAAGATTCATAGTTCGCTTGCGGTGCATCGCTCAATCCACTCCAGGCCCGCTGATTCATTGGCAACTTTAGCGAGGCGTGATGACGCCGACCTTAACGAAGGATAAAAGTGTGTTCAGAATTGTGGCCGTTTCGTACGTTTGGCAACAGCGAAATATCGGTCCTTCTGGCTCCTCTGGCACACATTCGAGGCAGACGAAGGCACGCCTCCCGACCCAGCATGACCGTCTAGGCCGGACACCTAGCTTAGCTAAAGAGTTCCGAGGCTCCAATGTCCCGCGCCAGAGCAGGCTGACGTACCGGCGCAGATGCACAACTGGTCGTAGTAGGGTCGTTTCCTTGTTTCCACTACAACCGCAGAACAGCTCCATCGTCGCTGAATAGGCGGGAAACAGGGGCTGGCAAAAGTCAGCAAGCCCCTACTTGGGGGGTAGGACAAGGGGACGGGAATACAGCGTTGCTACGAAGATTCATAGCGAGTGATTCTGCCTGTCGGTTTGCACTGTGCCACTCCTCTTGGGAGGTCGCTCCCAGGGCTGGTTTGCTCCTAAAGCGACCTTAATTTCCTCGTCGTTCCGACTGGCGGAGCGAACGCCGTCACTGCTTGTTTGATTGCAATCGAAATACCAATCCTGGCCAGTGCATTGATCGGCCTTTCTGCTCCTCGGAACTGAGCCAAACGGGTCTTACTTTCGAAGGATACAGCGATCTAACAGGGGCCCGGGCCGGTTCTGAAGGCTACTGATGACAGTTTGGCACCCGCCAATCTGCCCACCAAAAGCAGCTCGCCCAACGGCACACCTGCGGGAGCTCATCTGCGAGCCGCCGGACATAACACGCTGGCCGAACTGTAGCGGCAGCTGCCAGAGCCCCCAAGGCTGGTCGTTGAGTATCGCAAGGCTGTGGTCGGCCCTGCGGCTGAGAAGAAGTCACTCCACGACTGTGAGCAGGAGCCGGAAGCGGTTCGGCGGCAGCGGCAGGCATGGTGGGGAGCAAGTAAGGCGGACTGATTCCCGGCGGCTGATGTTTCTCGATGAAAGCGGCGTGACACCAGTGCATCTTTTTAGCGTTTATTGCCTTCCCACGCAACACCTAAAGCGTGCAGGACCAGGGAGTCTTGAAGAGACAACAGTGTGGGGCGCAAGAGCACTTGGAACGCATATCGAACGGTATCGTTACTTGTGATACACCATGGTTCGTGACTGATGATGCCTTGGCAGTGTCTACACGCTGAATTCTCACCGTATTGATTTGCGTGGTGCCACACGGGCTGTTCGGGGATCGGCATGGTCTACTCTCATTGGCCCTCACGGGCTGCAAGTCGAAATATCGTCGAGGGAGAAATGATCTATCCCGGAAGAAGTTTTGCCTGTTCCGCGTCGCCTGCGAACATGATCCTGATTAGCACCGGTGTCGGAGGAACTGAAATCGGTGTATTCCCGGTGCGGTTTCTGCGGAATGGCAGCGCTTTCCCGCACTGCGGCGGTGGAACCCATACCGGGCAGCCTGCTAAGTTCCTCGGTTTGCAAAACTCAATGATCATCGCCATAAACGTATCTCACTGGTTTCGTCGTATTCATGTTTGTGGTGGTCGACCACCCGACAATCGAGCCCTTCGCGCCTACCACTGCCAGCCGCACTGACAGCGCACGGAATCAGATAAATGCAGCTTGCTTAGCAGCGCCTTACAGATCGCACATGATCTCGTCCACATGGTTTTCTCCCTCCCTTCCTGCGGGTGCTAATGAGCCTTTCTTGTCGGCAGAGACCTTAGGCCAACTCGCAACGTTCGCCTGTCTTAGTGCATTTTGGAAGCTAGTTCTGGTTGCCTACCTCATTCTCTCTAACATAGTGTGATCATCAGAAGGTGAACCTAATGGCAAACTGGATTTGTCGCGACGACGTCGACGTCTGCGTCAGAGTTCCAGCGGAACTGATGGCCGCGCCTGACTGGTTGAACAATTGAGTACTGGCTTTCAGTGGCGTGGCATAATTCACGAAGTTGAAGATGTTAAACAGATCGACTCGGAACTGGGCATTGAGCCGCTCTGTGATCTTGTTGTTCTTCATAAGAGTCACATCGACATTCCGGAGGCCGGGTCCCGTAATCGAATTGCGGCCAGCACTTCCCAGCATCGTCCCGGGCGTCGGGAAGGCAAAGCATTCCGTTTTAATGTAGTGAGACTTATTCTGTGGGTTCACAGGGTTGCCCTGGCAGTTCGGGGTGGTCAGACGGTTCGGAAAGTCGAACGGGTCGGCGCTGTTTAGGCCAAGAGCGTCCCCGCTGATTAGGGCCGAGAATGGCAGGCCCGTGGAGACCTGCACAATGCCGCCTATCTGCCAGTCGCTGATGATCCATTTCTTTGCGCCTTGATAGGTCGGTAAATTGTAGATGACATTGGCCACGAAGTTCTGAGCGATGTTGAAGTCCGATACTGCTTTCCTTCTGGGCGGCGCCCACAGCGGCAAACTGGAGATGCTGTTCGCAAACGTGTCGCCGAAGGTTGACGATGACCCGTCGTCTATCGATTTTCCCCAAGTATAAGAAACATTCCCCGACAGGCGATTTACCAGGTGCTTGGTCAGCATCACTTGCATGGCATTGTAGGTTGAACCCCCTGTGAAGTAGAGGGCACTGATCTGCCCCACGGCCGGATTCAAGCGTGTACCACTTCCCCGGGGCACGGGGAAGAAATAGTTGTTGTTGGCAACAGTCGTTGGCAGAACGGTATTGGCGTCGTCAATGCGATACGGCAGACGAACGCCGTGTGTACCAAAGTAGCCGATTTGGAAGACTGTCTGTCCCGGAAATTGGTGCTGAATATTCACGTTCCACTGCTGAACATAGCTGCGACCGGGGTTAAATTGATTGAAGCTGTAGCGAAGATTGTTGGCGTTGAGCAGCGGATAGGCGCCGGTAGGGAATGTTCCTGGCGCCAAGCCCGTGACACTGCCTTGTTGAAAATATGGAGCTGCAAAGATACTCAGGCCTTCAAACAGATAATTTAGTGGTAGAGCATCGTAGATGCCGTATGCACCGCGGATAACAGTCTGGCCGTCCTTGTAGGGATCCCACGAAAACCCGACCCGAGGCGCGAAGTTCTTATATGTCGAATTCATGAAATAAGGCGCACCGAGGGTCGGCTGGGGCGCCGTGAGGACTCGTAGGTTCGAGATTTGGTTCCCAACCACAAACGGCACGGATGCAGGCTCGTAACGTAATCCGAGATTCAGTGTCAGGTTCGGGCGGAATTTAAAGTCGTCTTGAATGTAAACGCCGTATACGGATTGGCGCAGGTCTTTTGGCGAAATGGCGGAGGAGATGGGTGCATTGAACGCGAGGGGCTTATTGGTAAGAAAGTTCGCCAACGAACTGAAAGTGTATTGACCATTGGGGTTCGCGGTTCCTAATTGATTGTTCTGTAACCTCTCAAATGCGAAGCCCATCTGTATCGAGTGCCTGCCTTTCGACCAGGAAAGGTCGTCGTAGACCTGATAAGAGTTGAAGTGAAAATCAAATTCGCCGACCGCTCCCGCTCCACCTTGAAAGTTTGCGATGCCTCCGACATTGATCAGTCCCACAGGAAGTCCAGGCACAAAACCGAGGCTCCTATCACCCGCCAGAGGGTTGATCAAACTCACTGTTGTGGGAGCAATTGAGACCACCCGACTGAACCCAAACCGGGCGGTGTTGAGCAGCGTCTGACTGAACACATGGGTTGCACTCAAGCCAATCATCTGCCTGCGATCATAGTTGCCGGTGACCTTAACATTCAGTGGGTCTGGAGCTTCCAAGCTCCCATTGTCATAGAAATACGTCGCACTCAGGGTATCCCTGCTACTGATGGTGTAGTCGCCACGCACGGTGAAGTAGTTTTCATGGGCTGTAATGGGGTCATTGAATAGAAAAATGCCTGTGTCACCGGTCACCGTACTGTTCGGCAAAGGATAGAAGGGCAGGTAGGGCTCCACCAAAGGACTGACCCTTACGGGGCCTGTCACTAGATTCCCCTGCCTTGCTGCAGCTGACGGCACCACACTGCTCACGTTGGCTCCCTGGTACTGATAGAGGCCTTCGTAATTGCCGAATAAAAAGAAGCGGTCTTTGATGATCGGTCCTCCGAGCGCCCCGCCGAACTGGTTCCTGCGGAACTCGGCGATCCGATTGGGGCTATCAAACTCATTGCGAGCATCGAGTGCACTGTTCCTCAGGAACCAATAGGCGGTGCCGTGCAACTGGTTGCTTCCCGACCGCGTGACCGCATTCACGACGCCGCCCGAGGTCTTGCCGGTGTCGGCTGGAGGGTTGCTGGTGATTACGGAGAATTCCTGAATGGCATCGACTCCCAGGTTCGTACCCGTGACCCCCCCGGGTCCCCCGTTGGAGTAGTCGTTGATGCTAATGCCATCAACCCGATAGTTATTGCTCTGAGGCCTGGCTCCTCCTACAGTCAGCTGATTGCCCACCCCGCGATTCGCTCGCTGATTGCTAACAGATACGGCCGGCTGAGTTCTGACTGGAGCAACTCCCGGTTGCAATACAGCCAACTGGCCCCAGTCACGTCCATTGAGCGGCAGGTCTCCTATCGTCTTTTGGGTCACTACAGGCGCCACCGTTGAGGAGACCGTATCAACAATCGGCGCTGCACTCGACACGTCAATCGTTTCGGATGCTGATCCAAGATTGAGCTCGAAGTTAACGGCTTGCTGCGCGTTGACCACGAGTACCACGTGCTCGGCCACCTGCTTGGAAAATCCCGTGCCTTCGGCCGATACTGAGTAGTCTCCGGGAGGAAGATCAGGAAAGTCGTACAGGCCGGCACCGTTAGTAACGCCCTTGCGCGAAAAGCCGGTTGCCGGGTTCGCGACCGTCACCGCGGCGTTGGGGACTACAGCGCCGGACTTATCGGAAACGAGACCCTGGATTGAGCCCGTCGCCAGCTGCCCCACGGCTGCGACACTTCCAAAGCATATCGCGGCAATCAGAACTGCCAGGCGGCTTGCACTGTTGCGTTGAACTGTGAACATGCTGACTCTCCTCTTAGATTTTCAGTGCGGGATGACCTGGCAGTCAGTAAGTGACAAAAGATCCTTGACCTTCAGCGCCGTACGGCCGCCGCAATCTTTTGAAATCCTGGGTGATGAAGTACTGCCCAATCTGCTAGCATTACGATCTCGTCAAATGAAGCAGCTGTGAAGCGAACATTAAAAAAGTTTCTCAATTCTCGACTGTCTCCTCTTGCGCAATCCCGGTTACAACCCTCTTCTCTGTTTACGGGACGACCTGCCTTGCCGCGCTGAGAGCCCCGACGACGTGTGGAATTGAGCTCAGCAGAAAAGACAGCGGTCAGCGTTCAGAACGGTAAGAATGGATGCTGCGCAGCGGATCGGCAGCCGTTTGGGTCAGGTGTGACGGAGCGTGGAAATAAGTGCAATTGAAAGGCCAGATTCTCCTTCCGCCCGATGCTTTTCGCTCGGGCCTATCGAAAAGGACGCAAGTCTATGTTGTAAGAATGCTTCTTCATGTTCGATTCACGTTCGGTTCATGTGTCCGATTTCAAGTTACTTCTGAGCCCGGCTGCTCGCCGGAAAATATCTCACGCGGAAGGATGTAACCACCACAATGAAATGCTCAATTGCGTTCCCGACCATAATACTGATAATCGGACTGGGCGTCGGAGTCTCGGTCGCGCAGACGAAGTCGCCAACCAACCCTGCGATTTTTGCGCAGAAGCTTGTCGATGAAGCCATAACCAAGCATCCCGAGGTGGTCATTATCGCAATGCACGTGACGCCGCCTGGAAAACCCGACAACGTGATCATTGCCTCGAACATTGGCCGATATGGCAAGAAGGCTGACGAAGACGACATGCGTGTGATCAACACCGGTAAGAGCAACCTCGAGATCAACAAAGGCGGCAATCACTTCGAAGTGGAACTCGTGCTACAGGACCAGTCCGGCAAGACAATTGGTGCCGCGGGAATTGTCTTCAACTACAAGCCGGGCGACGACAAGAACCAAATGGAGAGAACCGCCGAGCAAATTCGGGACGAGTGGAAAGTGCAGACTCCAAGCAAAGAGAGCCTGTTCGAGCCGGTAAAGTGAGCGCTCCCCGGCATTGTGCTAATCCTGAGGACCAGCGTGTGGGCCCTAGGACTGTTTGACAGTGACCGATTTCTGCCATGGTCACGGTGCGATTCTTTAGCTACTTACTGGCGCGCACAGATAGAATCTGGGCCAGCCATGGGTAGCGTCTCGCTGCTTAGCGCGTCCGGTGGCAGGGACTCTGCTAGCGGCAGTGTCACCTGAACGATAGTTCCAACGCCCTCGGTACTTTCGATCGAAACCTCGCCACTGTGTGCGCGGCACACTGCTTGGACGAGTGCCAGACCGAGTCCAACTCCGGGGCAGCTGCGAGATCGCGCCTTTTCTGCCCGATAGAACCGTTCGAATACGTGAGGAAGAGCTTCGGACGGAATCCCCACGCCATCGTCACGGACAGTTAGCACCGCACACTTGCCTAGCGTTCCGACCGATAATACAACATGTCCGCTCATGGTCGTGTATTTGATTGCATTGTCGATTAGATTCACCAAGACCTGCTTGATGCGAGTTTCATCACCAAGTGCCAGGACGGGATCGGTTGAATCGCAGGTCAGTGAAATCTGCTTTTCGCTTGCGAGAAGCTGCATCTGTTCGGTCGTAGTCCTCGCAAGCGCATCCAGATCAAATGGGTTGCACTCGATGCCGGCGCCGCCCGACTCCAGACGGGAAATAGCAAGGAGACTCTCCACAATCCTAGCGAGGCGCTCGATCTCCTCCAGAGCGCTGCCCACCGAGTCAACCACTTCGGGCTTTAGATCACGCAACTGAATCACATGCTCCAACTCGCCTCGAAGAATCGTGAGCGGTGTTCGCAGTTCGTGCGAAACATCGGCCGAGAACCGCCGATTGTGATCGAGAGCATCTTCAAGACGAGTGATCATCCGATTCAACGAAAGTGAAAGCCTTTCGAGTTCGTCACCCGTTGGAATCACGGGAAGCCGCTCCCCTAAGTCCCCGATCCCAATGCGTTCAGCCTTTTGAGTTAGAGAGACCACCGGCTTCAGGGTCTGGGTCATCATCAGGTATCCGCCGATCCCGGCAGCGAACAGGACCAGAGGTGTCAGGATAACCAGCAAAATAAGCAAGTCGCGCAATAGTTGTTCGATCGGAGCATGGGAAATACCAGTCTCGATTAAGTATCGCGCCCCTGACGATGATTTGTAGGGAAGGGCATAAACGACATACTTTGCAATATGACCTTCGTGCTCGACCCGGAATCCCGGAGCTTGCAAATGAACGGCAGGAGGCATGACGAGCACTTGTGAGGCATCGCTCGCGTCCATTGGTGGGTACAGAACTCGATAACCACCCGTGGAATCGAGACGAGAGACTCGAACGACCTGCGCGTTCACTGCCTGTGGATAGGACTCAGAGATTTCTTGAGTGAGCCAAGCGCTGCCTTTCCTCTCGTACTCGTTCACGAACGTGTCTGCTACGCTTTTTGCCTCGCTGGCAAGGGAACGTTCCATCGAAGTTTCCAAGTACCGCTGAACTCCGAAGTATATGCATGCCCCGAACACCAGAAGAGAGACAGTCAGAAGGCCCACATACCAAGAGGTGACGCGTGCGCGCAGGGAGGTCATTCTCACGATTCGCTCTCGCTGCGGATCATGTATCCGGTGCCCCGTACGGTACGAATCATCTTGTATTCGTGGGCGTCATCCACCTTTCCGCGCAGATGACGAACATATACATCCACGATGTTCGTGAAACCGTCAAAGCTTTGGTCCCACACATGTTCGATGATCATGTTGCGCGACAGCACCCGCCCAGGGTTCTGCATCAGATATTCGAGCAGTTGATACTCTTTCGTGGTGAGTTCGATGCGGTGACCTTTTCGCTTGACCTGCTGCGTAAGACGATCGAGCTCCAAATCTCCAACTAGCAAGGTGCTGGATCGGTTTACAGGACCGCGACGCAAGAGAGCCTTGGTTCGAACCAACAATTCCGCAAATGCGAAGGGCTTCGTGAGATAGTCATCAGCGCCCATCTCGAAAAGTCGCACTTTTTCGTCGACGGCGTCACGGGCGGTGAGCACCAGCACCGGCACGCAGGTGTTCTTCCTTCGGATTCGCCTCAGTATGTCTCCACCCTCGAGGCCAGGCAGCATCAAGTCAAGAATGATAAGGTCATAAGGGTAAGCTTCAGCCAACTCCCATCCTTCACGGCCATCTGCTGATACATCCACCGCGTAGCGTTCTGCTACCAAACCACGTTCGACAAATCCCGCGACCTTGGGCTCATCTTCAACCAGCAAAATCCGCATAAGTCCCCCGACGTTCCCAGCGGCGAAGAGGATATCTCAAGACAGCATCTAGGCGCAGTGCCTCTGGATCCAATAGTCGATTTCGTAGCATAAATCCGCAGCGAAATGAATGCAATTTAATTCTCGATTCAGAGCTTCGTCATGCACCAAGGTCAAACTTCCAACAAGTCAAGCCTGTGAACCCGGCGACGAGGGGCCCTCGAGCCCAACCAGTACAGGGAGATTTCACAATGTTTGCATGCAGAAGTTTACTCGTTCTCATTTTTGCCTCAATCATCTGTGGTTTTTCGGCCCCACAGCTTGGAGGTCAGAACATCGCGCCCCTTGTCTTGAAAGGCAACGTAAACCTTCCAGGCTACACCGGCGACTTCGACCATTTTGCGATTGATCAAGCTCGCGGCCGCCTCCTGCTTGCAGCGGAAGATCACGGTACGGTCGAGGTGTTCGACCTGACTACCGGCAAGCATTTGCGAACCATTAAAGGCTTCGAGACGCCGCACAGCATACTGATACGACCGCGAGCAGCCACCATCCTGGTTACGGACAGCGGAAAGGGGATGTCGAAGCTTCTGGACGCATCAACATATGAGCTGAAAGGCGTTGTCACCCTGGTCCCAGGAGCAGATTCCATCGGTTACGATCCGAAAGAAAATGTCGTGTACATTGTCACGGGCGGTAAAGATGTGGACATGGCGACGTCTGAACTCGCCGCCGTTGATCCCGACACTGGCAAGAAAAAGAGAGCCATAACCCTGCAGGACAACCACGTGGAAGGGATGGCCCTGGAAACCAACGGAAATCGGCTGTTCATCAATCTCACGCAGACGAACAAAGTTGCGGTCATCGACCGCACAACGATGAAAGTGCTTGCCCTCTGGCCGGTTCCCGTTGCCGAGCAGAATGCGATGGCGGCTCTGGATGAACCTCATCATCGCTTGTACGTGGGTTGTCGCAAACCCGGAGTGGTGGCTGTCATGAATTCCGATACAGGCGCCATAACAAACAGCGTGCCTTCTCCTTTGCGCTCCGACCAAATTCTTTTCGATGACGCCGCCAACCGACTCTATTCGCCAGGCGGAGAAGGCTTCATCGCAGTTTATGACACCGCGGACCCGGATCATTTGAAGACAATTACCAAGGTGTCCAGTGCACCTGGAGCCAAGACTGGGATTTTGGTGCCTGAAATGAAGGAGCTCATACTCGCTGTTTCTCCCGGCGAAACCAAAGCGATGGCTAAGGTGCTGACTTTCGAGATCCACTGATCCCGATCAAGCGGGTTGTGGTATGAGCAGGTCGGTAGTCACTCGAGCTAGGAAGGGAGAAGCCAGGATTTGGTTCAACATGGATAAGTCCGAGCCCGACCGTGCGTAGCTGCAATGGGCCCAGGAAACTCGAGCGCGGAGAAACGATTTTGTCTGACACTGCAATATTAGTCGACCAAGACGAGCAATCCCTGCTCAGCCGCTGTACGGCGTTTTTCGTCTACATGTTTGAGCGGCTTATACCCGACCCGTATGTTTTTGCCGTCATCCTCACGTTTGTCGGGGCTCTATTGGCTTTCTTGCTGGCACCCAACGCTTCTCCGAAAAACATATTGTCGGCATGGTACGGAGGCGTCTTCGGGATTTTAACTTTCGCTTTTCAAATGGTGCTGATGCTGGTAACGGGATATTCGCTGGCCAGCGCTCCTGTGGTTGCGGCGGCACTTGCCAAGGTAGCGTCGATTCCAAAAAACGCTAAGTCGGCGATATCGCTGACGGTCTTGATTGCTATGGTGGCTTGCTGGCTAAATTGGGGACTCGGCCTAGTGGTCTCGGCACTCTTGGCTCGCGAGATAGCAAAACGCGTGCGGATTGATTTTGGTTGGCTGGTCGCTGCAGCCTATAGCGGGTTTGTCATCTCGACGGAAGGACTGTCGGGCTCCATCGCACTGTCGCAAGCCACGCACGGTTCGGTCTTGAATATTGTTGAAAAAGTTACCGGTCAGATGACACCGCTATCACAGACGGTATTCACCCGCTTCAACCTGATTCCGATTCTGGTCCTGTTCCTCGTGCTGCCGGTTGTTTTCCGGTACCTGGGTCCTTCGGCCGCTAACGCGCAGGTGGCGGACCCGGAGCGGCTCCGAGCCGAGGATCAGTTGCAGCGACCAAAGGAAAAGACTGACAGCATCGGCTCAAAACTCGATCACGCCTGGATTCTGAACGTGCTGCTAGTCGTCTTTGGTGGTGCCGCGTTGGCTGTCGAGTGGTTACGAACTGGCTTTTCCCTTGACCTGAACTCTGTAATCATGACCCTACTGCTCGCCGGCCTGTTGTTGCACTGGACTCCGGTGGCGTATGTGTCCGCGGTCCAGCGCGCAGCTCGCGTCACTGGCTCCCTCATCCTGCAGTATCCGTTGTACGGCGGATTGATGGGCATCATGACTGGAACCGGCTTGGCCGGAGTGCTGGCGAAGGCGTTTCTGCGTTTTTCAACCGCGCACACGTTGCCATTTTACACATACCTTACGTCTCTCATCATCACTCTGTTTGTTCCAAGCGGAGGAGGGCACTGGGCCGTGCAAGGGCCATTTGCAATTCCTGCCGCGCGCGATCTCCATGCGTCTCTAGCTGCCACCACGATGTCCGTTGCGATGGGAGAGTCGGTGGCCAACATGCTACAGCCGTTCTGGGCACTACCGATTCTGGCGATCGCCGGCATTCCGATGCGTCGGGTGATGGGCTTCATGGTGATCACTTTTGTAATTTCGTTCATTGTGTTTGGAGCCTCTCTGCTTTTTCTCATACCCCGAGGCTAGACAGGACCGATGCGGGAGTTAATAAGCAGTAGGATTCTTGTCCTAGCCCAACGCACCGCAAATGGCACGTGCTCGGAATAGAAGGATGACATGCAGATCACGGGAATGCTCTACGGCTCGCAACTGTTGAAGTTTGCCGGCTATCCCGCCTCTGAGATATTGGGACCGGACGCGAGTGAAGACGAGATCAAGGCACTCATCAGTCGTTACGGGTCGGTGTTCATCAAGCCAGTGTTTAAAGGCGGCGTGGGTAAGAAGGGCAAGGCGGGATTGGTCGGCCGAGCTACCGACCTGTCTACCGCGCTGAGAGAGAAAGAACGCCTCTATTTCGTCGAACATCGCGTTGGCAATACTGTGGCGAAGGCCAACGGCGTGACTTTCGAGGGAGCCGTACCGGCTGAACAGGAGGTCTATTTCTCCATCACCGACAGCACTCGTTTTCGCGCCCCAGCCATGACCCTGACTCACCGCGGGGGAGTGGACATCGAAGAGTTGGACAAAGACCTCATCGCACAGGTTCCTTTCGATCCGCTGACCGGGCTGAACGCTTTCGTGGTCGCCAACGCCTTGTCTGACCTGAACGCGCCGAAGAACATCATTTCTCCCCTGGTGCAGCAACTGCCCAAACTGTGGGAGCTGTATCACAACTTCGGCATGACCACGCTGGAACTCAATCCAATCCGTATGCGTCCAGACGTCCGGGGCCGGCTGACTCCAGTTGCTTGCGATTTCAAGTGTGCTTTCGACCGAGACGATCCACGCTGGGAGCGTCTGAATCTGCCGACTCACCTTTTCACCATGGACTATTCCGACTTCGAGCAGGAGATCAACCAGCTTCGCACCTACCAGGGACAGAGCGACGTGTACGTGATCAACGCCACCGGCACCATCCTGGCCCCAACGTTCGGCGGCGGCGCCAATTCGCTGGTAAGTGAAATGCTTGGCGACGATGCAATTATCTCCTCCGATTTCGGTGGAAATCCTCCCTACCAGAAAATGCGGGAGCTTGCCGAGATCTGCTTCAAGCATTGGATCAAGCAGTCCAATGTGCTCTTCGTGATCGGCGGCAAGTCAAACAACACCGACATCTACGAAACTTTCCGCGCCATTGCCGATGGATTACGAGCGCACTTCGCCAAGTACGGGCCCACCCCGCTCTTCGTGGTTGTGGGCCGAGGCGGACCTAATCTCGTGCGCGGGATGGGAGCCATGCGCGACACGTTAGAGGCCTTGGGTTTGCCCTATCGCATGTTCGGCTTCGATTCTGATATTAGCGAGGTCATCCGTTACGCAAAGTCAGCGGATGGCTGGATGAAATCCGGTGGACGCCAGCAGCTCGCTGGCAAGCTAACCAGATTCTCGGGCGGGAAGATGGCTCCCGCATGAGTCGTCAAGCACAGACGCTCGATCGGAAAGGGGAACGCTTCGCTCGGCATTCCAATTCGGCTGTTCATTCCGTCGGAACTCCGCCATGTTTAAGAAGGGACTAGGAGACTTCAGATATTACGTAGGTATCGGATCGTTGGCGCACATTGCCAACCGCAGTGATCGTGTCTGCGTGCTCAATGTTCTAGGCGGGGAGTCCAGCGATGTGACGCCGGTCGGGCACGCATGGTCCGGCGGCAACGTGGTTTTCGGTACGTCTCCTGGCCGGGGCGGACTGGTTCTACAGACCACAATCGGCGATATCCCCGTTTACAACAGCGTCCGCGAAGGGCTGGATGCCGGGCATCGCTTCAATTGCGGCGTCGTCTATCTTCCGCCTGCCGGGGCTCGTGACGGCGTTGCCGAACTGATCCGAGTGAACCCCGAACTGACGAAGATCTTCATTGTCACCGAGAAGCTGGCGGTACATGACTCCAGGGAAATCCGCGCCATGGGGCAGCAGCATGGTATCGACATCTTCGGTGGCAACAGTCTCGGTGTGGCTGACTCATGGAACCAGGTGCGAATCGGCGGGGCGCTAGGCGGCGACAGCCCTGGAGAGGCCCTGAGAAAGGGCTCGATTGCTATCTTCTCCAACTCCGGTAACTTCACCACCACAATCGCCACTTATCTCATAATGGCCGGCTGGGGTACGACGACCTTGGTCTCCAGTGGCAAGGACGTTTACATACAGTACGCCGCGCCCGAGTTCGCATTCGCTCTCGCGAACGATGCACGAAGCAAGGGCGCCGTGCTGTACGTCGAACCTGGCGGGTACTATGAAGTGGACGCTGATTTCACCAAGCCCGTCGTGGCCTGCGTGGTAGGCCGGTGGAAAAGTCGCCTCACTCGCGCCGTCGGCCATGCTGGCGCACTGGCAGGAGGCGACGACCATGCCGCGGCCAAAGAGTGCTGGTTTATGGCAAAGTTCGGCGTCACAGACGTTTTCACGCCGGGGAATCCCGTCTTCTCGGCAGGCGGTGCCGTAGTGACCAACATCGCTCATATACCGCAGGCGCTGACCGCGGTGATGCAGGAAAACGGAGTCCGGCCTGACTTCGCGCCGGAAGGAAGCCTCGCGCTCAAGCCTTGGTTTGCCTCCAATGCTGAACTGACTCTGCCTCCGGAGCTGGATTTGCCGGAGGTCGCCGCCATTCAGCCTTATAACCGGCAGATCGAAGGACTGAACACGCAGATCGGTGCATCATTTCCTCGGCAGTCGATGAAGGATTCCTCCGGAGCATCCCAACTCGACCCGACGACTCAGGTTGCGACCCTCTACGGTGTGTCCATGCTGGAAGCTGCGCAGCACCCGCTCGAGGCCAACGTATGTCTCGCGCTGGCTCACGAAATTGGCGGAGAGAACGACAAAGCGCTGGTCAATGTCGCGCTGGGTGCAGTAATGAATCTCTACGGCGATCCCGCTCTGGCAGCCGCACAGGCCGCTCGCGACGCGGGTAACGCTCCCAACGCTGTGATGGCTGCCGCTGCGAGCATCATGGGTCCAAAACGAGCAGAGCGAGCACGTCAGGCCGTGAAGTTACTGATAGACCGCTTCGCTCAAGTTGGCTTGGAGAGCGCTTTGGATGAGACGTTTGACGTCGCGTCTGTGACGGCCGATGCGGACACAAGAATCATGTTTGTATCCGATCAGCCGGATACCACGGCTGAAGCAATGCTGTCAGGGCTCAGGGCCCGAAGTACGCGCTCGGTATTCATTCGATGGCTGGCTGGCCTTGGCGACAATCCCACAGAAGATGCAGTGCTAGCCGCAATCACGACGACAATTGCGTGGGGCCCGCTGATGCGTAAGCGTCTATCACGACTGTCGGCCGAGAATCTGCCATGGCTTGTGCGTTTGTTGGGTAGCCTCATCGGCGCTTCGGTCGCGGCCGACCAGCACGGTCACGATTCGTTCTGCGGCCTAATGACCCAAGACATCCTAAACCATCGCTCTCTAACAGAAGTGGCCTATCGCGCGCTGCTTGCGCGGGAGCCAAGAGAAGACGAACTCTTTGCATTTCAGACGCTTTTGGGGCTGCTGCTGACCGGAAATGGCCCAGGTGCGATCAGCATTCAAGGAGCGAAGGGTGCAGTGTCGTCGGATGGACCAGAGACGCCGGAGCGGGTGCAGCTCAATAAGGCATTGATAGGGTTCCTCACGCACTGTGGCTACGCCCACGGAGGTAACGGCTACGAAGGCATCGCCTTCTTGATCGATCAATTCCACGAGACAGATCTCACTGATCCAGCGAACCCGAACCACGGTGTGGATCTCCAGGGCCTCGCAAGGCGCTGCGCAGAAGAGTATGCACGATACAAGGCGAAGAAAAAGACGGCTGGCAGCCTTGAAATCCGGAAGATACCCGGCGTCAATCATCCCGTCTTCAAGGACAAACCGGTCAATCACGATCCACGAGAGGTCTTCCTCTGGGACCTGGAGCAGAGTCGCGGCGAGTACAACGTCTTTCACGACTATTACCGCGTGCTGGTACAGGCGTTGTTCGATCGCGGTGTGTCTCGAACGGTCTATTGCGTCAACATCGACGCAGTGATCGCTGCGCTTTTGCTGAAGATCCTGTGGCTGCCTTACAGCACCAAAACGTACTCCTCCGAATCGATGGAAACGGCGGCATTTACACTCTTTCTCTACGCGCGCGCAATTGGAAGCGCCGCCGAAATAGACGACCATCTAAACCGGGGGCGCGACCTGGATACGCGGACTCCAGCGTCGCAGTGCTGCTTTGTGCCTTGACGATTGTGGGAATTAAGTTCCCGAAACCGGGTCTTAATGACTTATGAGGTGAAAGTCGGCATAGCACTGGTGAACCCAAACCGCCAGACTATGGACGTTATGCAGTCTAACATCTGGTTCTTGTCTGGCGCTGGCTGCCGATGAGGAACCTATCGAAGGAGTGAGTTATGGATGGATTCGACCTGAAAGATCAGAACTTGACAGTCTCCGAGATTCACCACAACCTCCCGCCAAGTGTGCTCTACGAGCACGCGATCCGGCACGACAAGGATGCCAGCATCGCAGAGAATGGTGCGCTGGTCGCATACTCCGGCGCAAAAACCGGGCGGTCGCCCAAAGACAAAAGAATCGTCAGGAACCCGGACTCAGAAAGCGATATTTGGTGGGGAGCGGTCAACATACCGCTCGATACTTACACTTACGACGTCGTGCGCGAGCGTGCAAAGGACTACCTGAACATATGCGAGAGGCTCTACTGCTTTGACGGTTACGCCGGCTGGGACCCAAAGTATCGCATCAAAGTCCGCGTCATCTGCGAGCGCCCCTATCATGCCCTGTTTATGCATACGATGCTCATCCGGCCAACGCGAGATGAGTTGTCCAGCTTTGGCAAACCTGACTTCGTGATTTACAACGCTGGCCGGTTTCCTGCCAGATCGTAGTCAGCGTCACCTGCATGTTCCGCTGCGCCGATGTGATTTCTACGATGATTCAGCGCTGTGCCGGGACGTTCGCCGGAAGCTCGAATTCTGGCTTGATCCTGCAGCCCTGCACACGGTATGGAATTCCACCTGGAATCAGTGGAAGCATCTGGCGGGTGCGAAGATCGAGGTCGACGCTACCTTTGTGCAGAGTGGCAAATATCGCAAGCGCCGGGGCGAGTGGGAGCTCGTGACCTGGGAGACTGCTTTGCCAAGTCGCCTGCGCGTCACCCTCCCCGG
>Ga0306921_10001602_pt1 | contig 22074 bp, 19 predicted proteins | sample sta12Cox44000080_FD_203760 | JGI IMG/M metagenome (GOLD analysis project Ga0306921, IMG submission 203760) | Lab enrichment of tropical soil microbial communities from Luquillo Experimental Forest, Puerto Rico - statoxic.12C.oxic.44.000.080 (v2)... | ecosystem: Environmental > Terrestrial >...
AGAATCGAGATCCTGCCGGTATGCCATGAGGTACTGCTCATAGGCTTCCACGATCAGAGGGGAATCCAGCGCTTTCTGGGCCTTGTCTTCTGGTTTTGCATCGCGCCACGATCTAACCCAGCGATCTTTCTTGTTGCGACCTAATTGCCCACGAATCTCCGCGATATCGGCGGGTTCCGTAACAACTTTCAGCGCTCGTTCGAGCGCCTGATCAGAGCTCACAAGATCATCAAGACGTTGATAGATGTTGCCGAGCGCGGTATTGGCTTCTAGATCGAAATCGTCCAGTTTGCGCAGACTCTCCCAAGCCGCTTGGGCAGCTCCGTACCTCCCAATGAGAAGCAGAGCGCGGCCGACTACACGGAGACCGGTGGATTCCCAAGGAAAACCTCGGGCTTCGAGTCCCAAGAGCGTAAGCTTGCGCGCATCCTTGTCTTTTTCAGCGTGCTGGACCTCTTCGCCGAAACCGAGCGGGACCGGAATGAACCGCTCACGAGGTTGTGATTTGAGATTAGGCAGCGAAAGAAATACGGGGCTATCCTGGCGCTCGCTGGCGGCAGTGACCCGTAGGGCTTCGGTGAGATTATCGAGTGAAGCGGCGGGGTCGGCTGGAAAGTATTCGAAGTAACGGTCGGTTTTGATGTCGAAGGGGACGTCCGCCTCTTTCATTTCCTGAACCGTTTGGGGGGGCGAAAGCTTCGCGCGAATCAGGAAGGTTCGCTTCTCCTGAAGTGCGTGACGAACGCCGAGCTCGTAGAAGGCATTGGGGTTATTGGTAGTGATATCGGCTATGACCAAGTCGGCAACCAGGAGTTGCTGAAACATGTCGATACGAATATTACCTGCTTCCAGAATCTCGCCCGTGGTTCTGCCTTCTGCGCCGATGTTATCGAGCGCAGGACCGACAAGTTTCTTCTCGACGTCATCGAAATTAATCCCTTTCCGCGTGCCGAAAGGGCGAATGATGAATGCCCTCATGATATGCCGACCACCTTCGGTGCAAGGGATGCGAGGTGTTCGCGCTTGATCTTGTCGCCGGCCTTGAGACCGATTTGGATAAGGTTCTCAATCTGGTAGATGGCGTTGAGCCTTGCCATTCGGAAGAGAAGGAAGGTCGGGCTGTTGTATGGAGTCATGCCGCCGTCGACAAAGCTGAATGTCTTCAGAGGATCGGAGGGATCCCACAGAAACCATGTGGAAAATAAGTGTATCGTGAAACATGACGGTACGTCATAGACATTTTCAACATGCATTTTAACCAGTCGGTGGCGATTTACTAAATCATCCAGCAATCGGCGTTTGGTACAAGCCTCGACAATGCTTCTGCCATCGATAAGAACCGAGATTTGCTCGTGAGCGACCGGCTGCCCTCTCCCTGTCTTCGCAATCGAGAAGAAATCTTCACCTCGAGATGAGTTTATCGTTTGGAGGAGAAATCAGCTTACCAAGTTCAGTCTCACATTCAGCCTCAAGTCGAATTCTTGGCCTGCAGAAATGAAATTCGATTCAGCTATTACGGTGTTCGAGGCGCTCCCAATTTTGGTGATGCACAAGGTCAAAAAGCATATCTGTATTCGACCCGCACGATCTGGTCATACCAATCCGCGGATGTCAGCGCTTTTCCGTAGCCGACGTACAAAGAGCTACCGCGTCCGAAGGTCATGCGTGCGCCAATTTTGACATTGAGAATGTTAATGCCGCTGGCCGAGGGGCTTCCAGGACCGGTTTGAAATCCTCCGGTGACCGTCCAGCCCACAAATTCGATCACCGGCGCAAGACGAAAGTGCTCGCCATTATAAAGCTTGTAGCTCGGGCCAATGCCGTAGAAGAAAATGTTTCCTGCGAATCCCGAGGAATTCGACCACGGAACTCCAGAACTACCGCTGATTGGAAGCCAGCCACCTAGCTCAGCTTCGACCTCGAAACGATCAGAAATCCTCTGGTAGTACAGCAGCGCCGGCTCGAGACTGTAGTGGTTTGTCCCCAAGCCCTGCCGCGCAGAACCCGAGGGGAAGTAAGACTGCAATTGCGCAGTTAGATAACGTCGGGGAGAGGCCAGCAAAGCGAATTTCATTCCCGCCTGGACATCACTGATTCCGGCACCATTCGGAAACGCCCGGTTGTTGCTCAGCGGAGGAGGCGAACCAGGAGCCACACCTTGAGGTTGAATCCAACGGAACGGCACCTCGACAAAGGCAGAAAACCTTCGGTTTACCGCGTATTCGCCCAGAAGGGATAGGATCTGATAGTTTACGTTTTTAGGGATGCCCGGCCCTGGTCCCGGTGCGGGGAACCCAAGGAATCTATAGCAGCCACACTTCGCGTAGATAAACTCGGCACGATCCGGAAACGCATCATTGAACGCTGCGTTGAAACGAATTCTAACCTCCGACCCCACGATGGCGTTGTCGATGTAGCCGACCATGCTTGCTTCGATCGGTGGCCGCTTGATTTCATTCGGATTCTGGGTCGTTGGAGGTGGCTTTTTCTTCTGGTCTTCTGCCGGTTTTTGTTCCTGTGAAAGCGTCGCCATTTCGCCGTTGTAGTTGCTTGCGGAGACACGGCGTTCATCGGAGCCCGGAGAGTCGGTACTCTGCACATTGAAGAGGGGACCGGGTTGGATACTCGAAAGATTGGGAACGTTCTGTTGCGTAGCAGCCGTCACCGTGGAGACTGTCAGGAAAACCAAGAGAACCAGTAAGGCTTGTTTCATCGCCGGTCCTTTCGGGCTAATCTCTACCTTAAGGTGTTTTAAGGTTCGGCCATTCCGCCGCACTTCCTCCTGTAAAGCACGATAAGAACTTGAGAGAGTCTCTCGGTCTTCAGCCGACAGTAAGGCCCTCTGCAACATCTGGTCTGACTTGGTTATCAAGCCGAATCGCAGTGACCGGTAGCACGGTGCCTCGCGATCGGCATTTTGGGGCGGACTCAGTCGAACTTGAAGAGAACCCTGGCGAGTCCGACTGCTTGATTGAACAATAGTTCAGCGATCAGATTTGTCAAGATTTAATTACCGACCTTAGTACTAAAGTACTACCAAACGATCCAAGCAATTCGTCAGCCCACCGAGATTTGTGGAGCACGCTTCAGGGCGGTCTGGATCACGAATATCCTGGAGGAGGATCGGCATGAAAAGCGCGCGAAACGTAACAGTTCGCACGACTCTTTTTTCGAGCGGCCATTCTTTTCATGTGCTAATGTGACAGATTATTATCTCGACCGAAAACTGTCGTTCCGCCTGCGGAATTACCAATTGCTTATTAGGAGGTCAGGATGCCAAGGGCATCTAGTGAGGGCGGAGGTCACAATGGCGGTGAGGACGATATCATTTCGTTCCGATGAGTTCCGTGTTCTGCTTCCCGACTCTCTCGAAAGCAGAGGCCTTCTAGTCCTCAACGTTATTCTGTGGAAACTCAGAGCCGAGGTCAGGCGGACGCCACTCGGGCATCTGGGGCGCCTTTCGACTGCGACTCTCGAGTCTCCTGAGCGTCACTTGCTCTCCCCCGAAGTGCCATGAACCGTGAAAGGATTCCCGATGAAATTCGATCATGATGCCTTTATCAGTTATGCGCACATGGACAACGTTGGGCTCGGTGAGGGACACCAAGGATGGATCTCCAATCTGCACCGCGCGCTCGAAGTTAAACTTGGCCAGCTACTGGGGAAGCCCCCGCATATCTGGAGAGACCCCAAGCTCCATGGGAACGACGTATTTGCCGAAACTCTGCTTGACAGGCTACGACACGTGGCAGTCCTTGTCTCCATCCTTTCGCCTTGCTACGTCAAATCGGAGTGGACTCGCAAGGAGCTGGTGGAGTTCTGGAAGGCTGCTGAAGCGCAGGGCGGAGTCCGCCTCCACGATAAGGCGCGAGTATTTAAGGTGCTAAAGACACCGGTCCGCCGAGACATGCATCCGCCTGAATTGCAGCCCCTCTTGGGCTACGAATTCTTTAAGATCGATCCCGAAACAGGGAGAATTCGCGAGCTCGACGAAATATTTGGACCTCAAGCTCAGATCGATTTCTGGATGAAGCTTGACGATCTGGCGCAAGACATTCGCGACCTGTTGGAAATGATTGAGGGGGCCGGGGCTCCGGGTTCGGCGTCCGAGAAACCCTCAAATGAGACGATTTTCCTTGCTGAGACTACGGTCGATGTTAAAGAACAACGCGAAAGCCTAAGGCGCGACCTGCAACAGCACGGTTATAAGGTGCTCCCGGCGGGTGGATTGCCTTTAGTTTCATCTGATATGTGCACCTCTCTCCGTGAGGATCTGGCGAGGTCTCAGATATCAATCCATCTGATTGGAAAAAACTACGGTGTTATACCCGAAGGACATACGGACTCAATTCCGGAAATCCAGAATGAACTTGCGATCGACAGAGTCAGTCAGGGAGGCTTTTCGCGGCTCGTTTGGATTCCTCCGGGTTTGCAGGTGGAAGATGAGCGGCAGCGAAGATTCATCGAGGGCCTGCGAATGGACCCCCGGATTCAGGCAGGGTCGGATTTGCTCGAAACGTCTCTGGAGGCTCTTAGGACAGTCATCGAGGACCGGCTGAAGCGAGCGCTCGAGCCGGTTCGCAAGAAGGACGTTTTTTCGCCTTCCAACGAGAACCCCGTACAGATCTACCTTATGTATGATCAGCGAGATGCCGATGTGATATCGCCTTGGGCAAATCTTTTGTTCAATTGCGGCTTTGAAGTGATCCATCCAGTCTTCGAAGGCGATGAACGAGAGGTTCGCGAGTATCACGAGGAAAACCTGCGGGTCTGCGATGGTGCATTGATTTTTTATGGCGCAGCCAGGGAGCCTTGGGTGCGCCGAAAATTGCGTGAGCTTCAGAAGAGCCCCGGCTATGGCCGGAGTAAACCTCTTCGGGCCGTGGCGATCTCTGTATTGGCCCCTCTGACGGATGAAAAGGAGAAGTTTCGAACGCACGAGGCCGCTGTGATTCTTCAGGCAAACGGCTTTGGGGCGGATGCAATGGAGCCTTTTGTCGCCAAGTTGCGACCTTGAATTGGAGGAGGCCGGATCTCTGTTTAACCCTTTTCCAGGTTTGCGTCCCTTCGAAGCCGAGGATGACCGCGTTTTCTTCGGGCGAGAAAAAGAGATTGACGCGCTGTTGCAGCGGCTACGTTTGAACCGTTTCTTGCCAATTGTCGGCACTTCCGGAAGCGGAAAATCTTCACTGGTTCGTGCCGGTCTGATCCCTTCCCTATTCAGTGGGTTTGCGGTTGGTACGGGGTCGAGTTGGAGAGTCGCTACGATGCGGCCCGCCGAAGACCCTATTCATCATCTGGCTGGAGCTCTGGACATGACCGAAGTCCTAGGGACTGCCGGGGAGTTGGCCAGTACAAATCGAGTTTTGATGGAAGCGACACTCCGTCGGAGTACTCGCGGGCTCGTCGAAGCGGTTCGCCAGGCGAGGCTTCCCCACGGGGATAATGTTCTTATCGTTGTGGATCAGTTCGAGGAACTTTTTCGCTTCGGGTTTAGCCGCCAAACAACCAACTCTAGCGACGAAGCAATAGCCTTCGTGAAACTGCTGCTGGAGGCGGCCAGGCAGGATCGATTCCCGATTTATGTGGTGCTAACCATGCGGTCCGACTTCCTCGGAGACTGCATGGAGTTTCCAGGTTTGCCTGAAGCCATTAATTCGGGTTTATATCTTGTGCCGCGGATGACGAGAGATGAAGTCCAGTCCGCGATCACCGGCCCGGTGGCTGTGGGAGGCGGAGCTATCGCTCACCGGCTTGTCCTTCGATTGCTGAATGACTTTGAAGAGGAGAGCGACCAGTTGCCCGTCCTGCAGCACGCACTTATGCGAACTTGGAACTTTTGGGAAGTGCGTGCCGGGCCGGGTGAGCCCATCGATATCGAGGACTACCAAGCCATCGGTACCCTTAGGAACGCATTGTCCCTACACGCCGAAGAGTCATATGAGGAAGTCTGCCAGGAGCACAGCAAAAGAACAATTGAACGAATGTTTAAGGCTCTAACAGATACCTACTCGGATCCCCGCGGAGTGCGTCGGCCAACGTCAGTCGCCGACTTGGTTGCGGTCAGTGAGGTATCCGAAAACGAATTGATTCAGATCGTAGAGACTTTCCGCGGCCCCCAATGCTCCTTCCTGACGCCACCCTGTCCTGCGGTTCTGGACGCTTCATCAATTATCGATTTGTCGCACGAGAGTCTGATGAGAGGTTGGACGCGACTGGCGTCATGGGCCAAGGAAGAGCAATTGTCGGCTGGCGTTTACGTCCGCCTTTCCCAAGCCGCTCAGTGGTTTGCGGAAGGTACGGCGGGTCTGTGGCGGAATCCGGAGCTGGAGCTCGGCTTGCGGTGGAAGCACGAAAATCAGCCTACGGCCGCTTGGGCTAAGCGGTACAACGCTTCGTTCGGACAGGCAATGGATTTTTTAGATCGCAGTCGGAGGGAGCGGGACCGTCTTGCAGCAGAGCTCGAAAAAGATCGAATAAGAAACCTCCGGCGGACGCAATGGGCGGCAGCCATCCTGGCGGCTTTGTTTTTGTTGGCGCTGTCTTTGGCTTACTCCGCCTGGACGGAACAGCGCCGTGCGCAAAACAATCTGCAGTTAGCAATAAGGGCAGTCGACGAAAGCTTATCCTCTGCCGGTCGCGAGCAGTCGCGGGAAGCGGCCGATCTCCCGGAGATGGAAGAATTCCGCAAAGAACTTTTGAGCAAGGCAAGCGCTTTTTACCTACTCTTCACCAAACATGACTTCAAAAACGAGCGACTTCGGAGTCAAGACGCATGGGCCCATTCTAGGCTGGGTGATATCAGCCGCCTGACGCAGAATCAAGAGGGCGCAGTAAAGCAATATAAAGAATCGATCGAACGCTTTGAAGGTCTTGCCAGAGACTTTCCGGGCAAGTCAGAGTATCTCCGTGGACAGGCCTACGCCCACAATTGGCTGGGCGTAACACTGCGAAACTGGCTGATGGACCCACAGGGTTTCGTTCCCTACAGCCGATCGGACGCAGAAAAGGAATACGATAGCGCGTTGGCTTTGCAGCAGCGAATCCAGCAGGAAGACCCAACAAATTCGCTATACCAGCAGGAGCTCGCTCGCACCCTCTATAACCGTGGAATCATTCGGTATGATGGCAGGAATCTACAGGGGGCAGAGTCGGATTTTCGCGCGGCAATCGGAGTGCTGGAGGCTTTAAATGGCCAATCGGCACCCACGGCAAACGGGGAAACGACTCGCGATCCATCACAGGATCTGGCGAGGGCCTTCAATAACCTTGCGAGTGTCTTGGGTCAAACCGATCGGCCGTCGGCCGCCGAGAAATTCTATCAACAGGGAATCGATTTGGCCGAAGCATTACATCAGAAATATCCGGACAACCGAGAATATAAGCTCGAGTTGGTCCAATATTACAACAACCAGTCTCGGCTGCTGGTGGCCGAGAATAAACTCGCCTTAGCCAAGCAGATAAATCATCACGCGGTTGACCTCATCCAGGAGCTCATGACTCCGGCTCCCACCATCACTCTGGAGCTGGTCAAAGGCTTGCAACTTCGTACGGAGATTCTGGAAGCGGAAGGCTCAAAGGAAACGCAGGAGCAATGCGATCTCTTGTTCGAAATGCTGCAAAAGCTGAACAGCGAACGGGGTCCACTAAGCCATCCGACTTTGCATGTTTTTTATATGAACCTTGGCATTAGCTACGTACGCCTTGCCGAGCGCAGTTTGAGGGAGGGGGACGCGAAAGGGGCCCTCGCAGCACTTCGCAGATTGTCGCAGGTTTTGCCTCAGCTGTCGGCTGAAGACCGAGAGACTCTCGCGAGATCTTATCGTGCTTTGCAGGACCGGTTGCAGAAGAAATGGCCAAACCTTGACTTAAGGCATGAGTGAACCGGAAAGGGCCTGCGATGAACGAGCCTTATTGTTCTTGGCTTTTCGTGACGGTCTCGACGGCAACAGCCTCAATCTCCACCGATCTTTCGTCGGAACGGTGTGTGGCAACAACGTGCAAATCGTTCGAGGCGCCAGACTTATCACAGTACTGAGCCGTGACGGGCGCGTCCATCTGCCTACGCATATCGAACTGCTGGCAGCGCGCGACGCCTGCTTCTCGAAAAGCCTTTCTGGACTACACGAAGGTAAATGTTTCGGCCTAGAAACGCGCTTCTGGAAAGTAGCTCTTCCTTTTCGCTTAAGTGTTTGGCTAACCGCAGCCAACCGACTGTTCGTCTCGATGGCGTTACTCGAGGCCCAGGAAATGGCGCTTATCTCCCGTGTAAAGCTAAGCGCAACTGGACTTCAGTTCCTGAAGAAATCTTATCTGCTGCGACCGGACGCACTCGTTACCGGCTCTTCGCCGCCCGCGGCCTTACGCCCAGAATGTTGGGCACCGGCCAAGCTACCGCATTGTTGTCGTCCTCCCTGAAAGACGTCTCGTAACTCCCAAACATCTCCAGTTTCGTTTCACCAGCGTGCAAGTATAGTTGCGCTTCCGGCCCCCCTTCCAAGTGCTGGGCCGCCACCAATCCAATATCCGACGCCAGTAACTTCTGATTCAAGTCGTGCATCGAGAACGCCGCCCTTGAAAAAATAAATAGAATTCGCCCGTCGCGATCTTCTCCAAGAGCCGCCTCGCTCCACTTTCTTTCTTGCTGGCCCCATTGATTCTGGCTGGTCCGCTTCACCATCCTCAGGTTTTGCACGAGGGACGCGTAGTCTTTCTGGATTCCTTGAAACGTCACCCCGGGTGTATCCAAGTCAAAAATCCGAAAACGCGGGGCACCCGCAGAGTCTATCGGATCGAACGCCGCTACCGATTGATAGTTGTTCTGGTGGCTGTTGTTGACGTGCTCGCGATATCGCAAATACCCGAGGTGCGTCTTCTGATCTGTCCCAAACATTCCCGCGTTGATTGCTGCCGTCAGGTTATGCCGCTGGCACCAATCCCGGGCCGTGTGTCCGCTCGACTCACCGGTGCGGCTGGTGCCAAGCACCTCCAAATCCCATAGCCCAGGATCGATGCGCAGTATGACGATGGGCGGGTTGCTCTGCACTCCTTCGTTTTGCGCCTCCAGAAACCGTAGCTCCATCCCCGGTTCAACTGTTTTCCAGCCCAACCCTGCCCCCGCCGCTATGGCAGAACGTTCGCCGGGGTCATTTTGCCGCGACAAAGCTGAAACCGTAACCAAGACAAGAAGTAAAAACGCCGTACCGAGGAATCGTTTCATTCAGTCTCCTCAGCCATACATCCCGCACTGAAGAAAATACGCAATCATCCTGACACGTTAGCCAACGGCTGGCGCAAAGCCAAGACGGTCGTTGGTTGCCGAGAAAGTAGCGATGCGCAGGCGCGAATGGACAAATTCGCGATTGGGTTCAACGAACTCTTGCAGTCACTCAGTCACCTTTCGGACGCCAAGGAAATTCGGAAAGCAATTGTCACGGTGAACGTGCGATACGTGGGCTTATTGAACTATATAAAGTATGAGGTTGAGAATGGGCCATTCTTGGATGACGTGCCAGAGCGTGCGGTTCTCTTGCGATACCGGCGACTCGATGCGTTCTGTTAGTAGGCCGCTGCAAGCAGCGACGGGCGTTTAATGATCCTCGTCTCGGTTGCTTACGAGGCCGCGGTTCTTTCTATTGGCGCGAAGTAGCCGCCTTCGTTGGTAAGAGAGCCACCAGTTGCGCGAGAATACCGAGCAGTTCGCCGCGATCCAGAGCTGCAGGCCTGCTTACTTCTTCGTTTTTCAGCCTAAGCAGGCCGCGGTTACAGTGTAGAAATTTCAATTATCGGCATTTTGCGTAGCTTAGCTTGTTCGAGAAAATGGGCTGTGACGTCATCAGGCCCACGCGATTCCTGATTCCACACCACTAACGCGTTGACAGTCGTGTGTTCCTGGTTAGCTAGCGATTGCGCGCGCTCGAGTAGCTTCAAATTAGTCTCAAGGTAGCCCGCTTGCCCTTCCGGTAGGTTTAACACCTCAACTGTGGATTTGCGCAGCGCCTTTGAGTAAATTTCGCCCCAATTGCCGGGACGATCCGTCACCGACGATGCGCGAAAGTTTTCCGGGTCTGTAGGCAATAGAATGTAAGAGGTCACGCGCAGTTCCATGGCTACATCCAGCAGCAGCAGGTCGGTTCCACATGCTGCGGAGCTCACCGTTGTGACCGGGTGCTGCTCCGTGAAAACCTGGCGGATTCTCTTGCGAACTTTTGATACGCTTTGGGAGGCAAAGCGAGCTGCAGTGGCGTCAGGGGCGTCGACGCGCCTTCCGGCTTCAACGATAACCGGCCCTCGCGTCGATTTTTCGCCATTCTGTTGGATCATTATTCCGTTCAGCACGAGTCCTATTATTCCCGAACAGAAATTCCGCCGATCCATTTGCCACACCAGAAATGTCCCAACCGCGATGCGTCCTGACTGATATCCACAGCAGGACTACGAGTCCTCTATCTTTGCACAAGGCTCCGCTGGGTGGAACCTGTCAATACCAAAAACTCTATCGGAGATAGTGAGCACTCCCCGGACGCTTGGCTGGACTCTCGAGAAGTCCGCTTCCAGGAAGTGTTGGATGAACCTCGGGCTCTTCGCGGATAAGTCCCTTGTAATAACGTTGTAGTGACCACCAAAGGCTAGCCGCGGTTGACTTGATTAGGTCGATGTATAGTTCTGTCGGCCGAAGTCCAAGTTGCAGGCCGGCGCCTCGAGCGCTTCGATGGGACATTCACCCGACTCGAGAGCTGAGAGACATTGATGCGAAGCCCTCAACAACGCTCCCAAGACAGTGAAATGGCGCTACTTTGACCCTACACGTCGCATTACTCCCATTTCAGCTTTTACAGTCCACTAGTGCGGTCAGACCTATCCACTCTCACGGGTCGAGCCCGTGCTTGCCGATTCCAGTTCCATCATTTCGGACGTACCGAAAGTACCACGTCAAAATGTTCACCGCTCTTGGTGACATTGAGACCCACGAGCGAGGCTACCTTCTTGCTCGAGAAATATGCAATGAACATATTCATGCGGCTTCCTTCCCACTCGGGCAAAGTAGCCTGCGTCAACTCAATCAGATCCTCGAATTTGTTCGCGGCCTCAACCTCCGAGTCGGTGCGATAGAGGACGCACTCAATCACGGGTTCCCGGGGGTAGCCTGAACCGCGGCAGCTTGCTGCGCCCGGGAGGCTTACGGACGGAGTCCAATCCACCCACTCTTTTGCGCCCAGCGTTTGGAATCCGGACGGAGCTTCGGAAATGTACCGGAGTAGCGTAGTGCGAAACGAGTCCCGGAACGAGCTTTTCGGCGCCGGCTGGGAATTCCCCGCCGCAGGGCTCGTGGTCGATTGAGCTGGCGGGTCTGTCGTGACCGGTTCCTGCTTTTGCGTTTCGATCGCGGGCTTGCGATCTACGGGAAGGGGCGGATGGCCGATCATGGTCCAAGTGACGAGTCCGGCGATGGCGGCGGTCCCCGCCCCGGCCAAAAGGTACAACCGGCGGGACCTGTCATGGGCCACAGGCGCCGGGATGGTCTTAGGGTTCTCTTTCGCGTCTCCAATTGCCAGCAAAAGATCCCTTAACCGTTCGTCGTAGGCGGTCCGGAAATCGATATACTGGATCCGACTCAACCGGTACGGTACCTCACAATCCCGATACAGGACCGGAATAAGCGGCTTTTTCCTGGAGAGAGCATACCCAATCTCGTCGAGCACGTTTTGTGAAGTGACCGATTTGGGCGACAGCACGACCAGCATCAGTCCGCACTCGGAGAGTCCGCGCTCGATCGCCTGGTCCCACTCCTCTCCGGGATGAATATCGAGTTTGTCCAGCCAAATCGACGCCTCGGCGGCGCGCAAGTCTTGGCACAGCCGCAATACGAAGTCTGTATCCGCCCGCGAATAGCTGACAAACGCTTTCGGTGGGTCTACCATGATGCCTTTTGCCAGTACAGCTTCTTGGCAAACGCGCTAGAACAGTGCTGTTTCGCCACGCACCTCTTCGGGGCCAGCCATGCCGGACCCTGCAAGAGTATATAGCACTGCGCCGGTCCAGCGATCCCTTGCACCGGCACCTGGCAGTCGTGAGCCAGAAGTCCGCTTGGGGGCGTTGGATAAGCCGATTCTTCGACGCGGATAAATCGTCTGTAACGCCGTAGTGTGGACCAATCGGCTGGCGTCGGATAGTAAGCGCTTGGCGCGCAGCGGGTTCCCCGCTGTGACGCCCGTCGTTTTCTCAATTCCGGTCTCCCGTGGTGTCACGTGCATATAGTTGGGCGACCCTCCCGGAATTTTCCAGCTGACACGCACTTCACGGGTGTCAATCATTCCGGGCTTGTCGCATACTACTCAGAAATTGCGGCCGGGCAAACCTTGTTGTGGTTTGCCGTCCATAACGGAGATGGAAGCTGCTAGGTTATTGATTCCAAGTCGGCCGGATCTTTGGCGAACAAGGCGAATATAACCAATCTCCAGCCTCACCCTGGGAAGACCGCAGCCCTTTATTTCGTCGAAGGACAACCTTCAATTTCGTGTCCATTTGCATGATAATTATGCAAACGGCAGTGCGACCTACTCATATTATTGCGCTAGCATTCCTTGTATGTTGGCAACCGAACTGGGGCCAGGAGCGGGAACCGCAGAGCACTGCTCCCACGGGGAGTGGCACCGGGACAAGCAGCACAAATAGCGGGCGCGCGCCGGATGGCGACAGGTATAAGCCGCCAGTATCGGTTGTGAACACGCCGAAGAATCATCCAGCGGCGACCAATCCCGGCCGTCCACCGGCTGAAAAGCAGGGTGGCGACACAGGTGCGATCGTCGGGGGCGCCGCGGCGGCGGGCGGCCTCGTCGCCCTCGGAACCTGGATGCACGAACGGAATAAGCCTGGGGCCAAGCTGTCCCGTGATGGTCCCAAGATCCCAGACCAATTCAGCATGAGCGGCTTCAGCATCGTTGCCTTTTGTCGAGCTGATTGGCCGGTGGCGGTGGACTATCTGCTTGCGAATGCCGGCGAGCTGTCGATTGTCGTGACGGCTGACGGCGTTGCGCCATTCCACTACCGGATTCGCAGTACGGGAGCTCGCCGACAGGAGATCTTCCGCCTACCAGCGTACTTTCCCCTCAGGCCAACGCCCGGCGTGTACACCATCAGCGCCACCACCGGTGGACCAGGAGTTGCTTCACCGGTGTACCTTCGCCTCTTCGGAGTGGGCGGCGGAGAGCGCGCCGTGGGATCGGTCGCGATCGATCAAGTCATCTTCGGGCCCGATACGATACATCCGAAGCAGAACCAGCAAGCCTGGTACGCTTTCCACGCCCATACCGATTTTGACCGCGTCCGAGCTGAGTTCCTAAAGGCATTCACGGCGCAAGGCCAGATTATCTCGAAGCTTGAGGATCACGACGACATCAACGGAGTGCAACGCGAGACCACGCCGTCGCGGCAATGGAACGGAAGGAAAGCCAGTCCAGGAGAACACCTTCTTCAAGTGCGCGCCTGGGAATCCGCCCCAGCAAAGGCGAATTGGGTGATCGCCTGGTCGGCCGACCAAGTCCTGGTAGAGGAATGAATTTTCCCAAAAGAGTTCCGCTAGCTTTTGCTGCTGTGGCGGTAATCCTGAGCGCCGACTACTGGATCGTCAATCGGCCCGAGCCCCATGGCGTCGCCGAATTCAACCCGGTTAAGGTCAGCCTGGGCAGGGAGGAACTAATTCTGGAGAACCTAACATCCCCCGGTAGTTTCCTGCTGTCCCACCAGGGCGGAAAGAACGAAGTGGTGGAAATCTTCTTCGAGAAGGGCGCGCTCGCTCCCGCCACGCAGAAACTGCTGAGAAGCCAGCCCTGGGCACAATCCAGCGAGGCCCAAAACATTTCCTATACTACCGTGGATACGCCAGGCGCCACGGGGCCGCCTTGCCGAACGTCAGTCGAGATAAAGACAGCGGACTCAGCGTTCCCTGAACTGCGCCTGTTTCAGGACGGCATCGCCGGCGGGGAGGGGCATCGCGAACTTTCCCTCAGGGCCAAATCACGCATTCAAGTGGACTCCTTAACTGCCCCGGACGATCCCACGCAAAACAATGAGCCGGGCTGTCGCAAGCTCCTACAAGCGGGCCAGAATCAGTTCACACTGACCCATACCCCACTGAGCGTCCTGGCCGAGGCCGGTTCTTCCGTGCGATTCAAGTTTATGCCGGCTTCAGCCACTCCGCTTTGGGACAACAGCCCAAACAGCCCGGGCCTTTTTGAACCCTTCCAAGGAATCAGCCTCGAAGCCAGAAGCGTGCGCCGCAGTCCGATTGATTCGCCTCAGAAACTATTTCTGGCAACCGCGCCCAAAGGCAAAGGAGCTCTTGCGATCGATGACTTGGTCGCTGGTTCCGACACTCTGCAGATGAATCTTTCGGGAGTAGGATGGGTTATCTCCGATGAACGTCCGGTAGGTCCGACTTTGGGAGAGTGGGTTTCGGCGAGTAGGCTTCGCGCTGGACTCATAGGCCTCCTCAATATGGTTACTTTCTGCGGGGCCATCCTCTTTTGCGCGGAATCGTCGCCGAACGTCAAAGCCATGATTCGACGCGCCACGAGGGGTCCCGTTTTCAGAGTTCCCACGCCGGCTCAGGGTCTGGTCGTGTTTCTGTGTCATTGTTCGGAAGACAAGCCGATGGTGCGGGAGATCAATCGAGTCTTGAAGTCCAACGGGTTTCAACCCTGGCTGGACGAAGACGATATCCTTCCCGCGCACCTCTGGGATAAGGAGATCAAGCAAGGCTTGCGCTCGAGTCACGCCGTCATCGTTTGCCTCTCGAACACATTCGTCCGAAAGGAAGGATATGTTCAGAAGGAGCTCCGTTATGCAATCGACATCGCGAATGAGAAGCCTGAAGGAGTCGTGTTCCTGATTCCGGTTCGCTTGGAGAATTGTGAAATCCTGCCAAGCCTAGCCGATTTGCAGTTTATCGACTGGTTCAAACTCGGTGGACCCGAGAGAGTGCTTCGCGCCTTGCGCGAGCGCGCTAAAGAGGTCGAAATCGATGCCGCAGCTTCCAGCGCCCAGGTCTGATCGTGCGCGGCATCGCAACTTCCGAAGGGGGGCGTCCTTTGCAGGCTTGGCCTTGCGGGAAGACATAAATAAATCCATCTCCGGGGTGCGCTACGAAACCTAACTTGTGCCTACCGAAAACATCATCGCGGTCGACTAGCCACAGAATCGACAACATTGTCTGCCCGAAAAACTTCGTAGCCTTTGATTTCTGACAATTTAGAAAAGTTGTGATGCCTGCCCGCCTCCGGCTATCTTGGGGCATGAAATCTTGAAACTCTTCAATTCTGTCGATGCTCGAATCTCTCGAATTCGGCTGGCAGGCGGAGCACCAGCCAGAAGCCCCATTGTTGGAATGGATTAACCGACTCTTGTGGATCAGTCACCGGTAACGCCGTAGTGTTTAGGAACGCTTGGTCGGTGCAAGTCCGAATCTGGTCACGGTAAGTGGTCATATCGGCGGCGGAGTCATCTCGGCGGTAGCTGATGAATATCCCTTGCATAGCTGAGGCGCCCCAATCAGATAAGGGCACCTATATTCCTGTAGATAAGCCCCGCTGCTCGAGAATCGTTCGAAGCTGGCCAAAAAACTCTTTCAGCAACTCAAGTTCGCCCGTGGCTGTGTGGCTTCTCTCTTTAATACCAAGGCAACAATTGGCGACTGGACACGCCATCTCGGTTCACCCAGGACTCGCGCTCGACCGCCAGCGCGCTCCCAGGTGTAGCATTTTCATCGATGCGTAATTGACCACGTACGGCCCATGGAAACGGATCGTGCCACCCGTCCCAATTTTGAACGCCGCACGACGAGACCGTCCGTCAGTACATTGCCCGCCAGGCGTGCTAGACTGACCGCCTCGCGACCGGACTGACAAAAGGTCCAAGCGGTCAGGACACGTCCATGGCATCAAGTCAAATCCAGCATGTGTTCGTCCTCATGCTGGAAAATCGATCTTTCGATCACATGCTGGGATTCTCTGGGATCACCGGGACGGATGCTTCGACCGGACTGACCACAAAAATCAACGGCCTGAGTGGCATGGAATCGAACACCTTCAATGGCCGGACGTTTGCTGTTTCCCAAGCGGCCCCGGACGTAATGCCTGCTGACCCAGGCCACGAATTCTCAAACGTTCTGCTGCAATTGTGTGGAGAGGGGGCCTCATATCCCTCCGGCGGACCATATCCCGCTATCACCAACAGCGGGTATGTGACTTCCTATGTCGGCAGCGGCGGGGGTAACAGTCCGGGCGTGGTTATGAATTGTTACTCACCGAAGCAGCTTCCCGTGCTACACGCGCTCGCTCAGGAATTCGTGGTCTGCGACAACTGGCACGCTTCCATGCCTGGGCCAACGTGGCCCAACCGCATGTTCGTCCACGCCGCCTCTTCGAACGGGCTCGATCATAGTCCGGGCATTGCGGAAATCGTGGAGTGGGAAGCTCTTGCTGGCTTTGCATTTAAGAATGGCACCATCTTCGACGCGCTGCAGGAAAAAGGCGTCACACGGCGTCTCTACGGTGGCGATGCGTTTCCCATGGTTTCGGCGCTCAAAGGAATCCGTTTCGGCGATATTCGCAACTACAGTCAATTCGCCGCTGACCTCGAGCAAGTCGCCTATCAATTCAGCTACGTTTTTATCGAGCCGAGCTACGACGTGGCCCATGACTACAGGAATGGCACCTCGCAACATCCTCTGGCCGACGTGAATCGCGGCGAAGCGCTCATTAAGGCCACTTACGAGGCCATCCGGAGTTCCGCGTTGTGGGAGAGCAGCCTGCTGATCATCACGTGGGACGAACACGGCGGCTTCTATGATCACACGGCTCCTCCGGCTGCCGTCGCCCCCGGTGACACAAACCCGGACTCTCGCCACAACAAAAACGGCTTTACGTTTGAAAAATATGGACCGCGCGTGCCCACGCTGGTCGTCTCGCCGCTCATCCCCAGAAACCTGATCGACCATCGCCTGTACGATCATGCTTCAGTTCCCGCGACGCTGGAAACCATGTTCGGTTTGAATCCGCTGACCAATCGTGATGCCGCTGCGAACAGATTGACCTCACTCATTACCCTCGCGGCCCCGCGAACGGACGCTCCGACAGAGCTTCCTCCGGTCGCCTCCACCGAGGCCGCGCCGCTGGCAGCTGCGACGGCTGATACTGCCGCCGCCACCGTTTCTGTATCTCGCCCGGACGACTCGGCTGACGACGGCAATCTGCCGGGTATTATCCAAGCAGCGCTCTGTCAAGACCTCGCTGTGTCACCGCCGGTAGAGCGCCCAGCCATCATCGCGCGAGTGCGTTCGATCAAGAAGCGGAGTGAAGCTATCCAATATTTGAACGACGTCCGGCAAAAGGTCACACCGGTACGGGCGGCCTCTGAACGCTAGCCGCAAGAATGGTTTTTGGCTAAATAATCCAAGGTCCAGAATTGCGTTCGACGCACCATCAGGCAAGACTTCCGCATAGATAGGAAATGAGGATCCGGTCGGCGAGCTGAGCAAGGCCAATACCTAATACCTGCTGGATGCGTTCCTTCAGTGGGACTTTAGCATTCTCCAACCGCCTTCTCTTCGGCCATGTCTACTCCAATCTCGTCCGTGTTCTTCAAACCACAATGTCAACGCCGCTCCGTATGACTTTGACCCGCTGGCGTTCCGACCCTGCTCCCGGTAGCTCCAGAGTCCCTGGATCACCACTTTGCGCAAAGTGGTCGTGATCTTTCAGGTTCCCAAAATCCAGGCCTGTTCTCTTCTCAAGGTCGGCGATTCTGATTTGTGTGGCCGCCACGTCGAAGACTTCTTCGAACCCTGGAAGACTCGTGATGTCCTCCTGCCCTAGGAGAAACGCAGTTGCAGACGGCTTGCCGTCCGCTTCTCGCACCAGAACGCACACTTTCCAGAATTGAATCGGGCACCGAACGGAGTAGTTCATCTCCTCGTTTCGATACACGGGATCATTGGCAGCAAAGACCGGTCCGGTGATTACCACCATTAAGCGTTTATCCTTCTTTGCGTGTTTTTCCAGCAGGAATTGTTCGAGACCCTGCCAGCGATCTTTTCCGCGATTAAACGGCGAAGCTTGCAAAGAGCAGTTCGTGAAGTGAAACGTGTCATTGTTCGCCTTGAGTGCACTGGCAACGCTCTTGCCCCACGCGGTGTCTTCGCGCCTGGTGAGATGCCCTCGGTCTATGCCGTGCTCGAAGGCCTCTTGCCCGAGCTGTTCCGTTTTCAAGAGTCGTGGATCAACAAACCAGCGGTCACCTTGGCGCTTGCCGATGTCAGGGCGGGGATTTCCGTCCACGTTGGCGGCCGAGAACCAAGCAGTCCGCCGCCGCTTGTTCATGTAGATGCTGTAGTGGTAGTAAGCAAGTTCGAATGGGTCATCGCCTTTGCGGAATTCTGTGTTTACCTCAGCGGTATCCGCCTCCATTTTCTTGCTGATTCGTGGCAAAGGCACCTCAATGGTTTCCAGGAATTTTGGGTCGTAACCGGGCCGATTGGCATAGTTCTTGTCGACAACAATACCCTCTTCTTCAGTGGCGGAAATCGCCGGTGCTGGAATCGACGCGCTTGCTCCCGAAACGACGGATGGTTGTCCGGAGGAAACGGCGATGCGAACAGGAATATTCTGAGTGGTCGAAAGTCCCGAACTGGTGCCAGCAGCAAAGCTGGCGGACGGCGATTGCAACGGAATGCTGTGGGCGTCTTCGCGAACCGTTGATGCTGTGACCTCATCCTGACCGGCTCGCAGCCATGCCGGTTCCCAGTCGTTAGTCGGCGTCAACGAACCGTCGAAGTTCAGTTTGGGCGTGACTCTCCGATCGCGTGCCAGTTCGTACATGGGCACGGCATAGTTGGCTTTCAGGTACTCGCCGGCGAAGTGAAGCGCCACGACTTCACCCGTATCGACATCGATGATGGCCGAACCCGAATTGCCTCCCAGAGTTGAACTGTCGTGAGTGATCGCGTTCACTTGATTTTCGAAACTCCGGGCCTCTACGCAAGGTCGAATGGTGCCGGGCTGTAACCGCTTTACGTTGTAAGTGCGCTGGAAAATGCGGTCCTGCAAGACCATATCATTGCGGTCATCGCGAGCCGGATATCCGATGGCTACGATGTTGCGCCCGATGAGCTCTTCCGGCCGAGCAATGGACAACTTGAGAGCGCCCGGAGTTTTCAGCCCGTCGACGCGCAGAAGCGCCATGTCCCAAAATGGGTGGATCATCTCGACGCCTTGCACCACAAGATAGGCGGACTCATCATCGCCAGCTGAGTCTACCTGCCGCCTGAAATTTATGGCCGCATCGCCAGCGTGGTAAACAATCCGCAAACCAAGTCCCTGCGCAAAGATGGCCGCCACATGCCGGTTGGTCATCAAAAGGTCTTTCCCGACCACGAAACCAGTGCCTGCGTAGAGGAGCAGCAGCGAATGGGGCACCTCGATTCTTCCAATCATCGGGAGCAGTGGATTCAGCCGCTTCTTTACCTGGTCATCGTTCAGCCCGGTCCACGGTTTCTCCACTTTGTCGTAGGAGTTCCCGCGAACGAAAACCACCGGGCGATTCGTGGGCATTACAATGGCTTCGAGTCCGTATTGCTCCGCAGGAGTGAGCTGGTGTTCACGATTCTCGGCTAGTTTTTGTAGCGCGGAATCCACACCGGCATCGGCTTCAGGCATCGCTTCCAGGCCCTCCAGTCCTTCGGCCTGCCCGCGATCCGGTCTGTGGACCGACTCGATCGCTCCGCCCGGAGCGATTTGAGCCAACATCGATTTCAAGCGTCTAACGCGTTCAACCGTGTCCATGGACCTCCTCGGCGACCGAAAGCCCCGTCAAACCTACCGGGTGTCTGTGCAGCCGGACAGTACTAACGTCGAGTTGGTCCACAGGGTTCCTAGCTCATGGCGTAGCCGTTTTTGCCTTCGGGGTCGTTGAAGACAATATCGTCTCCGGCGTCATACACCGTGGAGCCCTCTTTAGTCTCGAATGCTACCGGCCTGCTCCGCTAGTTTGGCCCATACGGGCGCATCCTTTATAGAGACTCCGGGACCAACCGGACGGCAGGTGCGAGCAAAAGTCTCGCGGTCTATCGTGTAGACCTCGGCCTGGTTGTTGACCAGCCAATCTCCCTTCTTGCAACGTTGCATCCCGCCCCACTTTTGGTAAACGAAACCTTCGGTATCGAGTCGAGTTGAACGGCGATAACCCGTGTCGCCTTTTTGCGCCTATATTCCTGCAAAGTGCTCTGCCCTCACACGTGCATTGTAGCGAAGCCGGGCTTCGTTCACGAGGGCCTAACGCCGGATTGGCGGATAGCCTCCTGGATAGCACCAATAGAAATTGCCTCGTTCGCCTGATAAGTACCACCCTGGCCGTGCAGGCGGGGCATCTCGCTTAGCCCCCTATGATGCAGTCCAATCACGGTCCAAAATCGCTGATCGAAGACCGGGCTTCCGGAGCTTCCGGGCTCGGTCGGAGTGCGATAATGAAGTCGCCTATCATCACAATCGAGCCACTCACTGTCATGGAGCGAGATGCTGAGCGATCCGCCGAGTGGGTAACCAATGACGTAAACGCGCTGTTTTTCACCAGCCTTGAATGGATCGGCTGCAGGTTTCAAAGAGCATAGAGAACTTTGGGAGTCTATTCTTTCTAGGCTCACCAATGAGGCGTCCAGCATGGCAATTTCGGAACTCCACAGAATCTTTTTGACCTTATATCGCGTGTTAAGAGCTTCGAAGAACGCAACAGACTTGTCCGGCTGCAGGCCCGGTCCGTCACCGTGAGCATTAATCACATGATAGTTCGTAAGTAGCAGGGGATCGATTCCAGCTGGGTCGAAAAATTCGCTGCCGTCGATCAGAAAGCCGGAGCCTCGCCCCGTTCCCATGGGGTCCTCGATTCGTGCGATCCCGGTACACCGTTTCAAAGCCCGTTGCAGCCATGAAAACGCCTCGTATCGGTCACGGCCAAAGACGGCCTGCAACCCCTTAGTGATGTCCGCTTGTTTTAACTGCAGCTCGCCACCGTCACTTTTCAGGTGGGCCGCCCGCAATATATTTAGCAAATCCGAACAAGGCGAAGAATTTGAAATCTGCCACACCTCGGTCAGCTGACGATACAGGCTCGAGGTCTCAAAGGCATCGGCATTGGCATCTGAAACAAAGTAGATAAGCTCGCTCGTGGCTTCTTCGAACCTATCGAGAGCCACGTTGGCCTCGACCATTATGGCGCGATCCCAGAAGTAGACTCCCTCGGTGTCCGACTTTTTCTCAATCTCCGAGAGAATCTGCTTTGCGAGTGCGTTATCGTCCTCTGCGACACCAACGTTCACCTTGTCGCGGCGCGCCCGGGCAAGTAAAGCGACGACATTGATTCCGTGCCACATGTAAGAAGTGCGATCGCTGTTATACACGTCATAGTAGTGGTGCAGCGACTTGCGAAGATAGTCCTGCTGCCGAGGGTTTCGCGAATCGGCCCCGTTCACGTACAGTTGCTTATAGATCCGGCCCAACAAGCCGTTAGCCTCTGCGCGTTCACCCTGCGAAGTCTCCGGGTCTGCTAGAAGTGCGCCCAGAATTATCTCAGGTGACAATAGATTTCCTTGGTCGATCATTGCCTGTGCGTACTGGCGCAAGATCTGGGGAGTCCTTTGCCCAGACCGTATCAAGGCATCGGCCACCAGTTCCATGAGGCGGAATTGGCGTTTTCTACGAAGCCGGGCGAGGATCACTTTGGCCGGGTCTCGCGGAAAGAGTTCAGAAGACTGGTTCAGCCGCCCGATCAACTTCTGGCATGTGGATTCAGCTGCGGCCCAATCGAACGAATCCAGAGATTCCGAGAGGCGCAAGATAAGAGAAGGCGCATCACTCCACGCTTGTGCGGTGGTGCTTTGAATTTCTGGCATGAGTCCTCCCGTTGCTGCCTCCGTCACAAATTTGCCTGGCTGTCTTTCTCGGCTCGCCAACCTGCCTGGCGGATACTTTCAGGAGACCAATGCCGCTCACTGGGCGTCATTCCGGCAGGCATGCCAAACCACTT
>Ga0306921_10001608_pt1 | contig 22051 bp, 27 predicted proteins | sample sta12Cox44000080_FD_203760 | JGI IMG/M metagenome (GOLD analysis project Ga0306921, IMG submission 203760) | Lab enrichment of tropical soil microbial communities from Luquillo Experimental Forest, Puerto Rico - statoxic.12C.oxic.44.000.080 (v2)... | ecosystem: Environmental > Terrestrial >...
CCTCGGTGATTGCGTCGTTGATCGCCTGCTTGATCTCGTAAGTCAGGTTCGTCCGACGCAACTCGGCGGCAATGCGCGTAGCCTCCGAGATAAAGGTGGGGATCGCTAAGTTACCCATGCCACGGGCCTCCCCAGATTATCGACGACGCGGCGGACCGCCGCGCGATGGCGGCGTATCCTCTTCGTCTTCCTCGCCCGGCTCGGCCGCCAGCGCATGTTGCGACAGCGGCTCGGTCGGAGACGGCGGCGGCGTCGGGACTTTGGTCAGCTCTTTCTGAGTTTCCGCCCATAGCTTCTTGGCCGCATCGTCGTTGTAGTGACCGAAGATCGCGCTGGTCACGTTGCCCTGTACGATGTACTCGACGATGGTGAGACCATACAGATGGCCACCCTTGAGCGCATCGGACTTGAGGGCATCTTGGTCTTGTCGGGAATATCCCGATATGTCGACCACCGTGTAAGCGGCCGGGGCTGTCTTTACAAAGGCCATCGGTTCCTCCTACCCGTCGATGTTCGGGGCAAACTCGATCACCACATCGGCAACGCCGAGAGTGGGAGCGCCCGTCACGTTGATATACACGTCCTGGTCAGCGGTGGCGGCAACCTGCGCGCCGGTCGCCCAGCCGACGCAGATGGCGCTGCCCAGAGCCGCGCCACTGGCCTCCGCCGCGCCAACGATGCTGGTTCCGCCAGGGACAACGCCCGCCGTGACGTGCGGCGTGGTGCCGTTGAATACGGTGGTGACAGACACCACCGCCCCGACGATCACAGCGCCAGCGGGAAGACCATTGGGCATGACCCATTGGCCAGCAGAGTTTGTAGAAGCGTCGCAATGCCTCCGCAGAAAGTTAGTCTGCTGAGAAACATTTGCACGCGGTGTCGTAAGAGTCATTTCTCCTAGTCCTTGCGTAAATGAGTTGCGGTTTCGCCTTCTTCGTTTAAGACGACGGTTGCGGTTATGGCGGCGGGCTATAGCTTGACAGAACGTACGTCCCGAAGTCGTAGCCGTTGTACGTCATCTTCTTCATGCCGCCGATCAGGCCCGCCGACACGCCGAGTTGGTTGTTGTAGTCGAAGAGTTCCTCGACCCACTTCACCTTCTCGGGCGTACCCTCGTCGCGGCCGGTGGCGATAGTCAGGGCCTGCGCCCCGGCGATCACGGCGCGGCGCACGTTGGCGATCCCGTTGTTGTTGGTCGTATTGACCCCCAACGGCACACGGGCGTCCTCATGGATCACACACTGGTTGTAGATGCCGACGTAGGACCCACCTTCGAAGATGGGGTTGTTCCGCGACCCTTCGCCGCCGATCACGCGGGCCTTTTGGATATCAGCCCACTGGCCGGGGTTAGTCTGCTGGCGAAGCTGGTAGGTCTGGAACGGGTGGATGAACAAGATGAAGTACTCACCACCCTTGTAGCGAATGGGCCGGATGGGAACCAGGCCCGAGGCGATGCCCGCCCAATTGGTCTTGATGTGGGCAATAGCCTGATCGACCATCTGTAGCGTAAGGTTGTCCGCCGCCACCAACGACTGATCGTTGGTCTTGGCGTTCGGCCACGTCTGATGGTAGGTGTCCGGCGCTATGATCGACTGCATACCGGTGAAGCGCACGTCGGTCTGCGGCGTGTAGCCGCACATCTGGTTGAAGAACCAGGTATCGAGCCGGTCGGCCCACCAGTCCTTCAAGCCATCCATAGCTTCCTGGCGCACCGAGAAGGGCACGCGCTGTTCCGACATCTTGCCGCCCGAGCGCACGGCGTGACGAAGCTGATCAATGATCAGGCTCGTCGCGTAGATGCTCAGGGCTTCTTCGTTGCCTTCCAACGGCGCGTCACCGGCGGTGCCGGAACCTTGCAGCTGGACACGCAGGCCGACGGTGATGGTGTCGCCCGCCGACTTGCTCGTCTCGTCCTTCATGTAGACGATAGAGTTCTTCTCATCGCTGCCGATGAAGCGTTGGACGAATGTCTCGCGCAAGGCTTCGATGAACAGCCGCTTCGCCCACAGCTTCACCGCCATTGGGTGATTGGGGCCATAGGTAGTCTGGACCAAGGTCTATCTCCTTTGGCGCGTGTTGATGGATTGTTCTCCCTTGCGCCAGGAGAAGGCGGAAGCCCGTTGCGGGCGGCGACCCCGGCCCCCTGTATCGTACGGAGGCGTACGGAGCGACCTACGGCCCAAGATTTTCGATTGCCCAATGAGGGGCGAGGACAAGCGCCTTGCCTGGGCCGTAGGACGCGCCCACCCTATAGCACGGCGCAAACGCCAGCGCAAGCCCCTAAAACCCGGCGATTTCCCTGAACCGGTCATTAGAGCTCTTGCCCTGGCCAAGCTTCAAATAGGCGGCGAATTCCTCATCGCTCATCTGCAGAAGCGCATCGGCGTTGAGTTGCGCCGCGCCGCCAGCCCCCGAACCTGATAAAGACCTAGAAGCCTGCTGTCCCTCGTGAATGCTGGCGACGACGGCGGCTGGATCGATCCGGCCATTGGCCGGGGGCGTAGGGCGGGCCGGGGGCCTGCCTAACTGCGGCTGTGGCGCAGCGGGGGCGGGCGTGGCGGCCTGGGACGCACCCCCTGGGCCTGGGGGCGCGGTCGCGTACCCGCGCGCCTGCGCAAGCCTATATATGCTCTCGGCGGCGGGTATGCCGCGCCGCCAGCTTTCCGCAGCAATCGATCGGACTTCGTTCGTCAGTATGTCGCGGGCCTGTTCAGGCGTATTGAACATGACAAGCTCTTGAGCCCGGCTGTTCACGTAGAACGCACTGGCCTGATTGTAGTCGGGCACGTACTGCGTGAACATCGCCTCGTCTTGCGACAGCGCCCTATCCTGCTCGCTGATTATCGCCGCCGTCTGCTGACCACGCTCGTAAGCCGAAAGCCGCGCATGCAGCGCCTCAAGATATTTCTCGGGCTCGGCGAGCATGTCGGGCATCTGGAACTGTTCGGGCTGGCGCTCAGTCAGCAGAGCGTTGGTGCGCGTCTGCAGAAGATGCAGGTTGCGCAGCGCATCAGCCGTCTTCGCCCGTTCCGCATGGAGCGCGGCGTGAGGGACAAACCCCGAAGGCGGTGTCGGCGCCGGACCGCCCGCCGCCTCCGGGGTCGCTCCCGCCGTGAGTGGGGCGGCAGAAGGAGATGTTGGATCTTTAGCGACGAACTTACCCGTCTCGGGGTCGCGCACCATCCTTATCGTGGTCGGCTCGACGATGACCTCCTCACCCGCTTTGGGCGCGGGGGCGTCGCGAAGGTCCAGCTCCATCTGGCTGGGCGCTTCCTCCGACGCAGGAGCCGAGGGTACGTCTTCGACGGGCGTGCCTTCGCTCTGGAATAAGTCCAGTTCCTCTGGAGTGTAGGTGTCTGACATAGCTTTCTCCTATACGCTGGGTGGTCCTTGCTGACCAAGCGCGGTGACGGCAGCGATCTTTGCCGGGGTCATGCGCTGGGCTAAGATGGGCGGGCCGCCGCCGCCTGGGTTCATCACCGAGCCGCCGTCGGATTGATGAATGAGTTGCTGTAGCAGTTGAGACACCGTGCTCAAGCTCTGAGCCAAGCCGGGTATGTCGATGCCCGCGCCTGGGGTTCCTGGGCTCCCATTTGCGCTGGGCTCAGGAATATTGGCTTCAGCAGCCTTGACGATAGCCATGGCTTGCGTGTTGAGTTGCGCCGTGGCCCCGGTCAACTCAGCTTGCAGGCGTCGTGTTTCAGCGTCATAGGCTTCGACCGTGACTTTCGCGCCCTTGACCACTTGGCTATCCTTGACCTTCTTGGTTTCGGACTCTGCCAGAGTAAGCGCCTTCTGCATCTGCTGTAGCGCGCCTTCCGCCTGCTGCAATTTCTGCTGCAACAGCGCCGGAGGCATCGTCGACCCCATGCCCGCCGCGTTCATGACCTCCTGCACGACATTTTCGGGATATGGGCTGTACTTGAGCAGCGTCATAAGCACCGGCGGCGGCAGCGGAATGCCGCTGCGCAGAATTTCTAGCGTCAAGGACCACGTAAGCATCTTTTGGTCAGGCGTGGTCGGCGTCTGGTCGATAATCACGTCGAAATGCTCGACCGAGGGGTCTTTCATGAGTGGAATATACTGATATTGTCCCTGGTCGAGCACCCTGACCAGCGTGCCGTTGGGCAGAAGTTGGATAAAATGGAGCATCAAGCGCCCCTGCGCCTTCCTGTACCGGCGCAAGCTGTCAAACATCGTCGCCAGTATGGTCATGGCGCTCTGGCGACGCTGCATTTCCAGGCTGGCGGCCTGTTCACGGTCGGCTTGGCCGAGTAACTCAAGGTTCACACCCGTCACGTCGCGCAGCGCGCTCAGAGCGAACTGCATCAACTCGCCCAGGCCCTGCGGCAGCGGCGGCGCGGTGCGTTCCTGTATCTTTTTCTTAGTCAGCGAGCCTGGCTTGACCCACACGATCTTGGTATTGTCGGCCCAGTCCTTCTCAGCCTTGCGCACGTTCACGAACGCGTCGGTTTCGGCCATGATGCCGCCCTTGGCGTTGGTATTCATGATGTGCATGGTCTGCGACATCCACTTGTTCGCCCACATCTGCGGGTCGAACATGTCGCGCATCAGCCCATAGAAGGATCGATGCGTGCGGTCGCGCTTGCCCGTCATGCACTTGAACTGAAATTCCTGCATCGACATTTTCTTGCAGTCGAGCAGGTCCGTGCCCAGGAACGCTTCGTAGTAGACCTTGCGCTTCACCTGCACGTGCTGGAAACGAGGCGCCATCGGCGGCCCAGGGTCGGCCGGTGGCATCGGAGTCTGCGGCAGCGGTTGGTCCATGCCTATAGAGCCATCAGCGAGCCCACGCGCATGCGTGGCCAGATCGTTCTCATGGGACGCCATTGCCCGTCCATGCGCGCGCAGGGCCTTTTGATATCCCGCCTGATTGGCGTCGTCATTCTGCTTGAGCGCGTCGACGCGGGTGCTGTAGCGGACGAAGTCGGGCGCTGACATTTCCTGTAGATCCTGGGCTCCTTCCTGCGCAACCAGAAACCAGGGTTCACGATCCCACCATTGGACCTGGACGACCCGAACCTTACGACGGTTGCCCACATCATCGAGGAGCGCCTCACGTGTGGACGATGGGTAATCGCGCTTATTGCCCATTCCGCCGTCAACAGGGGTATCCTCGTCTTCCAGCCACCGGGCGTGAATAACATTGGCGTCGTACTTATCATCAAATAATGCTTCGGCATCCTCAGGCTCCATGTAACGGACACGGTAGATGAGCTTGGCGTCCTCATAGTTGGCGCGCATGGCCGATATGTCCACGCCCATTTCCATAGAGTCAATACGCCGCTCGATGATCTTGCCCCGTGGCACGTCGTCGTACATGATCGCGGTTTCGGTCCAGCCTTCACCGCATATCACCATGTCCTTGAACGCCTCGCTCTCTTCATCCTCGGCGTGGCACTCGTCCCTAATCCAGCGGCCTGCGGCGGTGTAGCCCTCGTTCACGCCGGTCGCGCCTTGCACACGCGGCAGGTAGGCCACCGTCTGGCGGTTGTTGACCTCCAGGCCGCACACCGCCTCGATGATCGGCGCAGCCCTGTTGAAAGACACCGCCGGGCGGTTCTGCTCTTGCAGCTTACGCAGGTCCTCCTCCGACCACTGGTCATTGGCCACGAAATCGTAAGCGCGCTTGGCCTCGATGCGCCACGCCCGCCGATGACGGTGGGCGATCTGCACCATCTTCTTCAGCCGCTGGTACGACGGCAGCTTATCCTTGTCGGTAGACCCACCCAGGAAATCGGCGTTGGCGTCCGTGCCATCGTTGGCGTCACCCCACATGCTGGGCAGGCCGCCTGTGTCTTCATAAATCATCGACATCTTATGCGCTCCAAGCCGTCACACCCGTCCAGCCTCGATAACGTCCACTGTAGCGGCGGTTATCGTTGTCGGCGACGGACATCACCACATCAGGGAAGGCGAACGTCAGTACAAAAGCATCGGCAAGGTCTGGCGACTTCCCCAAACGATCTTTGGTATCCTGCTTGCTTTCAAGCTTGATTTTGCCATTCTGAAGGTATGAGAATAGAATATCGCGTAGTTCGTCACTAATTGGAGCTTCTCGAGCGGTGCGGTTTTCGAGTAGATCAATAAGATCATCATCGTCGTCGATATCCGCAATGTTACCCGCTGCGCGGGTGTCCATTAGCATAGACGTGTTGAGCCCCTCGAACCACTTGCGCGCCTTCCACCATAGTTCATCGCGCAGGCGCGCGTAGATGTCGCTCACGCTGGCGCTTTCGCTGACGTTGACGGCGACGATCACGGTTTCGCCCAGGCGGCCCTCGCCGACCATCTCATTCAACCGGTCGGCGACGCCCGCGCCGACGCCGATGGCGTCAACGCAGATGGCGGCGGGCTTTTCGTCTTCCGATGTTTCGTCCCAAATCGTCGCCACCCGCTCAGCCGTCTGCATCAAGTTCAGGCCACGCCAGACGACAATGGGCTCCATCAGCATGCGCTGACGGCGCTTGCACAGCGCCGTGCGGTCATCGCCGAACCTCGACACGTCCAAGCCCCACACCGGACGGTACTGCTCGTGCCCTTGAACCCTACGGTTCAAGGCGCGGTCGAGCCAATCACTAGGGATGAGGGTCGACACATCTTGTTGCGGAAACTCGCCGAGCACGCGCACCCGCACATAATCGCTGTCGATGCCCCAGTCCTCTATCATCTCGCGTATGCGACGCTTGTTGGCCGCCTTGGCGTGCATGGCGTTGACCGTGAACTTGCGCCAACGGCGCGAGAATCTTCCCCAGCACTCCGCGAACCGGCCCGTGCGCCGCGTCGGGTTGCCGAAGACCAGCCAGAACGCATCGGGATCGGACATCGCGCCTTCGGCGACTTCCCAGATCACATCGGCGATGTTCGAGGCTTCGTCGAAGATCATCGCCTGGCCTTTTCCACCGTTGTGGAGGCCCGCGAACGCTTCCGAATTATGCTCGGACCAAGGCGTGGCGTCGATGCGCCACGTGTTGGTGTGCTTGACATGGTGGAAAGACGTGGCGTTGTACGTGAACCAGTGATTAGTGATGCAGCGGCGGTGCCACATGGCCAGTTCGCGCCACGTCTTGCGCACCAGTTGCTCCTTGGTGTTGGCCGTCACGACGCCCGCGAAATGTGGCCGCGTAGACATCAGCCAAAGTATGATGATGGCGATGATGGCGCTTTTACCCACCCCGTGGCCCGCCTTGGTCGCGTAGAATAAAGGATCGTCTTGGGTTTCCTCGTTGGCCCGAATGAGTTGGAGTTCATCGCGAATAGCCTTGAGTTCCTCAATCTGCCAATCGTCGAGGAACCATTTGAGCAATTCGCCCTGGCCCCAGGCAAAGGAATAGACGGCGAAGCCGTACGGGTCTAGATAGAACTTCGCCATGTCGTTGACAAGTTCTTCTTCAGCATCGATGGCGGCTGCGGCGACTGGCGGCTCCACCTTCTTCTTGGCCCTGGGCATCGGCTAGTTATCCATTATCGGCAGCACGACCGTGACTTCCTTGGTCCGGCCCAGGGACGTCGAGGCGATGACATTGACGCTGGCGATATCGCCCGACGTACCGCCCTGTAGCCATGATATAACCTTGACACCGCTGCTGAAGTCGACCTTGTACACCGAGAGAGAGGCCGACGTGGCGAAGTCGACGGTGCTGCTGGCGTTGGATATCACGTCCCCATTGAGCCATAGACTAAAGTCTAAGGTATAATCCAACATATCGTCAGGATCTTTGGGCGGCCATTGCAGAGCCATGGGATCACACTTTCTCCAATGGAACGAGCAGTTCCCGACCTTCGTCGTCGGGGACCATAAGCGTACGCTCGGCGTACGCGCCCGCCACCGTGGGCCGCACAAAGTCGGGCGGGTACTGCCCGCTGACGGCCAGCGGAACCGTTGCAGGCGACGTCGTAGCGGTCATGCGCCGCCTTTCTGGTTCTTGGCGCGCTTGATGGCCGTGGCGATGGCCACGCCTTCGTCTGCGCCTGAGCGCAGCATGGCGTTGGCCATGCGGCTCGCATGGTTGGCCTGTTTGTTGGACAAGTCCTTGGCGTGGCGGGACTTGAACTGCTCGGGGGTCCAGGGCATGGGGGTTCTCCTAGTTGCCGAACGCGATCCAGTTGTACGCGCCCGCGCTGGGCGCGCCATTAAAGATAGTGAAGCCGGTAAGGCTCTGGGTGTAGATGTAGTAGTAGCTCATGCCGCCGGTGCCCATGCCCTGGGCGGGGGTGAGCACGATAGACCAGACGTTGGCCGGGAAGGCTAAGGGGAACGTCACCGCGCCGCCGGTGGCGCTGTTGGCCCCGACGCTGCCGCTCTTACCCCACTGCATCACCACGCCGCCGGGCATCATTTGCCAGCCATTGGCGGCGGCCACGCCGCCGCCGCTGCTGGCGATGCACCACATCGAACCGCTGCCATCGCCTGCATAGATCGCCGCCCCCCCGGTCGGGATTTGGCTGTGAGCGCTATCGACGCCCGCCACGCCTACGGTCGCCGAGGAAGTGTTGAGGACAGTGTAGGTGCCCCCGGTGGCGTCGCCCGGCAGGAAAATGGTGCCGGCCGCCGTCATACGAATGACGCCGCCGCTCCAATTCCCAAAACCGGGATAGACCGAACCAGAAGTCGTGGTGAACGCGCCGGCCGCGAGACCGCGCTGCGTGAGCGCCTGCATGGTGGCGACCTGCGTCAGGTTGACGGACTGCGTGTTGGTCTGTTTGCCGGGCGTCGGCGCGGTAGGGATTTGACCAAAGTTGGCGACGCCCGTGGCGCGGTTGATCGTCAGCGGCTGGTCGATCATCGTGCCGCTGTCGGCGTAGCGGTTAATCGCGAAATTCGAGCCGACGTTCGACCCGCTCTCGGCCGCGCCGTCGGCGATCAGAAACCAGCGGGTGACGCCGTTGGTGGTGTAGTTGATTCCCCGGTAGTTTCCGGTCCCGCCTGGACCGTCGAAGGTCAGGGTGACCGGGCCGCTCGCATCGCGGATGGTCGCGAGGCCGGTGATCGTGGCCGTACCGTTGACGGCGAGTTGGTTCAGGCTCACGAGACCCGTGGATCTCGAGATGGCGAGGGGCCCGTCGATGATCGCACCGTTGTCGGCGGCGCGCTGGATATACAGGTTAGACCCGGTGTTGCCGCCGGTCTCAGGGGAAGAATCGACCTGGAAATGCCAGCGGAGGGAGGTGCTCGTCTGAAAATCCAAGGCGCGGGTGGTCGCCGCCGCGCCGTTGACGTTGAGCTGGCCGTTGTTGACGGTGGTCTGGCCGCCGCCCGTGGAATTTAAGAGGATATTGCCCGTGGAACGGGTGACGACCAGAGCGTCGCCAAGATAAGTCCCGGTGTTGTCGAACCGGTTGAGCACCAGATCCGAGCCGGTGGCGGAGCCAGCCTCGGCGACGGTGTTCTCGAACAGGTTCCAGCGCGCGGAGCCATTGGTCTGTAGAAATAGTCCACGAGACGTGGCCTGGGGGCCGTTGACGGTGACGGCGTTGGTCGCCGTCACCGCGCCGGCGCTGACGGAACCCGTCAGCGTGGCCGCGCCCGACACCGTCAGAGCGCCGCCTATGGAGGCGTTCGCGGCGAACACCGCCGGGCCTGTCACCGACAGACCGCCGGGGCTGAGCAGGTTGACCTGGCCCGTCGCTCTGTTGATCAACAGCGGGTTGTCGATGAAGACGCCGGTGTCGTGGAACCTTCCGAGATTGAAGTTGGAACCGGCGTCGGAGCCTGACTCAGCCAGCGTGCCCGCGTAGAGTTGCCAGCGCATAGACCCAGAGGTCTTCCAATCGATGGAACGCTCCGTGCCCACGGGCGCATCCAGCGCAATGGCCCCCGGCGTGTTGGCGCTGGTCGGCGCGTAAGAGTATGTCACGGTTCCGGGGAAAGAATACGCCCCGCCGGGAAACGCGCCCGACGTGACGTCTGGGGCGGCGATGGCGAGCATGGTCTTCGTCTGGGCCGGGGTCATGGGTATGGGGGTGATCGGCCCTCCGGTTGGGGAGGGGTTGCCCATCACCGATGGCGCGGTGGCCAGGTTGCCGGGCACGAACGTGCCCACGTCTGTCCAATTCTGGGGGTTCGCGCCCGGCGTGTACACCCAGATGTGGCTGTTGGAAGAGTACTCCAGGGCCTGCCCCTGGGTCATCTGGTAAGGGGACGTAGGATACGTTCCGTCGAAGAATCCGACGGGGATGAGGCCTGATGAGGGGAGGTTGGCCGGGGCCTGGGAGAAGACGGCGATGACGACCGTGCCCTGAGGGCCCTGCGGCCCGGCGGGGCCAGATTGGCCCGTGGGACCCACGGGGCCGAGTGGACCTTGGACGCCCTGCGGTCCCGCAGGGCCTGCGGGACCGAGGGGACCGGTAGGACCCGGCACGCCCTGGGGACCCACGGGACCCTGCACGCCCGCCGGGCCGGTGGGACCCGGAGGACCATCGTAGTTGGCGGCCTGGGCGGTGATGGATAAGACGGCGTTGCCGCTGAGGGGAAGTTGGTTCGTGGAAAACACGCCATTGTATATCGCGCCCGTGGGCGCGCGCGTAAAGGTTTGGGAGGAGAGGGTGTAAATCCCTACACCCCACTCGGCGTTGTTTCCATCTTCGATAAGATAGTAGTATGACTGCTGATCGACGGCGGCGGCCATGGTGAAGTCGTTGTACGCCTGGGAGTACTTGACCCCCAGCGCCACGGGACCAATCCCGACGGTCGGGGTGAAAACCTTGACGCGGTTAAGGAGATGCTGGGCTGTCGACATGGCGTAATCTCTCACGGGCGGCGAGCAGGCGGTCGGCAAGGTCTAGAGTTACATGTAACTCTACGGGCTTGAACATGCCGAGGGTTCTCCCTTGAAGTTCAAGGGCCTTGAGCTTATCGGCCAACTGGACGCGGGTGGTGGTGTCGACCGCCACCACGCGCCCGTCCGGCGCATAGGTGGTCCGCGTCGTCGAAGAGATGGACGCGATGGACGCGAGCGCCTCGCGACTTGTCGCACTGAGGTCGATGATGGGTCTGCCGTCGGGGGCGACGCTGATGATATCGGCGACATTGGCGAACGCCAGACGAGTGAGCTCCGTGTTGATCTGCTCGGGGGTGGCGTCCCGTTCTGGCCCCTCGGCGTAATATCTCGCGGGCGCGGGGGGAACAGGCGCGGGCGCCCGGGGGGAAGGGAGGGGAATTCTGGCCAGACGTGACATGGCCAGAGAGCATAGCCGGGTTCGGGGCGGATTGCAAGGGGGTGACGAAGGCGCAGCAAAGTGCAAACTCTGTGGTGGGGGTGTTCTGTCTAAGGGGGGGTTAAGGGGGGGCGAGTACTTGCCCCTTATACCCCCTATACAGTATACCCATACCACCCTATTTGTAATGCTAGTAAAGCACATAGTAATGTGTATGTAATCGATGTTGCATATTGCAAACATACAGGGCAAAAAAAGGGCCGGGCAAAAGCCCGGCCCAAGTATTAGGCTACTCGACCCAAACAATGTAGCCTTGCTTTGCCGCCCACGTAAAGCAGTTCGTACCGTCGAGCGGCCGAAGGTCGGGCCACGGCTTAGCATCGTACGCAGCAATTGCCGCATGTGTGCTGCGGTGCGCAAGTATTACGTCGAGCATGTACTTACGATAGGTGCCCTCGCGGGCTTCGTTTTGCACGTGGCCCGGCTTATAATTGCGGTTCGCGCCGCCCATGTGCTTACCCTTGCGGCTCGCCTTGGCAACGTGCGGCTCGCGCGCGCCCTCGGGGTTAACCCGCTTGGTTAGCGGGTGCGCCGCGTAGTGCGCCGCGTCGGGGCCGAACACAGGGCGCTTGGCAGGCTCGCCAGCCGGGGCCTTGGCGGGCTCGCTGGCGGGCTTGGCAAGCGCGGCGGGGGTCGCAGCAGCCACCTTGGTGGCAACGCCCTTGGCGGCTTTCGCCTTGGCGGCGGCGACGGCGGCGGTTTTGGCAACGTTCGACATTGTACAGGTACCTTGTGGGGCCAGGGTGACCCTGCCGCCTGGTGCACATGCACGAAGCGGCAAGGCGTTTATGGCATGGCCAAAATCCCTTGGCAACAAAAATCTCATCCCAACCAAAAATATTTTTTCCGCCGCCGTCCGGCGTGTCCTGGACCAGGGCGGACAGTATTTGAGTAGAGCGGAGCTGACTATACTCTATATCTTTCTATTCTGTCTTTCCAGGCAAGTAAGATTGACCAGGAAAGACTGAACAGAATGATTTTTGGTCTTTTCCGTCCGCGAAGGGTGTTGTATTTGGAAAGATTGACCAGGAAAGACTGAACAGAATGATTTCTGTCTAAACTCGTCCGCGAAGGGTGTTGTACGTGTAAAAATGATAAGATTTTAGGTAAATCTCGTTCGCGAAGGGTGTTGGATTCGGTCATTTCTGTCTAATCTCGTCCGCTGCACCACTATAAATCTTGTGTAAAAAAGGTAGAAGTTCCGTAAGCGGACACTTACCAATAGCGTTTTGAGTCGTCATTTCGAGCAAAATCGAGCTAAATCTTATTAAGAAAAGCTCGGCAAAACGCCGACCAATCTCGGCAAATCGCCGAGAACACCATAAGTCCACGGTCTAAACTGCCACAAAGAAACTCCAATTGTCTAACCGTCAACTTATTGTATTCGCTAGTGACTAGACCGCCACTGCCCCCCGAAAGCAACACAGATAACGCCAGGTTTGTGGTACCCTATGCTATTGTTTTTATTATATTTATTATTCTTATTATATAATAAATATATATATATATATAGAAGCATAGTGTGTGCGCCTTGTATGCGCAGATATGCACACACACACATATAAAAACAATTTGGAAAAATTCTGTTAAAACGTGGCATTCTACCCCAAAAACTACCTAACAAAACAACGACTTAGACGATCTAAAAACTTTTAGAGTTTTACGAAAGCCTTAAATTCTCGAGCCGATACAACAACTTAAGCGTGTGGCAAAAAATGACATATCAAACCCCTTGCCCCCGGCGTCCGCCGGGGCTATAACCAGGGTGTGCGCCGCCCAAGGCGCGTGACCCGAGGACTAGACGTACCATGTATTCCGAACCCCTGACCCGCCAGGATATATCGACCATCATGGTCGAAAGCACCCCGGCCCTGATCGACGCCCTGGTCGACGTGATAGACGCCATGCTGCCCGAGCAGGTGCAGACGGCCCTAGAGGCGCTCGCCCCGCGCGCGCTGCACGTGACCGCCGCCAGCGGCGGCCCCACCGTCGAGATAACCACCGCCCACGCGGCGCTGCCAGAGATACTCCTAGCTCTGGCAGCGCGCGCCAACCCGATGTTGGTCGGACCCGCTGGGAGCGGGAAGACCACACTGGCCCGCCAATGCGCCAAAGCCCTGAGCCTGCCCTACTACATGTCGGCTCGTGTGACCCAAGACCACAAACTGCTGGGATACAAAGACGGCCACGGCTGTTACCACCGCACGCCGTTTCGTGACGCCGTTGAGAATGGCGGCGTATTCCTCTTCGACGAATTCGACGCTTCGGAGCCCGACGTGTTCACCGTGATCAACGCCGTGGTCGCCAGCGACCCTGGCGAGACCGTTGACTTCCCCGACGGCATGGTCGAGGTCCATGAAAACTTCTACTGCATCGCCGCAGGCAACACCTACGGACGCGGCGCTGACCGCAAGTACGTAGGAAGAAACCAGATCGACGCGGCGAGCCTGGACCGCTTCGCGGTATTCGACGTTGACTACGACGAACACCTTGAACGCCGCCTCGTGCCTGACCACCCCGCCTGGGTGCAAAGAGTACAAAGAGTTCGCGCTGCCGTTGAGCGTGAAAACGTCGAGCATATCGTCAGCCCCCGCGCTTCCCTAAAGGGCGCGGCCCTGCTGCGCCAGGGTATGCCCCAGACCAAAGTGGAAAATGCGGTGCTTTGGAAAGGCATGGACGTGGCCAGCCGCGCTCGTGTAGAGAGGGCCGCAGCATGAAGATCGTACAGCCAGACCTCCTGTTCGGCCACGACATCCACGACGTGCTGACGTACCTTGCCCGCACGCCGCGCGCGTGGCGCTACGACGCCAGCGAGACCGAAACCGGCCTGAGTTGGGACCTTAACCTCAGCTACGCCGACGCGCTTCGCGCCAGCGTGACGGGCTGGCCCGAAGGCCGCGCTCAGATAAAAGCTGGCGTGGACAAAATCCCCGAAACAGCCCGCCCGCGCCGCCAGACCTGCCTGAGCGTGGCCGGCTACGCCCCGCACGTCCCCAACACCGTCATGGGCGTTCCTAACAACATGTACGCTGTTAGAAAAACCCCGCGCCACGGCCCACCTATGACCTTGATCGTGAACATGAGCGCCAACGCCAGCGTCCCTGCCCAATGCTTCGTGAACTTCGGGATAGCCGTGGCGGCGTTCGTACAGAGCGTCGAGGCGGCCAACCGCCGCATAGAGCTGGTCGTGGTCCACAGCAGCCTCGTCCGTACAGCGGACACCTGCACCGGCTGGATCGTCAAGCACGCGAGCCAACCTTTAGACCTAGACCAACTGGCGTTCGCCATCGCTCACCCCGCGAGCTTTCGCAAGATCGGCTTCGCCCTGCGCGAGCGCCTCGATAGATCGTTCGAGACGCCCGGCTACGGCGTGGCCCAAGACCTAACCCCCAAGATGCTCGCCCGTCTCGGCTACCCAGATGCCCTGGTCGTCAACGCCCCCGATATCCTGCACCGCTGCGGGACGGCCGCCGCAGCGGTCGCCCTGCTGACCGCCCAACTCAAGGACAAAGCCTGATGCTCGCCTTACTAATCCTTTTTAGCCTGCTGCCCCTGCTGATCCACCTGTGGCGTCCACTCGTGCTGCTCATGGGCCTGGGCATCCTCGTACTGATATTCCATGGCGTATTCGGCTGATGACCCGCGAAGAACTTCACGCCCTGGCCATGGCCAGAGTGCGCGCGGCGCTCGGCCTGGGCGGACGCCCATCGGCCCCGGCGCCCGCGCCCCGCACGCCGGCCCTGATCGACGCACCGTCGTGGTTGACCACGCTGCACGCCCCCAAGGTATTCGTCCAAATTGGACGATACCGCTACCGCGTCAGCCGACCGCGTGACTACAACCCCGGACAACCGATCCACTTCGTCGGCGTCGCCGAAGGTGGGGAGTATACCTACATCGGACTAATAAGACCGCCGGGACACTTTATGTGGGGCCGCAAGTCCTCACTCAGCGCATCGGACCCACGCGTCCTAACCTTCGACGCGGCGTACCAGACGCTGCTCGATGGGGGAACACCAGAAATAACCAAGATAAAATAACCCCTTGCGCTTGGACGCAGCCGGGTGCTAGGCTGCCTACCCCCACCCCCGGCATCTGTCCGAAGATTTCGTATCCTCGTATGGACGCTGGTGGGTGGGGATGGGGAGAAACCATGCGTAAAGATCCACCTGACCTGCGCCTTGTCCCACACACGCTGCCCGACAGCGCCCTGGCCGACCTTGCCCGCAGCGGCATAACCCCTGCCGACGCCCACGCCCACGGCCTGCGCTACGCCCCCGACGCCCACGCCCTGCACCCGATGTTCGCCCCGGCCCCGGCGCTCGTGATACCCTACGACAAGCTGGGAGAGGGCGATGACGACGAAGACGACTACACCGGTGCGTTCTACCGGATAAGATACCTGGGCGACCCGCCCAAGAGCTTCAAGACCAAGCCCCTCGCCAAATACTCCCAACCCCCAGACTCGGGCGTGCGCGCCTACTTCCCCCGCTGCCAGCCCTGGCGCGGCATCATCGAGCGTATCGAAGAGCCCATAATCATAACCGAGGGCGAAAAGAAAGCCATCGCCGCCTGCCTCCGCGACTTCCCCTGCATCGGCCTCGGCGGCGTGTATTCCTTTAAAACCAAGGACACAGAATTCCTCCCCGAACTCGAAGCCATAAACTGGCAGGACCGCAGCGTCTACATCGCCTACGACAGCGACGCCGCCCAGAAGCCCCAGGTGGCCATGGCCACAGACCGCCTCGCCCAACTGCTCCGCACACGGGGCGCTCGCGTGCGCGTGATGCGCCTGCCCAGCCCCAGGGGCGAGAACGTCGGCCTAGACGACTACCTGCTGACCCACACCAACGAAGAGTTCGTCCAGCTATCCGAGGAAGCTGACGAAGGCTACCCGCCCGAGTTTCTGCGCCTGAACGAAGAGGTTGTGTATGTCGCCGACTTAGACAGGGTGGCCGATTTAAAAACGGATCGCCTCATGACCGTCCAAGCCTTCATGAACTCAAGTCGGTTCGCCTCGCGCACCTACAGAACGCCGGTGCGCGGACCTAATGGAGCCATGGTGTTTCGTGAGATGCCCGCCGCGCAAGCTTGGATGCGTTGGCCCAATCGCCACGAAGTCGACCGCCTGACTTACCAGCCCGGCGAACCGCGCATCACCGACAAGGGCCTGAATCAATGGCGAGGATGGGGCTGCGACAGCGTGGCGGGTGACGTAACGCCCTGGCTAGATTTCACGGCGCATCTGTGGCAGAGCCTGACTCGCGCCCAGGCCGAATGGCTGCATAGCTGGCACGCCTATCAAGTCCAACACCCCGGCGTTAAGTTAGAACAGGCCATAGTCTATTTCAGTACAGAGCAGGGTGTGGGCAAGACCCTGGCGGCTAAGAGCTTTGGTATGATATTTGGCAAGGCGAATATGTCCGTAATAAACTCGACGGAGCTTCACTCGGCGTTCAATGAATGGCAGCGCGCCAAGCAACTCATCGTTGGCGAGGAAATCACCAACGGTAATAAGAAAAATGAGAACGAACGTATTAAGACTATGATTACTGAAACAGATGCCTACATAAATATCAAGGGCGTTCCTTTGATAACTATAGAAGACTGCGCCAATTACATTTTCACGACCAACCACGCCAACGCTTTCTATATCGAGGCGAAAGACCGCCGCATGTTCATTGTCGATGTGCCCGACGAAGCCAAACGATCTCGCGACATCTACACCGCGTTCGTCGCGTGGCGCGACAACGGTGGCCTGAGCCATATGCGTCACTTCTACGAAACGTACCCGATAAGCCCTGACTACGCGCCCCACACGGCTCCGCCGCGCACGACGGCGCACAAGGTCATGACGATAGAAGGTTCCAGCGACGTGGGCCGCTGGTGCCTTGAGCTCAAAGCCTACCCGGCAGGCAAACTGGTGGTGGGACGCCTGAAACACCAACGTGATCTGTTTACATCGCGAGATATGCTTGATATTTACCGCCAAGAAGGCAACGACCCCAACCGACATGTCACAATCAACGGCATGAGTACGGCGCTCAAAGCCGCAGGGTTCAAGCACGTCTATGGTGGGAACGCGATACAGGCCAATGGTAGATTAGATCGGTACTTCGCCATCCGCAATGCCAAGAAATGGCTGAACCCACCGCCCAGAGTAAAGGTGTCGGCATGGCTGCGCGCCAACATAGAGCTAAAACCCATATGATCAACCACAAAGACGCTCGCACCGCCGCCGACTGGATGGGGCTCAACCTCGACACCCTCACCTACGCCCAGCTTTCGACCGCCTACCGCGCCCAGGCCAAGCTTTGCCACCCGGACGCCCCCACGGGCAGCGTCGAGGCGTGGCGCACGCTCAAACGCGCCCACGACCGGCTCGGCGCGTTTCTACGCCAGACCAAGACGCCCCTGCGCGCGCCCGGCGACTGTAAAAGATGCGGAGGCACGGGCAGAGTCGGGACCAAGCCGGTGCGCTGGTGTCCTGCCTGCCGGGGCGCGGGGGTTGTCAACACCGCCAAAGCGCGCTAGGTTAACCCCTGGGCAGCCCGCCCTGCAAGGAGTACGTACTATGTCAACCGAACTTATAGCCCTGACCGGCCTGATCGACGAAATGAATTTCGCCAACGACGGAATCGGTAAGGAGGCGACGCCGTTTCTGTCGCCCGCCGACGTGACCGAATGGGTCGACGCGAACTTCGCGGGCGCGGACATCAACGCCGCCGAGGCGTGGGCGGCGACCCTGACCCAAGACCAGCGCGACACGATGACCGATGGCGACGCCGAAGACATCGTCGCCCTGGTCAAGCAGGGCGGCGCGCCCGCCGCGTTGGTCGACAAGATTCTTAACAAGTGGTTCGAAGAGAAATAAGGAGAACAAATGGTCACGTATCTATTTCGTACCGGGGCGGACTTGATCCAGCAACTCGAACACGATCTCGAGAAGATCGACGCCAGCATCGAGCGCACCAAGGGCAAGCCCAAGACCATGGAGCAGTACAAGTCCGAACGCTATCGGCTTCAGCAAATCGTATGGATGCTGAACGACACCTTCGTCGGCCCAAAAGGCGAAGAGGTCAAGTTCGCCGAGCTTGGCGTGCGCAAGGATCCACCGAACCCTGAAGATCCAGAGCTCAAAGCCCTGGCCAAGATCAGGGACGATATATTGTCGGGGGCGCTGCGCAAGTAGGCCCACAAAGGGGCTTGCTCAATGGGCGAGCCCCTTGTACCCTGTACCCGTACCCGTTGCACAAGGACAGCACGTTATGTCGGTTAATCTTCGATCAAACTACAATGCCAACGGCCCCATCTATGGGATCGTGGTCGAGCGCGGTGGCCGGTTCTACCCCGCTATCGTTGTCGATGACGAAACCAAGGTATCTGGCATTTATTATCTGACGCACGCAAGAGCCGAAGAGGCCGCTGCTGGGTTGATAAAGGCGTTCGACATCCTCGCAGGAATGCTTAAATGAGCAAGCCCGAGAAATTCCCCAAATCCATGGGCGCGTGCGCGGACCTGTTGTACAGGTACCGGCAGGAGCGGCTCGACGCAGACAAAGTGGCGGCTGCGCTTAAAACCCGCGAACAGGCCCTGATCGAGTACATCATCGACAACCTGGACAAAGGCAGCGGCGGCGCGGTGGGCAAGACCCATAAGGTCGAGATCACCAAGAACGAGAAGCCGGTGGTTAAAGACTGGCCCGTGTTCTTCGCCTGGGTCGCCAAGACCAAGTCGTGGGACCTGCTGCACAAGCGCGTCGCCGAAAGCGCCTTCAAAGCCCGTATCGAAGACAACGTCGAGATACCGGGCTGGGAAGCCTTCACCGTCGTCGGCGTGTCGCTGACCGTTCGCCTCAAGCCCTTCGAGAAATGACCATGTACGACGTCACTATGCCCGACCACAACTACCCCGTCAGCGAGTCCGAAGCCATGGTGCTGCTGATCCACCACCTTCGTCTCGCCTGCACCTTCTTCGAGTGCACGCCCGAGGATAAGACGAAGATGCGAACGCTGATCGTCAACAGCATGCACGATCCGCACATCCGCGCGGCGCTGGCGTTCTACACCGCCATAACGGAAGACTATGAAGCGTTGGAGCGCGAAGACGCCCCCGTGCACTAGCGCCCCTTGCGCCCGCGCCCCTTGCGCCCGCGCCCTGGGCGTGCTAGCCTGGGGCGTTGGGTTAATCATGTTAACTCGTAGCCTGGAGAAAGACAATGGCTAAGAAACCTGGAACGGCAATCGTGGATTGGGAAAAGGAGATGGCGGCGCAAGCCGAGATCGCGGCAGGCGGGCAGCGATCCTCGGGGGGCGGCAAGTTCTTCTCGATGCGGGCGGGACAACTCACCTTCGACGGTGAGCCGCTGCCCGGCAACCAAGTGCCGGTGATAATCCTGGCCGACATTATCGAGAACTACTACTATGACAAGCCGTTCGACCCGGACGTACCGGCGAGCCCGATCTGCTTCGCGTTCGCGCACAGCGAGAGCGAAATGGAGCCCCACGAAGCCGTCGACCAAGACGACTACTTCGAGCGTCAGAGCGAAACCTGCCGGGCATGTCCCAAGAATGAGTGGGGCAGCGCGCCCGTGGGCCGGGGCAAGGCGTGCAAGAACAGCATGCGTCTCGCTATGATCCCCGCTGGTGTGTACAAGCCCCAGGGCAAGGGGCGCAACGCCGGGTTGGAGTTGGAACTGTACGACGACACCGACGACTACGAGAAGTCGGAAATCGCCTACATGAAGCTACCCGTCATGTCGGTGCGCAACTACAGCACCTTCGTCCGCGACGTGGCGACCAACATGAGGCGACCGCCGCACGGCATCATCACCAACATCGCGGTGGTGCCCGATCCTCGATCTCAGTTCAAGGTCGAGTTTGAGGTGATCGAGGAAATCGACAACGAACTGATCGCCATCATCATGGCGCGGCACGCCACCGCCAAGGCGGGCATCGACTTTCCGTACACGCCGCCGCCAGCGGACGAAGCGCCGACGCCGGTGGAAAACAAGAAGTTGCGCCGCCGCGCCTAGGCGTGCTAACCTGCCGGGGCGGGCTGCGGCCCGCCCCACCCTGTTTTCAAGGAGACTGTTATGAACCTGCTCGAAGCCCTGAACAACAACGTCAGTGGATGGGCGATCATTAGCCCTGACCACTGTAGTTTTCACGATATCGACTTCATCGAAGCCGACGAAGAACCATCGCTCGAGACGATGAAAGAAGCCGTCGACGGCTACATCGAGCACATCACGCTGCATTACTTCAGCAGCGCCACGAAAAGAACTTATCAGGCCGATGGTCTGGTAAACGAGGAAGGCAAGCTGATCGGCCTGCCCTTTAATCTCCTAGGCACCGCATGGTACGCTAACAGAAATGATGCCATCGTCGGCAACCTGATGGTGATGCTCGGCAAGGCGCGTATGAAATGAAGATGCTCGCCGATATGATGCTGGCGGTCAACCCGCGCGCCGTCCCGTTCACGAGCAACAAGGTCATCGACATAACGAGACTCGTGGGGGTCATGCGCAAAGCCGAACGCTACGTGCTGGACGAGAACCTGATCCGCACCATCGTCCAACTATCCCAATGCTACCCGGCCCGCGCCAAGCAATACATGGACTTGGCGTGGCCTGCTGCGGATTCTGTGTGGATCGAGTTTCCCAGCCAGCCGATGCTGCAAGAGCGCCGCGCGATCCACGGCAAGGACTTCGCGTACGTCCACCGGCAACCCGAGGCGCGTACGGGCATTCTCGTGCACATGATCAATGGGGCCATGCACCTGAATTGCTTCGAGCATGACGAAACATGCAGGAGCATATTCCCATGGCCGATGGGGTTCTACCTGTTCAAAGAACCCGTGGAGCAAGAGCTCTTCGAGTGCGCCGCCGTGTGGGGCTACACCGAAGGTATGGACCTGGAGGTTCTGCGTGGCTACGCTGTGCCCAGCCTGCATCCCGACGCCGTGCGTAACTTGCCTAAGGACTATAAAGAGTTGGTCCAAATCATGACCGCGGAGCTCGCCGGGCTCGTGCGCCTTACGGTTATCGCCCTGGCGCTGCTGGCGAGCCCCGCTACACGTGTAGGGCCGCCCGTGCGCCCCAGGGGCCGGTTTATCGCCCACAACGCCACGCACCCCTACCAGCCGCGCCGCTTTGTGGAGCTTGAGATACCCAAGCGGGTGCGAGAGGTGCGGCCCTACATTGAGAAGATGCTGGCCACGCACCACAAGAGGCTGCACGAAGTCAGAGCTCATTATCGTCATTTAACCTACCAGCCCAGAACGCCGGGGTGGTTGCCAATAGAAACCCCGCAGGGTATGCTGTGGCGCAAGGCCATCGCCCGGCACTTGCGGGGCGATCCTGATCTGGGCGTTGTCGAGCACGAAGGTATCCATGCCAAAGGAGCGAAACTATGAAAACTGCGCTTGTGCTGGCCGCCCACTTCATTGTGTTCTTTGTCGCGCTGGGCGGGCTGGCGGCAGCCGCCATCCGACTATGGGAACGGTTCCCGTGACAGACCCTGACCTGATCGGCTGGCCGCACCGCACGCCGCTGATACAGCGCAGGCACATGAGCGTCGTGCGGTGGCTGATCAAGTGGTGGTGGAGGATCGTCGGGCTGTGAAAGTCCACACCATCGACTTCGAGACGATGCCCATTCGCGGGCGGCCGGACTACCCGCCCGCGCCCGTGGGCGTCAGCATTCTACTCGCAGGCGAGCGAAAGGCGACCTACTATGCTTGGGGACATCCTGCCGAGAATAACTGCACGAAGCGAGAAGCTGCTCGCCAGTTGCGCGCAGTGTGGCGAAGT
>Ga0306921_10001612_pt1 | contig 22034 bp, 17 predicted proteins | sample sta12Cox44000080_FD_203760 | JGI IMG/M metagenome (GOLD analysis project Ga0306921, IMG submission 203760) | Lab enrichment of tropical soil microbial communities from Luquillo Experimental Forest, Puerto Rico - statoxic.12C.oxic.44.000.080 (v2)... | ecosystem: Environmental > Terrestrial >...
CGCCGCCTGCCAGGCAGCCACGCGGTGGGTACGGGCCTCACGCAGATCGACGGCCAGGTAGCCGAGCACGTCGTGGATTCCAGCGCGGATGTCCGCCTGATCCGCGTCGTCGCCCATGAGGGTGGTCGCGACGCCGAGTTGATGGCGTGCCTCCTCGGCGTCATCACCCCAGCGGGCAAGCTCCGCCTTGGCGAGGGCCAGCTCGATCAGCGCGTACGGCCAGGTGACCCCGTCGGCGCACCGCTCGGCCTCGGCGATGGCGGCCGCACTGGCGGCGTGATCGCCGTGCAGCCAGTACAGCAGGGCCTGCCGGGTCCGCAGCCCGATGACATCCTCGATGGCACCGACCTCGGTGACGACCGCGATCGCCTGTTCGTAGTGCTCGCAGGCATCGGCGAACTCGCCGCGCATGGCGATAAAGCCCCCCAGCTCGGACAGGGCCAGCGAAATCCCGAAGCGTTCGCCGAGCGTCCGGAACTCGGCGAGCGCCATCTCCAGATACGCCTCGGCTTCCGGGCCGCCTTGGCCGATCACGATGCGCATCTTGCCGAGCTGCCACCGGGCCAGGGCGCCCACCCAGGGGTCCTCGGAGTCCAGCAACGGCTCGAACGCGGACAACGAGGCGACCGGCGCCTCCAACATGCGTTCCAGCGGGGCAACCAGCCCCAGCAGCGGGTTGCGCCGCTGACTGCGCTGGCTGAACCGATACGCCTGGTGGATCCACTCCGCGATCTGGTGTTCGTCGCCACGCCCGGAGCCCAGGAACAGCACCACCAGCGCGTACACCATGGCCCGGACGTCATCGCTCACCTGGCCCGGGGTCTTGGTAGCGGCGACGATCAGCTCGAGGCCTTCGGTCCGGTGCCCGCCGAGCCACCAGTACCAGCCGGCCGCCGCCGCGAGCCGCATCGCCGGCTGCGCCTCGCCGGCCGCGAGCGCCCCCCGCATCGCGGAACCGATGTTGTCATGCTCGGCCTCGAGCATGGCGAGCCATTCCAGTTGCTCGGCGCGGCGAAGATGCGGTTCCGCGGTCTCGGTGAGTTCGGTGAAGTAGGCGAGATGCGCGTGGCGCACCGGGCCCGATTCCCCCGTCTCCGCCAGCCGCTGCGCGGCGTACTCCTTGATCGTGCCGATCATCCGGTAGCGCGGTGCGCTGTCGCCCTCTGCGAGCAGCAGCGATTTCTCGGCCAGCGAGGTGAGCAACTCCAGCACCTGCTCCTGCTCGGCCGCATCGCCTGCGCAGACCCGCTCGGCCGCCTCCAGGCTCGCCCCTCCGGAGAACACCGAGAGCCTGCGCAGAACCGTCCGCTCGGCATCGGTGAGCAACTCCCAGCTCCAGTCGACCACCGCGCGCAGCGTCTTGTGCCGTGGCAACGCGGTACGGCTTCCGCTGGTCAGCAGGCGGAACCGGTCATCGAGCCGGTTGGCGAGCTGGTCGAGTGACATGGTGCGCAGCCTGGCCGCGGCCAGTTCGATGGCCAGCGGCATCCCGTCCAGCGCCCGGCAGATGCGCACCATCGCCGTCAAGGCGTGTTCGTCGACTCCGAGATCCTTGCGCTCTGCTTGTCCCGCCCCCGCGCTTCGCGCCCGCCCCCGCACCGCGCCCGCCCGGTCCCGCAGCAACCGGACCGCCGGCGAGGAGGCGATCTGGCCGGGGCTGGCGTCCCCCTCCGGCACGGGCAGCGGCTCGACCAGCCACAGCGCCTCACCGGTGATGCCGAGCGGTTCCCTGCTCGTCGCCAGGATCCGCAGCCGCCGGCACTCCCCGAGCACTCGATCGGCGAACTTCGCCGCCGCCTCTATCACGTGCTCGCAGTTGTCCAGTATCAGCAGCGCTTCCCGCTCGCGGATCGCGGCGATCAGCCCGTCCGTCACATCCGCGCTCGGTGCTGCACCGAGCAGAGCATCCCGGAGGCCGAGCGCGGCCAGCGTCGCCTGCGCCACGTCCCCGCCCACCTCTCCTTCCCCTTTCACCGCGCCGATGGCGGCGAGCTCCACCAGCCAGACCCCGTCCGGCAGGTCGCCGATCAGCGTCCGGGCGGTTTCCGTAGCCAGCCTGGTCTTTCCCGAGCCGCCCGGCCCGACGAGGGTGGTCAGCCGATGCTCGGTGATGAGCTCGCGGACCGCGGCCACGTCGTCGTCCCGGCCGACGAAACTCGTGAGCTCGGCGCGCACGTTGGTCGTCCGGGTCTCTTCCCGCCGCCCCAGCTCGCCCCGCAGCAACGCGACGTGCAAGGCCGACAACTCCGGCGAGGGGTCGGCGCCCAACGCGTCGGCCAGCGCTTCCCTCGTGCGCTCGTAGGTGAACAGGGCCTCGGAGTCGCGGCCGGCTGCCACGAGGGCACGCATCAGCGCGGCAACCAGCCGTTCCCGCAGCGGATGCGCGGTCACCGCGTCGGTCAGTTCCGCGATTACCTCCACGCCCTGGCCGAGACTGACCTCCGCTTCGAACCGGTCCTCCATCGCCGTCAGGCGTAGCCCCTCGAGCCGAGTCACCGCAGCGTCGAACGCTTCACTGTCCTCCAGCGCGACATCCTGCATGGCCGCACCGCGCCACAACGCGAGGGCTTCGCGCAACAGCCGGACCCGCCCGGGGCCCTTCTCGCGGCGAGCCTGAGCAAGCAGGAGTTCGAACCGCACGGCGTCGACGGCGTCGGGTGCCACCGTCAGCCGGTAGCCGCCCGGCTGCCCCTCGATCAGCCCATCCGGTAGTGCCTTCCGCAGCCGGGAAGCCAAGCGTTGCAGGGCATTCGCCGCGTCGGAGGGCGGACGCTCACCCCAAATCCAGTCGATGAGCGTCGCCTTCGGGATTATGTGACCTGGTTCGAGCGCGAGGGCGGTCAACAGCGCACGCAGCCGGGCGCCCGGCACGCCGGCGAAGACGCCGTCGTCTGTGCGAACCTCGAATGATCCGAGTATCCCGATCTGCATCTAGCTGATTTTGCCATGGGCGATTGGGCAGACCGGCTGCTGACGCGGCGCGTGGTACCCCCGTCCGCCGAGGGGCCGCGGGAGCCAGGAACGAGAGCCAGCGGATTGCGGCTCTCCCGGGCTCCCGCGACCCGCTCAGAGCGTTGACGCAGGTGGGAGGTGGATCAGTGGTCCTGCTCGTACTTGAACGAGAGCGACAGCTTCGTGCGGTAGGTGATCGCCCCGCCCTCATCCAGGTGGATGTCCTGCTTAACGACCTCAGCTACCCGGAGATCACGGATGGTCCCGGCAGCAGTCCTGATCGCCTCCGCCGCCGCATCTTCCCATGACGTGCTGCTCGTCCCGATGACCTCGGTGACTCTGTACACGCTCATGACACTCTCCTCTCGACGGCTACAAACCCGGAACATGCCAGGACCGGCGGGGCCAACATCCGGCCCGGAACTGGCCGGGCGGGCAGCGTTCAGGTATCGCCAGGATTGAGCCTGGCACTTGGCTCAGGCAGCGTCCAGGGCCCCCAGTGCTGCAGAACGCGGCCGCACGACGCCGGCAGCGCCTGGCAAAGGGCTGCAATGCGCTCCTGCCAGGTGATCTTCTAGTGCGCGCGGCTGGCGACCCAGGCCGTGATCAGGTCGGCCGTCTGCACCCGCGCGGTGGCTGGTTGGTTGGGCCCGGCGGCCAGGCTGCGCGGCAGTCAGCTTGCCTGAACCGAGGGAGGACCCATGCAGTGGCGGAACGAGGAGTTCGACCTCGGCGGTGTCAATCACCTGGCGCTGGCCTGCTCGGACATGAAGCGGACCGTCGAGTTCTACACGCAGGTGCTCGGCATGAGGCTGATCAAGACGCTCGACCTGCCCGGCGGGCCGGCCAGCACTTCTTCTTCGACTCCGGTGGCGGCAACGCCCTGGCGTTCTTCTGGTTCCCCGACGCTCCCGGCCCGGTGCCGGGCGTCTCCGCACCGGTGACCGTGCCGGGCATGGGGGAGTGGACCAGCGCGGTCGGCTCGATGAACCATGTGGCGTTCAACGTGCCCGAAGAGCGGTTCCTTGACTACCGCGCCAAGCTGAAGGCCAAGGGCATCCGGGTCAGCCCCATCATCGATCATGACGACAGCGAGGCCGGGTGGCCAGGGAACTGCACCCCGGTGTCTTCGTCCGCTCGTTCTACTTCCAGGACCCCGACGGCATTCTGCTGGAGTTCGCCTGCTGGCGGCGGGCCATGGGCCAGCCAGGCGACGTCCGGCACGAACCCAAGACCGCGGCCGACCGGGCCGGCGTGCGGGTCTAGCCGGGCGCCCCTGCCGCCCGTGGCGGCGAGCCTGTCAGCGGGCTGGTGTCGACGTATCTGAACTCGGAGACGCGTTCGGTGAACTTCCAGCCGTCCGGGGTGCGCTGGTAGCGGTCGTGGTACACGAAGTAGTTCAGATGCGAGCTGCCGTCGCGCCCGCCGGCGAGCTCGCTCAGATAGGCACGGCCGGTCGCGGTGCCGCCGTCCAGCTGGATCGTGCCCGGGTGGGTGGTCTGCACGAAGTAATCCATGAGAGCCTGCCGCCGCTCGCCGAGGGCGCGGATCTCCTCCGGCCCGGCCGCCTCGATGCCGGCCTCGGGGATCCGCACTACGCCGTCGCGGGTGAACAGCGACGCGAGGCGGTCATGGTCGTTCATCATCACCGCGTCAGAGAACTCGCCGCGCAGCGCCTCGATCTCGACGCGGTCGGCGATGGCCTGAAGGTCGCTCATCGGGTTTCCTGCCTTTCAGCCGTCATCGGTCCTGCGGGGCAGCCGGGCCAGATCAGACACCGGGCCGAGGTGGCCGAGCTTGTCGGGATTGACCACGGCGCGGATCGCCTGCACCACGCCGTCGGCGACGTCTAGGGCGAACACGCTGATCACGCGCCCCGTGGCGTCGTAGGCCACGGCGCCCGGCTGGCCGTTGATCCAGGCCAGCCGCAGCGCGACGCCGAGCACCCGGCCCCGGCGGAACAGGCCGACGAGGTGCCGCATCACGCCCTGCCGCCCGGCCAGCGGCCTCCCGCGCACCTGAGCCTTGCCGCCGCCGTCCCCGTGCATCACCACGTCAGGCGCGAGCATGCCGAGCAGCGCGTCCATGTCGCCGCCCGCGGCCGCCTCGAAGAACCGGCGGGCGAGTTCCTCGCCTTCCGCCCGCCGCGCCGCGGTCGGAGCGCTGTGGCGCGCCTGCCCTCCGGCGCCGATGCGCTGCCTGGCGCGGGCGAAGATCTGGCGGCAGTTCACCGCGGTCTTGCCGGTGATCCTCGCCACGTCCGGGTAGCCGTACCCGAACACCTCGCGCAGCATGAACACCGCCCGCTCCACCGGCGAGAGGGTCTCCAGCAGCACGAGGAATGCCATGGACAGCGAGTCGGCAAGCTCGGCGTGCTCGGCCGGGCCCGGCCCGCCGGCGGGCACGACGACCGGCTCGGGCAGCCAGTCCCCGACATAGGTCTCCCGGCGCACCCGCGCCGAGCTCAGGTAGTTGATGCCCAGCCGGGTCACCGCCGTCGTCAGGTACGCCTTCGGGTCGGCGATCGTGGTTCCCGCCTGGCGCGCCCGGGTCAGGCCGAGGAATGTGTCCTGCACGATGTCCTCGGCGTCCCCCACCGATCCGGTCATCCCGTAGGCGATGGAGAACAGCAGCGGCCGGTACTCCGCCTCCGCCGCGCCGGCCACATCCGCCGGCCCGGGCACGGAACCCCTCCGGTCATCCGCTGACCCAGGCACGGAACCCCTCCCGCCAGCTCGCATACCGCGGTTCCCAGTCGAGGTACTTCTTTGCCTTCTCGTTCGAGTATCCGCGTGAGCTGGTCATCTGGGCGACGACGAACTCCCCGGCTAGCAGCCGCCCGAGCCAGGCCGGCATCCGCAGCGGCGGCTTCGCGCCCAGGACCCCGGCCAGGTAGGGGAGCCACTGCGCGACCGGGGCCGGATCGTCATCCACGACGTTGTAGATGCCAGGCGCGCCGCGCTCGATCGCGGCGACCGTCGCCGCGGCGGCATCGGTGATCTCGATGAACGACCAGATCCCGGCACCACCGCCGATCACCGGCACCTGCCGCTTGCGCACCGCCTCCATCAGGAAGTCACCGGTGCCCGGCCCGTAGAAGCCGCCGTAGCGCAGCACGAGCCCCTCCTGTGCCTGGGCCACCGCCGTCTCCACATGCGCGATCGCGGCCGGCGCTTGCACGGCCGACGGGATGGGCCGCCAGCCCAGCGGATCTTCTTCGGTCTTCAGCGGGCCGGGACGATCGTCCGGGCCGGCGCCCGCGTAGCTTTGCGCGATGACCCGGCGGGTGCCCGCCTCGGCGGCGGCCGCCAGCAGGTTGTCAGTGCCCCGGGTCCGGAGTTCGTTCGTGGAGGCGAACAGCTTGTCGGGATTGCGGAAGCTCCGCATGCCCGCCAGCGCGGTCATCTCGTGGACGATCACCTCCGGCGCGGCGGCCTGCACTGCGGCGATCACCGCCGTCCGGTCCAGCCCGTCCACGACCACCGGCTCTGCGCCCGCCTCGCGCAACAGCGCGACCTTGCCGGGCGTCCTCGTGGTGGCGGTGACCACGTGACCCTTCGCGACCAGCCCAGGAACCAGGTGCCGTCCCAGTGCCCCGGTCGCTCCCGTAACGAAAACCCGCATTGTCTTTCCCTTCGCATGGTGCTCTCCCTTGAAGACAAGCCACTACCCGAAGTTGTGACATCCAAGGCAGGCCCGGTGCTGGGGGACGATGGGCTCATGGCTAGCCGCGTGCCCTTCTATTTCGTTGATGTCTTCGCGACCGCTCCGCTGGCCGGCAATCCGCTGTCGCTGGTGCCCGATGCCGATGGCCTGGACGAGGCGCAGATGCGCGCGATCGCGCGCGAGTTCAATCAATCCGAGACCACGTTCGTGCTGCGCACATCGCTGCCCAATGCGACCGTGCGGCTGCGTTCATTCACCCCTGCTGGCGCCGAGGTCGGCGGTGCCGGGCACAACGCGCTGGGTGCCTGGCTGTGGATGGAGGCCGCGGGCCGGCTTGCCTCTCCTGCCGCGGGCCGCAGCCTGCGGCAGGAGATCGCCGGGCAGGTGCTACCGGTGGAAGTGGTCCGCAAGGCCGGCCAGCCCGCCGTGGTGTGGATGGACCAGTCACCGCCGGTCTTCGGTGACGTGGCCGGCGACCGCGCCCGGCTGGCTGTTTGCCTGGGCCTGGGCGAGCAAGATCTGCTGGCGGAGGACGCGCAAGTTGTCTCCACCGGTGCCGGTCATCTGCTGGTCCCGGCGCGCGACCGCGAGGCGGTTGACCGGGCCATGCCGGACCCGGCGCGGCTGGTACCGGCTTTGCAGCAGGTGGGCGCCGAGGGCTGCTACCTGTACAGCCCGGATCCGGTCGATGCCGCCGGCGCCGTCGCGTATGCGAGGTTCTTCAATCCGGCAGTCGGCATCGCCGAGGACCCCGCGACGGGAACCGCTGCCGGGCCGCTCGCCGCCAGGCTGGTCGCCGCGGGCAGGGTCCCCGATGAGTCCACGGTCGTCATCGAGCAAGGTCATGCACTGGGACGGCCCAGCAGGATTGCCGTTTCGGTCTCCGGGCAGCGCGTTCGCATCGGTGGCTCGGGCTTGGTCGTGGCGGAAGGAACACTGACGGTGTAGCGGTCATCGTGCCGCCCTCTTGTACCGGGCCAAGAGCGTGGCACCGGACTGCGAGGCCGACAGGAGCTCCAGGTCGGCGGGCGGGCCGTCCGCGGGGAACAGCCGCTCGCCGGTACCAAGAACCGTGGGGAAGGTCAGCAGCCAGTACTCGTCGATCAGGTCGTTGCCCATGAGCGTGTGCACGAGGCTCAGGCTGCCCATGATGATCACGTCCCGCCGCTGGTGCTTGACCGCGTCGATGATGTCGCCGTCCACGGCTTGTGAGTTCACCCACGCCGAGGTGCTGGTCAGTGTGCGGGTGGCGACCAGCTTCGGTACGGCGTTCATCCGGGCCGAGAACGGATCGTCGCGCCCGGGCCAGATCCGGGAGAACAGCTCCCAGGTCTTCCGGCCCAGCAGCAGGACTCCCTCATCCAGCACGCTGCCGAGCCGGAACTTGTCTCCGGCGATCTCCTCGGGGCCGTGCCGGAACGCCCAGCCGCCGGCCGGCGTGCCCCCGGTCCCATCCGGGTCGGTGACGATCCCATCCAGGGTGATGAATTCGATGACGATAACGCTCACTGTGGCTTCCCTTCGGTCGATGCCCACCGGTACATACCGGCGGCATCACCCGGACTCATCGCGGCCGGGAAGCCTATTTCCAAAAGCGCGGCTGGCCGATAGCGGCGGGAAAATCGGTCGCTGCAGAGGCCCCCCATCAGGCACCATAGCCAGGCTGGATGCTCCGAACGGGGAACAATGACTACGCCTGAAGAAAGTCGCGGCGCACCGGCCCACAAAGGGGCGGTGCTGCTCGCGCTGCGCTACTACGGCCGCCAGATGGCCAGGCTCTGGCGCTTCACCCTGCCCGGGATGTTGCTGCCCGCGCTGGGGAACACGTGCATCTACTACGTCGCGCCGCTGATTGTCGCTAAGCTCGTCGGCCGCTTTGCCCACCACGGGCTCACCGGGATCGACGCGGCGATGCCCTATGTGCTCGGCTTCGCAGGGGCGCTGCTTTTCGCCGAGATCGTGTGGCGGATCGGCCTCTACGGCGTGATCCGCCTCGAAGGTCACGGGATCGAGAACCTCTACGTGATCGGCATGGACGAGCTGCTGGCGAAGGACTCGGCGTTCTTCCACGAGAACTTCGCTGGTTCGCTGACCAAGCGGGTACTGAGCTTCGCCACCCGGTTCGAGGACTTCACCGACAATCTGGTGTTCAACATCGTCAGCAGCCTCGTGCCGCTGGCGTTCGCCTCGGTGGTGCTATGGCACTACGACCCGTGGCTCGTCGCCGGGCTCCTCGGCCTGCTCACGATCACCGGCACCGGTATCGCTCCGCTGATCCGCCGTCGCCAGAAGCTCGTCGACCAGCGCGAGGAAGCGATCGCGCGGGTGTCCGGGCACGTTGCCGACAGCCTGATGAACATGGACACGGTCCGCGCGTTCGCTGCCGAGGACCGGGAGGCCGCCGAGCACAGGTCGCGCGTCGCCGACCAGCGGCGGAAGACGCTGCGGTCGTGGGACTACGAGAACCTCCGCATCGACACGCTGGTCGCGCCGATGTCCGTGCTGACCAACGCGATCGGTCTGCTGATCGCGATCTCACTCGTTGGAGGCCCGCACGGAATCGAGGCGATCGTGGTGGCATTCGCCTACTACTCCAACGCGACACGGATCATGTTCGAGTTCAACCAGATCTACCGTCAGATGGAGAGCTCGCTGACCGAAGCCGCGCAGTTCACCGAGTTGCTGCTGACGCCGCCGACCGTGGTCGACCCGATCGCGCCTGAGCCGCTGCGGCCGAAGGCGAGCGACGTCCGGTTCGAGCGCGTGACGTTCGCGCACGCGGGCGGGCCGCCGTTGTTCACCGGCCTGGACCTGACCGTGCCGAGCGGGACCAAGCTCGGCCTGGTCGGCCGATCGGGCGGTGGCAAGAGCACCCTGACCCGCCTGCTGCTGCGAATGATGGATATCGACGGCGGCCGGATCCTGATCGGCGGGCAGGACATCAGCAAGCTGCGCCAGTCCGATCTGCGCAGCCTGATCGCCTACGTGCCGCAGGACCCGGCGATGTTCCACCGCACGCTGCGCGACAACATCGCGTTCGCGCGCCCGAATGCGACCGACGCGGAGATCCGCCAGGCGGCGCGGGCGGCGCACGTGACAGAGTTCGCCGACGCCCTGCCGGACGGATTCGACACGATGGTCGGCGAGCGCGGCGTGAAGCTGTCCGGCGGGCAGCGGCAGCGAGTCGCGCTGGCCCGGGCGATCCTGCGTGACGCGCCGATCCTGCTGCTCGACGAGGCGACCAGCGCGCTGGACTCGGAGAGCGAAATCCTTGTCCAGCAGGCGTTGTGGCGGCTCATGGAGGGCCGGACCGCGCTCGTGGTCGCCCATCGGCTGAGCACGGTCGCGCGCATGGACCAGCTGGTCGTGCTGGACCACGGCCAGATCGTTGAGAAGGGCACGCACCAGGAGCTGCTCCGTCTCGGCGGAACCTACGACCGGCTGTGGCAACACCAGTCCGGCGGCTTCCTGGAAGACGACACAATCCCAGCGATGCTTGCCGAGGCCCGCGGCTGATCGCGTGAGCCCTCTCCGCGGATCCATGCCCTAGGCATGGATCCGCGGACCTCACGCGCAGCGGACGGGGGCCTCAGCCGCCGTCCGCCGCAGCCCGTGCCCTAGCGACCTCCCGTCGCAGCGCTGGGGGGAGCGGCCGGTTGACCGTTGCCTGCCAGTCGATCTGCTCGAGTATCGGTCCCTGTGTGTCCTCCCCCTTGGGCATGGCCCGGGACTGTCGCTCCAGCGCCTTCATCGCCGGGGTCTGGGGGAGATCGGCGACTTTCTCGTTGATGAACGATGGGTCAGCGACGGGGGTGAACGGCGTGAGGTCGGCAGGTGTGAGCTGAGAGGCCTGGTCCTTGTTCTGGAACAGGTCGTACAACGGACGGGCGTTCTGGTCGTAGGAGGAGAGTGCGGGCAGCCCGAGGATCAGCTCCATGGTGCGGATGACGCTGGCCTGGTCGTAGCGCTGGTGACCGATGTACCCGCCGTACCTGCCGTTGGCCGACACGTGCTTGGTGTAGGGGCTGGCCACCAGCAGTACGTTGCGGTGCCCGTCGACGTGGTCGATGCCGTCTTGTGAGTCGTCTTCGACGACGAACACGGCCGTCGAGGACCAGTAAGAGGAATGCGACAGGGCGGAAATGATCTCGCCCAGCGCAGCGTCATTCTGGGCAACCTCGGCGCGCGGCGTGAACGTGGCCGACAGGCCGGTCGTGTGGTCCTCGGGCAGCACCATGTAGCTGAAGCCGGCCAGGCCCTGGCCGTTGGCCGGGCCGCTCGGTGCCGGGCTGCCATCGGCGTTGAGGCCAATGTCGTTGAGGAACGCAGCCGCCCCCAGCCGGTCGTCCACGCTCAGGTTGGCGTCGCCGTTGATGGCGTTGGGGTAGCCGAGATCGGTGTAGGAGTAGATGGGGAAGTTGCCGATCGACAGGAGGCCGTTGATCACCGCGCATCCGGCCGGCGGGCTCGCCCCGGTGCACGGGACCGGCGTGGTGTCGGTGTAGAGCGGCCCGGTGTACTTGGCGGGGTTGGGCCCGAGGAAGGGGCTGCACGGGCTGTTCACCGGGAGGCCATTGCCGTCGGGTGTGATGGCTCCGTAGAACTCGCCGTAGTTGCGGAGCGTGAAAGATCCGCCCGACTGATTCTGCTTGGCAAGGGCGCTCTGGAACAGGCTGCAGCGCTCGGGCTCGGCGACGGGGGAGAGGAAGTCCGAGCCGCGGTTGCGGTCGGAGTAGTTGAGGCGCCACGCCTTCTCGATCCAGTCGGTCACGTTCGCGGACGTCGTCCACCAGTGACCCTGCACGCTCGCCTCGCCGTCTGAGAAGAAGTTGTCGCTCGACGCGAACTGGCTGACGATCGCGTGTCCCTGCGGAGTGGCCGACGCCAGGTACTGGTAGGCCGGGTCGGCGTTGACGTCGTTCCGGGTCTTGCCGAGGTCCCCGTAGACCTGGTCATAGGTACGGTTCTCTCTCACGATGTACAGGACGTGCTTGATCGGCGACTGGCCGGCGTTGGCGGCATCGGGCACGGGGTTGTCCGGGCTGCGGAACTCGCCGCCCGACTGCTTGATGGCCCATGCAACGAAGGCACTGTCCGTGGCGAGGTGCTCGGTGCCCTGCGAATTGCCGTTCTCGCCCTGACCCGGGCCACCAACCCAGAAGCGGCTGAGCAGCGACGGCATGTTGCCTTTGTCGTTGTAGTTGAGCCCCTGGAGTTGCACCTCCGGGTGCAGTGTCTGCGGGAAGGTCGAGTTGGGCAGCAGCGAAGGGGACCCGCCGAACAGCGTGGCGAACGGGACAGGGTAGGGGTAGGACGGGTCATGGGCGGGGTAGCGGCTGCCGAGGCCCTTGGCGGAAACCGCGAGCACACCATGATCGCGTGGGTTGACGGCGACCGCTGTGGGGTACCAGCCGGTCGGCACGTAACCGTCCACGTGCCACCCCGAGGCACCCTTGTCGAGCACCGCCACGGCGTCGTCACCCGCGAGTGCGACGTAGGCGCGGGAGTTCCCGTCGTACGCGACCGCGTCGGGGGCTGAGCCGGTGGCCTCCCCCGGCGCCCCGTGGAGCGTGACATTCACGGCCGGGGCGAGCGTGCCGTCCGCGTTGACGCCCACGATGGACACCTGGTCGCTGTTGGCGTCCGCCACCATGACCTCCCGGCCGTCGGGGCTGACGGCCAGGCCGGTGGGATGGTCGCCGACGGTGGCGGTCGGGCCGGGGGTCCAGTTGCCGGCGCCGTCGGCGTCGGCGGTGATCAGCTGGCCGGTGCCCTCGGCGGTGATATACGCCCGTGCGTTGCCGGTGGCCGGGTTGGTCGCCGTGGCCACGGCGTAGAGGTAGGACGGATCAAGGTCGTTGGGCGTCGGCGGGCTGATGAAGTTCAGGATGTTGGTGTTGTGCGGGACGATCGTCGGCGTCCCGAACGCGACGGCCTTCTTGGCTGTCGTGAGATTGCCGGCGCTATCGACCGACACGGCGTTCAGGGCGCGCCCATACTCGGTCGTCACGAGAACCGTGCCGTCGGCACTCACCGCCAGGCCGCGATCGTAGGCGGCGCTGGGGCCGGTGAAGCTCGACGTGCTGGGAGGAGGTGCCTGCGCGGGCAGGCTGACGGTTGCCGCGTAGGTGAGCTGGCAGCGAGAGCCGACGTTGAACTGGTACACCGCGTCGGTGCCGCCGCTCGTCGCGTACAGCCGGCTGCCGTCGTGGCTGTAGGCGAGCCCGATGCCCATGAAGTTCTGCGCTGGCTTGCTGCTGACGGTGACGAACTGGGTCGCCCCCGTGACCAGGTCGACTGCCGTCACGCCCTCGTCCGGCTCGGTGCCCGTCCGGTTGACTCCCTGCACGGCCGGGACAGGCCGGCCGTTGCCCCAGCCTTCGTCGCTGCTCGCCGCGCACCTGCCGTTCGGCGCGATGGCGAGCCCGAGGGAGAAATCGCCGAGGTTGTACCGGATTCCGGCCGGCCGCACGTACCGGCCGTTGGGGAGCAGGGTCGCCCCTCTAGAGCTGGGATGGGCGGCGGCTCCGCCGCCCGGGCCGGCAGCGTTAGCGGTTTGAGGTGCCCAGTACGCGACACCCACCACGCAGAGCGATAGCGCAGTGGCCCCCGCGAGCCAACGGGAGACCCTCCCACGGCGCAGGCGCGTCGTAACGAAAGACGCCATGGCTATCCGCTCCTTCGCGATGAAGACGAAAGGGACAGTCAAGGAGGAGCCAACCGTCGCCAAAGCGACCGTACCGGCCACCAGCAAAGACAGGCCATAGGCGTGCCGAGTGTTTAGCTCGAAGTAACCCACCGTTGGAGACGAGGATGTTCGCCCCTCCTCGCAGTGCGTCATCGAGAGGCGCGCCGGGTAGCAGCCGCCACCGGTTAATCGGCAGCGGCCTGGTTCCAGGGGTCCGGGCCGGGATCGGTTCCGGCGGCGGCGTGGGTGAGCCGTGGCAGGAAGTGGTTCCAGCCGGTGGCGTGCATCGGCGCCTGGCTGGGGGGCAGGCTGCGGTGGACCAGCCGCAGGCGGGTACCGTCCACGGTCGGGGTGAGAGTGAACTCGACCTGGGTGGCGCCGGGCGGCAGGTCGGCGCTGCCGGCCACGCCCCAGCTGACCACGACCCGCCGGGGTGGGTCGACCTCCAGGTAGTGCCCGCGGACGGGGACCCCGTTGATGTCGACCTCGAAGGCGCCACCGACGGCGGGTTCGAGGGTGGCATGCTGGCCCATCCAGCGGATCATCGCGGCAGGGTCGGTCAGGTGCCGGAAGACCTCCTCGACGGGGGCGGGAAGATCGAGTTCAGTGGCGAATGATTCGGTCACGCCGGCGCTTTCAGCCATCGGTGGGCTCGCCGGGGGCTTGCAAGGTGGTTTTGAGCTGGCCGAGGTGGTGGGTCCAGAAGTCGGCCAGGAACTCCTGCACGGCGGAGAAGCCGCCGGGGTTGACCAGGAACAGGTGACGCGTGCCCTCGCGGCGCTGGTCGACCAGGCCGGCCTCGTGGAGCACCTTCAGGTGCTGGGACACCGCCTGGGGGGTGATGTCAAGGTGGCTGGCGATGTCACCGACCGAGCGGGCATCGCGCGAGACGAGCCGCAGGATGGCCCGGCGGTGCGGTTCGGCGAGCGCTTTGAGCGCCGCGTCGGGATTCACGGCTGGCGGCCGAGGAACGCCACGAGACGGTCGGTAAGCGGGGCATCCACGGCCGCGGGCAGGGCCGGGCCGATGCGGGGGGCGCGGGTGTCAGGGGTGATGGCCTGTTCGGCGAAGGCCAGTACGTGCGCGGCCAGGGTATCGTCCAGCGCGGCCGGCTGGCCGGTGGCCTTCGCCAGGTCCCAGCCGTGGACGAGGATGTCCAGGGTGGTGAAGCCGGCCAGGGCGGGGCCGGGCATGTCGCCGAGTGGTGTGGTGTGCACGCGGGTGAGGGTATCGCCTGCGCTGGCGGCGGTCAGCGCGGCGGCTGAGGCCTCCGCGTAGGCGGCCGCCGGGTCCTGACCCGCCAGGTCGGCGCCGGGCAGGCCGCCGGGCGCCATGGGATAGCGCGGGGCACGGTCGCTGAACAGGGCCTCGCTGAGCCAAAGGGTCCCGATCACATGATTAAGCAGGTCCTGGACGCGCCACTCGGTGCAAGGGGTGGGCGCGCCAGCCTGGTCATGGCGCACCGTCTTGACGATCCCTGCGGTCGAGGCGACGGTACGGTCGAACGCTTCGTAGAGCTCCATCGCGAAATCCTCCCCGGACAGCCCGTGTCCTGGCAGCGGACACTAGTACAATAACTCTATTGCGCAATAGAATACTTGTGAAAGTAGATACTTGCAATCACAGCACCCGGCCGCCCTGGAGGCTCGATGGCCTACGACGAGAACCTCGCCGACCGCATCCGCGAGGTCATGCCCGCCGACGGCGAAGTGACCGAACGCAGGATGTTCGGTGGCCTTACCTTCCTGTGGGGAGGGCACATGTTCGCGGGGGTCGTGGGCGGCGAGCTTATGGTCCGGATCGGTGCCGAGGCCGCCGAGCGAGCACTGGAACATGACCATGTCCGGGAGATGGACTTCACCGGACGGCCGATGAAGAACATGGTCTTCGTGGAGCCCGCGGGGCTGCAGGGCCCGGCACTCGAGCAATGGGTCACCGCGGCCGCCGACTACGCCCGGGCCCTCACCCCCAAACAGCCCGCGCGCCCGCGGCGCCGTGCTCAGCCGCGTACCCGAGCCTGATCAGGCAAGGCTGGCCGGGAACTTTTCACGCTTCGGCAGGAATCTGCGAGTAATCACAGTTACTGGATTGTGCAAAGACGGCGGCCTGGTCTTTGGACATATGCCCAGTGACGGGCCGTAGGCGGGATTTTAGGCTCTGGGTGACTGTGCGCCGGTTTGAGGCGGCGGCTGAGTCGGCCTGGTTCCGGCGTGTTGGCCCCAACGCTGATCCAAGGCCAGGCCAGAGCGGCGGGCCGTTGGAGGGTGCACGAACATGAACGGTCGTCGCAAGCTCACCGCGTCTTTCGCGGCAGTACTCGCCGTCGCCGGTATCGGTTTCACCGCGGGCGCGCCCGCTCAGGCGGCTGGCCAGCCGCCGCGGACGTTGACGGTCGGCAACTGTTCGGTGGGGCCGTCGTATCGCACTATTCAGTCAGCGATCGACGCGGCCCGCCCTGGTGACACCGTGAAGATATGCCCAGGTACCTACGTGGAAGGAAGCGGACAGCGCGGCAGCAACGCGCTGACCATCACAAAGAGCCTGACGCTGGCAGGGGCGGGCGCCGGCCAGGTCACCATCGAGCCGCGTAACAACGGCGGGCAGATCGCGGAGGACAACCCCGACATCCGCGACGGCACAGGGGACATTATCGCGGTCACCGGCACGAGTGGCTCGCCGGTCACCGTGCACATCTCCGGCGTCACCGTTGACGCGGCGGGCGTCTACGCCACCGCCGGGGTGGTGTTCGTCGACGCCCAGGGATCGATCGACCACTCGCATATCACCGGCCTCGACACCGACGAAAGCGCAAACGGGTACCAGGTTCCCGGCGGGTTCCGCAGCAACCCGTTCGGGTACGGCATCGCCCAGGTGTCGACCGCACAATCACCTGCGGCGCAGGTCCTCACCGTCGATCACACCCGGGTCGACCATTACAACGCGCTCGGGGTCCTAGTTGCGGACACAGGCAACCAGGCCGTGCTGACCAACGACCAGATCGCCGGCCGCAACCTGTGCCAGAACTACAACGACCCCACAGCCGGCGGGCCCACCGTCATCGACGGTGACTGCGAGGCCACCGGCGGCAGCAACCCCATCCCGCCGCCGTTGCCGCTCACGACCGGGCCGCTCTTCGGCCAGGACGGGGTCCGCGTGACCGATGGCGCCTCGGTGCAGATGACCGGCGACACGGTGTCGTCGAACCTGGTCAACGGCACCGGCTCGCCCATACAGAGCGTTTACGCGCCGACACCGAATAACGACCCGTACCCGCTCGGCGATCACGCCGAGAACAACCAGAACCTCCGGCTGGCCGCCGGGGTACGGCTGGTGGGAGCCGGGTCTTCGAGCATCACCGGCAGCAACATCACCGACAACGCCTTCGGCGTGCTCAACACGACGAGCGACGGGACCACACCGAACACCGGCGCCCCCGTTGCCGCCACGAATGACTGGTGGGGCCTGCGCACCGGCACCGTAACCCTGCCGACTCCCGGCCCCGCGGTATGGCCGGACATCGTCACGCCCTCGGCCACCACCTACAACCCGCCCGTCCCGGAGAACCCGGTCAATGGCGACCCGGTCGCCGACTCGGCCTGCCCATCGGGCGTCCAGGACTCCACGGCGGTGACCTTCTGCCCCTACCGCGACAGCGACCAAGCCGACTCGGTTAACGGTGAGCTGCCGATCCCCGATGCCCCCGGCCCGGCGGCCCAGCAGGCCGGTTGCACGAACGGCGTCCAACTCGACCCGAACATTCCCACCTACGATTCGTTCTTCGGAACGACGCTGGGAAGCGGAACCACCGGTGACGGATTGTCTGGCACCTCGCCGTCGGCGAAGCAGACCGGGCCGCTCATGTCCTACATGCAGGCGGTCGTCAACGCGATCAACAGCAACCCGTCCACCACCGGCCAGCGGGTCGCGGCGAAGATCGTGCAGGAAGGCACCAGCGTGCTCGGCGTGCCGTTCGACTACGTCGTGATCGGCACACCTGACAACATCGCCAACCTCGACTCCGGTCGCGACGACCAGGCATTCTGGCGCGGCGTGATCGACGGCACCACCCCGGCCGGCCAAGCTCTCGCCCAGGTCAATAAGCGCCCGGCGTTCGCGTGGATCACCGGCGCGCCGCACGGCAACGAGCCAGCGGGCGGCGAGGCGGCCGTGAAGGAACTCTACGAGCTTGCCGCGCGTACCGACTGTGCCAACATGCAGCGCCTGTCCAACCTGGACATCTTCGTTCAGCCGGTGACCGCGCCCGACGACCGCAACCACAACAACCGCACCACCGCATGGGACTTCGACCCCAACAGGGACCGCGGCACCATCCAGATGCCGGAGAACCGGGCCCTTATCGGCGCGATCACCAAGTACCCCGGCCTGTTCTTCATCGACGCGCACCAGCAGTCCTCGGGCTACTTCTTCCCGCCCGACCAGGACGCCGCGCTCAACGAGATCTCGCACTTCGCGCTGGGGGCGATCCAGAACGTGATCGGGCCGGCGATCCAGAACGCGTTCAACGACCAGACCGGGCAGTACCGCAACTACAACACCTACGACCTGTTCGTGCCCGAGTACGGCGACACGGTCCCGTCGCTGCTTCAAGGCGGCGCGGGGATGACCTACGAGAAGGGCAACAACGAGAACTACGGCAAGCAGGTCTACGACCACTACCTGGCCATGGACACCACCGTGAACGTGACCGCCGACAACAAGGCGAGCATGCTGACGGACTGGATCAAGCAGTGGCCCGAGGCGGTGTCGCAGGGGAAGAACTGCGTCGTCCAGGGCAACACCCAGGTGAGCCCGCCGGCCGTGGACCAGTACGAGATCGGGCAGAGCACCATCGACCAGGAACCCAACACCCCGGTCTGCGGTTACTACTACCTGCCCGGCGATCATTCCGGTGATGTGGCCCAGACGATCAAGGAACTCCAGTACGCCGGTGTCCGGGTCTACCGGCTCGACCAGGCAATCACCGTGCCCGGTGCGCACGCGTTCGGGGACTTCAACATCAACGCTCCCCAGGGCCAGGACCCGGTCCGCACGCAGACCCTGACTCTCCCTGCCGGGACGCTCTACATCCCGCTCGCTCAGGGCACCAAGCACTGGATCCAGGCCGTCCTGGACGAGAACCCCTACCTCCCGTTCAACTACTTCTACGACGAGGTCACCTGGTCGTACTCGCTGCTGCGCGGCTTCGCCGGGGACGGTTTCCTCACCCAGCAGCCGTCGCCGTCGGCCAAGATGAGCCTGATTGGTAACCCGGCCCTGGGCACCGCGCCGGGCACAGCCCAGCCGGTGTACGCGTTCAACACCGACTCCGCGGACGGCCTGGCCATGGTCAATCAGCTCCTCGGCCAGGGCGCTGACGTGGCCCGCGCGGCGGCCGGTTTCGACGCCAGCGGCGTGCATTTCGGCAGTGGAGCGGCGCTGGTCTCCGGGGCGTCGATCCCGCTGCACACGCTGGCCACCGACGCCGATGCCTGGCAGACGCCGGTGTACGGCCTGCCCAGCTACCCGGTCAGCCACTACGCGGTGAGCTTGCCGAAGATCGCGATCTACACCGGCGGGACCACCGTCCCGACCAACCCCGCCTTCCCCGGCAGCGGGGACGGCTACTGCACGAGCCCGCGCACCTACTGCGAGGCCCTGTTCGACCTGACCCAGAAGGAGCAGATCCCGGTCTCTCAGATAAACCAGCTCACCTCGACCGATCTCGCCGGCGGTGCGCTGCAAAGCGGCGGGTACACGGCTCTGATCGACCCGGACGCCACCATCTCGGCAACCACACCGGTTGGCTCGGCGGGCACGCCCGCGCAGGCGGTTCAGGCGTTCGTCAACGCGGGCGGCACGCTTCTGGGCACGGGTAATGGCGGGGTGGCAAGCGCCCGGAACGCCGGGCTTACCACGGTGAACACCAATACGATCACCGGCATCAGCACGCCAGGGTCGACGTTTGACGCCACGTGGAACACTGCGGACCCGGTGAGCTGGGGATTCGACGCGGGTGGCTGGATCTACCGCGAATCAAACAGCGACCCGAACTTCGACCCGGCCACCCTTGGCGGCGGCGGGCCCATCCCACAGGCGACCGCCGTGACGACCTTCGCGCCGGCAGGCGACTGCGGTGGCCCAGCCGGGTTCGGCAACTGCTACGGCTACGAAGTCAACGCCAACACCGGCCTGCCCGGCCGGCCGGCCGTGATCGACCAGCCGTTCGGTGCCGGGCGGGCGATCATGCTCGGCTTCGACCCGTGGTACCGCGCCTGGACGACCGAGGAAGAGCGCCTGGTCCTCAACAGCGTGCTGTACCCGGCCGGCACCGCCATCCCGGCCGGGCAGGCATCCAGCGAAGCCGGGAGGGTTACCGCGCATTCCCGCGCCGCGGCACGGCCAGTCCCGCCCGCCGGCCTGCCGGCGGTCGCCAGCCGCCCGGTGAACCCCAGCGGCGGCGCACCACAGGGATCACCCGATCGCGATCGTCCTAGGCTGGGCAGGTTCCCGCGCTTATGTCAGAGCCGGGGTGGCTAGGGTGGGCCCATGGCTCAGAGGCTGGTTACCGATCGTCTTGTGCTGCGCGGCTGGGATCCCGATGACGCCGGGGCGGCGCTGAGCGCCTACGGCGACGCAGAGGTTGCCCACTGGCTAACGCCGGCGATGGACAAAGTCGGCGATCTGGCGGCCATGCACCTGCTGCTGCAGCAGTGGGTGGCCGAGGACGCGCGGATGACCACGCCCGCCGGCCGCTGGGCGGTCGAGCTTCGCGGCACCGGGGAGGTGATCGGCGGGGCGACCCTGCTGCCGCTGCCGCCCGACGAGGAATTCGAGATCGGGTGGCAGCTCCGGCCGCAGGAGTGGGGGCATGGTTATGCCACCGAGGCCGGGCTGGCGCTCGCGCAATGGGCGTTCGGGCAGGGCATAGAACAGGTCGTTGCGCTGGTGCGGCCGACTAACACCCGCGCGGTGGCGACGGTGCGCCGGATCGGCATGGAGTGGGTGGGCGAGACCGAGAAATACCACGGTCTGCGGCTGCAGGAATACCGGCTCCGCCCGGGGGACCTGACCGCGCCCGGCCGCTGATACAGCCAGAAGCGGCCGCCCGAGGCGCAGCGGCGCTCACCGTGGCGCCTGTATCTACCGGGCCGTGGACCACCCGTTCGGCAAGGCTACGGAGGGCCCGGCTCCGGCCGGGCCCCCGCAGTGTCGTCGTTGTTATCGGTCAGGGTTGTCCGCTCAGCCCACAGTGTTTAGCACGTGTGCGTAGGGCTCGTGACGCACACGAACGTCACGGCCCTGACCGTATTGCTCGGGCCATTGCCCGGAACCGGCGTTGTGTTGGGTTCGAGGGCTACCACTTCCTGGTGGAGCACCGCGCCCAAGCGGGGGAAGGTAATGGTCCCGCTCAGATGCGGGCCAACCAGGGTGCCCACGGGAAGGCCGGCACAGGCCGGGGCGGTGGCGTTCTTGAAGCAGTAAACGGGTGAGCTGACCGCCAGGGTGTTGGTGGCTGGCACGCCATGTATGGGCGTGATAAGGCCGGGAACGCCGGCGCCCGGGTTAGGGGCCCCGGTGAGGGCCGCTCCCCACCAGCACCTGCTCTTGCCCTTGACCGGCGTCGGGCAGGCGCCGGCCTTGTCGCTCGCGGTCAGCGTCCCCCCGCTCTTACCGATGCTGGTTGGGGTGAGCGCCAGGGTTGGCCGGTTCGGCTTTGGCTGGGTGCCATAGATGATGTTGCCGAAGTTGAGCCCGGTCGTGGTGGCCAGGTCGGCGACGGTCACCACGCAGTTGGTGAGGCCGGCGTTCACCTGGGCCTGGGTGGGCGGGCAGACCGCCTTCTTGTCCAGGGCGGAGAAGCCCGGCGATCCGCCGGTGGCCGTCACGGTGATGGTGGCGGTGAGGTTACCGCTGGCATCCGTGGTGACGGCCGTGCCCGTGGTCAGGTCCGCCTCCGACGTCGCGGCCGAGGACGGGCTTATCACCCCGGCAAGGGGACTGGTCTGCGCGACGATCAGCAAGGTGTTCGCCGGCAGGCCGGTGCAGACCACGGTGACCGGTGTCCCCGTTGTGTTGCTGGCCCCGAACGCCACCGGGCTGCCGTTGTAGGTGCAGCTTGACGTGGATGGCGGTATTGGAATAGCCGATGCCGGCGGGGCGCCCAGGACGGCGGTGGCGCCGAGCAGGCCGGCCCCCAGCGTGAGCGCGCCTGTGACGGCGCGTGCCCGCCGGAGGCGGCTACCGTGACAATGGCTTTGACGTGGCATGAAAGCCCTCCCGTTGTCAGATTGCCTCTTGATGTGATTCCTAGCTTCCACTCTCGGTTATGAGCTAACTACACGGTGGCGCGAATCAATGGTTGCCCCCAGCAAGTAAACAGCTTTCCAAGCCGCCCGCCCGACCAGTGTTGTGCCCTCGGTACAGCGTGTCAATAAGGACCGAATGCCCGGCAGGCGCGGGAGATTGCGTCATTTGTAAACGACCGGGTGGGTGCTGGCGGTGACCGAACCGGCCTGACCGTACGGTGGCTCGTCGGTGCCGCGATGATGAGGGCATGTCCGAGCCGTACAACCTGTTTAGCGGGCAGAGCCTGGAGCGCTTGACCGCGCTGAGCGACGGGCTGTTCGCCGTCGCCATGACACTGCTGGTCCTGGACGTGCGGGTGCCGGTCAGCTCCGCCGGTGCGGTGTACACCGAACGCGGGCTGTGGGAGGCGCTGCTGAGGCTG
>Ga0306921_10001613_pt1 | contig 22032 bp, 17 predicted proteins | sample sta12Cox44000080_FD_203760 | JGI IMG/M metagenome (GOLD analysis project Ga0306921, IMG submission 203760) | Lab enrichment of tropical soil microbial communities from Luquillo Experimental Forest, Puerto Rico - statoxic.12C.oxic.44.000.080 (v2)... | ecosystem: Environmental > Terrestrial >...
TAGGCGAACACGCCGGCATCGAGGTCGGGCTTGCGCTCGGCGAGCGACTGGAACACCCGCGCCAGCATGTACATGCCGGTGCCGGCGATCAGCCAGGCGATGACCGCGCCGATCGGGCCGGTGGCGCCCGCGAAGGTCCGCGGCAACGAGAAGATGCCAGCGCCGACCATCCCGCCCACGACCATCATCGTCAGGGCGAACAGGGAAAGCTTCTGCGTGCCGGGGGCCGCTGCTGCGGCTTCGCCGCCGTAGGCTTGCGTCGTCATCAGAACCTCCAGCCCATCTTCAGGGCGGCGCCGGCGTACCAGGTGCTGAAGTCGAAAGCCGGCACGTTCGACCAGTTGCGTTCGTAGGCCACCTGGAAGTCGAGGGCCGGACGGCCGACCAGCGACGCGGTGCGTTCGGAGCCGAACCAGGCGCTCGGCAGCACGTATTCGAGCGTCAGGATCGGCTGCAGGAAGAAGTCCTGTTCCGAGATACCGCCCTGAATCGAATCGAACCTCCGGTTCATGAAATCGAGACCGAGACTGACGTTCCAATTGTCGGAGATGACGTAGGTGGCCGACGGGATGAAGAAGAAGGCCCACGACGACGGCTCAGGGTTGAGGAACCGCCGCTGAATGAATGTCGTCACGCCGAAAGACCACACGGTCTCCGCCAAGGTGTTGCCCGAGAAGGCAACCCGTCGGAAGTTGCCGTCATAGTTGAATGTCTTGTTGACGCCGAAATTCAGATCCTGACGGGTCTCCAGCCAGGTCTGATAGAACGGCGCAAAATCCCAGCGTGGCGCGTAGGCGATATAGGGCGAGTAGCCCTGATCGTTGGCCGCATCGACGTACTGGAGACGCCCGCTGACGCGCAGCTTGTCGAAGTCGACCGTCGGCGCCTGGGTAAACCTCTCGATTTCGGCCTGCACGCCCGCCGTCAGCCTGAAGGGAAGGTCGAAGAGTTGCGACGAGAACGAGGCCCCGGCGAGGGGGCTGAACTGCGCTGTGTTGGTACCCCCGCCAAAGGCGGTGTTGAGCTCTTCGGGATTGGAGTTGAAGGTGAACGGCAGCAGAACATTGAAGACGAAGCGCTGCGGGTGCGCCCGCTGCTCGAGCCCGGGCGTGGTCGCAAATAAGTTGTCCTGGGGAACGACGCCAAAGCGATAGGGCGTGGCGAACATCGCGTCAGTCCGGGCGTCTTCGCCGTCCGTGTGCGCGCCAAGGTGCTGTGCAGCCAGCCGACCGGTCGGGGCGGCCAACGGGGGCACGAGCGCTGCAGCCAGCAGACACAGAGTGCGGACTTGGGCCAAACCGAAGGACTCCTTCAGCTTTCATTCGGTCGGAACTTTCAAGTCGCATCGTAGGGCCGCCGACCCGCCCGTTCCTTGTCCCGCCGTTTCGCGGCTATGCCTTCCGTCCCAAAATTTGCGGGCTCAGGAAGGTCGAAGCACTCTTGCGCTGACACAGGCAGCGGCGATCGCCAGCAGCGGATTGGCGAGGTTGAACACCGCGTAAGGGGCGTAGCTCACCGCGGCGACACCGAGCGTGGCGGCCATGTATGCACCGCAGCTGTTCCAGGGGATCACGGCCGACGTCGGCGTCGCCGCCGCCCCGACGGAGCTGGACAGGAGAACGGGCGGATGCCGGCGCTGCTCGAAGGCGCGCTTGAACATGCGTCCTGGCAGCACGATGGCGAGGTACTGGTCCGCCGTCGCGATGGCCGTGGCCAGGATCGAGATCACGAGCATGGTGACCAGGCTGGTCACGGATTTCGCCGCACCGACGATGGGCCTGATGAGGCGATCCAGGACACCGATCTTTTCGGCGACGCCGCCGAAGGCGAAGGCGGCGATGACGAGCCATACCGTCGTCAGCATGCTGCTCATGCCACCGCGGGTCGCGAGTTGATCGACCATCGCGTGACCGGTGGTCGAGACATAGCCGCTGGCCAGGGCTGCCCAGACACCCTTGATCTGGGCGAGCCACGACGGGACGTGCTTGTCGGCGTCGGCAAACGCCTCGACTCGATCCGGCGCGACGATGACGGCCAACACGCCGCCCGCGAGGGCGCCGAGAAAGATCGTGGTGAAAGGCCTGACCTTCATGACTGCCAGCACCACCACCACCGCAAGCGGCAGGAAGAGGACGAGCGAGACGTGGAAATCGCTGTCGAGGACGGCCATCTTGGGCGCCGGGTTGGCATCGCCGCCGCCGCCCAGAAGCCAGAAGACGACAAAGGCGACCGCCAGAGCTCCGGCTGCGATCAGGCCGGTCCGGCGAATGTGGGTGTACAGATCGACGTTCGCGACGCCAGCCGCGAGGTTCGCCGAGTCGGATAGGGGCGAGACGGTGTCGCCGAAATAGGCGCCGGAGATTACCGCACCAGCCGTGACCGCCGGATCGAGGTCCATGGCGCGCGAGATGCCCATGAGGCCGATGCCCACGGTGCCGACCGTCGTCCATGAGCTGCCGATGCCGAACGAGATCGCGGCGGTGATGGCGGCGGCCGACACGTAGAAGTAGTTGGCATTCAGGATCTCGAGCCCGTAATAGACCATGGCGACGAGCGTGCCGCTCATCGCCCAGGTGCCGATCAGCGCCCCGACGGCAAACAGGATGAAGATCGCGGCAATCCCGGAACTGACGCTGGCGACGGCGGCGTCGCTGAGCTCATGAAGCGTGTGGCCGCGGCGCCAACCGATGAACACCGCGATCATGGTCGCGACCACCATGCCGACCTGGGTGGGTCCGTCCGCTCCGCCGTCCCTGAAGAGATAGTACGAAAGGCCGACGAGCAGGACGAGGCTGGCGACCGGAATGATCGCCTCGATCAAGGAGAGTTGCGGCAGCGTCCTCTGGTCGGCCACTATTCGATGCTAAGGCTCGGTACACCCGCGTTCCTTAGCGCGCCGTCCCCCGACTATTCCCCATGTCCCAAAACGCGGATGCTCCGCTCTAGAGGCCGCGCAGGTAGTCGCTGAAACTGAGCACGCCCCGATGCTCCGCGTCCCTTGGCAGCCGCGCCGGGCGCGATCCAGTCGCGCAAGCCGCCCGTACGTCACTCGGGCTCATGCTGAATTCGCGCCGGAAGGCCCGGCTGAAGCTCGAGGCGTCGGTGAAGCACAAGGCCTCGGCGATCTTCGCGACAGGCACGAGGTTGGTCGCGTCGCTCAACAGGGTGAAGCTTTCGGACAGCCGCTGACGCTGGATGTAGTGAGCCACGCCGCCCTCGTTTTCGAACAGGCGATAGAGCCGCGAGCGCGATGTCGCAGCCTCGCGGCAAAGCTTTTCCGGCCCGAGCAACGGCGAATGCAGATGCGTCCGCACCGTCCGCCGCACGCGTTCCCTCAGGGTCAAATCGATCGGCTTTTCGGCCGCCGCCCGCCGATCCTCCGAAGGCGCAAGGCAGGCGCCGATCATCGCCTCGACCGCGGTCACGAGGCGCGATCCATCCTCGGGCGCCAGATCGGGCAGGTTGCACACCAGCAAGCTCATGTAGTCCGCCAGCAGCTTGCCCTCTGGCGTCGCGAGCGCGGTGCCGCTCGCCGCATCCAACAGGGACGCAATGCTTCCGAAGGTGTCCCGCGAGAGGTAAAAGAAGCACCGGACCGAGTCCGGGCCTCTCCGCGCGCTCGCCATCTCCTCGGCCATCGAAAAGACGAGCGGAACGCCGGCATGCACCGTCATCGAACGGCCGCGCAAGGTGTACTCGACAACCCCGCCATCGTTGACGGCGATGACCCAGTGGTCGACCGGATTGCGACGGATGAGCGTCTTCGTCCTTCCGGCATGCACCGCCGGGGCACAGACCCGGCCGACGCCGAGGCCTCCCAGCTTCCAGTTCAGATGCGTCGCTGGAAATCCCTTCTCGACGGACCGGCGTGGGCAGACGACATCGAACACCGAGCCATACCAGGCGCCCCAAGCTTCGAGTTGCTCGTGCCGGGGCAATCTCTTCGTCGCGAACTCTTCCGGTTTCATCGTAGCCTCCTGGGTATGGGAGGACGCCCGTCCCGCGACGGGTGATGGACCTTCAGTGGTAGGCCGGATTTTAGCTCAACCTAGGGCATGCAAAAGTGCAGAGCACACGGCCGCCCCCTGCAGATTGCGACCGCAAAACGTCACCAACCCAGGCGAGTGATTGCGAATTGGGACACAAGGAACAGTCAGGGGACTCCCTGCTGATGTACCTTGGGTAGGGGTTTGTAGAATGCGCGGATCGACGCTGCATTGCGGCGTCGTGCGAACGACAGCGATCGCATTCCTTGCGATGGAGGTCGATATGAGCAGAACTCCGAGCGTGGTACCGAAGATCCTGGGCGGGCTGGTAGTCATGGCGATGGCGTCGGCCGCCCTCGCCCAGACGACCCGCGCCAGCCTGGACGTGGCCGTCTCCAAGGGTGTTCCCGAGTTCCGCGATCCCAAGACCGGTCAGGTATGGACGCCTGAAACGGTCGGACAGGACGGGCGGCCGCTGGCCGGGCCGGAGGACAAGGCTTTCGATCCCACGGCGCAGAACGTGCCGACCATGATTGGCGAGCAGCGCGTGCGCGGCCGGCCGGTCGGCAAGGTGCCGGTGACCGCGGGGCCGACAGTGCCCATCATTTCCTTCGACAGCCCGAACCTGCGGGCCGTTCCGGGCGGGCGTTGGCAGCTCGTGCTGTACATGGACAACAACAGCGACCAGGCCGTGCGGCCCGTGCTCGACTGTGGCTTCCTGAACGGCAGCACCATGGTCATGAACACGCGCGTCAATGTCGCGCAGACTGGGCCCAGCGTCCGTCAGGGGCTGCTGATCTACGGCCCGAGGATCGAGGCGTTCGTCGATCACGCCTCGTGCCGCGTGATCTCGCCGTAAGCAGCGACTGGTTGTGGGAGGGAGCAGATGCTGTTCTCCGCAGAATCCGGCTTCGCGAATTTCCTGGCCGACGCATTCGCCGTCTTCGTCTTCATCCTGTGGTTCTGGCTGTTCATAACGGTGGCCAGCGACCTGTTTCGCCGCAACGACGTATCGGGTCTGGGCAAGGTGCTGTGGGTGATCCTGCTCATCGTCCTGCCCTACATCGGCATTTTCGCCTATATCCTGACCCAGGGCCGAGGCATGGGCGAGCGCAACCGCACCCAGGCCCGGCAGGCACGGGACGAACTGCGCCAGATGGTGGGGTTCAGCGCGGCCGACGAGCTCGTGAAGCTCGACCGCCTGATCGCCGACAAGTCCATCTCGAAGGAAGAGTATGCGCGCCTCAGAGCGCGCATCGTCGACTAGGTTTTAGCAAAGCATCTGCCGGGCAGCTCGATCAGTAGCCGCGCGTAACGTCGACTTCCTGTAGGAGGCGCCCTCCGGCCTTGAGGCTGCGAATGTTGGCGGCGACCTCGGTCACCAGCTGCGCGACGGTCGGCCGCCGCGCCACGTGCGGCATCACCGTCACCTTGGGATGAAGCCAAAGCGGGCTCTCTGGCGGCAGCGGCTCGGGCCAAAGCGCGTCCAAGGCGGCGTATGACAACTGCCCGGAATCGAGCGCGGCGATCAGGTCCTTTTCCACCACGTGCTTGCCGCGCCCGACATTCACCAGCATGGCCCCTCTCGGCATCATGGCAAACGTGCGCGCACACAAGATGCCCTCGGTTTCGGCCGTCAGCGGCAACAGGCAGACGGCAATATCGGTCTGCGCGAGAAACGGCTCGAGCTGATCGGCGCCGTGGAACATCGGGACCTCGGCGGCCTTGCGCGGCGAGCGGACCCACGCCGAGACCTTGAAGCCCAGCGACTGCAGGACCAGCGCCGGCGCCGTGGCCATCATGCCGTATCCCAGGAAGCCGACGCGCCGCTGCTCAGGCCGAACGATCGGCACCCGACGCCATTCCCGATTGGCCTGAGCCGCCTGGTAGCCGGGCATGTCGCGATGGAACCGCAGCACGTGCATGACGACATATTCCGTCATCATCGGATCGCCGCCCGGCGGTTCCACCTTGCCGAGCGGGACCTTCGGCAGCTTCGGATGCCCGGCGAAGGCCTCCACGCCGGCCGAACGGCTGAACATGGCCTTGAGGTTGGGGAAGGCGGGAAGCAGGTCGAAATCCGGATGCATGAAGGCGAGGTACTCGATGTCCTTCACGTCGTTTACCTCAGGCCAGAAGCGAATCGGCAGATCGGGCACCTGCTTCTTGAATTCGTCGCGAAATACCTGGGCACTGCCGATGACCTTGTCCAGGTTGATGATGAGTAACGCCATGCAGCCTCCCGGGCGACGCCGAAGGCGACGCGTTTCCGCTCAGGATGATAGAGCAGAACTGACCTGGCCGCCTCGTCCCTGGCGTCGGGTTGCCAATCCCACGATGGCCAGCACGAACAAAAGGGCGGCCGCGATGGCGAGTGCTGTAAAATAGGCACTATCGAACGCCTGATGCACCGACCGGATGAACGGGCGCGCGACTTCGGCCGGCAGGGTTTGCGCCACCACCAGCGCCTGATCGATCCCGCTTCGCACCGCCGGCGGAAAGTCCGTCTTGCCAGGCAGGACGAGGACCCGCGCGTAGACGCCGGCGAGAACGCCACCCAACACCGTGACGCCGATCGCCCCGCCGAGCTCGATGGAGACTTCCTCGATCGAGGCGGCCATGCCGGCGCGGTCGGCGGAGGCATGGCTCATGATGGCGTGCGATGCCGCGGCGATCGCGGCGCCGACGCCGAGGCCGAACGCGGCCAGGCAAAGGAGCTGTGGCGCTGCACCGGCATGGGCGAGAAGAAACAGGCCCGCCAATCCGCCGCCGCCGACGAAAAGAGCGCCGGTGACTACGCGGTCAGCGCCGTAGCGCGGGGCGAGCCAGCCGGCGAGCGGGCCGCCAACGAAAGCCATCGCGGTGCTTGGCAGCATGAACAGCGCCGCGTGCAGCGGAGAGAAGCCGAGCACGAGCTGCAGGCGCTGGCTCAGGACCAGCGCGATGCCGATGATGCAGAAGGCCGAGGCGAGCGCCGTCAGGACGGCGATCGTGAAGCCGCGATTGCGGAACAGGCTGAAATCGATCAGGGGCGCGGCGCTGCGCCGCTGTCGCCACGCAAACCAGGCGAGGGCGCCGGCACCGAGCACCGCCGCCGCTGCCGCGGCCCGGAAGGCAGCCACGGCGATCTCATCGATCGCATAGGCCAGTCCGACGAGCCCGACCAGGATCAGCAGCGATCCTGGCAGATCCCAGCTTGTCTCGCTTCTGCCCGCGTCGGAAGGAATGAGGGCAAGGGCGGCAGCCAGCGCCAACACGACAACGGGAACGTTGACCAGGAAGACCGAGCCCCACCAGAAATACTCGAGCAGGACGCCGCCGATCAACGGCCCGTTGGCCGAGCCGCCGGAGGCTATGGCGCTCCACACGCCGATCGCGAGCGCGCATTCCTTCTCGTCGCTGAAGGTCAACCGAATGATCGACAGCGTGGCCGGCATCATCGCGGCCGCGCCGACCGCCAGGCCCGCGCGGGCGCCGATCAGCGCGATGGGCGAGGGCGAATAGGCCGCGGCCAGCGAGGCCAGGCCGAAGAAGCAGAGGCCGGCGACGAGCATGCGCTTGTGCCCGATCTTGTCGGCCAAGGTGCCGCAGCCGGGCAGCAGCCCCGCCACCACGAGCGAGTAGGTATTGATGATCCAGAGCTTCTCGGAAGCGCTGGCGCCGAGATCTCGGGTCAGCGTCGGAAGGGCGGTGTGCAGCACCGTCATGTCGACGACGATGAGAAAGACAGCGCTCGACACGACCGCCAGAATGGCCCACCGGCCCGCGCTCGAAACCTTCACCGGATGGCCCCACTCCCCGAAATTCAACCTATCGGATGCGTCGACGGACGCAAGTTGCGCGCGTATCGTGCGACATTCGGACCACGGAGGGAGATGACGCAGATGCACTACAAGCGAATCTCGGCCGATTGCCATCTCGATATGATCTGGCTGCCGCCGGATCTCTTCACCTCGGAGGCCCCGCACGAGCTCAAGGAACGGATGCCGTTCGTCGGCGAAGGGCCGAACGGTAAGGAATGGGTCGCCCGCAACGGCGCCTCCTTCGGGCTGGTTGCCGGCGTCGGCTCGGCGGGCCGGAAATACGAACCCGGCAAGCAGCATCGCGCCGACCGCATGGCCGAGACCGGGCTGTATGAGGCCGGTCTCAATGGCATCCGTCGTCCTGGTGACCCGGACCTGCGCGCCAAGGAGCTCGACAGGGACGGCGTCGACGCCGAGGTGATCTACGGCGTGCTCGCCGCTGCAGCGAAGTTGGAGGACGCCAGCGCCTCGGCGGAAATGCTGCGTATCTACAACAACTTCATCATCGACTTCTGCAAGCGTTATCCGCAGCGGATGATCGGCTTGGCCTGCCTGCCGTTCGGCGACATCCCAGCCGCGGTGAAGGAAGTGCACCGCGTCGCCAAACTGGGCGTCAAGGGCGTCGAGCTCAGCTGCTCCTGGAACATGACGCCGATGTGGCATCCGATGTGGGAGCCCTTGTGGGCGGCGATCAACGAGACGCAGTTGCCGCTTCACTTCCACACCTTCCCTTCGGTCGATCCGAAGCTCCGCGCCCAGACCACCGGCGCCGCCGGCCTCGCCATGCGCTACAGCAGCATCTGCATGTTCCAGATGACCTTGGGCAACATCCTGACGGCGTTGATGGGTGCTGCGGTGTTCGAACGCTTCCCGCGCTTCCGGGTGGTGTTCGGCGAAAGCGGGATCGGCTGGCTGCCCTACCTGATCGACCGCATGGACAACGAGTATCTCGACCAGTATCGCGACATCAAGATGAATCTCCTGCCGAGCGAATACTGGCGCCGCCAGTGCCGCGCCACCTTCCAGTACGACCGCGTCGGCACCAAGCTGATCGAGGATATGGGCGTCGAGACCCTGATGTGGGGCTCCGACTATCCGCATCCCGACGGGATCTGGCCGGACTCCTCGGAATACATCGCCAAACAATTCGGCCACCTGCCGGCCGACGTCACCCACAAGATCACCTGCGAGAACGCCGGCAAGTTCTACGGCCTGATGAACTGACGCCGGATACCGGCGCGACCGCGCGGTGCTGGGCCTGTTTGTCGCCGTGCGGCGGCGATACGATTCGTCGCCGTAGATATGCGGCGGCGCACGGCATGCTGTGTGGCGAAAGGCACATCGGCCGCCCTGCAACCGGGCTAGGTTAGGGCCGAGAGCTCGACTCGATAAACACCTTCTCAATCTCGCGTTCTGCCAAATCGTACGCACACGTCCTTGGTGGGGGACAGATGAAGGCGCACATTGTCGGTGGCGGATTCGGAGGACTAGCGGCTGCCGGATTACTCATCCGCAACGCGCAAGTGCCTGGCCATGACATCACGATCTACGACGCCGATGAGCGCATGGGTGGCGGCTTCTTTCTCAGCGGCAGTGCGGCAAGCGGCTACAACATGCCCGGCTCCGTCTTCGACGGTGAATTCCGCTGCACATTCGACCTGCTGAAATCGATTCCCTCCACGGGCGATGCGAACATCTCCGTCACGGATGAATTCTTCGACTTCAATCGGCGGCATCCCCTCCTCGACCGGGCACGACTGATCGATCGCAACGGCCACATCGTTCATGGCCCACGTTTCGGCCTCAGCCTGCGCGACGGCTTCCGTCTCGCGCGGCTCACGCTGACACCCGAAAGGAAGCTGGAAGGGCGGCGCATTGAGGAGTTCTTTCCCCCTCGATTCTTTTTGACCGAGTTCTGGCTAATCTATTCGACGATCATGGGGTCGCTGCCGCAACACAGCGCGACGGAGCTGCGGCGCTACCTGAATCGCACCTTGCATCTGTTCCCCGACCTTTCGGACATGACGGGCATCCTGCGCACGCCCGTCAACCAGTACCAGGCGTTCATCGAACCGCTGGTCGCCTGGCTGCGCGCGCGAGGCGTGGAATTCCGCAGCCGCACCTTCGTCCGGGACATCGGCTTCGCGGAGGCGCCGGACCGCCTGACCGTCAACCGGCTCGACTGCGAACGCGACGGAGTAGCCACCTCCGTCGCAGTTGAGGCAGACGATCTCGTCCTGGTGACCACCGGATCGCAAGCCGCCGATGCATCGGTGGGCTCGATGACCGAGGCGCCATCCCGGCGCCGCAACGAACGGTCTTGGCAGCTCTGGAAGCGCCTGGCGCAGAGGCGCACGGACTTGGGCAACCCCGGCGTGTTCTTCGGCGAAGCCATCGTGCCCGATGCGCACTGGGTGAACTTCACCGTCACGACGACGGGGACCGAGTTTCTCGACCAGATGTCCGCGCTTACCGGCAGCGAGACCGGAAGGGGCGGCCTCGTCAGTCTGATCGATTCGGGCTGGCTGCTGTCCCTGTCGATCTTCCATCAGCCCGAGGTCATCGGCCAACCGCCCGGCACACATGTCTGGTGGGGCTATGGCTTGTTTCCGGAACGCAACGGCGATTTTGTGCCGAAGCGGATGGATGAGTGCACAGGCGCGGAGATCCTCGAAGAGGTGCTACGGCAACTGCGGTTCGACCGGCAACGGGACGCGATCATGGCGTCGTCGATTTGCATCCCCTGCGACTTGCCCTACGTGAACAACATATGGATGCCGCGCAAGCACACTGACAGACCCAGTCCGGTTCCGGAGGGCGCAACGAACATCGGCCTCATCGGCCAATACGTGGAAGTCTCTCGCGACGTGGCATTCACCATCGAATATTCCACCCGCACGGCGTGGGAAGCGATCCACCATCTGCTGAAGCGAGGTCCCCCACCGCCGCCCGTCTATCAGGCCCAGCACGATCTGAGGGCGCTTTTCGGGGCGCTGAAGGTTTTCATTTTTCCCGGGGCTACCCGACCGTGAAGGAGCGGAACCTATGAAATTCGCTCGCCGCCTGCTGATCGGCGTCTTGATGGTCGTTGCCGGGCTCTACCTGCTAGCTGTCGTTCTTTACGCAGTACCGGTGGTTGCCGGTGCGCTGGACGAAACCATGGAGGTCAAGTTCAGCCGTCCAGATCCGTCGCTTGTCGCAGACTTCAGCAACGGGCTGGCGGCGGCGCAGAAGCAGACCTTTTACCATCTTTCACAAGGTTCGGAGATCCTGCCCTGGATCCTGCTGACCGCGGTCGACGTCGCCGATCCTGGCTCGGCAAAGCCATTCGTCGACAACCTCGAGCGCTACGGCCTGTTGCCCGACCCTGGACGCGACGGGCTGCCCGTCGGGCTGACCGTGTCGTCCAACCCCTTCACGTTCGGCATCGACTTCGTCGGGGTCAACTGCGCGGCCTGTCACGTGAGCGAGCTGCGCCATGGCGACAAGGCCGTCCGGGTGGACGGCGCCCCGAACATGTTCAACCTGCAGCTCTTCTATTCGGAGGCCATCGAGGCCGTCATGGCGACGACGAGCAATCGAGGGAAGCTTTGGCACGCCCTCAAGCGCCTGGGACGGCAAGACTATCGGCGCTATGGCATCGCCGCGCCGTTCGTCCGGCCGGCGACGCTCGTCTACTCTGGCGCGAACGTATTGCTGCATCGCGACAGGCTCGACGCGCGCCTCGAACTGATTGCCGTCATCCGTACCGCCAAGGAGCAGCGCGATCCCCAGCATCCAACGTCAGGCTTCGGTCGGTTGGACGCGTTCGACGGCACCCGCAACTTCATCTTCACGCGCCTGCGCAAGGCGGACGCATCGGGAGAGTTCTCGGTCAACCAGGCAAACATGGTCAAGCTCGACGCGGCGGTAAAGTTCCCCTGGCTGTGGTCGCGGAAAGCATCGCCGCCGCCGCCGTTCGAGGTCCATCAACAGAACCCTGAACGCTTTCCGCTGGTCTGGGGCTTCAAGGACTACGACTGGGTCGAATGGACCATCAACACGAACACCGTGATGGAGCGCAATTTCACGGAGACGCTCGGCGCAGGGTCTACGGTCGTGCTCGATCCCACAAAGGATTCCGTCTTCGAGAGTTCCATCCCAATCAGGAACCTGCACCAGCTCGAGCTAGTGGCCCACTACCTCGATCCGCCGCGTTGGCCTGCGGCGATCTTCGGCGACGTCAAACCCGACCTGGCCGCGGCGGGCGAACGCATATTCCAAAGCCAGTGTGCCGGATGCCATGAATACGGCCAGGATCGGCGGACGCCGACCGGCCTCCTCCGATTGCGCGGAATGACTCACGACCAGGTCGGGACAGACCCCGTGGTGGCGCTCAGGATCTCCTGTCCTGTTCCCGATACCGGCGCGCTGGCAATCCAACCCCGGTCCTACTCCGCCGAGGAGTCGACGCTCCTGAAAGGCTGCGCGGGCGTCAACGCCGGCAAGGCGTTCACCGGCAATTCCTTTGCCAGAACCGTCCAGGCCGCGGTGGATGGCATCAAGCAAAAAGCCTATACGGCAGCAGGAGTCGACGCGGCGCTGCAGAAGTCGATGGAAGATGTCGCTCGACGCGGACCCGTCAGGTGGCGCGACACGCTGTTCGACACCCAGCCGCCGGAGGGGCCCTATGCGGCAAGGCCTCTGTACGGGATCTGGGCGGCAGCGCCCTACCTGCACAACGGATCGGTCCCGACGCTGTACCATCTGTTGCTTCCGCCGGAGCAACGTCCCAAGGCGTTTGCGCTCGGCAGTCGCCAGTATGACCCGGTGAAGCTCGGCTTCGTCGTCGACACCGCCTGTGATCGGCAGGACTGCCTTGTCGACACCACGCGGACCGGCGACGGAAATGGTGGCCATCTCTGGGGTACGGATCTGGTCGAGTCAGACCGCATGGCGCTTCTGGAATATCTCAAGACGTACTGACGCGAAGCGCGAGCGCACGGCCGCTCTGCCGGCAAACAACAAAAAAGCCGTCCCCTTTCGGGAACGGCTTTTTGAATTGGTTGCGGGGGCCCGCAACCACAGAAAGTTGACCTTGCGCTGCAACGTGTGATGCGTCAATAGCACGTCGCCAGCCGGCCCCTGGTAGAGCCGTCTCGCATCAAAGGGGACAATGGCGTGGACGGCCGGAGACGTCCGGTATTGGCCCTTAGCGGACATGGCGAGAGGCCCGGCGTATGTCCGCTTTCGAGGGTAAAGCAGACATCAATCGAAGACGCACCGATGTCGGCTCATGACCCGAAGCGGACATTCCGCAGTCACCCGCCGATGTCCGCTTAGGGCCATAAGCGGACATGGCGGCCGGGATGAAACACGACGGCATGGGGCGCTTGTCAAAGACGCGCGCCGGAGCTCGGGTATCGGCAACCAGCTTCTCCGCCAAAGCGCATAGAATGTCCGAGATTTTGTCTCCAAAGACGGACAACGCCGTCTAGCCCTCGTATGTGCCGGGGTGGGGGCCGACCCGGCCCGCGTCCCCTCGGTCTAATGCATTGATGGCTGCCATCTCATCGCTGCCGAGTTCGAAGTCGAAGATCTCGATGTTTTCGCGCATACGTTCGTGATGGATGGACTTGGGGATTGCGATGTCAGCGCGTTGGATGTGCCATCGCAGGATGATCTGTGCAGTTGATTTGCCGCGCTCGGCGGCGATGCCGGTGATGATCGGGTCGCGGAGCGGTTCGCGGTTGTGACCGAGTGGGCTGTGCGCCTCGATAGCGATCCCGTGTTGCAGACAGGCTTCACACGTTGCACGGTTCGCGAAGTACGGGTGCAGCTCAAACTGGTTCACGACCGGCACGATGCCGGTCTCATCGATGATTCGGTCCAAATGTGCGGGCAGGAAATTCGAGACACCAGCACTGCGGAGCTGGCCGTCGCTGACCAGTCCCGCCACAGCCTTCCACGTAGAGACGTAGTCGCCATTGTAGAGGGTCGGAAGGGGCCAGTGGATCAGAAACAAGTCGAGTTGTTCCAGACCCAGGTTTTTAAGAGTCTGCTCGAACGATCGACGTACCTCGTCGGGCGCGTGGTGGCCATTACCGAGCTTGCTGGTGACGTACAGATCGTCTCTCGGGATGCCTGATTCTGCGATGGCCTGTCCGACGCCGCGTTCGGTGCCATAAGATTGCGCGGTGTCGATGTGCCGATACCCCGCTTTCAGGGCATGCGCGACAATGCCGGCGGTGATCGCAGCATTGGCGTCGCTGGCCTCCCGGTTCGGCTGCACCGCGAGCGTCCCGAGTCCGATCTGCGAGATCGTCCTACCGTTCGAGAGCGTGATCTTGGGGATGGCGAGAGAGCTCGGGCGCATGATGAAGTTCCGCTTCGTAAACGGTGTTGTCTAACTACAGGCTTGATCTGATCGCTGGAGGCGCACACCGTTTTCAGCGGTTGACGGTTTGTTGCATCCATGCGGGGTAGCGCTCGCCCTGGATTGTGATCCGCGAGAGGCCAATCTCGATCGCATCCAAGTCCGCTGGCGACAGTTCCAGATTTATTGCGGCTAGGTTTTCGTCGAGCCGATGCAGCTTGGTCGTACCCGGGATGGGGACGATCCAGGGCTTCTGGGCGAGCAGCCAACTGAGCGCGACCTGAGCCGAGGTCGCGTTCTTCCGGGCGGCGAGCTCGCCGATGAGATCGACCAAATCTCGGTTTGACTTGCGCGCCTCGGAAGAAAATCGCGGCTGGGCAGAGCGAAAGTCGCCACTCCCAAACGTCGTCGTTTCATCGATGGAGCCCGTGAGGAAGCCTTTGCCGAGGGGCGCAAAGGGCACGAAGCCGATGTTCAATTCGTCCAGCGCCGGCAAGACGTCCGTTTCCGGCTGGCGCCACCACAGCGAATATTCGCTTTGCACGGCGGTGACCGGCTGGACGGTGTGTGCGCGGCGAATTGTCGACACGCCTGCCTCCGAAAGCCCGAAGTGCCTCACTTTGCCTTGGACAATGAGATCCTTTACCGCCCCCGCCACATCTTCGATCGGCACCTTCGGATCGACGCGATGCTGGTAGAACAGGTCGATTACATCGGTCCGCAGACGCCGCAGCGATGCCTCGGCAACCTTCTTGATGTGGGCGGGCCGGCTGTTTAGGCCGCGCCCATCGCCCTCGAATTCCCACCCGAACTTGGTGGCAATGACTACCTTGTCCCGAACCGGTTCGAGCGCTTCACCGACGAGCTCCTCGTTGGTAAACGGACCGTAACTCTCGGCGGTGTCGAAGAAGGTTACGCCCCGATCGACGGCTGCCCTGATGAGGGCGACCATCTCAATCGGGTCACCGGGCGGGCCCGCATTGGCGCTCATGCCCATGCAGCCGAACCCGAGCGCCGACACCTCCAGTCCGTTGATCCCGAGCGTACGTGTCCTCATGTCAGTCTCCTGCGCCTCTCGGGCGCCCTCAGAAGCGGGGATACTGGTCGTCACCCACCTTCTCCATCCAGTCGACGACCTTGCCGTTCAGTGCTTCCTGAATCGCGATGTGAGTCACCGAGGTTGTGGCCTTGGCGCCATGCCAATGCTTCTCGCCCGGCGGCGTCCAGATCACGTCACCAGGCCCGATCTCCTGGACCGGTTGGCCCCAGGCCTGTACCCAGCCGCTGCCGGCGGTGACAATCAGCGTCTGGCCCAGCGGATGCGTGTGCCAGGCGCTCCGCGCGCCGGGCTCGAAGGTGACGGAGGCCCCGTTGCTGCGCGCCGGCTCGTTCGCTGAGAAGAGCCGGTCGACGCGCACCTGACCGGTGAAATAGTCAGCGGGTCCCTTGTCCGACGGCCGCTTGCCGTTCCGGCTGATTTCCATGCAGGTCTCCGTCAACGGGGCTCGAGCCGCAGAGCCGTGGGCAGTGTCTCCTAGAGCTATGATTCGCCGCTGGCAGGCATCCGACTAGACGCCATAATCCGCATGAACTCATGAGCCGGAGTCATGAATGCTGCGCGGCAACCTCGATGATCTTCTGGCCTTCGTCGCGGTAGCGCGCGAGAGGAGCTTTACCCGGGCGGCCGCCCGGCTCGGCGTGTCGCAATCGGCGCTGAGCCATACGATGCGCGAGCTCGAGGCCCGGCTCGGCGTGCGGCTGCTCACGCGCACCACGCGCAGCGTGTCACCGACCGAAGCCGGCGAGCGACTGCTCAACACGGTTGGCCCGCGACTGGAGGAGATCGAGGCCGAGCTGGGCGCACTGGGCGAGCTGCGCGACAAGCCCGCCGGCACCATCCGCCTGACCGCGACCGAGTATGCCGCCGACGAGATCCTCTTGCCTAAGCTCGCCAAGCTCCTGCGCGCCTACCCCGACATCAAGGTTGAGATCGTCATCGACTATGGGCTGACCGACATCGTCGCCCAGCGCTTCGATGCCGGCGTGCGCAGCGGCGAGCAGGTGGCAAAGGACATGATCGCAGTGCGCATCGCCCCCGACATGCGCATCGCTGTCGTCGGCGCTCCATCCTACTTCAAGCGCCAGCCCGAACCGAAGCGGCCGCAGGACCTAGTGAACCACAACTGCATCAAGCTGCGTCTACCCACTCATGGGGGAGTCTATGCCTGGGAGTTCGAGAAGGCTGGGCGCGAGCTTCGCGTGCGAGTTGACGGCCAGCTCACCTACAACACGACCGCTCAAATGTTCTCGGCCGCCCTGGCCGGCCTCGGTCTGGCCTATGTGCCGGAGGGGCTCGCCAAGCCTCACGTCGCCAAGGGGCGCTTGAAGCGCGTACTGACCGATTGGTGTCCCCCTTATTCTGGCTACCATTTGTACTATCCCAGCCGCCGCCAGCCCTCGGCAGCCTTCGCCCTCTTGGTCGACGCGCTGCGCGAGCGCGGCTGAGAATTGTCAGTCGAGCCGTTTGGCTAGAACTTCCTTTACGACCGGCAGCGCCGAGAAGACGTTGGGCCAGCCGGCATAGAAGGCGAGCTGGGTCAGAACCTCGCCCACCTCGGTGGCCGTGAGCCCGTTATTCATGGCTCGCGTCAAGTGATAGGGCACCTGGGCTACTTGGCCAGATGCGATCAGGGCGCTCACCGTGACCAGACTACGATCGCGGGGCGCGAGGTCCGGACGCAGCCACAGGTCTCTGAACAAGAGATTGCTCGTGTACTGAACGACTCCCGGCGCTACGTCGCTGAACTCCTTGCCAACGCGTTGGGCGCGCTGGCTCTCGGCTTCCTCATCCAGCGGCAGCCGCGCGGGCGCGGCAGACGGCAATTGATCAACGCCGACACCACGCGCTGCAAACACCTCCTTGGCGGCCGCAGCGCCCGTCATCGCATTGGACAAGCCGGAATAGAACGCAAGGTGAGTGACTATCTCGGAGATCTCGCGTGGCTTGACCCCGTTATCGAGCGCACGGCCGACTTGGTTGGGCAGATCGATCGACTGGTTACGCGCGATCAGGGCGGCCAAGGTCACGATGCTACGGTCGCGCGGCGTCAGCCCGGGTCGACGCCAAAGCTCGGCGATCGGCCCGGCGACGTACTTTTCGAGCGCCGGCGCGACCAGCCCGAAGTCAGTCGCCGGCATGGGCCGTTCCTCGGCACGGACGGTAGTCGATGTGATCAGCACCAACGTCGCGATCAGGTGAATCAAGACTTTCAAAGAAACCTCCACGAAGCATTCGCAAAGCGATGAACATGCCGCCCAGTGTCGCGAGCGCACTGACGAGAAAGACCGAACCGAGGCCGGCACCGCTGGCAGCGAGTCCGAGCACCGGACCACCGGCACCCAGGGCGAGATCGAGGAATGCAGTGTAGGCGCCCATGGCGAGGCCGCGGCTATCGGCCGGCACGCGCCGAACGGCTTCAACGCCGAAGCCGGGGTAGACCAGCGAATAGCCAAGCCCGGTGAGGGCTGCCCCGAGTAGTGCCAGCCAAGACGCCGGCGCGAGCCAAATCAGCGCCTGTCCCGCGGCTTCGACCGCGAGGCACACGAGCGCGACCTTGGCGCCGCCCAGTCGATCGGGGAGATGGCCCAGTAAAAACCGGGCGACGATGAAGACGCCTGCAAACATCGTGTACGGCAACCAACCGTGGCTGAAGCCTCGTTGGGCGAACAGCAGGGTGATGAAGGCAGTAATCGCGCCGAACCCGACGCTGCTCAGCGCTGCGCCGAGTCCGGGCGCCCAGACGACGCTGAGCACCCGCAGAAATGATGGTCGCATTTGGGTCGCTGGCACCACGCCACGGACCGGTGCTACCAGTGCCAAGGTGGCAAGCGGCGCGAGCGTCGTGGCGAGGGCGATGGCCGCAAAGCCGTGGGCGTCATAGAGCACAGAGCCAATAGGCGCGCCGACCGCGAAGGCGCCGAACATCGCCGCGCCCACCCAGGCGATCACTCGGCCGGTGTTCTGTTGGTCGACCAGCCCCAGCCCCCACGTTACCGAACCGGTGATGACGAAGCTCTCTGCTCCGCCGAGCAGCAGGCGGGCGAGAAGCAGAATGGCGACCGACGTCGACGGCTCGGTCGTAAACTGCAGCGACAACAGATAGAGCACGCCAGACGCCGCCGAAGCCAGAAGGCCGGTGACCACGGCGCGCTTGGGCCCACGCCTATCACAGAAGTAGCCTGCCCATGGTCGCGTGATCAGCGCTGCGGCGAATTGGCAGCCGGCGACAAGGCCAACGAGGAATGTGCTGAGGCCGAGGCCGTCGTGCACGTGCAGCGGCAGCACCGGCATAGCGAAACCGATGACTAGGAAGGCCACCAGGACGACGCCCATGATCGGCAACAAGGCCGACACTCCTGGCGCGGCAGGATCGTGCTCGTTCATGACGGGCCAGTTATGGACGTGGTGTGGCCTTCCGATTAGAGCCTGTAGCTGGCATGCGCCTATAAGCGCTGCTCATGAATGGCAGCTACAAGCTCCGGCAAGGACAGGCTTGGTTGCGGAGGACCTAAGGGTCCACAACATGAATGTCTCGTGATGTCCGCTATGGGTCATAAGCGGACATCGTTTATCTCGGACTTGATGTCTGCTTTGGGCCACAAGCAGACGTTCTAGCAATCCCCGATTGGACGGACGCATGGGTGCAGCGCCTGCCTTCGCCCAGGATGGGCAGGAGCCGCTCGGCGGGCAGCCGCCGCGGGGTCGACCCGTTCGATCAGGACTTCGATTATCAGATCAAGTACCAGCGCGCCCTTCGAGGCCGTGCTGTGGAACATGCCGGCCATCGCCATCTATTCCCTTCGCCCCGTTCAATGCGCTCGCATGTAGGCGGTCGCCTCGGCCTCGCGTAACGCCTTCTGCTCTTCGGGTGAGAGCTTCTGCGGCTCGAGCACCACTACCAACTTGCGCAGTGTGCCCGTGAAGGCGAACGGCATCTTGTCGACGTAGTCCTCGATCACCGGCGTGCCGGTGTCGGCACCGACGTCGAAGGTTTCGTCGAGCGAGAAGCGGGCCCGGATGGTCTTGTCGATCTTGCCTTCGGCCACCTGCTGGCCATCGACGAACAGGGCGCCCGTCGCGCCCTTGCCGATACCGCCGCCGTCATACTTGAAGGCGAAGCGCACGACGTGCGGGCCGGGCGCGAGCGGCTTGTCGGAGACGATGCGGTATTTGTGCTCCGGTTGGTTGGAAAAGGCGTAAGCGAAAGCCGGCTTGCCGTCTTGCATCAGGAGCGCCCAGCCACCGTGCCGGCCCCCGATTGTCGCGAGCACACCGCTGGCATTGCCGCCGTCCGGGATCACCACGTCGGCGGCAACGGCCCAGCTCTTGTTCTTGAAGTCCGGCGCCGAGCCCTCGGGGATGCGGGTCATGCCGGGATAGTAGGCGAACTCGCTGCGCCCGCGCGTCAGGCTTGGCCGGATTGCTGGGTCGGCACGCTCGGCAAAAGTCGAGTCGAGCGGATAGACGTTGTACTTCTTCGCCTCGACGTCGAACGCGGCCTGCAGCTCCTTCAGCTTGGCCGGATTGCTGGCTGCGAGGTTGTTGGCCTGACTGAAATCCTGACGGACATTGTAGAGTTCCCATTTGAAGTCGTCGGGATTGACTTCGGTGCCAAAGGTTTGCCAGGGCAGGCGCAACGGCGTCGTGCTGGCGATCCAGCCATCCTTATAGATGGCGCGATTGCCCATCATCTCGAAGTACTGGACGTTGTGGCGTTCCGGCGCCTTTGCGTTGTCGAACGTATAAACCAGGCTGGTGCCGTCTAGTGGCTTCTGCTGTACGCCGTCCAACACCTTGGGCGGAGTGACTCCAATCGCCTCATAGATCGTCGGCACGATATCGATGATATGGCAGAACTGGGTGCGCAGGCCGCCCTTGTCCTTGATGCGCGCCGGCCAGGAGATGGCCAGGCCGTTACTGGTCCCGCCGAAGTGCGACGCCACCTGTTTGGTCCACTGCATCGGCGCGTCCATGGCGTGCGCCCAGCCGACCGGATAGTGATTGTAGGTGGTCGGGCCGCCAAGTTGGTCGATCATGGAGAGGAGGAAGGGAATGCTCTCCTCGACGCCGTTGGCCGCCTCACCGACCTCGTTGGTCGTGCCTTGCAGGGTGCCCTCGGCGCTCGCGCCATTGTCGCCCATGATGTAGATCACCAGCGTGTTGTCGAGCTGGCCCGATTCGGCGATGGCGTCGAGCAGGCGGCCGATCTCCGAGTCGGCATAGCCGAGGGTGCCGGCATAGACCTCCATCATGCGCGCATAGACGCGCTTCTGATCGGCGGTGAGGGTGTCCCAGGCGGGAATCTGCTCAGGCCGCTTGGTGAGCTGAGTGCCGGCGGGAACCACGCCCTGCTTGATCTGGCGGGCAAGCGTCTCTTCCCGCACCTTGTCCCAGCCCTGGTCGAACTGGCCCTTGTACTTGTCGATCCACTGCTTCGGCGCGTGGTGTGGCGCATGGGCGAGGCCGGTGGCGAAATACAGCATCCATGGCTTGTTGGGCGCGAGCGCATGCTGCTTGCGCATCCAGTCGATGGACTTGTCGGTCATCAGCTCCATGAAGTGCTTGGAGCCCTTGGTCTGCTCCTCCGATTCGATCGGCACATTGTTCTCGAAGATCGGCGTGTGCCATTGGTCGGCATCGCCGCCGAGGAAGCCGTAGAAGTATTCAAAGCCCAAACCGGTCGGCCACAAGTCGAAAGGTCCGGCCCGGCTCGACATCCAGTCGGGCACGTTGTGCATCTTGCCGAACCACGAGGTGTTGTAGCCTGTGTACTTCAGCACCTCGCCGACCGAGCCGGTGCTGCGCGACACCAGCGAGTTGTAGCCGGGATAACCGGTGGCGAACTCCGTGATGTCGCCGCTCGCCACGCTGTGATGGTTGCGGCCGGTGATCAAGGCGGCACGCGAGGGCGAGCACAGCGCCGTGGTGTGGAATTGGTTGAAGCGCAGGCCGCTGTCGGCAATGCGCTGCATGCTGGGCGTCTGGATCGGCCCGCCGTAGGTGCTCGATGCGCCGAAGCCCACGTCGTCAGTGATGATCAGGAGCACATTGGGTGCGCCCTTGGGCGCCTCGACGCTCTTGGGGAAGTCCGATACTGAGTCCTTCACCGTGCGGCCGATCTTGCCCTTGAAGGGAGCCTCCGGTTTCGGCAGCACGTCCTGTGCGGCGGCCGGCGTGACGAACAGAGCAAAGAGCGCGAGGTAGCTGACAGCAGACAGGCTGCTTCGCTTCATGGCGGACCTCCATCGCATCATGAAGCCGGACCTTGTGTCCGACCTTGCGACAGGAAGACTACTCGCCGCGCCCGACCGTCTAAACCCCCCGGCAGCGCATTTCTTGGCTACCGCTGCGGGCCATTTCCGCCTCTCGATTGCGGTCCAGCGTATCCTGATGCGGATGAAGGCATGGCGAATTACGTGATATGGAAAATTTGGACCACGACGATGAGGCGGACGCAGGATGGAGTACCTCAGGGAACTGGCCGAGTGGAGCCTGCTGGCGTTCACTGCGTTGTTGGTTCTTGCCTTCTTCCTGGCCTACGAGGCGGGAGCCTGGATCGCCCGCCGCCGCGCCGGTCGTGAGGAAAAGGCGCCAGACGGGGTCAATGTCATCGTCGGCGGATTGCTGGCGCTACTCGCCTTCGTTCTCGCGCTCACCCTGTCCTATGCCAGTGCGCGCTTTTCGGAACGACGGGCCGGCGCCCTGGCCGAAGTCAACGCCATCAGCACGGCGTGGTCGAACGCCGAGGTCATCGGCCATCCGCGCGGCAAGGAGATCGCCCGGCTGCTGGAGGAATACACCAAGGTTCGGCTGGCGTTCGTCGAGGCG
>Ga0306921_10001614_pt1 | contig 22027 bp, 20 predicted proteins | sample sta12Cox44000080_FD_203760 | JGI IMG/M metagenome (GOLD analysis project Ga0306921, IMG submission 203760) | Lab enrichment of tropical soil microbial communities from Luquillo Experimental Forest, Puerto Rico - statoxic.12C.oxic.44.000.080 (v2)... | ecosystem: Environmental > Terrestrial >...
ATCCGTCGCGCATCACAGCCAGCGCGCGCTGCGGCGGACCGTAACAGCCCAGCCCGTCCGCCGTGTCGGCGACGCCGTCGATGTGCAGGCCGCGGGTCGCGAGCAGCAGCGCCACCACCGCGAGCACCCCGGTCAGCGGGCTGGACTGGCCGAAAACCAAAGCGCCGCACCACGCGACGGCCGCGGCCAAGGCCCCCAGCGCGGCACCGACCACGGGCAGCGCGGTCATGGCGCCGCGCCCCATCGGGGCGTTCCCGGCCCGCGGGACGGGCAGCACCGTTCCGAACGCGAAAGCCGATGCCAGAGAACGCATCACGGCGGTGACGTGGATGGACCGGCCACACCGGCTTCTGAGAAGGTCGCCATCGACGACAGGGCGGCCACCGCGGCGCGCACCACCGGCAGCGCCACCGCGGCGCCGGTTCCCTCGCCCAACCGCATCCGCAGATCCAGAATCGGTTCCAACTCGAGCGCCGCCAGCGCCAGTTCATGGGCCGGTTCGGTCGACCGGTGTCCGGCCTGCCACCACTGCCGGGCGCCGGGCGCCAGGCGCTCGGCGACCAACGCAGCCGCCGTCACCGCCATGCCGTCGAGCAGCAGCGGGGTGCGCCGCACAGCGGCCTGCGCGCAAAAGCCCGCCATTGCAGCCAAGTCCGCGCCTCCGGAGCAGCGCAGCAGCCCGAGCGGGTCGGCCAGTACGGGCCGCGTCCTGAACAGGGCGTCGCGGATCGCGGCCGTCTTTCGGGCCCACCCCGCGTCGTCGACCCCGGTCCCCAAGCCCACCACGGCCACCGGCTCGGCGTTCGTCAGCGCCGCCACCAAAACCGCTGCCGCGGTCGTGTTTCCGATTCCCATGTCGCCAGCAACGAGCAGGTCGGCGCCCGCGTCGACCTCCTCGTCGGCGATGGCCCGGCCCGCGGCGATCGCATCGACGGTCTCCTCCTCGGTCAACGCGTCCTGCATCGTGATATCGCCACTGCCGCGCCGCACTTTGTGGGCGCCGATCCGCTCGGAGGCCGCGTCCGCGTCGACCGCCAGGTCCGCGACCCGCACGGTCGCGCCGGCGATATCGGCCAGCACGTTGATCGCCGCCCCACCGGCGTCGATGTTCGCGACCATCTGGGCGGTCACCTCCGGCGGGTACGCCGACACCCCGGACCGTGCGACGCCGTGGTCACCCGCGAAGACCACCACCCGGGCCCGCTCGAATTGCCTTGGCGGACAGTGCCCTTGGCATGACGCCACCCACACCGACAGATCCTCCAGGCGGCCCAGGGCGCCGCGCGGCTTGGTCAGGGCATCCTGACGCGCGCGGGCGGCCGCAGCGGCACCCGCATCGGGCGGCGACACTGGTGCGAATTCCATCAGGTTCCCGACGGCTTGATCGGTACCGCCTGCCCGGCCACCACCAGCACCACCCGTTCGCACACCGCGGCGACGCGCTGGTTGAGGCTGCCCAGTTCGTCGGCGAACCGGCGGCCGGACTCGGTGGCCGGCACCACGGTCAACCCAACCTCCGGGCTGACCAGCACCAGCGTGGAACCGAACGCGCTTACCGCAGAGAGCAATTCCTGGACCGTTTCCTGGACCGACGCCACCCCCGACCCGTTGTCCCATGCGTCGTTGCGGTCCAGGGTGCCGGTCAGCCAGCCGCCCAGGTCGTCGACAAGTGTCGGGGTGCCCGGCGTCTGCCGCAATTGGGTTGGGATGTCGTCGGTTTCGACCGTCGACCAATGAGCGGGCCGACGCGCCCGGTGCTGCGCGACCCGGTCCGCCCAGGCGGCGTCGGCCCGGATTGCCTGCCCGGAGGCCAGGTATCGGACCGGCTCGCCCGGCGGCAGCGAATTGGCGATGGCTTCCTCCGCCCACCGGGACTTGCCCGACCGGATTCCGCCGAGCACCAGAGTGCGCACTGGATTCAGACGGCTTTCAGGCGTTCAACCGACGCTGCTGCCACGCTCGACCTGGGGGCGGGGTGCCCGCAACCGGCGTATCTGGGTAGCCCGTCCGGCCGCGTAAAGACCTAGTTTCCAACGGCTTTCGGTATTGTCCGGGAACTTCGCGTCGACCAGCTTGCTTACTTTGCGGCCCAGGAGGACAGCATCGACACTCATCACGGCCATGAGCACCAGCATTGCCGGAGAGGCGTAGAACTGCAGCTGTGGGGCGGCGAACATGCCCATTAGCAGGGCCAGCGTAGCCGGCATGAACAGGCCGAGCATGTTGCGCCGGGAGTCCACTATGTCGCGCACGTAGCGCCGTACCGGCCCCTGATCGCGTGCCAACAGGTAGGCCTCTTCACCGGCCATCATGCGATCCCGGCGGTCCGTCATCCGAGCGCGGCTGGCGGCGCGTTCGGCGCTGCGCTCCTCGCGGCTGAGTTTGGGGCCGGTCAGCGATTTGCGCCGGGCCCGCGCCTCGGACGCGGTCATGGGTGCGGGCGCGACCGGGCCCTTCCTCGGGTTGCGTCTGGCCTGGCTGCGCTTGGGCGTGGGCCGGCCCTTGGGGCCGGTCCTACCCGGGGAACTCGCGGCTTCGAACGCCGCCGGTTCCACTGCGCCCCCTTCGAGGTCGTCTTCATGGCCTTTCCTACGGCCCATCAGCTTCACAGTGGCCAGGTTACTTCGCGGGTGGCCCACCCGGTAACGGCCCCGGAATGCGTTGTCATAAGCGTTGTCATAAGCGTTGTCATAAGCCATGCACCAGTGCGTCACTTGGCCCTACGCTTACTGGGATGAATGGCGACCTGTGAGAGGCGACGGCACGATGGCCTTGGATGACGATGCCGCGCCCCTCGGACCCGGGCGTCTCCAGTTGCCGGCGATGCAGGTCCTGGTGGCTCCGGATTGCTACGGCGACAGCCTGTCGGCAGTCGAGGCCGCCGCAGCCATTGCGACCGGTTGGACCCGGTCACGTCCGGCCGATCGGTTCATAGTCGCCCCGCAATCCGACGGCGGCCCGGGTTTCGTGGAGGTGCTGGCCAGCCGGCTGGGGGAGACACGGCGATTGCGGGTGTCGGGGCCGCTGGAGGGCACCGTCGAGGCCAAGTGGGTGTTCGAGCCCGGCTCGGCGACCGCGTACCTGGAGTGTGCGCAGGCATGCGGTCTGGCGCTGCTGGGCGGTCCCCCCACACCGGAAACCGCGCTGGCGGCCCATAGCCGGGGAGTGGGGCAGCTGATCGCCGAGGCGGTGCGCGTCGGGTCGACGCGGATCGTGGTCGGGCTGGGCGGCAGCGCATGCACCGACGGCGGGCAGGGCATGATCGCCGAGCTCGGCGGCCTGCAAGTCGCCCGCCGACAACTGGAGCACGTGGAGCTGATCGCCGCGTCGGACACCGAATACCCCCTGGTCGGACCCTGGGGCGCGGCCAGGGTGTTCGGGCCGCAGAAGGGCGCGGACACGGCCACCGTCGCGGCCCTGGAAGTCCGTCTCGAGGCGTGGGCGCTCGAGCTGGAGGCGGTGGCCGGACGGGACGTCAGCTCCGAGCCAGGCGCGGCCGCCGCCGGTGGCATCGGCGCGGGACTCCTTGCGCTCGGCGGCCGGTGCGAGTCCGGCGCGGCGATCATCGCCAAGCACACCCACCTGGCCGACGACCTTGAGACCGCGGAGATGATCGTCACCGGTGAAGGCCGGTTCGACGAGCAGTCCCTGCACGGGAAGGTGGTCGGGTTTCTCGCCGACGCGGCCGCTCCGCTGGGGATTCCGGTGATCGTGCTGGCCGGCCAGGTCGGCCTGGAAAATTCCGTGGTGCGGTCGTCGGGCATCATGTCCGCGCTGTCCATGGCCGAATACGCAGGTTCGGTGCGGTTGGCGCAGGCCGATGCGGCAAACCAGCTGATGGGATTAGCGTCACAGGTGGCCGCACGACTCGGGAATAGCGGTCCCGCAAGGTACCGTTGATGCAGTGGGCTTTCCCCGAGGGGATCGGGCCCAGACCATGAGCCATGTAGGAGAAGCAATGACGGTGCAAAACGAGTCGAGCGCCAAGACCACCCACGGCGTGATCCTGACCGACGCCGCCGCTGCCAAGGCGAAGTCCCTGCTGGACCAGGAGGGCCGCGACGACCTGGCGCTGCGCATCGCGGTCCAGCCGGGCGGGTGCGCCGGGCTGCGCTACAACCTCTTCTTCGACGACAGGACGCTGGATGGCGACCTGACCGCGGAGTTCGGTGGTGTGACCTTGACGGTCGACCGGATGAGCGCGCCCTACGTCGAAGGCGCGTCCATCGACTTCGTCGACACCATCGAGAAGCAGGGCTTCACGATCGACAACCCGAACGCCACCGGTTCCTGCGCCTGCGGCGACTCGTTCAACTGACCTTCAATTGACCGGGCTCGCTAGTACCTAGTACGAGCCGCCGGTACGCAGCACGTACGAGCACACCATGATCTGGCCGCGCTGGAAAAGCACCTGTGCGACGCCTTGCACGTCGCCCCGCGTCGGGCCCCCGGCCGCCGGTGATACCCGCATGGTGAACAGCGCCTGGGCCTGATATTGCGACAAGTACACGATCTTGTCGATCGACGTCAGCTCGACCTCGGAGAACTGCTTCCGGAACGCGTCGCTGCTCATTTTGGCCAGTGCCTGGTCCGACCGCTTGTCACGCACCCCGTCGTATAAGCCGCACAGCGCGTTGCGGACGATGACGTCGACGTCATCGTGCTCGAGTGCATCGAGATACTGCTGAATCGCCGCTTTGGCCGCTCCCTCGGAGAACGAGGTGCCGGTATTGGCCCCGTTGGTGCGAACGCCGAACACGATCGCCACTGTCACCGCGGCCACCAGCGCGACTGCCACCAGCATGCCGATGACCAGCCGCCGATTGGACCGGCGCCCCGGGTACGACCACTGCGGTTGCCCGGCATAATCGGCCTGAGGGCGTCCCGCGGAACCGGTTGGCGCGGGGGAGAAGACGGGGTCGCCGGCAGTGGGTCCGCGGAACTCGACCGGCCGGGACTCGGCCCGGCGCATTGGTCCGTCCGTGCCGACAGTGTGCTTCGGCGGGTGCGGACCGGCCATCGTGGTTCTCCTACGGTGGTAGACGGGACCATGAGCGGGTTACGGAGTCTCGCGGTCCCGGCGACTTGAGTGAGTTCCCCAGGGCAGGCTAGCGCATTGAATTTCAACCGACCGTCGCGCGACGACGTTCGATACGCCTGAGTAAGCTAGACAGCCTTACTAACGAAGGATGGAGATTTCGTGACGATCGCGGTAACGGGCTCGATTGCGACCGACAACCTGATGCGGTTTCCCGGCCGGTTCTCCGAACAGCTGCTGGCCGAGCATCTGCAGAAGGTATCGCTCAGCTTCCTGGTCGACGACCTGGTCGTTCATCGGGGCGGCGTCGCGGGAAACATCGCCTTCGCCATCGGTGTGCTGGGCGGTGACGTCGCGCTGATCGGTGCCGCCGGCGATGACTTCGGCGAGTATCGCGAGTGGCTGCAGGCCCACGGTGTCAACTGCGACAACGTCCTGATCTCGGAGAGCTCGCACACGGCTCGTTTCACCTGCACCACCGACATCGACATGGCCCAGATCGCTTCCTTCTACCCGGGTGCCATGTCGGAGGCCCGCAACATCAAGCTCGCTGAAGTGGTCGCGGCCATCGGTACGCCGGAGTTGGTGATCATCGGGGCCAACGACCCGGCCGCCATGGTGGTGCACACCGAGGAGTGCCGCAAACTCGGGCTGCCCTTCGCCGCTGACCCCTCCCAGCAGCTGGCCCGGCTGTCTGGAGACGAGATCCGCCAGCTCATCGATGGCGCCAATTACTTGTTCACCAACGACTACGAGTGGGACCTGATGCTGTCCAAGACCGGCTGGACGGAGGCCGACGTGATGGCACAGGTCGACCTGCGGGTGACGACGCTGGGCGCCAAGGGCGTGGATGTGGTTGACCGCGACGGCACCACCGTCCACGTCGACGTGGTCCCCGAGACCAGCCAGGTGGACCCGACCGGCGTGGGCGACGCCTTCCGGGCCGGTTTCCTGACCGGGTGCAGCGCGGGTCTCAGCGTGGAGCGATCGGCGCAGCTGGGCTCGCTGGTCGCCGTGCTGGTGCTGGAGTCGGAGGGAACCCAGGAGTGGACCTGGGACCACGGGGTCGCGGCGACCCGGCTGGCGGGCGCCTACGGCGAGGACGCGGCCGCCGAGATCACCGCGGTACTCGCCTAGCCGGGCGAGTTCCTCCTGCTCGGCGTCACAACTGGACGGGGTAGTGGGGCTCGCTGATCTGCGGTACCACGCTGCCGTCGACGAAGATCGCGTGCCAAAGCATGAAGATCAGCACGGTCCACAGCCGGCGGCTGTGATCGCTGGTGCCGCTTCGGTGCTCGTCGAGCAGCCGGCGCACGGCGGCGGTGTCGACAAAGTCGACCAATGAACTGGCCTGCGACGAGTCCACCAGCGCGTAGGCCCACTCCAACAGTTCGCCCGCGCGCAGCCAATGGCGGATCGGCACCGGGAAGCCGAGCTTGGGCCGATGCAGCACGTGCGCCGGAACGATCGGCTCCAAAGCGCGTCGCAAGGCGTACTTGGTGGTCGTGCGGGTGATCTTCGCCTCGACGGGTAACCGGGAGGCGACGGCGAACACCTCGGGGTCCAGGAATGGCACCCGAAGCTCCAGCGACTTGGCCATCGTCATCTTGTCGGCCTTGACCAAGATGTCGCCGCGCAACCAGGTGAACAGGTCCACGTGCTGCATGCGGGCCACGGGGTCCCAGCCGGTCGACTCGGCGTACACCGATGCGGTCACATCGGTGTGGGTCCAGTCGTCGCGGAAACCCGGCAGCACGTCGCGCAACTGCGCGTCCGAGAAGCTGCGGGCGTTGCCGTAATAGCGCTCCTCGAGCGTCAGCGATCCGCGGTGCAGCAGGCTCTTGCCGCGCATCCCCTCCGGCAGCGGCTTGGACACCTTGCCCATGGAACGCCGCAGCCGCCCAGGCAGATAGTCAAAGGGCTTCAGCGACAGCGGTTCCCGATAGATCGTGTAGCCGCCGAACAGCTCGTCGGCCCCCTCGCCGGACAGCACCACCTTGACGTGCTTGCGGGCCTCGCGCGCGACGAAGAACAGGGGCACCAGCGCGGGGTCGGCAACCGGCTCATCGAGATACCAGACGATCTCGGGCAGGGCGGCGACGAACTCGTCGGGACGGACCACCTTGGCGATGTGGCGGGCACCGATCGCCTCCGCCGAAGCCACCGCGACGTCGATCTCCGAGAACCCCTCGCGCTCGAAGCCGGTGGTGAACGTGATCAGCCTGGGGTTGTGCCGGATGGCCAGCGCCGCGATCGCGGTGGAGTCGATGCCTCCGGACAGGAACGCCCCAACCGTGACGTCGGCACGCATGTGCTTGGCCACCGAGTCCTCGAGCACCGCGGTGATCTCGTCGTAGCGCGCTTGCTCGGTGTCGCGGGTGATCGGCACGGCGGCAAACCGCGGCACGAAGTAGCGGGTGACCTCCGGCTGACGGCCGGGCGAGATCCGGGCGTAGCAGCCCGACTCCAGCCGGCGCACGCCGCGGTGCAGCGTCTCGGGCTCCGGCACGTACTGCAGGACCGTGTAGTGCTGGACGGCCCGGGGATCGATGCGGGTGTCGAACCCGACCAACTCGGCCAGGTCCATCAGGCACTTTTTCTCGCTGGCCACCGCGGTCCCGCCGGTGCCGGTGGCCATGAACAGCGGTTTGATGCCGAAAGGGTCGCGGGCACAGAACAATTCACCGGCGACGGTGTCCCACAGCGCGAACGCGAACATGCCGCGCAGTCGCGTCAACACCTCGGTTCCCCAGTAGTGATAGCCGGCGACGATGGCCTCGCCGTCGCCGTCGGTGGCGAAAACGGCGCCGTGTTGAGCGGCGAGTTCCTCGCGTAACTCGAGGTAGTTGTAGATCTCGCCGTTGAACACCAGCACGTATCGGTCGGGCGTCTCCGGCGGCCCCCAACGCAGCGGCTGATGCGAATGCGCGATGTCGATGATGGACAGCCGGTTGAAGCCGAATACGACCGCCCCGTCGGCTCCCGGGTCCGTCCACGTACCCGGTTCGTCGGGTCCGCGGTGGCGCATTAGATGTAGCGCGCGGGCGACGGCATCGTCGGCGCGCGCCGCGTCGCCGGGGCGGTCGGCCTCGGCGGGGGCCGCGACGAACGCCAGCAGACCACACACGGCGCCCCAGTATGCCGCACTCGGGCGACGCGGTGGACGCCGCACACCCGGCACGTCCCGGCGCGCGGCCAAGTGACCGGTCGGGGCTTCTTCGCCGGGGTGAGCGGCGTGGTCTACGCTGCGTAGTATTCGATGTCCGAGCAGGAGGCGCCAACGTGACACCTCGCGAGCAGATCCGTTCGCAACGTTTGTCGCAGGGCAGGTCTCAACGCCGTTCCGGGGGCGCCAAACGGGGTCCATCCCGTCGTCTACGGACGCTGGCGCTGGCCGGGACGTTGGGCCTACTGGCGGTAAGCCTGAGCGGATGCAGTTGGTCGGAAGCGCTGGGCTTGGGCTGGCCCCGGGGCATCACCCCAGAGGCCGACGTCAACCGGGAACTGTGGGTCGGAGCGGTGATCGCTTCGCTGGTCGTCGGGGTGATCGTGTGGGGCCTGATTTTCTGGTCAGCCGCGTTCCACCGGAAGAAGGCAACCGACACCGAACTGCCCCGACAGTTCGGCTACAACATGCCGCTGGAGCTGGTGCTCACCGTGACGCCGTTCCTCATCATCTCGGTGCTGTTCTATTTCACCGTGGTGGTGCAGGAGAAGGTGCTGCATCTGGCCAAGGACCCGGAGGTCGTGATCGACATCACGGCCTTCCAATGGAACTGGAAGTTCGGTTATCAGCGGATCGACTTCAAGGACGGCACGCTGACCTACGAGGGTGCCGACCCCGCGCGCAAGAACGCGATGGTCTCCAAGCCGGAGGGCAAGGACGCCCACGGGGAGGAGCGCGTCGGGCCGGTCCGCGGGCTCAACACCGAGGACCGGACGTATCTGAATTTCGACAAGGTCGAGACCCTGGGAACAGCCACCGAGATCCCGGTGCTGGTGCTGCCGGCCGGCAAGCGCATCGAGTTCCAGATGGCCTCGGCCGACGTCGTACATGACTTTTGGGTACCCGAGTTCTTGTTCAAGCGTGACGTGATGCCAAACCCCGAAGCCAACAACAGCATCAACAAGTTTCAGGTCAGCGAGATCACCAAGACCGGGGCGTTCGTCGGTCACTGCGCCGAGTTTTGCGGCACCTATCACTCGATGATGAACTTCGAGGTTCGGGTGGTGGCGGCCAACGACTTCAAGGCCTACCTGCAGCAGCGGATCGCCGGGAAGACGAACGCCGAGGCACTCCAGACGATCGCCCAGCCCCCGCTCGCGGTGACCACGCACCCGTTCGATACCCGCCGCGGTGAACAGACGACAAGCCAGTAGGTGAGGACGCTCAATGCATATCGAAGCGAGGCTGTTCGAATTTATCGCCCTCTTCTTCATCTTGACGGCGATTTTGTACGCGCTGCTGACCTGGAGGTACGCCACTGGCGGTGAGGAGTGGGCGGGCACCACCGCGCTGGCGTTGACCGGTGGCCTGGCGTCGATCGTGGCCACCTTCTTCCGCTTCGTGGCACGGCGTGTGGAAACCCGGCCCGAAGACTACGAGGGCGCTGAGATCAGCGATGGTGCAGGGGAATTGGGGTTCTTCGCCCCGCACAGCTGGTGGCCGATTCTGGTCGCCTTGGCGGGGTCGGTGGCCGCGGTCGGTATTGCGATATGGCTGCCGTGGCTAATCGTCGCCGGGGTGGTGTTCATCCTCGCGTCGGTGGCCGGATTGGTCTTCGAGTACTACATCGGTCCCGAGAAGCACTGATTTGCGTCTCAAAGGTCACAATCAGGGCATCAGTTGATCGGAAGCCCGTTTGCCGAGACTTCTTTGCTCTGTTCGGTTCGGTAGGGTTTGCCCAGGCACAATGAGAATCTTCCAAGCGCGCGCGCAACGATGTACTAGCGGAGCCCCGCGCGCTGGTGATGCAGTTGGACAGGGCAGGCAGAGATGAGCGGGCCGAATCCACCGGGATGGGAACCCGAAGAACCCGATGCCGCCGGCGAACTCCGCCACGGACGGCAATCCGTCAGTGAGCCCGGCGAAGAATTGGCGCCCACGGAAATCGATTCCCACGACGAGCTGGAACCCCACGACGACAGCTCCGAGATTGCGGCGGCAGATCACACGGGGCAGACCGATGCGTACTCGCAGGCCTACTCGGCTCCGGAGTCCGAGCATTTCATCACCGGCCCATACGTGCCGGCCGATCTCAGGCTCTACGACTACGACGGCTACGACGATTCCGCGGACGCGGATGACGAACACCGTGCCCCCCGCTGGCCGTGGGTGGTCGGTGTCGCCGCCATCGTTGCCGCGATCGCGCTCGTGGTCTCGGTGACCCTGCTTGTCACGCGTACGGAGACAAGCAGGTTGGCCAGCCCCGGCGCCACCACCACCGTCACCGCCGCGTCGACGCCCCCGATGCAGGACGAGATAACCACCACCAAGCCGCCGCCTCCGCCGCCACCGCCCCCGCCGACGGCCACGGAGACCCAGACGGTGACGGTGACGCCGCCACCTCCGCCGCCACCGCCACCGCCCCCGCCGCCACCGCCCCCGCCACCCCCGCCGGCGACGACCACCGCGGCGCCGTCCCCGGTGCCTACGCCGTCGGCGGCGGTGGCCCCGCCGCCCCCGGCGCCCACGACCCCTGCCGGTCCGCGACAGGTGACCTATTCCGTGACTGGCACCAAGGCGCCGGGCGACATCATCTCGGTGACCTACGTCGACGCGTCCGGCCGGTCACGCACCCAGCACAACGTGTACATCCCCTGGTCGATGACCGTCACACCGATCTCGCAATCCGACGTCGGCTCGGTCCAGGCGTCCAGCCTTTTCCGGGTCAGCAGACTCAATTGCTCGATTACCACGAGCGACGGTGCGGTGCTCTCGTCGAACAACAACGACGCGCCGCAGACGAGCTGTTGATGGTCAGCAGATATGCCGCTTATCGGCGGGGGTCGGACACGATTCCGCCGGGCGTCATCGATCGCATACTGGTCGGGGCGTGCGCAGCCATCTGGCTGGTGTTGTTGGGCGTGAGCGTGGCAGCCGCCGTCGCACTGGTGGATATGGGCCGAGGCTTTCACAAGATGGCCCGGAGCTCGCACACCCCGTGGGTGCTGTACGTCGTCATTATCGTTTCCGCGCTGATCATCGCCGGAGCGATCCCGATGCTGGTGCGGGCTCGTCGGATGGCCCAGACCGAGCCGGCCGCCCGGTCGACGGCGGGGCAGGCCAGGCCCCCGGTGCGGCTCATGTCGCAGGCCCCGCGCACTGCGGCCGAGCGGGCGCGTCAGCAGAGGGTGACGCGCGCCGTCGAGTCGGCGGACGCGTGGTCAGGAGCCGCCGTCGATCGGGTCTGGCTGCGCGGCACGGTCGTTCTGACCGGCACAATGGGTGCCGCACTGATCGCGGTCGCGGCGGCGACCTACCTGATGGCCGTCGGCGACGACGGCCCGTCCTGGGCCGGCTACGTATTGGCCGGGATCGTCACCGCGGCGATGCCGGTGGTCGAGTGGCTACATATTCGGCAGCTGCGCCGCGTCGTCGACGCGCGCTAGTGCAGAGCAGCGGGCCGCGCGGCTCGACGTCAGGCTCGGCGCTGATCTCCCGAAACATAAGCGGTGGCGACAAATAACGGCGCGTCGTCGCTGGTTAAGTGTCGCGAAACCAGCTAGTCGCTAATGCTCGCCGTGCTCACCGTTCGGCGAACCGGCGATGCTCTCCTGGTAGTCGCGTAGCGCGGTCAGGGCACGTTGCTCGGAAGAGTGCGCCGCCTCGCGCAACGCCGCATCCTCGGACGCGGGATCGGCGAACAAGAAGCTGCCGCTACCCGGCGTTCCGGCCGAGCCCAGCTTGTTCATGCGCTTGGGCACCGGCGCGCCCTCGTACTCCAGCGGTAGCGGGTGACCGTGGGCGTCGACGGGGCCGAGCGGCTGATGCAGCTCGATGTAGGCGCCGTGGGGGAGCCGCTTGATGATGCCGGTCTCGACGCCGTGCTCGAGCACATCGCGGTCGCTGCGCTGCAGCCCGATGCACCACCGATAGGTGATGAAGTAGACGAACGGCGGAAGGACCACCATCCCGATGCGCCCGATCCACGTCGTGGCATTCAGCGAGATGTGGAACTTGAACGCGATGATGTCGTTCATCGCCGCGAGGGTGAGCAGCATGTAGAACGAGATCGCCATGGCGCCGATCGACGTGCGCACCGGAACATCGCGCGGCCGCTGCAGCAAATTGTGGTGCGCGCGATCGCCGGAGAACCGCTTCTCCAGGAAGGGGTAGACGATCAGCAGGATGAAGATCACACCCATGATCAGCGCGACCCAGACCGCGGCCGGAATGGTGTGGTGCCAGAAGTAGAACTCCCAGGGCGGCCAGATACGCGCCAAACCCTCCGTCCACATCATGTAGAAGTCCGGCTGCGAGCCGGCCGACACCTGAGATGGCTTGTAGGGGCCCAGGTTCCAGATCGGGTTGATCTGTAGCAGGCCACCCATCAGGCCGAGCACGCCGACGATAGCCGCGAAAAACGCGCCGGACTTGACCGCGAACACCGGCATCACCCGTACGCCGATGACGTTGTGCTCGGTGCGGCCGGGCCCGGGGAACTGGGTGTGCTTCTGGAACCACACCAACGCCAGATGCATCCCGATAAGCGCCAGGATGATCCCCGGCAGCAGCAAAATGTGCAGTGCGTAGAGCCGGGGGATCAAGATGGTGCCGGGGAAATCGCCCCCGAACAGCGCCCAGTGCAGCCACGTCCCGATCACCGGCATGCCCAGCGAGATCGACGAGAGCGCGGCGCGCAGGCCGAGACCCGACAGCAGGTCGTCGGGCAGCGAATAGCCGAAGTAGCCCTCGAACATGGACAGGATCAGCAGCAGTGACCCGATGACCCAGTTGACCTCCCGGGGCCGCCGGAACGCACCGGTGAAGAAGATGCGCGCCAGGTGCACCATGATCGACGCGGAGAACATCAACGCGGCCCAGTGGTGGATCTGGCGGACGAACAGGCCGCCGCGGATTTCGAAGGAGATGTCCAGTGCCGATTGGTAGGCGCGCGACATCTCGACTCCGCGCAGCGGTTGGTAGACGCCGTTGTAGGTCACCTCGGTCATGGACGGATCGAAGAACAGCGTGAGGTACACGCCGGTGAGCAGCAGCACGATGAAGCTGTACAACGCGATTTCACCGAGCAAGAACGACCAGTGTGTGGGGAAGACCTTGTTGAGCTGCCTGCGCACCGCCGCCGACGGGTGGTACCGCGTGTCGATGTCCTCGCCTTGGCGGGCCAGGAGGTCGCCGATCTTCGGGGGACTCAGTTTCGGACTCATGTTGTCGTCCTCTCCCAGAATGCCGGTCCGACGGGCTCAATGAAGTCGCCATTGGCGACCAGATACCCGTTGGAGTCGATCGTGATCGGCAGTTGTGCCAACGCGCGCGCCGCCGGTCCGAAGATCGGCTTGGCGAAATGCAAGGCGTCGAACTGCGATTGGTGACACGGGCACAGGATTCGGTAGGACTGCTCTTCGTAGAGCGATGACGGGCAACCCAGGTGCGAGCAGACCTTGGTGAAGGCGAAGAACTCGCCGAAGTTGAAGCTCTCCTGACCCTGGCGCTTGACCACCCGGGGCAGGTCGCTGGGCCGGATGCGGATCAGCATCACCGGGTTGCGGATGCCCAGGTTGATCGCGCTGAGTTTTTCCTGTGACTCCGGGGTGGTGCCGTCACCGTCGGACTCGCGCCACGGGAAGACGGTTTCCATCCCGCCGGCGTCCATGTCCTCCGGGCGCATCTTGATGAACGGCGCCCCGCGGTGCGTGCCGGTGGCCCGCGCCAAAAAGATCGTTTCGCCGTGGTAGCGCGGGGTCCAGCCGGACGTCCACAGCACGGCCTTCATGCCGTCGGCGGTGGGCACCACCGGCTTCCACGGGTTCTTGATCATGCCACCGGCAAACGCCACCAGGGTGCTGAGGCCGAACGCGCCCAGGCCCATGCCCAAAGACAGCCCGACCAGCTTGCGGCGGCCGATCGTCGAGCCTTCGTAGGCGTCGGCCAGGTTCGCCACGACCGTCTTGCGGTCGACCTCGCGAGACGCGCCGTCATGCCGATCTTGGATCGAAATCTCTTCTGGGATAAACCGTTTCTGATACAGGACCGCGCCGATGGCGATACACAGGATGGACATTCCGAAGGTCAGGCCATAGAGCGGGGTGGTGAGCGTGTACAGGAAGCTGCCCGCGGCCTCCTTCGGCTTGTACTCCCACGGCCAGAACAGGAAGATCAGCAGCAGCGCCAGCCCGAAACCACCGCCGCCGAGCAAAAGCCAGAGTGCCACCCCACGCTCGGCGCGCTTCTCGGCCTTGGTGCCCGCGACCGGCCAGCGAGGTTCCTTATAGACGGTGTCGACGCCGTCGAGTTTGCCGCCCAGCGCCACCAGTTCCTGCTGTGACATCGCGGCCAGCGCCGCCTCGTCGGGCTCATGGGTCGCCCCGGCGGTTTTGTCGATGTCAGAGCCGCGCACGTCGTCGCTCATGATGATCGCGCCCCAATCCACAGTGCCAACCCGATGGCGGCCACCATCCCGATGATCCACATGGCCATGCCCTCGGGTGCGGGTCCGAACCCACCGAGACCCTCGCCGCCCGGCTGGCGCTCTTCGGTGACGGCCTTGACGTAGCCGATGATGTCTTTCTTGGCCTCGAAGGAGAGCTGGCGGTCGGAGAACTTCGGCATGTTCTGCGGGCCGGTCAGCATCGCCGTGAGGATTTGCTGTTCATTGGCCGGCCCCAGGTCGGGCGCGTACTTACCCGACGACAGCGCCCCGCCCTTCCCGGTGAAGTTGTGGCACGAGGAGCAGTTGAGCCGGAACAAGTCGCCGCCGCGGCCCAGGTCCTCGCCGCGCAGCGAGTGCATCGCGATGCTGCCGTCCGGATTTCGGACCACGCTGGGGCCACCACCATTGGCCTGGACGTAGGTGCCGATCGCGTCGATCTGCGCGTCGTCGAAAATCGGCTCCTTGCGGGGCGCCTGGGCCTCGCCGCGCATGGCGGGCATCCGGCCGGACGACACCTGGAAGTAGACGGCCGCGTCGCCGACGCCGATCAGGCTGGGCCCGTGGTCGGTCACCCCCTGCAGGTTGGCGCCGTGGCACGACACGCACGACGTGTCGAACAGCTGCTTGCCGGTACGCAGCAGCGCCGAGTTGTTCTCGTCGGCCACGGCCACCTGCGGGGTGGGGGTCAGGACGGCGGCTAGCCCGCCGGCGACGGTCAGCGCGATGAGCAGCAGCAGCCCGCCCGACAAGCGGCGGCGAAGGCGCCGCCGCGAGCGATCACCGTGCTTTTTCTTCGGCCCACTCGGCCGCGTGTTGCCGCTGGATCGGGTCGACCCCAGTTTCTTCAACCGAGCACTCCTCTTCATCCAGCGCCGGGTCATCGGATGAAATAGATCACGGTGAACAGCGCGATCCACACGATGTCGACGAAATGCCAGTAGTAGGAGACGACGATGCTGGCGGTCGCCTGCGCGGGCGTGAACTTGCTCATCCCGGTGCGCGCCAGCAGGAAGATGAACGCGATCAGGCCGCCGGTCACGTGTAGCCCGTGGAAGCCGGTGGCCAGATAGAAGACGCTGCCGTAGGCGCTGCTGGGGATCGTGGTGCCGTGAGTCATCAGGTGGTAGTACTCGTAGCCCTGTCCGAGGACGAAGAACAGGCCCATCAGGAACGTGATGACATACCAGCGGCGCAGCCCGAAGACGTCGCCCTTTTCGGCCGAGAACACGCCCATCTGGCAGGTGAATGACGACGCGATCAGCACCAGCGTCACCGGAACGGCCTGGTAGAGATTCAGCTCGGTCGGCGGCGGTGGCCACTTCCCGCCGGCCTGAGCCCGCGCCGTGAAGTACATCGCGAACAGGCCAGCAAAGAACATCAGTTCGCTCGAAAGCCAAACTATCGTGCCGACACTGACCATGTTGGGCCGATTCAGCGAATGCACTCGCGACGTGATCGCAGTACCCGAGGTCCCCACAGCGCTGGTCACATCCGCAAGTATGACGCTTTGTAGTTGTCGAACTCTACCCGGGTATGAAATTTCCCGAATTCAGGTTTTTCGTGTCGCGCCGCGCGGATACCGGCGCGCTCTCGGCAACGGTTGGGGGGCGGTCGGTCCTCGTGGGACTATCGGCGCGTGGCCGCGTCGTCTGAAGCCCCTTCTCCCGGGCCCGCGTCCTCCTGGCCGCAGGTCCTGGGGCGGTTGACGGGCGGTCACGAACTGGCACGCGGTCAGGCCGCCTGGGCGATGGATCAGATCATGGCGGGCGACGCGAGCCCGGCGCAGATCGCCGCCTTCGCGGTGGCGATAACGATGAAGGTCCCCAGCGCCGCCGAAGTCAGTGAGCTCGCCGATGTCATGCTGAGCCACGCGCGCCAGCTCCCTGCAGAGGCGATCCGGGACGACACTGTCGACATCGTCGGTACCGGCGGCGACGGCGTCAACACCGTCAACCTGTCCACCATGGCGTCGATCGTGGTTGCGGCCGCCGGCGTGCCCGTGATCAAGCACGGCAACCGGGCCTCGTCGTCGCTGTCCGGCGGCGCCGACACCCTGGAGGCCCTGGGGGTGCGCATCGACCTCGAACCCGACCAGGTCGCGCGCAGCCTCGCCGAGGTCGGGATCGGGTTCTGCTTCGCGCCGCTGTTCCACCCGTCGTACCGGCACACCTCCGCGGTGCGCCGCGAGATCGGGATGCCGACGGTGTTCAATCTCCTTGGGCCGCTTACGAATCCGGCCAGGCCGCGGGCGGGTTTGATCGGCTGCGCATTCGCGGACCTCGCCGAGGTGATGGCTGGGGTGTTCGCCGCGCGCCGTTCGAGCGTGCTGGTTGTGCACGGCGACGACGGGCTGGACGAATTGACGACCACCACCACGAGCACGATCTGGCGGGTGCAGGCTGGCACGGTGGACCGGCTGACGTTCGATCCGGCAGGTTTCGGGTTCGCCCGCGCTGAGCTCCACGAGCTGCTGGGCGGCGACGCGCAAGCCAACGCGGCGGAGGCGCGTGCGGTGTTGGCCGGTGCCAGCGGCCCGGTCCGGGATGCCGTCGTGCTCAACGCCGCCGGAGCGATCGTCGCGCATGCCGGCCTATCCAGCCGCGCCGAATGGCTGCCGGCGTGGGAGGACGGGCTGGAGCGTGCCCGCGTGGCCATCGACTCCGGCGCGGCCGAACAGCTGCTCGCGCGATGGGTGCGGTTCGGCCAGCAGCTCTGAGCCGGCCTGTTCGCCGGCCAGGCGCGCCGAGCGGGCCAACGCCGCCCACGCCGCCCAGGCGCCGGCCGATCGCAAAGGAGTAGTCCATCCCGCATCGTCCACGCTGGAGACCCGGACGATGCGCACTCCGGGGTTGGCCAGCCAGCGCGCGATGAGCGCGGTCTCCTCGACCAGCGCACCGCCGAGCGGGGCAGCCGTGGGCAGGATCGCCTGTGCGCCAGCGCAAATGGCGTCGACCACCGGCATCGGCGGCACCCCGCGTCTGGCGGTGCCGGCCGCGGCGAGCTGGCCGTACCTGATGACGGCGAGGTGGTAGCCGCCCTGACCATCGGGGCCGTCCGGCGCGGCGGCGATCAGCTCGGGCAGCGCGGCCAGCGCGCGCAGCCGCTGGCCGCGCCACAGCGTCTCGACGGCGGTGGCGGTGCGGTCGCGCAGGCGGGCTGCGCTCTCGAAGTGACGTTGCTCGGCGAGCGTGGTGATCTGGTGCACGGCGGCGGCGAGCGCGCCATTGTCCAGCCCTTCGATCAACGCCGCGGCGCGCGCCACGGCCGCGGCGTACTGGGTGGCCGTCACGCCTCGGCCGGCCGGGCACGGCGATACCTCGGCCTCGGGGCACGCCGGCCCGTGCAGTGCCGAACGTCCCAGCCGCGCGGTGCAGGTCCGGATCCCGGTGAACCGCGCGAGCAGGTCCGCCGTGTCGGCGGCGTCGGTGCGGGACCGAAACGGGCCGACGGCGCGGTCGTGCCGGGGTGCCCGCACCACCGACAGCCGCGGAAACGCCTCATCGGTGAGCGTGAGCCACCACCACCGCTGCGGGAACCTCGACCGGCGGTTGTACGGCGGGGCATGGGCGGCCAGCATCCGCAGTTCGCGCACGCCGGCCTCGAGCGCATGCGCGCACTCGACATGGTCGACCGCGCTCGCCAGCGTCACCATTTCCTTCATGCGGCCGCGGGGATCGGCGCCGGTGAAGTACTGGCCGACGCGGCGGCGCAGGTCGACGGCGGTCCCGACGTAGAGCACCTCGCCCGCGGGTCCGCGGAACAGGTAGATCCCCGGCCGGTGCGGGAGGCCGTCGGCGAGCACCCTCTTGCGGCGCTGGGCCGGCGTCACGTCGGGCAGATAGGAGCGCAGGTCGGCGTAGGTGTGCACGCCCTGGTTGCCCACCCGCTCGATGAGCGCGTGCAACACGTCGACCGTGGCGCGGGCATCGTCGAGCGCGCGGTGGGTGGGCTGGGTGGCGACGGCGAACAGCCGCGCCAAAGCCGCCAGCCGCACGCTCGGGGCTTCCTCGCGGCTGAGCACTCGGCGAGCCAGCCGGACCGTGCACAGGACCTTCGGTCGCGGCCACATGACGTCGCATCGCTGGGCGGCGGCCCGCAGGAACCCGATGTCGAACCCCGCGTTGTGGGCGACCAGCACCGCGCCACCCGCGAACTCGAGGAACATCGGCAGCACGGCGTCGATTCTCGGGGCGTCGTGCACCATCGCGGTGGTGATGCCGGTGAGCCGCACGATCTGGGGCGGGATGTCGCGCTGCGGGTCGACGAGGGTGGCGAACTCGCCGAGCACGACGCCGCCACGGACCTTGACCGCCCCGATCTCGGTGATGGCGTCGGGAGTTGTCCCGTCGGTGCTTTTCGTGCGTCCGCCGGTGGTCTCCAGGTCCACCACGACGAACGTGGTCTCGCGCAGAGGGACTTCGTCGGTCGGAGAGGCGGCCGGGTCCCAGGGCGGCGCCCCGGTTTTCTCGAGGTCGGCGAAACTCAGCTGAGTCGCACCGCCCGCACCCATGGCCGCGACGGTAGGCATGTCCACCGACAACTGCGGAGTTCCCACGCCGGGCGAGCGGCGGCGGATTGATGTCGGTGCCCGCGGTTAGCGTTCGGGTAGTGGGAACGCAGACCGAGAGGACGGCCCTGATGGCACCAACCGACAGCAAAGCGCACCCCGACCGCGGAGCGCCCGACCCGGATGCTCCGGTGGTGATCGACTGCGACGATTGCGCTGTGCGCGGCCCGGGATGCCGCGACTGCGTAGTCAGCGTGATACTCGGGGTACCGGAAACTTTGTTGCACGACGAACGTGCCGCGCTCGAAGTGCTCGCCGAAGTCGGATTGGCGCCAAGATTGCGCCTGGTGCCCATTCGCCGCGATCGCGGGTCCGGTGTAGCTTAATTGCCTTGTGCGACAAAACCGCTGGATCGCCTGCGCGCTCGCACCTCAAAGCGACTCACAAAGTAATGACAGAAATCTTTCCATTTTCTTAACGAATCGCTTTGGACAAACAGCGATATCGTTTCGTAACCTGTTTGAGACCTAGACCAGTTCGACGGCGATCCGTCGATGGCCGTTGGGGGATAAAATTTTGAGGCTCGACCGTACGTACCCGCGTGCGCGTGTTCTTACACGCTCTGTCCTGAGTACGGTAGCGGGCTTGACCGTCTTCGCGGGGGCTTTTGCCACGAACGCGGTCGCCGACCCGGCCGACGAGGCGCTGGCAAAGCTCACCGAACTCTCCCGCCAGGCCGAGCAGACGACCGAGGCGATGCACAGCGCGCAACTTGACCTGAACAAGAAACTCGCAGCTCAGCAGGCCGCAGAGAAGAAGCACACGGACGACCAGGCCGGCGTGGATGCGGCGAAGGCGCGCCTCGCCATGTTCCAGGGCGCGGTCAACAAACTGGCCGCCGCGACCTACATGGGTGGCCGCGTCGACGGGATGGCGGCCATCCTGACCGCGGGGTCGCCGCAAAGTCTGATCGACAAACTGGCGATGCAACGGTTGATGGCGGCTCAAATGCGGACGCAGATGGCGAGCTTCCGGGTTGCCGGCGAGCAGGCCGCCAAGGCGGAACAGGCGTCCGCGAAGTCCGCGGCCGACGCGAAGAGCGCGGCCGAACAGGCGGCCGCGGTCCGGGCGAGCCTGCAGTCCAAGCAGAGCCAGTTGCAGGTCCAGATCGCGGTCGTCAAGTCGCAGTACGTGTCTTTGTCGCCCCAGCAGCGCACCGCGCTCGCCGACCCCGGGCCGATCCCGGCCGGCCTCCCGGCGCCGGGCGCGCCGGGTCCGGACGCGTTGCCGCCCGGCGTGCCGCCCCCGGGCGGGCAAGCACCAGGTGAGGCTCCGCCGCCGGCCGGCATGCTGCCCGGACCGTTTATGCCCGGACCGTTTACGGGCGGAGGTGACCGCGCGAACGTCGTACAGGCGGCGTTGACCCAGGTGGGGTCCTCTTATGTGTGGGGCGGCGCCGCACCCGGCGGGTTCGACTGCTCCGGATTGGTGATGTGGGCGTTCCAGCAAGCCGGCATCTCGCTGCCGCACTCCAGCCAGGCGCAGGCCGAAGGCGGTCAGCCGGTCGCGCTGTCGGATCTGCAGCCCGGCGACGTGCTGACCTTCTATTCCGACGCGTCACATAGCGGCATCTACGTCGGTGACGGCATGGTGATCCATTCCTCCACCTACGGCGTGCCGGTGCGGGTGGTGCCGATGAATGCCGCAGGCCCGATCCACGACGCCCGCCGCTACTAGACCCCCTGGCTGGGGCCGTCACCGCCGCTGGCTCCCGATCCTGCTGGCCTGGGTTTTTGTCGTCGAGCTAGTTGCCGCCGCGGCCGTTCCGGCCCGCCTTGAGCGGGATAAGTTCGCAGCGCGCGCACCGCTGGTTGTCCCGATTCGCCGGCCCGTAGCGCCCTCCCCGGCGCCCATGGTCGTGGGTGACCGCACCGTTCGGCTTACCGGGCTCGGCGGGCCGGCCAGCGACCGATTGCTGTCGCGTGTCGCGTCGAACATCGGCGCCGCGGTCGACGCGGTGGAGGCCTTTTGGGGAGTCGACTGGTCGCGCGTTATCACGGTGGTGGCGGCCGGCTCCGACGATCAGTTTCGCACCGCCGCCGGTGGCGGATCGGAATCGCAGTGGGCCGACATCGCGGCGGTGACTGTCGCCGACCAGGTCGACCCGGCTAACCGAGTGGCGGTTGGCCAACGGATCGTGTTCGCGCCGGGCGCGACCGACATGAGCGAGCAAGCATTTCGAATTGTGTTGGCCCATGAGCTTTTTCATTACGCGGCCCGGGCCGACACCGCCCTGGATGCCCCGCGCTGGCTGACCGAAGGGGTAGCCGATTTCGTCGCCCGACCCCGCACTGCGAAACCCGCGGATGCATTGGACATTGCGCTGACAATGCCGTCGGACGCCGACCTCGATACGCCCGGGCCGCAGCGGTCATTGGCTTACGACCGCGCATGGTGGTTCGCTCGCTTCGTCGCCGACAGCTATGGCGCAGCCAAGTTGCGCGCGTTCTACCTCGCCGCGTGCGGTGCCGGGCACGCCGACCTGGCCAGCGCCATCCGCGACGTGCTCGGCACCGACTACGGCGGCGTGTTCGCGGGCTGGAAGGAATGGATGCTCCGCTAACCTGTCGCACGTGAGCCGGGTCCTTCTGGTAACCAACGACTTTCCGCCGCGTCCGGGCGGCATCCAGTCCTACCTGGGCGAGTTCGTCGTTCGGCTGGTCGACGCCGGGTCACATTCGGTCCTCGTGTACGCGCCCCAGTGGAAGGGCGCCGACGCCCATGACGAGATGGCCGGCGCCGCAGGCTATCGGGTGGTGCGCCATCCGGGCACGCTGATGTTGCCCGGTCCGGCGGTGGATGCGCGGA
>Ga0306921_10001616_pt1 | contig 22020 bp, 15 predicted proteins | sample sta12Cox44000080_FD_203760 | JGI IMG/M metagenome (GOLD analysis project Ga0306921, IMG submission 203760) | Lab enrichment of tropical soil microbial communities from Luquillo Experimental Forest, Puerto Rico - statoxic.12C.oxic.44.000.080 (v2)... | ecosystem: Environmental > Terrestrial >...
AGGCAGCAGCGATCGCCAGTGCTTCTTGAGAATCTGAAGACCGCCATACGCCCAGCGGTAACGCTGCTTCTTGTAGGCTTCGAAGGTGTCGGGCAGCAGGCCGTAGCCGTAGCGGCGGTTGGTGTAGTGGATCTGCCAGCCGTGCTCGAGGACGCCAAGACCGAGATCGCAGTCCTCGACAATGGTGTCGCTCGACCAGCCGCCGGCGGAGTTAAGTGCCGCGCGGCGGATCAGGCACATGGTGCCGTGAACGATGATCGCATTTGCCTCGTTGCGCTGGACCATCCCGATGTCGAAGAAGCCCGCGTACTCGCCGTTCATGGCGTGGTGCATGAGGCTGCGCGCGCCGTCGCGGTGGTCCTGCGGGGACTGCACCATGCCGACCTGCGGATCGAGGAAGGCGGGGACGAGATTCTTGAGCCAGTCCGGGCTCACGACGTAATCGGCGTCGATGACGGCGATAATCTCGGCATCGGGCGAGGTGTGCGAAAGCGCGAGCCGCAAGGCTCCCGCCTTGAAGCCCTCGAGCTTTTCCGCATTGACGAACTTGAAGCGCTCGCCGAGCGAGCGGCAGTGCTCTTCGATCGGCCGCCAGAGTGCTGGGTCGGGCGTGTTGTTGATGACGACGACGCATTCGAAATCCGGATAGTCGAGCCGGGCGACCGCATCGAGCGTCGCCTTGAGCATTTCCGGCGGCTCACGATGGGCCGGGATATGGATCGCGACCCTGGGCGCGAAGGCGTCGGCCGGCGCCAGCGCCGTGGCAATCAGCCGGCGGGGGCCGCGCCCAAACGCGACGACTGCGATCTCTTCGATGCGCTTGAGCGCGATCGCGATGAGCGGAACGAGCAGCGTTGTCCCGAGCGCGAGCGCGAAAGCGGCGCCCGGCACGAAATAATGGGTCTGCCAGAATGCGAAGATCGCGGCGAGCCAGGCGGCCGCGACGTTGGCGGCAACCGCAAGGATGAAAGCTTCGCGGGCGGTGGCGCGGCTGCGCGCCAGAATGGGCAGCGACAGCAAGAGCCCGAGCAGGATGGAGAGACTCGCGACCTTCCAATGGTCGGAATTGCTCACCAGCCCGGTCCAGGTGAACTTGGCGGTGCGCGCGGCATCGAAGATGCCCCAATACATGCCGACGCTGCCTTCGTTCGTCTTCCAGGGCTGATCGAACGCTTCGATGACGTTGTAGTCGATGCCGTAGGCCTCCGCCCGCGTGACGAAATCGCGCAGCACGGTTGCCTGCTCGATGCGTCCGGGCCGGGCCCGGTGCATGTTGTAGCCCGAGCTCGGCCAGCCGAACTCGGCGATCATGATGCGCTTGCCGGGATGGACGCGGCGCAGCTTGTCGTAGAACTCGATCGCCTGACCGACGGCCTTGTCGGCGGCGACGCCCTCCCAGTACGGCAGGATGTGTGCGGCGATGAAATCGACTGCGGAGGCGAGCTCGGGGTGCTCGATCCACACCGACCAGATTTCACCGGTGGTAACCGGCACCGGGCTTTGGCGCTTCACCCGTTGAATGAGCTCGATGAGCTCGGGGACGGTCTTCTCCCCGCGGTAGATCGTCTCGTTGCCGACCACGATGGCGTTGACGTTGCTGTGGCGGCGCGCGAGCGCAATCGCGGCCTGGATTTCCCGCTCGTTGCGAGCCTCGTTCTTGTCGATCCAGATGCCGAGCGTCACCTTGAGCCCGAACTCGGCGGCAATCGCCGGCACAAGCTCGACGCCGCCGGTCGTGCTGTAGGTGCGGATAGCCCGCGTGTAGGGGCTCAGAACCTTCAGATCACCGCGAATCTGCTGCTCGGTTGGACGATCGCCGCGATCCGGATGCTGTGAACGTGCGTAGGGAGAATAAGAGATGCTGGCGAGCGGCGCCTCGATATCGGCAACGGCCTGATGCCGTTGGAGCAGCGTCCACAGAGCAGCATGTACGCAGACTACGAGCGCCACCACGAGAGCGACGGTGCGCATGAAACGCCAACCCAGCCCGGCAGGAAGAGCAGGGACCGAACCCGTCCCCAAGGTTCAACCGAGGTCGTTGTGAGCGTACCTCAGCTGCAGTTCTCTTTGCAAGTAGCCAGCGGTCGTGGCGGATTCAAGGACGCAACAGATGCGACAAAAAATGTTTTTGCGGCGAGCTAACAGTCATTCTGAATATTTGTACAGAGTCTCCCTGCACACTAGTCGTCATGCCCGGACTTGGTCCGGGCATCCACGTCTTTCGCGCCACAAACCAAGACGTGGATGGCCGGGACAAGCCCGGCCATGACGTCGAGGGCGCTCAGGTAATCGAAAAAGGTCTAGCGATTGGTCGTGCCGCTGGGAACCGCAGCCGTTCCCTGCAGCTCGGGTGTCGGGTTGAGCCAGCAGTCATGGATGCGGCTGAGCAGGGTATCGGTGGCTTTCGGATCGATGTTTCCCTGGCGGACGACGCAGCGAAAGGTAGCTTGGATGTGGCCGGCCGGGCAGCCGAAGCGATCATAAAGGTCGAGATGACGGAAGGCGGTATCGAGATCGTCTCGCCAAAGAAGGCTCACCGCGCGCCGGCCAAGCCACAGGCATTCGGGATTGGCGGCGGGGCCGCCGAGAAGCTTCTCGGCTTCGGCAAATTCGTCGACCTTCTTGGGCGCCTCCTTGGCATCGGGCGCCGGCGCTGGTTGCTTCTCGGCGGGCTTCTGTTCGGAATTCTGCGCCAGAGTCGCATTGGAGACACAAAGCACCATGGCGGCTGCGAGGCTCGCGACGAGGATACGCATACCGAAAGGAGGCATATTCGCTCTTGAGTTAGGGCTCGCAGGCCGGTTGTTGCGTCACGCTAGTGGCCGGTTTAGTCAGCATTGCGGCGGGGGACGGGCATTTCCCGGTACGCGATTAAAGCAGGGGCACGGCGGATCGCCAAGGGGATCGCCAAGTGGATCGAATGGGTGTGGATCGAATGGGTGGATCGAATGGGGACTGTGAGCGCGCTGTTTGCCCTTGCGGCGGCGGCGATCATCTCGTCATGGGCATGGCTCGGCGCAGCGGTCGAGATGCCGCCATCGCCGCTCGGTCCCGGCGAGAAGCTACATTGCGTCTCCTACGCTCCGTTCCGCGGCGAGGAGGATCCGCTCGGGCCCGACATTCCCGTTGATCCGCGGCAGATTGCCCAGGATCTCGCGCAGCTCAAAGCGGTCACCGACTGCGTGCGCACCTATGCGGTGGATCACGGGCTTGACCGGATTGCGGAAATCGCCGCCGGGCACGGCATGAAAGTGATCCAGGGGCTGTGGCTTTCGAGCCGCCCGGAGCGCAATCGCAGGCAGATCGAAGCGACGGTGGAACTCGCCAAGCGCTTTCCCGGCGTGATCGCGGCGATCGTTGTCGGAAACGAGGTTCTGCTGCGGGGGGAAATGTCGGCGCGCGATCTCGCCCGCACCATCGCCGAGGTCAAGTCGCGAGTGTCGGTGCCTGTGACCTATGCGGATGTGTGGGAGTACTGGCTGCGCAACCGCGACATTGCGGCCGAGGTCGATTTCATCACCGTCCACATCCTGCCGTACTGGGAAGACTTTCCGATTGCATCCCGTGACGCTGCAAGCCACGTCGATTCTATCCGCAAGCGTGTGGCGGAGGCTTTTCCAGGCAAGGAGATTTTCATCGGCGAATTCGGATGGCCGAGTGCCGGCCGCATGCGCGAAGGTGCCTTGCCATCGCCCATGGACCAGGCGCGCGCCATACAGGAGACGCTCGCGCTCGCGAGGCGCGGGAGCTACCGCATCAACTTGATGGAGGCCTATGACCAGCCTTGGAAGCGCCTGCTCGAAGGGACGGTGGGCGGCCATTGGGGCCTGCTCGATGGCAAGCGGCGCACTGCCAAGTTCGCCTGGGGCGCAGCGGTATCCGATCACCCCCATTGGCGCTGGCAGGCAACAGGCGGCGTTGCGCTTGCGGCTGCCATTTTCGCAGCCGCTTTCGCGGCCTCGCGGCAAACCGCCTTCGCCGGCAGTGCGCCTTTTTGGTTGCGTATCGCCGCCATTGCGATCGTCTCTGGAACGCTGATTGGCTGGACGGTCGAGAACGTGCCCCTGGAAAGCCTCGGTTTAGCCGGCTGGCTGCGATCGCTTGCCTTTGCAGCGGTCGGCATGCTGTCGCCGATCCTCGCCGCCGCCTGCCTGGGATCGGGCAGGCGGTTGCCGACGTTTGCGCGGATTCTCTCCCGCGCGGACGCTGCGCCAACCCTGGCACGCGTAGAGCTGGCGGTCGGAGCGCTGCTGATTGCGCTTGCGCTCCTTGCGCTGCCGGCGGCGCTCGGCCTGGCCTTCGACCCCCGCTACCGGGACTTTCCGTTCGCACCGCTCACCGGCGCGGCGGTGCCGCTGCTTTTCCTGGCGAAATTGAAGCTACGCCCGAAAGCTCCGGCCGCCGAGCGCGTCATGGCGACGGCGCTCGTCTTCTCCGCGATCTACATCGTCGCCAATGAAGGCCTGGCCAATTGGCAGGCCTGCTGGTTCGGCGCCGCTCTCGCCGCGCTGGCACTCACTCTGTTTCGGGGGCAGGTCGCGCCAGGCTGAGGATCATCAGCGCCGCCGCCAGCCCGGCGAGGCCCGCATTGTACAAAACCAGACCGAAAGCCGTGGCGGCGAGCGCGACAGATGTGAGCAGGATCGAGGGGCGCATCAGGTTGAGCAAAGCGCAACAGAGAGCGCACCACCCGAATATGGAATGCCTGAACAGGCTCGTTGCCAGCCCCAGCGTCGCACACAACCACGTATCGAGTCCGGCCTGACAGGCGAGCGCCACCTGCGAGTTCTCGACGCCGAGATAGCGGAGATAGAGTGCCTCCCCGAGCGCGAGAAAGCCGACCGCCATGAGCCAATTCGTCTGCCGCGCGGTCGGAAGAAACAACCGGGTTTGCACCGTCAGCCTCGGATCGCCGCACCAGGGAGTCCCACGGCCGGACCTATATAGCGTCTCAATGCGCCTGCGCATCGCTCCTTTTCCATAGACCGGCACTCGGATATGGAGGGCACGGACCCCTCTTTCGGAGAGCTGTTTTGAGCGATCAGCGTAGCTGCCTTGCCATCGTGCTTGCGGCCGGCGAAGGGACGCGCATGCGCTCCGCGCGGCCGAAGGTGCTGCATGCCATCGCCGGCCGTTCGCTTCTTGCCCACACCCTCGCTGCCGTGCGCAAAGCCGCGGCCACGTCGACGGCGGTCGTGGTCGGACCGGGTGCGGAGGAGGTGACGGTCGAAGCTCGCCGCGTCATGCCGGATGCCGAAATTTTCGTGCAGTCGCGACGGCACGGCAGCGCCCATGCCGTCCTGGCGGCAAGGAGCGCCATTGCGCGTGGGGTCGACGATGTCCTCGTGGTGTTCGGCGACACGCCGCTCGTTCGCCCGCAGACGCTTCGCCGGATGCGCGATGCTCTTGCCAATGGCGCCGCTCTGGTGATGCTCGGCTTTCGCGCGCGCGATCCAAGCGGATACGGCCGCATCCTCCTGGAGGGCGGCCATATCGTTGCCATCCGCGAAGAGCTCGATGCCAGCTCGCAGGAACGCCGCATCGATCTTTGCAACGGCGGGCTGATGGCCTTTGCGGGCACGAGCGCGCTTGCGATCCTCGATCGCATCGGCAACGACAACCGCAAGAGCGAGTTCTATCTGACCGACGCCGTCGCGATCGTGCGGGCGATGGGCAAGAGCGCGGTCGTGATCGAGACCGAGGAGGATGAGGTGAGAGGCGTCAATACCAAGGCTCAGCTGGCCGAGACCGAAGCCGTATTGCAGCAGCGCTTGCGCCGTGCGGCCATGGATGCGGGCGTGACGATGGTCGCTCCCGAGACGGTGTACCTGTGTGCCGATACCAGCTTCGGGCGCGACGTCGTGGTCGAGCCCTTCGTGGTTTTCGGACCCGGCGTCACGATTGAGGACAATGCGGTGATCCGCTCGTTCTCGCACCTCGATCGTGCCCGCGTGGGCAAGGGCGCGTCGGTCGGCCCCTTTGCCAGGCTTCGCCCGGGGGCGTGCCTCGAGGCGGACGTCCGTATCGGCAATTTCGTGGAGGTCAAGCAGGCGCTGATCGAGACCGGCGCCAAGGCCAATCACCTCAGCTACATCGGCGATGCGACGGTGGGGGCGGGCGCAAATGTGGGCGCCGGCACCATTACCTGCAATTACGACGGCGCCGCCAAGCATCGCACCGAGATCGGAAAGAACGCCTTCATCGGATCGAACTCGGCACTGGTTGCGCCCGTCAAGGTCGGGGACGGCGCCTATATCGGCGCCGGATCGGTCATCACAGCCGATGTTGCGCCGGATGCGCTTGCCGTGGCGCGTGGGCGACAGGTGGTGAAGGAGGGCTGGGCCCGCCGCCTGCCGGGCCGCAAGGCGGTGAGAAAGAAGTCTTGATTATAAAATCTCGTAGTCCGGATGAGCGCGCGCACTCTCCCTGCACCGTGGTAGGCTGATGCGCGGCCTCATCCGGGGCTTTCCGGATTTCGCTTTTTGGCTCAATCCGGGCTACGGTCTGACGACACGCCCCGTTAGCCTTAATTGTCACAATTTGAAGGATATTTTGGTTTTTCTTGCCCCGTTCAACGCCGATATACCGGCGTCGGATATTAATTGGCGCAGTGCCTTTGGGGAGCTGTTGCTTGAATGTGCGGAATTGTAGGCATTCTAGGACGTGAGCCGGTTGCGCCGTTGCTGGTCGACGCCCTCAAGCGCCTCGAATATCGCGGCTACGACTCCGCTGGGGTGGCCACGCTGGAGCGGGGCGAGCTCACGCGCCGGCGCGCCGAGGGCAAGCTGCGCAACCTCGAAGCGCGGCTTGCGCGCGAGCCGCTCGAAGGCATGGTCGGCATCGGGCATACCCGCTGGGCCACGCACGGCCGCCCCACCGAGAGCAACGCGCATCCACATGCCACCGATCGCCTCGCGGTCGTGCACAATGGCATCATCGAGAACTTTCGGGAACTGCGCGAGGAGCTGGAGCACAAGGGCGCCAAGTTCGGCTCCGAAACCGACACCGAGGTGGTCGCGCATCTTGTCACGCAGGAGATGAAGAACGGTCACTCTCCGGCCGAGGCGGTCGCCGCCGCGCTGCCGCGGCTGCGCGGCGCATTCGCGCTGGCTTTCCTGTTTGCCGGCGAGGAGGACCTTCTCATCGGCGCCCGCAAAGGCTCGCCGCTCGCGATCGGCTACGGCGAGGGCGAAATGTTTCTCGGCTCCGATGCCATCGCGCTTTCTCCTTTCACCGACGCCATCTCCTATCTCGAGGACGGCGACTCGGCCGTGCTCACGCGCAACGGCGTCGATGTCCGCGATGCCAAGGGCAGCAAGGTCGAACGCGCGGTGCTGCGCTCCTCGGCATCCGCGTTCCTGATCGACAAGGGCAACTATCGCCACTTCATGGCGAAGGAGATTCACGAGCAGCCCGAAGTGGTGGGCCACACGCTGGCCCATTACCTCGACATGGCAACGGAGCGCGTGGCCTTGGGCGTTGACCTGCCCTTTGATCTGCGGGCGCTGGAGCGGGTCTCGATATCGGCCTGCGGGACCTCCTATTACGCCGGGCTGGTCGCCAAATACTGGTTCGAGCGGTTTGCGCGCCTGCCGGTCGAGATCGATGTTGCGTCCGAATTCCGCTATCGCGAGGCTCCGCTTGATCCCGGCGGCCTCTCCATTTTCGTGTCGCAGTCAGGCGAGACTGCCGATACGCTTGCCACGCTTCGCTACGCCAGGGAGCAGCGCCAGCACGCGCTCGCCATCGTGAACGTCCCCACCTCGACAATCGCGCGCGAGAGTGACGTTGTGATGCCGACGCTCGCCGGGCCGGAAATCTGCGTCGCCTCCAGCAAGGCGTTCACCTGCCAGCTCGCGGTGCTGGCCTGCCTCGCGGTTGCGGCCGGCCGCGCGCGCGGGTTCCTGTCGGAGGCGGACGAGCGCAAGCTGGTGCGCGCGCTGACCGAGGTGCCGCGGCTGATGACCGAAGCGCTTGCGCTCGAGGCGCAGATCGAGCGGCTCGCCGTCGATCTCGCGAAAAGCCGCAACGTGCTCTATCTCGGCCGCGGCACCAGCTTTCCGCTTGCGCTCGAAGGCGCGCTCAAGCTCAAGGAGATCTCCTATATCCATGCCGAGGGCTATGCCGCGGGCGAGCTCAAGCACGGACCCATCGCGCTCATTGACGAGAACATGCCTGTGATCGTCATTGCTCCGTTCGATCGGATATTCGAGAAGACCCTCTCCAATATGCAGGAGGTCGCGGCGCGTCGCGGCAAGATCATCCTGCTCACCGACCCGCAGGGCGCGCACGAAGTGCGCGCAGACGCATTGCCTACGCTTACGCTTCCGGCTATGCCGGCCACAGTGACACCGCTGGTTTACGCGATTCCGGTCCAGCTCATCGCGTATCATACGGCGGTCGTGATGGGCACCGATGTGGACCAGCCGCGCAACCTTGCCAAGTCGGTCACTGTGGAGTGAACTTGTTTCCTTGCTGACATGAGCGAGCCTGATCCAAATCCGCAGCAACCGCGGCGCATCGCAGCCGGTGAGGTGGTGCATGACCCGGACAAGCCCCACCATGGGATGGTGAGCCGGTTGCGCAATTACTTCCTCACCGGCCTCGTTCTGGTCGGTCCGCTCTACATCACCGTCGGGCTCACCTGGTGGTTCATCAACTGGGTTGATGATCTGGTGCGCCCGTTCATTCCGATCACCTATCGGCCGGAGACCTATCTGCCGCTGCGCATTCCGGGCACCGGCCTCATCGTTGCGCTGGTGACATTGACCCTGCTCGGCTTCCTCACCGCCAACCTGGTCGGCCGCAAGCTGGTGGAGGCGAGCGAGAACATTCTCAACCGAATGCCGGTGGTGCGGCCGCTTTATAAGAGCCTCAAGCAGATCTTCGAGACCTTGTTCGCGAAGGGCGGATCAAGCTTCCGGCGGGTCGGTCTGGTGGAGTTTCCTTCGCCCGGGATGTGGTCACTGATCTTTCTGGCAAATCCCGCAAGTGCCGATATCGCCTCTCGGCTGCCGGACGGCGAGCACGTCGCGGCATTCATGCCGTGCACGCCCAACCCGACGACCGGCTTCTTCTTCTATGTGCCGCGCCGCGACATCATCGATCTTGACCTCTCGGTGGAGGCGGCGATGACGCTGATCATGTCGGCCGGCATGGTGCAGCCCGGCGGTTCCGACCCGCAGAAGCTCGCCGCGCTTGCCGAAACCGCGCGCGCCGCGCGTGTCATTTCGGCTCCGCGTACCGCACCAGTGAAGTAGCATCAAATCGAAATGCTGCCGTCGCACGGCACGGACGGAGGGCAATCAATGAATTTCGCCGACGCGGTCAAGTCGGGCTTCCAGAATTACGTAACCTTCTCCAGCCGAGCGGTGCGCTCGCAATACTGGTACTGGGCGCTGTTCTGCATTCTGGTGGGCATCGGCTCGGTCGTGATTGATGCCGCATTGTTTTCGCAGTCGTACATGCGGCCGGTCAATGCCATTGCCGAGCTGGTCCTTTTTTTGCCTACCTTGGCCGTCTCGATTCGGCGACTGCATGATCTCGACCGCAGCGGCTGGTGGTTCCTGCTCATCTTCATTCCGCTCATCGGCGGGATCTGGCTTCTTGTGTGGTTCTGCATGCGAGGGACCGTCGGACCCAACCGGTTCGGGCCGGATCCGCTGGGTGCCGCGGGTCGTTAGAGCAGGATGACTTTTTCTTCGAATCGTCATCCTGCTCTAACTCTTTGTTTGAGCATGTCCTTTTTCGCAAAACCGGTTTCCACTTTTGCGGGAGATGCTCTAAGACCAGGTCCGCTTCAGCCGGCGCGCAGCAGCCTCACCGCGTCATCGCGTTCGAACAAATACAGCAGGTGGCGCAGCGCCTGTCCGCGCGCCGAAGCAAGCGTCGGATCGCGCGCCAGCAGCAGAGCGGCGTCGTCGCGTGCCGGTCCGACAAGCTTGGCGTGCGCCTCGATGCGCGCAACGCGGAAACCGGGCATTCCCGACTGCCTCGTTCCAAGAACATCCCCCTCTCCACGCAGCTTGAGGTCCTCCTCGGCGATGCGAAAGCCGTCCTCGGTTTCTCGCATGATGGCAAGGCGCGCCTTGGCGTTCTCACCCAACGGCGGCTTGTAGAGCAGGAGGCAGGTCGAGGGCTCGGTGCCGCGACCGATGCGACCGCGCAATTGATGCAGCTGCGCAAGCCCGAAGCGCTCGGCGTGCTCGATCACCATGACTGTTGCCTCCGGCACATCGACTCCGACTTCGATGACTGTCGTAGCGACCAGGAGACGCGTTTCGCCGGCCGCGAAACGCGTCATGACAAGATCCTTCTCGGTCCCTTTCAGGCGACCATGAATCAGGTCGACCATCGCCCCGAAGCGCTGTTGCAGCTCCAGGTAGCGGCTCTGCGCCGCCGCCAGATCGACGTTCTCGGACTCCTCCACCAGCGGGCATACCCAGTAGACACGATGGCCGGCGACGAGCGCGCGGCCTACTGCTTCCACAACCTCATCGATCCGGTTGAGGGGGATGGTCCGGGTATCGATGGGTCGCCGGCCGGCGGGCTTCTCGCGCAGCTCGGAGACGTCCATGTCGCCGAAATAGGTCAGCACCAGCGTGCGCGGAATAGGGGTGGCGGTCATCACCAGCACGTCGACGGCCTCGCCCTTCCTTGCAAGCGCAAGACGCTGGTGCACGCCGAAGCGATGCTGCTCGTCGACAATTGCGAGTGCGAGGTCGCGAAACTCCACCTCTTCCTGAAACAGGGCATGGGTCCCAACGAGCATGTGGGTATCGCCGAGAGCGATCTGCTCGAGAATGGCGGCGCGCTCGCGGCCACGCTCGCGGCCGGTCAGAATGGCGACACTGACCCCCGCGGCGGCGGCGAGCGGCGCAATGGTGTTGAAATGCTGACGAGCCAGAATCTCGGTGGGCGCCATCAACGCGGCTTGCCGGCCGCCCTCGATCACGGCGGCGGCAGCGATCAGCGCGACCACGGTTTTGCCCGACCCCACGTCGCCTTGCAGCAGGCGCAGCATGCGTTCGGGCCTGGCCAGGTCGGCAGTGATGTCGGCGACCGCGTGTGCCTGCGAAGGAGTGAGCGAGTAGGGCAGCGCCGCGGCGAGCTTTTTACGAACTTGCCCGCTACCCACGGTGGCCCGTCCGGCCGGGCGGCGGATATGCGCCCGCACCAGAGCGAGCGCAAGCTGGCCCGCCAGGAACTCGTCGTAAGCGAGGCGCGACCATGACAATTGCTCCGGCAACACGTCATGGGGGTGTGCCGGATGGTGCAGCGCGTTGAGCGCCTCAACAAATGAAGGGAATCGCTCGCGCGCGACCCAGCTCGCGTCCTGCCATTCCGGCAAGTCGGGCACCCGCGCGAGTGCCGCATTGACTGCCTTGCCGAGCGCATTGAGACTCAGTCCTTCGGTCAGCGGATAGACCGGTTCGATCAGCGGCAATTTTGCGAGATCCGACTCGGCGACGATGCGGTCGGGATGCACCATCTGCCGCATCCCGTCGTAGAGCGCGACGGTGCCCGACACGTAGCGCCGCTCACCGACAGGAAGGATCTTCTGCAGGTAATCGTTGCGCGCATTGAAAAACGTAAGAATGAGATCGCCGGTCTCGTCGCTGGTGTAAACCTGATAAGGCGCCCTGGGCCGGTGCGGTGGCGGTGGGCGATGACGATCGACGGTGACAGCAACGGTCACCACGGTGTCGAGCACCACGTCGCGCAGTTTCGGTCGGGCGCGGCGGTCGATTGCTCCACTGGGCAGATGGAACAGGAGATCGATGACGCGGGCACCGTCCTTGCGATCGAGCAGGCGCGCGTAGAGCTTTTCCAGCCTCGGCCCGATGCCCGTCAGCGTGCTGACGGCAGCGAACAACGGATTGAGCAGACCTGGGCGCATCGAAGGCTCGTTGGTTCCCTTCTCCCAATAGCGTGGGAGCGTCCCGGGAGCCGGGCGCCGTCCCCGTTGCTCTCTCGCGACTGGAGCGGCAATCACTATATGAATAACCTGCCCGGCACGTCCGGGCATTCGGCGTTTTTCGCTCGCGCAAAGAGGCATCGAGATGACGGGTCGCCCGAACGACGGACTGGATGCCCGTCGCCGCAGGCTCATGTTCCGCGCCTGGCATCGCGGCATGCGGGAGATGGATCTGATCATGGGGCGCTTTGCGGAGAGCGCGATCGGGCAATTGACGGCCGGCGAGCTCATCGATTTCGAGAACCTGATGGAGGTGCCGGACCGCGAAATCCTTGGGTGGGTCACCGGCGAGACGGATGTGAAGGCGGATTTCGACACCGCATTGTTTCGCAGGCTGCGCGATTTCAATCGACGGGGTGAAGGCGCCCGATGAACGTCGCGCCCAATTTGGCCGGTACGCTCGTTGCCGGCCGCCCGCTCGCCCTGACCGGCGTGGCCGACGGCGCGCAAGGACTGGTGATTGCCGATCTTGCCCGCACGCTCGCGGCACGTCTCGACGCGCCTGCGATAAGCCTTGCTGTCGTCTGCCGCGACGGCGCCAGAATGGCGGCGCTTCGCCGCGCACTCGAGTTCTTCGCGCCGGATCTCGCGGTCCTCGAATACCCCGCCTGGGATTGCCTGCCCTATGATCGGGTGTCGCCGCACGCGGGCTTCGTCGCCCAGCGCATGGCCGTCCTTTCGCGCCTGGCCCATGTCAAGGGCCACGATCGGCCGTCGGTTCTCCTCACCAGCATAAACGCCGCGCTTCAGCGCGTGCCGGAACGCGAATTCGTCGCGCGCCAGTCGCTCTCCGTTGCGCCTGGCAACGTGCTCGCCATGGAACGCATCACCGGCTGGCTCGAGCTTAATGGATTCGTGCGCGCATCGACCGTGCGCGAGGCGGGAGACTACGCCGTGCGCGGCGGCATCATTGACCTCTATGCTCCCGGCAGCATCGAGCCTGTGCGGCTCGATTTCTTCGGGGACGCGCTGGAAACGATCCGCAGCTTCGACCCGGAAAGCCAGCGTACCACCGGACAGCTGCGACGCCTCGATCTCGTTCCGGTCGCGGAGTTTCAGCTCACCACGGAAACGATCAAGCGCTTTCGGCTAGGCTATGTGGAGGCGTTCGGAGCGCCTGCCCCCGATGATCTGCTCTACCATGCCGTCAGCGAGGGTCGCCGCCATCCCGGGATGGAGCATTGGCTCCCGCTTTTCCATCAGCGGCTCGAGACGCTGTTCGATTACGTGCCCGGCTCGCCCATCGCGTTGGAGCCGCTTGTGGAGGATGCGGCGCACGAGCGCCTGGCGCAGATCAAGGATTATTACGACGCCCGCCAGCAGGCGCTCGCGCAGCGCGGCTCGGGGCCCCCGTACAAGCCGCTGCCGCCCGGAGCGCTCTATCTGGCGGAGGCCGCGTGGCGCGAACGGCTCGAGCATTCCCCGCTTGCACGGCTTACGCCATTTTCGTTGCCCGCGGGGCAGGGTCAGGCGATCGACATCGCTGCCCGGCAGGGCCGCAACTTTGCCGCCGAGCGCGCGCAGCCCGGCGGCAACGTGTTCGCAGCGGTGACGAGTCACGTCGCCACGCTGCAGGCGGCGGGCAAGCGCGTGATCGTCGCGCTATGGAGCGAAGGCTCGCGCGAGCGCATGTCGCACGTGCTTGGCGATCACGGGCTCGCCAACCTTTCGCCCGTTGCTTCCTGGCAGGACGCCGCGCGCCTGCCCAAATCGCAAGTCGCGCTCGCCGTGCTCGGGCTCGAAAGCGGCTTCGAGACCGCCGACGCCGCAGTCATCAGCGAGCAGGATATCCTGGGCGACCGTCTGGTGCGGCCGCGTCGGACTACGCGCCGCGCCGAGAACTTCATTGCCGAGGCGACGAGCCTGTCCGCCGGGGATCTCGTTGTTCACGTCGATCACGGCATCGGCCGCTTCGTGCAGCTGCGCGCGATCGAGGCCGCCGGTGCGCCGCATGATTGCCTCGAGTTGCACTATGCCGGGGGGGACAGGCTGTTTCTGCCGGTAGAGAACATCGAGCTGCTCTCGCGCTACGGCTCGGAAGAGACCGAGGTCGACCTCGATCGGCTTGGCGGCGGTGCCTGGCAGGCGCGCAAGGCGCGCATGAAGAACCGCATTCGCGAGATCGCCGGCGAGCTGATCAAGATCGCGGCGGAGCGGCAATTACGCGAGGCGGCCCGCCTCACCGTCGAGCCCGGCCCCTATGACGAATTCTGCGCCGGCTTTCCCTACGAGGAAACCGACGACCAGCAGGCTGCCATCGATGTCGTCGTTGCCGAGCTCGCATCCGGCCGGCCGATGGACCGTCTGATCTGCGGAGACGTCGGGTTCGGGAAAACCGAGGTCGCGCTGCGCGCCGCCTTCGTCACCGCCATGCAGGGCAAGCAGGTCGCGCTCGTGGTGCCGACGACGCTGCTTGCCCGACAGCACACGAGCACCTTTATGCAGCGTTTTCGCGGCTTTCCCGTGAAGATCGGCCATGCCTCGCGCCTGGTCTCGGGCAAGGAGCTTGCACGGGTGAAGCAAGGGGTCGCCGGCGGCGACATCGACATTGTCGTGGGCACGCACGCGCTGCTGAGCAAATCCATCAAGTTCCGCGACCTCGGCCTTCTCATCATCGACGAGGAGCAGCATTTCGGCGTCGCGCACAAGGAACGGCTCAAGCAGATCCGCGCCGAGGTCCATGTGCTCACCCTCACGGCGACGCCGATCCCGCGCACGTTGCAGCTCGCGCTCTCGGGCGTGCGGGAGCTTTCGCTCATCGCCTCGCCGCCGATCGACCGGCTGGCGGTGCGCACGTTCGTTTCCCCGTTCGACCCCCTGATCGTGCGGGAGGCGCTGTTGCGCGAGCGCTATCGCGGCGGACAGGCTTTTTACGTCTGCCCGCGCATCGAGGATCTCGCGGGCGTCAAGGAGTTTTTGGACAAGGACGTGCCGGAGCTGCGCGTTGCGGTCGCGCACGGGCAGATGCCCTCGACCGTGCTCGACGACATCATGTCCGCCTTCTACGACGGCAAATACGATCTGCTGCTGTCGACCACGATCATCGAATCCGGTCTCGACATCCCGAACGCGAACACGCTCATCGTTCACCGTGCCGACCGTTTCGGGCTCTCCCAGCTCTATCAGCTGCGCGGACGGGTCGGACGCTCGAAGCTGCGGGCCTATTCGCTGTTCACGCTGCCGCAGATGCGCAAGATCACGGCGCAGGCCGAGCGGCGGCTCCAGGTGCTGCAATCGCTTGACACGCTGGGAGCAGGATTTTCGCTTGCCTCCCACGATCTCGACATCCGCGGCGCCGGAAATCTCCTGGGCGAGGAGCAGTCAGGCCACATCAAGGAAGTGGGCTTCGAGCTCTACCAGCAGATGCTGGAGGAGGCGGTTGCAAGCCTCAAGGCCGGCATTGCTGCGCCTGTCTCCGACAAGTGGTCGCCGCAGATCACCATCGGCGCCCCGGTCATGATCCCCGACGACTATGTCGCCGACCTCCCCGTGCGGCTCTCGCTCTACCGGCGGCTCGCCGAGATCGATGATGAACGCGAGATCGAAGCATTCGGGGCCGAGCTGGTCGATCGTTTCGGGCCGCTTCCGGCAGAAGTCCAGCACCTTCTGCAGATCGTCGGCATCAAGGCGCTCTGCCGGCAGGCCAACGTCGAACGGATCGAGGCCGGTCCCAAAGGCGCGGTGATCTCGTTCCGCGATAGTACCTTTGCCAATCCCGATCGCCTGGTGGCCTTCATTCGCGATCAGGGCGGCGCCGCACGGGTGCGGCCCGACATGAAGGTCGTGTTCTTCGACGATTGGGAGGAGCCCGAGCCGCGCCTGCGCGGGACTTTGGCGATCCTGCGCAACCTGGTGGCGCTCGCCCAACCAGCCAAGGCGGCCTGAAGGGATCGGCTTATTCGGCGGCTTCGCGCTTGGCGTATTCCCGCACGGCGTGATCGATTGCCTGCGCCAGATGCTCCGGCGACTGCGCGCCCTGCACGGAGATCGCGCCGCCGAGGATGAAGCAGGGTACGCCGTCGATGCCTGCCTCCTTGGCGGAGTTGGCCTCCTGCTCGATCCGCGCGATGTCTGCATTGCCAGCAAGCCGGTCGCGCACGCCTTCGGCATCGAGTCCGCAGCTGGCAGCCGCCTCCGAGAGGACATCGCGATCGGATAGATCTGCGCCCTCGGCGAAATAGAGCTCCATCAGCCGCTGTTTCATTCTGGCGGCGTTGCCGACCTCTGCGGCCCATAAGATCAGCCGATGGCAATCGAGCGTATTGGGCTGCCGAACGATCTTATCGGGTGCATAGCGCAGTCCCTCGCCCGCGGCTGCCCCGGCGACACGTTGAGCGATGGTGCGATAGCGCTCCGGCGAGCCGAATTTGCTGGTGAGATATTCGTCCCGGCTCATTCCTTCGCGCGGCACCCACGGATTGAGAAAATAGGGACGAAAACGCACCTCGGTCGCAACGTCGGGCCGCAGCGCAATTGCCTTTTCCAGCCTGTGCTTGCCGATGTAGCACCAGGGACAGACGACGTCGGAAACCATATCGATGGCAAGCGTCATGGCCGGCTCCTGCTCGGTACGGCGGGAGAGTAGACCGGATTGCATCGATTTGAAATCGGAAACCGAATCCCGGGCAAGCCGCCTGTCAATGCGCGGCAGCGACCTTGGGATAGGCGCCGACGCGGGCGACCAGCGAGCTCATATTGTCGGTCGGCTTGAGACTTGCCAGCGTGATCGTGGGCCTGATGGCGTGGCGGTCGTGGCCGGGCGAGATCATGGTTTGCCGCAGCACGCTTGCGATCCGGCGGGCAACAAGATGCGCACTGCGCAGATCGGTCCCGGTGAAGGCGGCGAGAATGGAGCCGTCTTGCTCCCGGCAGGCAAAATCAACGTTGCGCACCAGCCGGCTGAACAAGCGAGCAGCATCGATATGGGCGCGCTCTTCGCCCACGCCCTCGAGCGAGAAGCGTGCAACCGAAAGCGCGGAGCCGGCCTCGCCGGCCTCCTCGACGGCGCGCCCGAGATCGCGCCAGAAGGCGGAAACCTGCAGCAGCCCGGTATGGGGATCGATCCCGCCTGAGCTGTCGAGCGATTTGAGCATGCGCTTGAGGTGGTTCTCGAACGCCTGCATGCGAACGAACGCGAGGATGCGCTCGACCAGCTGCGCGTGGTCGCCTTCGACCCGGATCAAATTCGGCAATCTCTCGTCGTCGCAGGCGCTATTGTTGAGTACTGCGACCGGCAGGTCGCGAAAGCGCGCGTCCTCGGCGAGCAGCGTAAGGAACGCATCGACGGAACGCGCGCCCAATCCGTCGCCGATGACCACCCCGTCGATATCGCGAACGTTGAGATAACGCGCGCCAGTCTCGACGCTGAAGGCGCCAATGAGGCCTACGCGCTCGCCAATTGCCACTGAAAGCGCGGGGTAAGAGGCACCCCGGCCGACGCACAGCACGGTCGCATCGGCAAGCAGATTGGCCGGAACGGTTATCTGCCGGGTTGGGTCGATCGCGCGGGCGCGGCGCAATACCGTTGCATGCATGGTGCGGATGCGCAGTGCCGAGCGCAGCCGTGCAACGAGCCGCTCCGTCGAATCATCGAGGGTAATCGGCAGTGCACCCGGAAACGCAGATTTGCCGTCTCTTTCGACGAGCGCGACGACCGGCATGATCGGACCGCCGCGTGCTTCGATGCATTGCGCAACCGCCCGGGTATGCCGGGCCGAGGGCTTTCCGTCCGGATCGGCGATGGCAAGCGCAACCGGCTGGATCTCGACAATTGCAGCCGGCGCATGCGACCAGGGAGTTTCGACGACGGGGAATGCGCCGGCGGCGGCGAGCACATCGATGAGATCAGCGGCCGAGCTCTCGGCGACCACCACCATCGGACCGATGAGCGCCATGATGACGATACCAGTTGAAGCGTGCGAAACGCATTATCCTAGGCGATCGCTGTTAACGGCCCGTCAACGCTCATGACCGGCTGTTCGAAAGCAGACGGATAGTCGCCGACCGTGGCCATGCCGGGCGGCGGACCGGTAACGACCATGGCTGCGGTGTTGGGACGACAAGGGGATCCGGTATCGACATAGCCGTTCGCTGATATCCGCAGGTAGGGAGCGCGACCGCGTTCGGCGCCGGAGGGGAAGGGAGCCTGGGGCACCATGGGTCCGCGCATTGCCACCGTACCCTTGGCGGTCGGCCTGATCTCGGCGACGATGATGTTGTTGCTGGCGGCAGCACGGGGAGCCGGCACCATCCCGAACGGAATAATAGCGGGCTTGCCGCTTCGCCCACGCCGTGCGGCGACCAGTCCGACTTCGCCGAACGCGAGAATGTCCGTCATCCGGGCCCCGGCATCGCGCCAGGGCAACGCTTGGGTCAGCCGTTCGGGCGCCCGCCACACGGCGATGATATCGGGCGAAACGGTGCCCATGCGAGGCCGGCTCCCTTCCGCGAGCTGCCCGGCGATCGATCCCGGCAGGAGGACGCAATCGGCGTTGAGCGTCGTGAACTGCAAGGTACGCATCCAGATCGAACGGATGGTGCAGCGCGAGCGTGCCGCCGACAAGAAGCCATGGCACCATGGTGCTGGCGATTTCCGCGAACGAAGACAGGGTCAGGGTCGAAAGCAGATTCGCGTCCTGGCGAAGACGGCTTTCGAGGGTGACGGCGAGCCCACCCGCAATCAATTCGGCATGGCTGCGTGCGACCGGGACGAGGCCATCGGTCGACATGCCCCATGTGACGGCAGCGAGGTGGGCGCCGGGGCCGGGCTGCGCCGCCCGCCCTTCGCCCCACGCGGGCAGCGGATCGATCTCGTCCACTGTGAAAAGATCGTCGAAGCAAACCAGACCGTCGGGCGTATTGCGCCCGTAGCCGCAGACATACCTGATTGGAAAGACCTCCGCGGCAACCCGAATGGCGAGCTGATAGTGATCGCCTGCGGCGATGCGGCTGCTCACGATCAAGGCCATGGGGCCGATCCGGTTGAGTGCTGCGATGATGTCGGCACGCCGCCACCACACGGGAAGCGGCATCGCAATGAGGCCGGCGCGCAGCACGCCGAGAATGGTGAGCACGTTTTCCACCGTACTGGCCATCTGGATGGCGACGATTGCGTCCGTGTGCAGTCCCATGCGGCGCAGGCGTCCCGCGATTGCAGACACCACGCGGTCGGCTTGGCGGTAGGTGAGGGCGCGCGGCTCTCCGTCCGAGACGCGCTCGCGATCGGGAGCATCGAGCAGCGCCATCGCGTCCGGACGCCGCCCCGCCGCCCGTTTGAACAGATCGTCGAGGGTCGCGCGGCCCCCAATGCGTGGCGCGCAGGGCCGCCCGCGCGCATCGACGAGAATCACCTCATGGTCCTCACGGCGGCCGTTTGCTCCACCAGGTTTCCGGAAGATAGCCGTACAGCGATGTCGTTGCCGGTCGCGCTATCCTGGTCCAGCGGGCGACCCATTGATCGGGAAGGTGAAACAAGGGGATTGTGTACATGCCGGAGAGCAGCACGCGATCGAGTGCGCGCACCGCCGCCACAAAGTCTTCTCGCGATTGCGCCTTGAGCAGGGCCGCGATCATGCCGTCGACGGCGGCGCTTTTGATGCCCATGTAATTGCGGGTGCCCGGCTGGTCAGCGGCCGCCGAGCCCCAATAGAAGGCCTGCTCGTTGCCGGGCGACAGCGACTGGTCGTAGCGGTTCTGGATCATGTCGAAGTCGTAATTCAGGCGCCGGCCTTCGAATTGCACGGCATCGACGAGCCGCACACGCGCAGTAATTCCGGCGCGCCTGAGGTTTTGCGAGAACAAAAGCGCAAGTCGCTCTTCGTCGCGGGCCGTCACCATGATCTCGAATGCCAGCGGCTGGCCGCTGCTGCGCTCGACCAGCGCCGTGCCGCGCAGCTCGTATCCCGCCGCGGCGAACAGCTCGAGTGCCCGCTTGAGCGTTGTCCGGTCGCGCCCGGAGCCGTTGCTGGCCGGCGGCGACCATTCGCCGTTCAGCACGTCGGGACGCACGGCGTCGCCGAACGGGGCAAGCAAGTCCCGCTCGCGCGCGTCGGCGGGGCGCCCGTGCGACGAGAGCTCCGAGCCGTCGAAATAGCTCGCGGTTCGACGGTAGAGATCAAAAAAGTAGCTGTGGTTGATCCACTCGAAATCAAACAGGTACGAGATCGCCTCCCGCACACGCACGTCGTGGAACACCGGCCGGCGCGTATTGAACACAAAGAAGCTGCTTGGCTTCGGCAGCCCGGTTGGGAACGCCTCCTTGACAACTGCTCCCTCGCGTACGGCGGGAAAATCGTATGCCGTTTGCCAGCGTGCCGGATCCTGCTCAGTGCGAATGTCGTAAAGACCGCGCTTGAACGCCTCCATGTAGGAATTGGTGTCGCGGTAATAATCGAAGCGGACCTCGTCGAAGTTCCAGAAACCGCGGTTGATTGCGAGGTCGCGAGCCCAGTAATCGGGATTGCGCTTGAGGGTCACGCTTTTTCCCGGTGCGACCTCGTCGACCACATAAGGGCCGCTTCCGAGCGGTGCCTGGAACGAGGTTTCCTCGAACCTGTCGGGCGCGACCGCGTGCTCGGCAAATACCGGCATCAGTCCGAGGATGAGCGGCAGCTCGCGGTCGTCGCCTGCGGACAGATCGAAACGCACCGCCTGCTCGCCAATCGCCTCGGCGCCGGTGACCTTGGCGTAATAGGTGCGATAATTCGGCCGTCCGCGATCTCGCAAAAGCTTCCACGAGAAGATCACATCCTCGGCGGTAACGGGCTTCCCGTCGGAGAAGCGGGCAGCGGGATTGAGCTGGAAGATGACGTAGCTGCGTTGCGGATCGGTTTCCACCGAGCTCGCTATCAAGCCGTACAGCGTGAAGGGCTCATCGTACCCGCGTGCCATGAGGCTCTCGACGACATATCCGCGGATCAAGGGCAGCGCGATCCCTTTGACGACAAAGGGATTGAGACTATCGAAAGTACCGAGCACGCCTTGCACGAGCCGGCCGCCCTTCGGCGCTTGCGCATTCGCATAGGGCAACCGATCAAAGTCCGCGGGCATTGCCGGCTCGCCATGCATGGCAATGGCATGGCGCGCCTCGCCGGCGCGCACGCCGTTCTGCAACACCGCGAAAGCTGCCAAGGAGAGCAGCAGGGCGAGCGGCAGCGCGTGCCTGACCGTGCGCTGCCGGCGCCCAAGCGGGCGCGGAGCGGGTGCGGTTACGAGGCCAGGCGGCTCGCTGGGTCGAGGTTGGGCAAACATTGCGCAGATTGCCGCAAGTTTGCGCCCTTTGGTCTGCTTCCCGAAGCTCATGCAGGCGGTTATCACCAATCTTTCGTGCTTTTTTTTAGGTTCCATTAAATGCGATACCGCTCGCTGTCGTGAGGGATGAGAGCGGTAAATCTTGGCGTCGACGTGGTCACGCTCCTGCCGCATTTGATGACGACACCACCGTATGATGGGGCGACCGCTCCGGCTGCGGCGTCGTGTTGGGGCGGTAAGCAAGAGGGATTTTGTAATGGATTATCGGTTGGTATTGGCGCCGGCCCGGCCGGTCGCGCGCTCTTTTGCCGCGGCTGCGGCCACTACCATGCTCGCCGCGGTGCTCGGCACCAGCGCGTTTGCCCAGACGCCCCCCGCCCCCAAGGGACCCGCGCCCAAGGCGGCGCCGAAGGCCGCCCCGAAGCCCGCGGAAACTCCCGCCCCGCAAGCTCAGCAGGCCCCGCCCGCCCAGCAGGGAGAGCAGCCTCAGCTCATATTCTCTCCCTGGACCAAATTTTGTCTCAAAGGGCAGGAGGCAAATGCCAAACAGGTTTGCTTCACGGGCAAGGACGGCCGGGTCGAATCCGGAATGCCGGTGGTCGCGGCCGTTCTGATCGAGCCGGAGAACGAGCCGAAAAAAGTGCTGCGTGTCACCTTGCCTCTCGGCATGTCCATTCAACCCGGCACGCGCGTGATCGTGGACAACGGCCAGCCCATGACCGGACCCTACGTCATCTGCTTCAATAACGGCTGCATGGCCGACTACGAGGCGAGCGGCGAGCTCATCGGCAAGC